>Ga0335070_10001650_pt1 | contig 25888 bp, 24 predicted proteins | sample Lox_Sample_13_FD_206722 | JGI IMG/M metagenome (GOLD analysis project Ga0335070, IMG submission 206722) | Soil microbial communities from Loxahatchee National Wildlife Refuge, Florida, United States - Lox_Sample_1.3 | ecosystem: Environmental > Terrestrial > Soil > Wetlands | place: USA...
GCCTGGCGGACGAGGTCGATGCACTGGAGCGCCTCCCGGAAACGGACCTTGGTCCGGGCGTAACAGTCGCCCTCGGGCTCGACTACCGGCTCGAAGTCGATCTCGTCAAAGGCGGCGTACTTGAGCAGCCGCGTATCCTGGGCCACACCGCTCCCCCGGAGCGTCGGACCCACAAGGCCGAGCTCGTAGGCCTGGGCGGTTGTCACCACCCCCTTGCCCACCGTTCGCTTCTTCACCGTGTAATCGTTCATGATGGTGTTTTGCAGCTGCTTGATCTCCTTCTCCATATCGGCGAGCACCGAGAGAATCCAGCGCATCTGCTCCGGGGTGAGATCGCGCCTCACGCCGCCCACCACGTTCACCGAGACGATGATCCGGTTGCCGGTCGTCGCCTCGTCGATATCCATGACCTTCTCGCGGATCTTCCAGAACTGCATGAAGAGGCTCTCGAAGCCGAAGGCGTCCGCAAAAAGACCCAGCCACAACAGATGGCTGTGGAGCCGGTGGAGCTCAGACCAGATGACCCTCAGGTACTTGGCCCGCGGCGGCACCTCCACCTGCATCATCTCCTCCAGCCCCTGGCAGTACACCATGGCGTGGATCATGGAGCAGATGCCGCAGACCCTCTCCACCACCTGGATCATCTGGTTGAAGTCACGGATCTCCACGAGCTTCTCGAGACCGCGGTGTACGTAGCCGAGAGCGGGAATCGCCTCGGTGATGACCTCATCATCCACACTGATCTTGAGATGCACCGGCTCAGGTAGGACCGGATGCTGAGGTCCGAAGGGAATGATCGTCCGACTCGCCATATCGCCTCCACGACCCTTCTGGTTAGGAACCGGCAGCCGGTTGCTTGGCTGCGGCATCGGTCTTGTTCACCCTGCTCACCGTATACCGGCAGAGGGGTGTCGTCTTGATCTCCTCTTCCAGGTAGAGGGTCCGGTTAAAATCAATCGCCAGCCCCTTGAAGCGCACGCCGAACAGATCCTGGATCTCGTTCTCCACGAGCAGGGCGGCCAGGTACACCGGCGAAATGCTCGGCACCTGGACGTCCTTAGCCACCGTCAGCCGCAGGTGCTTCATCGTGAGGTTCTTGTCGAAATGGTACAGGATGTCCACCTTCTCCGCATCAAGCTCCACAGCGCTTAGGGTGACCAGCCTGTACCCCTCGGCCTTCATTCTCCCCGCCTCGCCCACCACGGCATCGAGGCTGATGGGAATCACTTCTTCCCGCATGGTCGCTCCTCACATCCCAAATTGCATCAGGTCCCGGTGCGCAAGGCCTTCACCTTGTCCTCGAATTTGCCCAGGGCCATGACCACACCATCGATGATCGCCTCGGGCTTGGCCGGGCACCCCGATACGTATACATCCACGGGGATCACCTTGTCCACGCCGCCGACGACGTTATAGGCATCGCGGAACACCCCGCCCGAAAGCCCACAGGCGCCGATGGCGACCACCACCTTGGGGTGTGGCATCTGCTCGTAGAGATTGGCCAGCACCTTCTTGTTCCGGTGGTTGACCGTCCCAGTCACCAGCATGATATCGGCATGCATGGGGTTTCCCACGTTGATGATGCCGAACCGCTCGATGTCGTAGACCGGGGTCAGGCAGGCCAAGACCTCGATGTCACATCCATTGCAGCTGCCGCAGTCAAAGTGGAGCAGCCACGGCGACTTGATCCGAGACTTCTTGATGAATGACTTGAACATATCGATCGCGTCCTTATCGTGCAGCGTACAACCAGATGAGGTTAACCAGGGACAGCGCCAGTCCCATGGCCCACACGTAGCCGAGCATCCATCTCCAGGTCATCCGCGCGGTGACGTTATCGATGACGATCTCCAGGAGATAGGTGACAATAAGCAAAATCGCGATCCCGACCCAGCTCGTGGCCCAGAAGAGGGCGCACAGGCAGAGCAGGAACACCACGTCGAACCAGTGGGCGACCTCGGTCAGGGCCAAGAACGGCCCGGAGTAGTCGGTGAGGAGCCCCTTCACCAGCTCCTGGTGGGCATGGTGGCAGGTGGAGAGGTCGAAGGGAGACTTCCGGAGCTTGATGGTCAGGGCATAGCCGAGGACCACGAAGAGGAAGGGGAGCTTGAGAAGAAGAGGCTCCGGCCACCTGAGGATGTCCGCGATCTTGAAGCTGTGGGTCTCGAGGTAAATCCCGATGATGACGAAGAAGAGAAGGGGCTCGTAGGTGAGGATCTGCAGGAGCTCCCGGTGGGCGCCGATTTGGCTGTACGGGGAGGTCGAGGTGAGGGCGCCGCCCACGAGGAACAAGGCGCCCACGGCCTGAGTGAAGAAGATCAGCAAGAGATCCGACTGGAGGAAGAAGAGCACCACGGCAATCACGGAGGCGGCGAGGTAGGCGTAAGCGCAGAAGGCCTGCCAGACGTTCACTACAATCGCTTCTTTGCCGAGGAGCTTCGCCACATCGTAGAAGGGCTGGAAGAGCGGCGGACCCACCCGGGCCTGCACCCGCGCCGTGATGATCCTGTCCGCGCCGCTCACGAGACCGCCGATCACCGGGCCGGCCAGGACGCCGGCTGCCACCAGAAGGTAGTCGTTCATAACACCCCTCCCATCATGAGGGCCAAGAGCACTCCCGCACTGAGATTCACCCAGACAGTAAGTCTCTCCTCACCGAATATGGCGTTGAGATAGTAGTTTCTCGCCCAGGCTTTAACCGGCTGGTTCATCGGGCCCCGGAAGGTCCCCACCTCGGAGGTCTGGGCGCCGCTCAGATAGGGGCTCACGATCCGCGCCCTGGCTGCCCGGCGGACCGCCCAGATGGAGACGAGGAAGCCAAAGGCGGCGACGATGCAGAGGGGCACAATCGGAAAGCTCCCGAAGCCGCTCTCCAAGATCCCCTCCCTCACCGTAAAGGGCGGCACGTAGGCTCCGCCGAGGGCGGGGACGACCAGCAGGGCATAGAGCCAGGGAATGGCAAAACTCATCACCCCGCAGCCCACACAGAGGCCGAGAAGGACGAACCAGGTCAGGACCGGCTGGCTCTCCGCCTTGAACCTCCCGGCAAAGGGGTCGCTCATGAGAGTTCCGGCCCAGCGGGCCCAGTACATGACAGTCAAGGCGCTCCCGAGGCCGATCATGATGATGGCGTAGATGTTACGGGCCGCAGCCTCCATGGCCATCCACTTGCTCAGGAGCACGCCGAAGGGCGGCATAATCATCATGAGGACGCCCATCACCGTGATGAGGGCGGTCACAGGCATCTTGCCGTAGACGCCGCGCATGTCCTCGATATCGCGGCTGTCGATGCTTTGCTCGATGGTTCCGACGCAGAGGAAGAGGAGGGCCTTCACCACCGCGTGGAACATGATGAGCAGGATGCCGGCGGTGATCGCCTCCGGGGTGTTGATCCCGGCGCAGGCGAAGATGAGCCCGAGGTTGCTGATGGTCGAGTAGGCGAGGACCTTCTTCCCGTTACTCTGGCCGATGGCGAGCGCTGCCGCGGCGAGGAAGCTGAAGGCGCCGAAGACGGCCACCGTCTGGCTCAAGAAGTTGAGCTGGATCGCGGGGGCGAGGCGGAGGGCGAAGTAGACGCCCACCTTGACCATGGTGCTCGAGTGCAGCAGGGCGGAGACGGGGGTGGGGGCGACCATCGCTCCCAGGAGCCAGCTCTGGAAGGGGAACTGGGCCGACTTGGTGAAGGCGGAGAAGACGAGGAGCGCCACCGGGAGCACGTAGAGCCCGGCGACGGGCCCGGTGCGAATCACCTGCTGCATGTCGAGGTGGCCGAGATCGGAGTAAATGAAGACAAGGGCGATCGCAAAGGCGGCGCCGCCGAGGCTGTTCATCCACAGGGCCCGCACCGCGTTCTTGGTGGCGATCTCGGTGGCGTCGTGGCCGATCAGGAGGAAGGAGCAGAGGGTCGTGAGCTCGAAGAAGAAGTAGAAGAAGGTCATGTCGTTTGCCAGCACCACCCCGTTCATGGCGCCGAGGAAGAGGATCATGACGAAGAAGAACTGGGGCTGCTTGGACTTCTCCAGATGCAGGTGGTGCTCGTGTTTCTTCATGTAGGGGATCGCCTGGAAGCAGATGAGAGAGCCCACGATGGAGGCGACCAAGACCATGATCAGGGAGAGGTTGTCACAGTAGAAGATATCGGTCGAGATCGGCCCCCTCACCATGAAGAACTCGAGGTAGACCATGGTGGCGATCTGGAGCACCGAGAGCACCTGGATGACGAGGTTCCGGTGCTTGTAGCCGAAGTAGAGGATGATGAGGAGCAAGGCGAAATCCGCCACCTGCACCACCCCGTGCAGCGGCACCCCAAGCAAGGCGTGAGGCGACCAGCTGAAGGGGGCGTAAGGGATGAGGAGGAGTGAGCAGACGATCAGCACGGCTCCTGTCACCAGGACGATCAGCGATCGGATGGCGCTCACCCTGATGAGGTAGATCAAAACGGCGGACACGAAGGGCAGTAAAACGAGGATGGTAGAAAGCTCGTTAACCATGTCTCTATCCTTACATTCGCAAGGGGTTCACGCCAAGGACGGACGAGCCGCCACGGGCGTCAAGTGAGTGAAAGTCCGCACGATCCCAATGACTGCATGACGAAGGATTCAAGACTCGTCGCCACTCTTTTCAACCATTCTGCAGGCTGGGTAACCGTGCCTGGAAAGTATCAGGGGCGCGCCACCGGGGGAAGTAGGAGAACCCCCCATTTCGCTAGGGTGAAACTGGTATTTCTCGTGCCATCTGCAATCCCCCTTGATGACGCCGGCGGTCACCCGATGCGCGTGGTAGCGGGACGCGCCTAGGTGGTATGGCAGGAATGTGTTGTGAACGAAGTTGGCCGAAACCGTATCTGCGGCGGCAGGATGGGCCTGCACCATCTCTTCATGGTCGGCAAAGACGGCCGACTTCAGAGGCCGATAGGCCACTTCGGGCCGTCGGTTCCCTGCAAGCTCATGCTCAGCAATGGCTCGCCCGAGGCCCGCGACCACGAGAAGCGTCGCCCTCGTGTACCACGCACCTTCACTGGAGCTGCGTGATCACTACATCGCCACGACCGGTCCCCCCGAAAGGAGAACCGCAGGTACAGCCAACTTCGGCATCCTGCAGAGAAAAGCGACAGGAAGGTGGTGCGCCCCCGAGGGACCGAGCATCGCCGGAGAGAACCGATTCAGGACGACACCGCGCCGGCCGCCCGCGACTCAGCAGGCGGGGGGGCGGCAACCGTCATGCCATGACGCCGGAAGACGTCTATTATTTTCGCGGGGTCGGTCGAGCCGCCGGCGGCGGCACCGATCACTTCGGCAGCTTCGCGGAAGTAGGCGGGGCCCATTATCGCAGGGCTTATGATGGCGAGCTGTTTCGCATCCTCGCTGCCGAGGTTATCGAAGCGGTGCACCGCCCCTCGGGGAATGCAGAGGGCCTGCCCGGGACCGACGTCGGTCGGCGTCCCGTCAACCGTCCACGTAAGGACGCCCTCGATCCCGTAGAGGATCTCCTCGTAGGCGTCGTTCTTATGGGCTGGCGCCGCCAGCTTCTGCCCGCCGGGGACGAGAACCTCGAAGACTGACGCACTGCCGTTGGAATCATCGCCCGTGAGGAGGAACCGAATCCCTAGCGGTCCAATCTTGATGATCTCTTCCGAAGGATTGACTCTGGTCGCACGCTGCTCCATAATCGCGCCCCCCCTTTGAGTTAGGTTAGCCGACATTTCCGCTTGCCACCTTTCATAGTGCCAGCAGAGTCTCTGTCGTTCGGTAGCCCATAATGTCGCGAACGTCCCCTTCTGTCCCTGGAATGCCCGCCGACGGGCTGAGTGGCCGACCAAATTTCATGACGCTGGCGAAATCTCAAGGGCGGTTGCCCTTGACCCCAGGGCGGCATGAGGTCACATGTCCTCACCTGATAACGCGCGCAAAATCAATATCCGGGCTGGGTGTGCCTGTCCGCTACTGGTCCGCGTACCGTTTGGCTGCCGCGAGGTCTCGGCGCAGCTCCGCGGCCGTGCGGCGCGGACCATAGCCGGGCGTGTCACGCTGGATTCGCCATCCCTCCTTCAGCGGGCCGGCGTCCACCGTGTCGAAGCCAAACTGGTCAAGCAGCAGGCCGACCGTGGCCTTCGCCCCCTCGTCGTCGCCGGCGATCACTAACGCACGACGATTCTCCGTGCCGGCCGGCTGCCCGTCGGTAGTGAGCGCTGCGGCGTGAATATGGTTGAAAGCCTTTACGACCTTCGAGGTCGGCAGGTGCGCCTGCAGGAGCTCGGAGGTCGTGGTCGACTCATTGTCGAGTTCGGGGATGTGGCCGTCGCGTTCGGGGTAGTAGTTGTTGGTGTCGATCACGATCTTGCCCGCCAGGGGCTCGACCGGCACGGCGTGGTAGTTCTTCAGCGGGATCGTAACCACGACGATCTCTCCCGCCTGCGCCGCGTCGGCGGCTGTGGCGGCGCAGGCTCTCAACCCCAGCTCGGCGACGAGGGCGGACAACGTCTCCGGCCCCCGGGAATTGCTGATCACGACGTTGTAGCCGCTCGCCACCGCGAGTCGCGCGATCTGGCTGCCGATATGCCCGGCACCGATGAGTCCGATGGTGGTAATGACTGTACCTTTCATGATTATTCGCCTCCTCACCACAAGACTCCCTTAACTCGTCAACTGGCGAGGGTCAACACCACGGGTCCGCTCGACGAGAGATTCACGGTCCAGGTCTTGCGGAGGGCGGTCTTAGCAGGATGCTGAAAAACTCTGCCTTAGCGCTACTGCCGGCAAGAGAGCGGGTGATCTCGTCGGCAAGGCTGCATAGTCGCGCCATGAATAAGTTCGTGGTGTTCTGGCCCACAGTCGAGCGAGGTCGCAATATTCGGGAAGGTTTTCCGCGGACCAGGGATTAAGAGGCGGCTCCGCATGCGCCTTGCCTCAGGGATCACCCGGTCTTCGGCGTTCCCATTTGCCGGCAACATGACTGAGTTTTTCAGCATCCTGTTAGTTCTCGCAGGGGAGACCCTGGTCAAGGAAGAACCGTTGCGGGAAGGGCTAGCCCGAGTGTTCACCGGGTGCCGTGCTCGGGACCGGGATGGAAGGTGCCTGGGCATGGGGCACGAGAGGCGCGACAGGGACTATAGTCGAGGCCCAAGCCGGGGTCTGCACGGCAACGGAATACACAAGCCCAACGTGGCGGCGACCCCACCCGAGCCGCCTCACGGAAGACTCAGCTTTTTCGCTGCCGTGGCTCTTTGCCGGGAGGCGTTAAGATTCGCGAGATGCCCTGAGCCCGTACACATGTTCGTAGCCGCTGCGCCCCCGAACAGAAATGGTCCCGAGGTCCTCCACTGCCAATGCGTCGCGGACAAGCGCCGCGGTGTGTGTACACATGACCACCTCTGCGGGCACGTCTTTGTTCGCGAGACCGGAGAGGCGAAACGCCAAATTGACGCTATCGCCTACCAGGGCGAGATCCGCGGCTCTCGAACCGTAGTGGGACAGGGTAACCTCGCCGGTCGTGATTCCCCACCCCAATTTCAGAGAGGAAACGAGCGGATCTGAGGGCGAGAGTTCAGCCTTGATTTGACTGACACTGTGAGCCTGTTTGAGAGCGCTTTGACACGCGAGGACAGCCTGCTCCTTGCGAGGAGCTACATTATGATCCCAGAACGCAAAAACAGCATCACCCGCAAAATCTTTAATGGTACCATTGTTTTCATGTACAATAAGACTAAATCTCTCGAATATTATTTTCATAAGTGAGTACATGTCGGCGGAGCTTCGTGTCTGTGACATGCTGGAGAATCCTCTGACATCAGCAACCAAATGAGTTACAGTAGTTATTCTATTTGCAAGTTGCGTATACGATGCCAGAGATTCATTCTGTTCCTCAATGGGACAAGTGCCAGGACATTTTATGTGAAGTAATGTCTTTCCAACCCTGATCACATCACCATCCGTAAGGTGCTTTGATGAACCGGAATCTACCCGTATGTCATTCACCCAGGTCCCATTGCTGCTCATGTCCCTGATTTCAAGCTGTGAACCAGTCAAACTAATTGCCGCATGATCCCGGGACACCGTGGGACTGTTTACGATGATCCGCCTCTGCTCATCGACGCCCTGGCAAACACGGCCGATGAATACCCTGTCGAGAATCTCAAGGCGCCGCACTGTCCCATTCTCATCGATCCACTCGAGGTAGGGGGTCGTTATCGCTTTCATCGGCTTCTCTCTCTTACCGCGATCGAGTAAAGCATTGTGTCGACCGCTAGCAAGTTGCTGATAAACGCACGCTTTCGTTTACCCACCAGTGGTATTCCCCCGCCAGTGCCGACTCGTCTGGTCCTCCCCGGCCTCTCTTGACTCTAGCCGCCGCCGATTATTCCACGTGAGGCGGCATCTGCCGGAGCAGAAATAGTTCTCGGAGGCGTAGAGTTTTCGGGCGAGAAAATACTTGTCGCAACAGTCACACTTGTGGAGGCACGCCCGATTCTTGTCGTCGAGCCAGAAAGTAATCAGACAATAGGCCAAATCCGACCGGAGCCGATTAATGCAGTTCTTGCTAAAATAGAGGGAGAAATAATCATGTTCCTCGATCGGATGTTGTATCGTGAGGGAATCGTCGTAAATGGTAACTCTTGATCGCGGAAGGTTATTATATAGCTCGGCAAATTCATGCAATCCTTTTATCTGTAAAAGAGGAACGCGTTGCAAGAAATTATCTATTATTTTTCTCAAAGCGCTTTGCTCTATTCTAAGCCGTTCGTGTAAAATCTTAAGACGAGAATATTCATATCTTCGACTATATAAATCTTCGACTTCAACAGGACTAAACAGTGTCTTCTTTATTTCAAGTTGTTTATTTGCTTGTATAAATTCATTTAAGACATCAAGTGTCTTATTTTTAAAAGTTTCAAGTTGTAGATTTACATCCGGCAATTCATCGAAGATATCTCCATGAGTTTCCGAATTGGCCCAAGCGTGACCTTTTATTCTATCCATGAATTCCTCAAGTGTCTCCGTGAAAGGATTCGTGTATACACCATCAACGCCTGGCTTGCCGTAGACCCATTGGCCGTTCTTAAAATGCCACGCAATCATTGTCACCGTGCCGTCTAAGGAATTACATGTTTTCACTTCACACCGGTGGATGGGATTGAGTATATTGAGCCGCTTGTTCAGATCTCTTCTCAATCCTTCCTCTCGAACCGCCGCCTCCAGAAAGTCCCTTTCCGCCTCGCTCTTAGGACCCACGCGGAACCACGAAGGAAAGTGCTTTTTTGCCTTCTCGAGAAAGCCTGCGTCGAAACGCATTATATGCGCCACATGCTGAAAGTGTTTAGACACGGCTTCATCCATGGATTCTGCGTTGGCGAAATCTACGACAGCCTGTCCACAGAGCCTCTCGTGCTCGTTCATTTCGCCTCCCGTGGCGGCTCCTGTCTCTCTGGCCTGCTCCTGAGCAACTCTTGGAACGAAAAGTCCCCTTACCAACCTTCCCGAAAAATCTGACCCATGATGACAAATCCAAACGACGACCGGGCCGGCAGAGGTATTCACATAGGGTCAGTGCTCTCGAGCTCGTTGAATGAAGGGTACCACAAATCTTGATACCGGTCACGAGCAAGAAGGTCAGCCCGCTATGGTCGGGGGCGCCTGGGGGGCCACCATATCCTCCTCCGCCGGAGATCGCTGAACCGTATCGGGCGCCAGCCCCTCGACACCTGACCGCGTTCTCGCTCCTTTTCTTGATGCCCTACGGAGGAAGTAGAGTTAAAATTGGGTACAGGTCCAAACTTGATCGGGAAGAGTGTTCACGGATGGCCGCGGGTTGGTGGAGGCAATTCCAACCTCTAGCTCGGCGAGCGGTAGATCAGGTTTCTGGCCTCCCCGCCGACGATACTCCGGCAAGGCCGAGGGTAGGAGATGAGGCAATGTCACATGCGAACGCCGCGAGGGTTCTCGAGAATCTGATCGAGAGGCTCGCCGCTCTCCCGGAGCCGGATAGAGCTGGTGCCCGTGATGCTCTTATGCTGACCGCCATTGAAAATACACCCTGCTCCTGCCTCGGGCGGAGTGATCATTGGGTCAGCCTGCTGGAAGAACGGCGCGCAACGTATCTGGAGCTTATGAGCCGAGCAGAAAAGACAGAGTCGAAATGGGTGGCCGTCTTCCGGCTGGTACTGGTCCAGTTCCTCGACACGGAGGGAGATCGACTTGCTATCTGCGGCAACTGCGGGAGATTTTTTCTGAGACTGCCGAAAATGGCAAAAGGCAAACCCTCTTTGCAAGTTTGCTGCTCACGCGACTGCAGTTGGAAGCTTCGGCGCTCGAAGCGAATCGCGTTGCCGGATCGGACCAGCCGCAGTCGCTACTCGCGCGAATACTATCGAAAGTATCTCTTGCCATCCTCGCCAACCTCGCGGTAGAATTTTATTCTCTACCATGCGGTGCAACTTAACCATTTCTGTCGGGACGATGTTGTAGTGGGGCCGACAAGGTGACCCGCGTGCCTTGCCCGGGCTTGGACTCAACCTCGAGGGAGCCGCCGAGATGTTGCAGGCGCTCCTTGATACTAAACAGCCCAAAGCCTCTCTTCCCCCCTTTTCGCGAGATGCTTGCGCCCGCATCAAAGCCTATCCCGTCATCGGCAACGGTGATGCGAATCCGCCCACGGTCCCTTCCGACAGAGACCTCTATTCTTCGGGCCCGGGCATGTTTGACCGCGTTGACGAGCGGCTCTTGTACTGCCCGACAGCACAACGCGTCTGCGATTCATGGCGCCCTCGCATTTTGACCGGCTAAACTCTAGGTTGGGGTGGCCGTCGAAAACTACCGAACAGCATATCAAATTCGGACACTACCCCCCAGCAAACGCCGATGCCGGGTTGAAATGTGAAGGTAAAGATACGAACTCACCGCACGGGAAATTCAGCCCCACGGGGCGCGACGCTGGTACATACGAAGAGTCATAGGTGCCCGCCGGCAAAAATCTTAGGTGCAAGAATTTGTCAATGCAAACCGAACGGAAGGGGGCCCGCTATGGCAGGACGGCGGCCTTCGTGAGGCGGGACGATACCGTGGTCAAAGAAGACCTGCTCTGGCAAGGACCGGCGTAGGCCTTAGCGACCCCGTCGGTGGAAAGTGTCGCCTTCGCGCCAGGGCCTGGGCTCCAACCTGCCGCGGTGAGGGCCAGAGATCTTCTTTCACCGCGATCCCGGTTCGGCCTCTACCGTCTCCAATTGCAGCAATCGGGCGTCCACGTCTTCGAGCAGTCTCTCGTAGACTCGTTGGCTCAAGATTCCCCGGTGGAAGGACTCGAGGAGGTGATTTCTTTCCACAAGGAGCAACTCTCGCCTTGTGGTCTCCATCTCTTCCTTCTGGATCCGAGTGTCCCACGCCCAGTTCGAGCACGCGAATTTCACGCTCCCCCTGATAGAGGGAAAGGCTGCCGCTGAAGCTCATATCCTGGAGGGTGTAGCGGCCACCCCTTAAATCCACATCGGCGAAAAGTCCGGCGAAGAGCGCATCATGCTTGGCCTGGACCTTCTGGTTGGCCTTCGTCTCCTCACGCCCTCGGTGGGTACTGATGACAGTGGCCTCCGGGAAAAGGTGATTGGTGTAGACGTGATCAAAGTGTGAATGGGTATTGATCAGGAAGCCGATCGGCTTATCCGTTACTCGACGGATCTCAGTCCGCAAGCTTTGGGTCATGGCGGCATTGGTCAGGCTGTCGACCACGATCACATCACGATCGCCGATGATGACACCGGCGCTGCTGTAGCAAACCAGGGGCGGCTGCAGAAAAGCGTAGACGTCTTTCGCGAGCTTCCGAAACTCAAACATGCTTCACCACCCTCTCTCACGCGAGCTTCTGCTTGCCAGACCCGATGATGAGACAGCCATGGTCAAGTTGGAAGGGCCGGAACTGCTCCGAGTCCGCCCAACCGGGGATCAACCCCGCGTTCACATCATGGGTCACCGTATCGCCCTCCATCGGGATCGCGGCTCAAGGATTTAACAGGAGCCCGGTATCGGCTCGCTCGGCGAGAAAGACGGCGTAAGGGCGCTCCAAGTGCCGGCTGGAGAAGAGATAGACCGCGCCGCTCGAGGTGGTGATGAAGGAGATGTCCTCAAATTCGGGGCTGCCGGCCATGGTCTTGAGGCTGAGTTCGATGCGTTCGGGGAGGAGATCGAAGGGGGACTGCTCGAAAAGCTCCAGGGGCACGGGTCGGGGGTATTCAGCCGAGTTCCTCCGGACCTCCTCGGCGATGAGGAGGAGCGGCGAGGCCTTGCGATCCAGAATGCCGGCATAGGTATGGCTGAGGAGAGCCGGCACATGGTAGAGAATCTCCCCGCTGATGCTCGTCAAGGCGGCCAAGTCCCGGTAAGTAGCCAGGGTCTCGGCCAGAAGGGCTCCCATGTCCGGGTCGTTTGGTTCGTCGGGGCCCAGCAGGTTACGCGCTCTCAACTCAGCCAGCAACGCGCCTCTGCCCATCAACTGCCCGGCGGCGCTCGCCTCACGGATAGCCTCGGCAAGGGCCTGGCAGAGGATGTGGCGCTCCTGGCCGATCATCTCTTGCCCCCGGGGACGAGGTTCTTGACTGCCAAGCCCTCGGCCACGTATTGAAGCCCCAAGCGCGTGTAAGCCTCGGCTGTAGGCGCTCCGGTGGCCTTCTCCCATCCCATGACCTCGTAGAACAGTTCCATAGCTTTGGCGATATCCTGGGAATCCATGCGGATGGAGCCTTTCGTGAAGGCCTGAGCCCCGCTGGGGGCCTGGTAGATCCATGGGGGTGTGAGGTCATGTCTGGAGCGCATTTCCACGCTGCCCATGTCCCGGATCGTCAGTGCCCGATGCAGAACGAATATCCGCTCGCCGATCCTGTCCAGATCCTCGCGGCTCAGCCGCTGGCCGGTAGCCAGACTAAAGAACCTGGATTCCAGGCTGTCATCACCCGTATAGCCGCGCTCCTTGAGGGGAGAAGCTACCCACGGCCCCATCCAGTTGCACAGACCCAAACTGTCGTGGAGTTCCTTGCGAACCAGCGACCACCGGGCGCGGCGGGCTTTATGAATGTTCATGGGAGTATAGTCGCCGACGCCGTCCACGGCTTCGGGCGCTCCCCAGATCTCCGTGGCGAGCTTCTTCTGAACCGCGAGGGGCAGGCCATTGCGGATGAAGTTCACGTGGGAGTGGCACTGGGGATCGCGGTTGTACTGGGTGTTGATGATGACCCCGCACTGGCCGTCGTCTTCATTGGCGTGGTGCTTGGGGTGTCCGAGTTTCCAGTAGCCGCAAGCGGCGTCATGGGTCCACGCCTCCTCCGGGATGGACCAATGGGCCAGAAGCCCTCCGGTACCAAGGCCCAGCGCGTGCCCCAACTCGCCCTGCCGCCTGGCGATGCGGGGAAGGATCTCGAAGAGAAAGGCCGGATCTCCGTTTTCGTACTTGTCCCACGGGAAGGAGGCATACTCCGCGGAGCCGAGTTCGGCCTTGAGCGTGCCGTCGTAGTAAAGCTTGATGAGGTCGCGCTGAAGTTGGCCGTAGTTGCACCAGACTCCCAAATCGTCCGCCATATGCATGCCGACCATGCAGGCTTCAAGACTTGCAGGGCCGAAGAGGCCACCGGAGAGCTGTTTGAAAAAGGAACGGCCGAAAACCATCCCACCGCAGGTATTCTGAGCAACCTCGCGGATGCCGTACTTGGCTGCCACTGAGGGGACTTTGAGGATGGTGTGGCAGCGGAGGGGGCATCCCGTGCAGCCGTTGCCTCGCACCGTATACTGCCACGCTTGCTCGCCCAAATAGAAAGCGCCGCTATTGGAGCGAAAGGCGATGCGGTTCAAATCGTAGAGGCCGCCGTTGATCTCTATCGGTGGCTCGGCCGCGCCCCAGCGTTTTCCGGGGGCGCCCACCCAGCGGGAGGAGGGATTGTAGTACTCGGATTGCGGATGCGGGAAGCTCGGCACCACGTGCTGATTGTTGCCGCCCAGGATGGACAAGTGAAATTTGACCAGGCGCTCCCATTCGGATTTGTCTCCGGCGATACGCACCGAACCGCTGCCCTGCACGCCGATGGCCTTGAGGTTCTTGGCGCCCATGACTGCGCCCACGCCGCCGGCCGAGTGGGAGACCGAGTTCATGACCACAGACAGGGGCACCAGGTGCTCGCCAGCTTGGCCGATGGCGGCGACGACGCTCTCAGGACCCATCTCCTGGCTGATCGCCAAAGTGGTGCGGCGAATACCGGCGCCCCAGAGATGTCCGGCATCGCGGATTTCCACACGTCCGTCGCGGATGAAAAGCCACACCGGTCGGTCGGCTTTGCCTTCGACGATTACCGCGTCATAGCCTGCGTACTTGAGCTTGGCGGCGAATTGGCCTCCCATATGCCCACTTGCCACCAACGGCTTGGGCCAGCAGGAGGGGAAGAGAGTGGTCACGGCGGTGCGGCCGTTGCATGGGACTCCGGTGCCCGCCAGGACTCCGGTGGCGAAGACAACCTTGTTGGCGCCATCGAACGGCCCGGTCCCCGCCGGGACCTCCTCCCAGAGGACCTTATAGCCGATGCCCGTTCCACCCAGTACCTCCCGGTACTTTTCCACGCTATCATCGAAGCTGATTTTGCCGGTAGAGAGGTCAACCCGTAGGACTTTGCCGGCAAAACCTCCATTCACCTCGGCCATGCTGGTCTCCTTGGGGCTCTTGCGGTGGCTGAAGTCAATAACTCTGTTATCAGGGCTTATGGCAATCCAGGCATCCCTTGGCCTTCTCAGGAGGAACCACTAGCAGTGCAGCCCTTGGCGCAGCCTCGCGGGTGAGGTCACGCCAGGCGACGTAGCGCAGCGCCCCGGACGGGCACGCTTCCACGCACTTGGGAACGCCCTGGCACAAGAAACACTTGGTGGCTTTTTGACTTTGCTCATCGAAACCGATCATGTTCCATGGACAGGCACGCTGGCACAGACGGCAGCCAACGCATGCGGACGTGTCGACGATGCGGGCTCCCGTTTCAGGGGCGGCCTGAATGGCGTTTTCGGGACAGGCCGTGGCGCAGGGCACGGGGTGAGGGCACTGTCGACAGGTGTCTTGAATGAAGAGACCGTTTCCCCAGGCTCCCTGCATCCGAGCTCCGCCTAACGGACCCTCTGGGCCAAAGTTCATGTTCCGGCCCACCTTGATTCGCGCCAGAGACGGCTGGGCGCGGCCGTCGTTAAACTCCGTGCAGGCCAGTTCGCAGCGCAGGCAACCCACACAGCGGCTTGGGTCAGCCAGCAGGAGCCCTTTGGCGTTGTCGGTGATGACAATCGGCGCGTCAGCCCCCCAGACACGCCAGGTGTTGAGGGCCGCCAGGCTCGTGACGGCTCCGGCACACAGGAAGAGAAACTGCCGCCGCGAAAGAGTGGCGCAAAATCCGGCCTCCTTGGCCGCACGCACGACCATTTCCGCTTCTATCTCTGACTTCATCTTCTCTCCTTGATCGGATTCAGGGAGAACGAGCACTGCCGCTTGATACCAGGTGCCCGGGCCCGCTGACCTGGCCCCCATCTTTGTAACAGTTTTTGAGCTGGAGGTGAATAGCATTCCGAACTGTCTGGTAGCACGCGGGGCGGTTGAAGGCCCAACAGCAAGACAGCCTCCGGTGCCCGGGGCAGGCCAGGGACTGATGAGAAAGCGAAAGCCCCATCCGGCCGGCAGCAGCGTTCAGATATGATCACCGCTCTGGTCTCGGTGGATCGAGGCTACCACAAAATCCCGGAAGCGATCAAAACCAAGGCCGCGACCGCGACATCCTGGGGTTGGAGCGGGCTCTCCGGAGCCGTAAGAAGACTATCAGGATGCTGAAAAACTCTTTTTCATGATGGCGGAGGAGACTGCCACGTGAGCCGGGCGCGTCGGGGGAGCAAGGTGCATCTGGAGCCTCCTCTTAACTCCCTGGCCTGTCGGAAGGCCTGCCGAACCTCGCACCATCGCTCTGCAGGCGGGCCGGAACACCACGATCTTATTCATGGCGCGACTATGCAGCCTTGCGGAACCGACCGGCCCGGCTAAGGTCTGCCATCCATACCTGTACATGGTGAGCCCCGGTCGAGGAGTTTTTCAGCATCCTGCTAGAACGACGGGCCGTGCGCGCTCGGCGAAGAGACCACAGGTAAGCTGGTCCACCAGTTCGGTAGGGGTTTATGTTGCGGCGATATAGGCCACCTGCTCGGTATCGACCGCGTGCATTTTCCGAATCAGCCTGGTCCAGTTTTCCCTGAACTGATTAGATGAGCCATCTGAGTCGAAAGTGGAGGACGGCAGACCAGTTGTGAGGACAATGCTTACGATGGCGCATCCGCGAGAAGGCCCAGTTTAAGCGGAGAGTCGGAGATCGCTTTAATACAATCTCCAGCGTTATGCCCGCGCCCCTGTTCCCTCAGTTGTCAGGAGTAACGATGCGCTCCCCTTCTCGAATTTCCGGCTCTGTCTTCGGGTTGCACTCCTTTAACTGGTGGTCTAGTTGAGTCAACTTCCCGCGAACTAAATCGAGATGTTGTTTGAGTCTATAGACTTCCCCAAAAAAGGTTAAAGGCACGCGGATTTTATTGACAGCAGCTTCGATCTGGACGAGCCTTGCTTGATAATCAAACAGCTTTTCTGTATCCAGACCTGATGTTACTCCCAGTTCAACGTTCTTAAGTTCCTCAAACCAACGGTAGAATTTGCGGCGGTTTCGCCAGGAATATAACCAGGGTATGCCGCGGATTAAAGGAATCAAGACCACACCTAGTGGCAGCACAATTAAGATCACACGGTCAACCCATACAGCTGCCCAAAAAGGAAGATAATCGAGTAAGAAAGGACGTCCCGATTTATAAAATCTTTCAGCAATGTTAGATGAAGGGAAATCCAGTTCCTTGGGCGAAGGAAACTCTCCCCTCTTGTTGACCCAACCCGCGTTGCTGTGAATCTCGACTGCGGCATCCAGAAGTAGATATATTAAACCCGGGTGCAGGTTTTTACGCACGATGAGACTCGTTGTCGATGCCAAGAGATGGATATCTTGAGGAGGCATCTTCTTTGAAATATCTAGGACGCCTTCAGGCAATATTACATGAGACAAAGTCGGAAAAAGTCGCGTATAGGCCTCAGCTTCCTTAAAATGCATCAACTTAACCCGCTGGTCATACAAGAGTTCTTTAACGAGGGCGTTATCTTCCGTACCAAAGATCATTACGGCATCCACCTGTCCCCCCAAGAGTGCTTTATTGCCAGCCGCAGTGGAAATGTCGAGCAGCACGGTCGGGGGATCCCCAGCCTTACCGACCCTAAGCAACTCTATGGCGACCTTGCGTACGCCGCTGCCCTCAGGTCCGATCGCGATCCTCTTTCCTTTGAGCCTGGAGAGGTCGTCAAGCGTCTCTTGGCTTCGATAGAAGACCCAGAGAGGGGAGTAGCATATTGCCCCAAGGGAAACTAGATTCTTAGCCTCTGAGGGCGAGCTGGTTCCATCCTGGACGAAACCAGCGTCCACCTGGACAGACTTATCACTAAGGCGCCTGAGGTTTTCTACAGAACCTGTGGAAGGGAGTAACTCAAGACGAATCTTCTCCCGCGCAAGGATTTGTCGATAGCGCTCGCCGAAAGTTGCATAAGTTCCTCCTTCGAATCCGGTGGTCATAACTAAATGGTCGGGCGGCGTAAGATGATAGGCTATGGTGACAGAAAAGACTGCGATCAACAAGACGAAGGCAAGAGTCGCCAAAAGTCTGCGATTTGACAACGCAGGAATTCCACTATTGCCGCTTTTTGGTTGCCGGGTCATTCTGTATCTCGTTTCAAACGCACAGGGGCAGCTAAAAAAGGAAATATCGATCACTGAAGCCTATCAAAAATCTGGGGAGCGGTCAAAAGGTCGAGGATCCCCCCGCCATCGTGGGGCTCCATGGGTAGCCACAGAGGTGTAGAAAAGATGAAAGGCAAACTCGTAGACGAGTCGCGCCGAGTGTGGTTAATAACGATTGTAGAGGAGATTCCCGTGCATCTCCTCACGCATCGCGGCTGGAAGCCGCTCCCACTGCGTTTCTCATCACAGAACCTACAGCTCGGAGAAGAGGACGGCCATATCCATGGTGGCAACAGATGTTCGTGCATAATGCGGGTTAGACGGCGAGATAGCACAGACCCCACCGACGCCTCGCTTCTCGCCTCTCTGCAGCTGCGGAGATCCGTTCGCCAGACTGCAAGACGGTAGCTAGTTGTTTGAATTCTTGCCGAATCTGTTGAAACGTGTTCGCCCGGTCGGTTTGGTCGGTTTGGTAAATGCTGCTCGAGGAAGATACGCCAGAAACGGACATAGTCTACCTCCTTGTGAGGTTCCGTCGAGCGGAACCGATGCGCAGATAATAGATATCCCCTCTTCATGCTTTCTTACTCGGTGTCGGCACGAAGGGTTTCTTTCTCTAGCGGCAAACCTGATGCCAAAGTAGCCCGCTCAATCCTTGCTGCTAACCCCATGATTTGCGGCCAATTACCGGACAATGTTCAGGAAATGAAGAGCGGCTTGCGCCAAGCCCTGGGAAACGAATGCCCCGTGTTCCCGTCTGCATCCGGCAAGGCATGCCTACCAGTTCGCCAGAGTGCACGGCTTACACAGCTCATAAGAGACAAGGCCAAAGGGCGAGCAGTCAAGCGAGGCTTGTCACCTATGCTGAACCGAGCGCCTACGTGGGAGTTCTGGAAGCGAAACAGGTGAAGGTGGGGTCGTTGGAGCGGCCGACGCTGACAACCGCCGCGTGTAGGCCAGCCTGGTCTATGGATCGCTTTGTCATGACCACTACGATAAACAATGCAGGATGAACCAAGCCGTGGACCAAATTGCGGTAGCGTTCCAGTGAGGACTGATCGGGTCGGCCCTTGCCTTCTAGGCTGTCGACGATTGCAATGCTTCCCTCGCGTCCCTGCTCTGTCACCGTGGCCATTGCCGCCCACCCCCTCTTCTCAAGAGTGCGACACGGGAACAGGAAGGCACGAAATGTGGCGAGCGCTCAAGGATGCCTTGAAGGTGAAGCGAGTGGTGACCTGACGGCTGGTGGCTGAAGCCTTGGTGGTGATTCGACTGCTCAAATAGGTTGGCCCACATCGGATGGCGATCCGACATGGGCCAAGGCGGAGATTAACCTGCCACTCCTTTCTCCGCTGCCATGATACCAGAAAGGGGGAGGATGGCAACAGAAAACGGCGCGCGGTTGGTGGTGAAGCTCTCGGGGAAATAGGTTGGCCCGCTGGGAGACAGGAGCGAACTCCCAGCGGGTCGCGCAACGGAGGTTTGGAGACCTCACCCCAGTCTCCGTCCGTCACTTCACGCGAGAGCGCGGATTATCGCAAGCTGGCCACTGGGCCGGTGGAAGGGCAGTGAACCATAAAAGAAAAGTCCCGCCTCACTGGGGTGGGATGCCGAGGCGGGACTGGAGACCATGAGGAAACCCTAATTAAGAAAATATCGTACAGAGTCGAGAAGCCAAGACCTCGCTGCCCCGGGGGGGCAGGGAGCAAGAAAGCGTAGCCCGTGACTCCGCCGAGAAGGGGGCAGTGTTTCACCTGGAGGGACGCTACAACTTGGGGGTGGTTCGTCCCCGCCAAAACTATAGGAATGACCACATGTAAAGTGTCCCACCAGTTGTTCAGGCTTTTACAGAACGACGATAACGCTGGGCGTCATCTGCTGCCTGCCGGAAGCCGAAGCAAAGTGTAGGCTGGAGGGGGTGAGCTGCGCGCCTTGGTTAGCCCGTATGGCCTCACGATTTAGGTCGAGGTACCGGCTCGCCGAGCGGCTGTAGCAACCGCCGATTCGGCCATGGCTCTTCTAAAACCCGCGTGCTCGAGGTGCTCAATGGCCTCCTTCTGACTCATTCCGCGCAACAGCCGCTCAGCTTCTTGCTCAGCGGCGGGAAGGCCCTCGATTTTGTACTGCAGTGAACTCTCGAATGTTTTCCCGATCTCCCTGCTGCGGCCGATCTCCACGAGGCGTTCCTCAATACGACGTAAGCGGATGACCACTTCATCAGTCTCCACCCGTCCAGGTTTGATGTGCATGAACGCTGTCGGAATCGCCGTTTCAGGGCTCTGGACAGTTTCCTTCAGGGCCTGGGTAATCTTTGCTCGGAGCTCAGCGCCCCAGAACGGGTTGTCCTTGTCGTACACCAGCATACGTTCTTGGCCCACGTCAAAGAACAGTTGCAGGCCTTTAGGAGCTATTAAGACAGTGGGTTTACCAAGGGCATGCGCCAGGCCGAGTTCATAATGAACATTCCGATTATTTTCAGAAATATCGGCGAGAATAACGAAGGCTCGGGAAAGCAGATCAACGATGTCCTGCAATATCGAGCCAGCTCGAAATACGTCATCAGCACGCACGGAGATCAACTCGGCCTCCTCTATCGCCGGTTCATAGATTTGCGTGTAATAATGATCCCAACTTCCTCCAAAGGGCATGATCACGAAACACGACTTCTGTCCAGGGTTAATATGCTTCGTAGGCATTATTGGCACCTCACGTTACAAGAGTAGCAGCTACAGACGGATATAGAAACTCAAAAATGTCACCGGCTTTTCAAGTGTGTCCCAGAGAGATCCCCAGTGCTATGGATGTGGTGTCACATACGGTCGCCACGGCAGTATTGATCATGATTAGGATACTGAGTCTTACGCTTCCATCTTTCTCTCAATCCTTCTTCTTTGGATATCCAACAGACTGTGCAAGCGTGATCTCCTGCTCAGGACGTAGTTTCATCGCCTTTGCCAGCGCCGGTTTGTCTATGTTTGCGCGTACTACCGTGGCCAAGCCTTCAGCAGCGCAGTACAGGTAAACGTTCTCGGCGATGCAACCGGTATCGGCGCCCACCCACAAGGCCTTCGTCTCAGGGGTCACTTCACCCATCTTTGACGTGTCGGCAACATAGACAAGGTTTACGGGTGCCTGTTTGACAAAGTCTTGCACCCCGGTCAATCCGCGAATGTCTCCAGCCACTATCGGTTGGAGCACATTTGCCTTGGCATCATACAGATACAGGGCTTCCGGGGCGGCAACATAAATGTCGATCTCCTGTCGATTACGAGCAGAGGGTGCGGTCCGTCTGCCATCGGCACGATTGATCCCGAAGGCTGCCCAGAGTAGGCCTGACAGCACTGGCACTGGTAATGGGTCGGGAGCGAATTCCCTGGAAGAGCATCGTTTTTCTAAGATCTTCAGCATGACGTTACCGGTGGCGGTCTGGGGTTTCGAAAGCTGAACAGGCTGAAGGTCGCCAGCGTAGGCCATATTCCGGCCATCGACCAAGAGACCGCTCGCTGTGAGCATGACCCCCGCTGTCACGGATACCTTCAAGAAATCTCTTCGACTCACTTGCTTCTCCATACAGTTTGCCCTCCTTCTTCAGTAGCGGAAGTTTGGGGAGTGACGAGATAGCTAGAATCCCACTGCGCCGCCGGGGATGTTCACCTTTCATCACCGGCTCCCACTTCGGTTCTGTCAGGCTACCACAAAATCTTGGAACCGGTTAAACGAGAATGGGTAACCCCCGCGATCTTGGGCTTGGCCATTCGGCTGCAGCAGAGGATGAAAGCTGTTGGCGAAACTTCGATAACGTACCACCGTCCTGGGTGATGCGATTGTCGAGTGGTGTCGGTTATTGGCTGCAGAGAGAGACACCGTGGATTTCGACTTGCGAACAGCCTTTCAATTCGCCTCAGGCGGATTTGGCCGGTACTCCAGGTTGTCTACCTTGAACCCCGTGGTGCCGCTGGGATCAAACCCGCGTATAAACAACGATGGAGGTTCAGTCCAATGCGGCTCCCATTCTAGCACATCCCGACCAGATTCCTTCTTGATCCTCCGCCAGCCCGTCTCCGCATCAGGGTTCGGATTGAAATAAAAGGTGACCTTCGATCCATCGTAGTACAATCCGAGCCGACCCGCGCTGACCTCCGTTCTCTCGTAGAACACTCGTATGCCTCCCTTCGTATTGTCGATATAATTTGCCTCAAAGACCCCATCGTAAGAAATCTGGCCCTTCCGCCTCTGTCCGTTTTGGCATCGGATTATGCGGACGAAGTTGTCTTTTTGTCCCAAACCGAGGCCTACGAATGCGCCCTTGTGGCTGCCAGGTTCCTCGCTGTTGGTGGAAGAGTAGTCGTAGAACTGCATCGTGTAAAAACCAGGGCCACAAGGCTGTGTCGATTGCAACGTCCCAGCTCCGGCGGTTACTGAAAACTTGAGAAACCCTCGAGACTGAGAAAAGACGTCCGGCCCGGCCTGATCGTTGATAAGCGTCCATTTGGCGGTATTGATGGCGTTCTCGCTGAAATCGTCAATGATATAGGGATCGGCATGGGAACTTGCACTGCTGCTAACGCCTTTCATGCCCCAACCGTCTGCTAAAACGAATGCAAACAAAGAAACCCAAATCAACGCCTTCAGTCCGTTTCTCATAACAAGCCCCTTCCCTCTGATGAAAACGCGCTTTGGATAAGAGAGAGTGCAGGCTGTTACAGCCATAAAATTAGTCCAGTCGGGGATAAAGCAAAGCGCCGAGGCTCGATAACAACCGGCCACAAGTTGGATGCAAACAGCGCCCCGCAAAGGCCCACCTTCAGGGAGTCATGTGTCAAGGGGGACTGCGTCCACTTATTGCGGTTTCGGGGGTGATTCGAATTTGATGGAAATACCTTCAACAGAAGTGCACGTGTAGCAAAAGACGTTATAGACCGGAATGAATGTGTAAAGAGTGCTCGTCACCGAAATATTTATCAATGCGTCACCCCCGCTTGTTCGGAGCGCGTCGTTAACCGCAGTCGTAGCGGTTGAGTCACCCCATGGTATGATTCCTAGGAGAATGTAGCGGAATGCCTCACCCTTCGCCGGGCCGATTTCCTTGTAGGGCTGCGAATTGGTCAGCAGTGACCCGGGATCACCCATGCTTTTCGCAATCATTCCTAGGTTCCCAGTTGAAGCGCAGCCCACGAGCAGCGGCAACACAATCACCAGCACAATAGCCGTCTTCATGTCAATCCTCCTGCGCAAGATCAGAGCCACAAAATTCCATGTGTCAATCATGATGAGTTATGTCAAAGCCGAGCCAGCCCTTAGGGGATATTTACCCATGGTCAGCGCCTCCAGCTTCAGTTTGTTCAGGGTACCACAGAATCTGGCGATGGGTCAAAGAGAACGCCCCGACCGCAACATCTTGGGGCCGGGGCGGGGTCTGCGGAATCGCAGAAAAGACCATATGTAAACTGTCCTACCAGTTCTGTAGGAGTTTACCTTCTAACGATGTAACGCCAGCCGTTACTGGCTGCCAACTGCGCTGCGCGTCGTCGGTAATCCGCAACGCATCCCTTAGCCTCATTGACTAATAACGGCGATTAAAGCACCAGCGCTGCTGGTACGATTCTAATAGGCTCTGCCGACCGGGCGTAGTCAGATCTCTTCTCACTGATCTTCGACAGTTTCAAAAATAGAGTTCTGTGAAAACAGATAGTTACGCGACCAAAATCGGTTTATGGCACTACAGGGTTCGGAACGCCATCGAGCCGCATCACCCGGCTGGGAGGTCGCACTCCAGCGACCCTGAGGGCCTGATAGGCGACTCCCTGGAAGTCGGTGCGGATGAGATAGGGTGTCCCATCAAGAGTCATCCTGATCGCCTGGAGCTGCTTGAGATCTCGCATGAGATCAGGCCAGGAGGTCTCCACCCTCTTCTCATCCAGTCGGGCCTGGAGATCAACCTCGAGGCGCAGGGCAAGGAAGCTCGCGACGATATGACCGATCGAGGTCTCATCCCGTTGATGATAGATAGGTCGGACCTCAAGAGTGGATTTCTCCTTGCGAAACGTGCGCTCAACGCGCCACAGGCCCTTGTAGGTCTTGGCCACCTCAGCGGGAGAGAGAGTCGTGTTGGTGGTGAGCACGAACTTGCCATCCAGCCTTCGATCGGCATCGACCGCCTGCTGGTTGATGGTGACACCACCCTTGAGGACCTTCAAGAACCGGGCAAAGCCCTTGTTGCCAATGACCGCCTTGGGCCCCTTGGTGGTGAGCGTCTCTTCGAGCTTCGTCAAGATCGCCTGCCGATCTCTCTCATCCTTGGCAGCTTCCTCGGGGTTGAGGCAGACCACGTAGCGGCGATCGCCAACGATCACCTCCTTGACCTTGAGGTTGGACGCAACCTCTTGGTAGCGCCCGGCCCGGGAGAGTACCTCTTCGGTAACTTCCGTCTGCCGGCGCATCCGGCACCCGAGCACGTAGTCGAAGGGAGCGCTTTTGTGTTCAGCGAGTGCCTTGGTGGTCTTCTGAGCCATCATCGCCCGATCGGCAACGACGACCACCCGCCCGATCCGGAACCGTTCTCTGAGCTTGGTGATCACCTGGCTGAAGGCTTCGATGTCGGCAGTGTTGCCTGGGAAGACCTCCCAGGCAACCGGCCACCCGTGAGCGTTTACGGCAACGCAGAGCACAAACTGGGGCAGTTCCGGTCTCCGGTCTCGCGAGTACCCCCGCTTGCGGTACTCGGTCTCCTCATCCCGATAGACGTAGGTCGAGGTGGTGTCGAGAAAGACAAGATCCAGCTGCTGGTTGAAGAGATCCCGGTCCCGGAAGAACAGCTCCCGCTCCAGCTCAGAGCGAACCTCATGGAGGAACCCGGTGGTACGGTAGAGGTGCTGAAGGGCGAGTTCCTCAAAGCCCGGGCACTCCACCGTCTTCAGCCACTGGCTCCCCTGGAGATCACTTCCCGGCTCACAGAGCCGTTGCAGCGCCAGGGCGAAGCTTGTCCGTTCGATAGCGAAGCCGAACCGGCGGCCGGTGGCAAGGGGGTGGATGACTTCCGGCAATCGTTGTCGCTCCCAGAGTTTGCCGAACACCAGGGGTGGTCCCCAGAGCCGGGCGGTGCAGCTTGTGATCTTCGGGTCCCTTGTCGCCGAGATGACCCGCAGTCGCTCGGAGAAGCGCGACAGGCTCTCCATGAGCGCCTCGATCTGGCCTGATGCCTTCAGGTGATCGAGCCGCCCGAGGGTGGCGAGTACCCGCTGCCGCACGGTCTTGCCATCCCGATAAGACTCTACGACCTGCAGGTACTCATGGGGTCGCTCTTTTGAGCCGCTTTTCTTTGCCCTGAAGAACATGGCCGTACTATACGGAAAATCTGCTGGCCATGTCAAGACGGATGAAGCATTTTGTTGGCACTACATTTTTCGCAAAAAATGAGAAAAGTTCTCGTAACTGACTGATTTTCCTCAATGCAGATTTTTCACAAGCCCTCAAACTGTCGAAGATCAGTTTGATGAGATATGTAAAACCAGAGCGGGCGAGTGGGGATATTCACATATCATGCATTCGTTGGCGCTCGACCGATTCAGAATGGCACAAGATGTGGGGGAGCGTCAAGGATTCCTTGAGATGAAGAGGTCGGTAACCCCTTGGGGGTGAGATCGGCAGCCAAGCAGTCGCCTTGGCCCGACCGAAAGCGCCGACACGATTTTTCGACAGCGTCCGCCGTTCCCCGTTAAGAGTTAAGAGCAGACTTGACCGTCTTTACACAATCCTCGATCGAACACCGGAGTTGGTCAGGCTTACTGTTCCATCGGTGGGGGGGGAGGGACTAAACTGTTACATTTGCACCACACTTGCAATCTATTTTACTGCGGGAGCGGCAGCAGCTGACCCCGATGACGAATCTCCCGGCCCTGCTCCTGACGAAGCCGGTTGCGGCTGCTGATCAATGATTTTCTGGTCTTGATCCTTCAAGTACTGGGGATTGTATTTGCCGTAAGGCAACGTACTAATCGCTCGGTAATTCGCCGCCCTCGCGTGCGGCACGTAATCCACAGTGGCCGAATTTACGGCCGTTACGATCGCCTTGGCGATCAGCCC
>Ga0335070_10001651_pt1 | contig 25887 bp, 22 predicted proteins | sample Lox_Sample_13_FD_206722 | JGI IMG/M metagenome (GOLD analysis project Ga0335070, IMG submission 206722) | Soil microbial communities from Loxahatchee National Wildlife Refuge, Florida, United States - Lox_Sample_1.3 | ecosystem: Environmental > Terrestrial > Soil > Wetlands | place: USA...
TCTTTCCCCCGCAAGTCTGGTTCTGGGGGCGCTGGCGCCTGCCGGCGATCGTTCCGCTTGCACGCCGCGTGCTCTCTGCCTTTCGCGACGAAGCCAAGCTGTTCGCTGCCGCCGGCGCGGACACGGTGTGGGTTGGGCACCCGCTGCGCGACCTGACGCACGTCGCAGAGAGTCCCAAGGCCGCCTTGCAATCGATCGGGCTCGATCCATCACGCCCGCTGATTGCCCTGATGCCCGGGAGCCGACGCAATGAGATTCGTGCACTGGCGGCACCGATGCTCGGGGCGGCACGATTACTCCAGCAGCGCGATCCGACGCTGCAGTTCGCATTGCCGCTGGCCAGCGAGGTCCTGCTCGTTCTGCAGTGCTCCGGCACCGCAACGCTCGAGGCCGCGCTACTGGGCCTCCCAGCGGTGATCGTCTACCGCTGCCATCCAGTCGAGTACGTCGTCGCGCGTCACTTGCTGCTCGCGGTGCCGTTCATCGGCATGCCCAACATTCTGCTCGGGGAGATGGTGCAGCCGGAATTCTTCCACAAGAACGTTGACGCCGAGCACTTGGCCAAGGAAGCCTGGTCGTTGCTCACCGATCCGCGCCGGCGCTCCGATATCCAATCACGCCTGGCGACGCTGCGTGAGCTCCTCGGACCCGCCGGTGTGGTGCCGCGCGCCGCGGAGGCCGTGCTCGATCTGCTGCCACAAGCGGCGCTCGCGAGTTCGCGGGCGGCGGTGTCGTCTAGCGGCCTTGCTGCAAACCTCCCGCACGGTCCGAGCGTGCCCCTACCGGGCGCGCCAGCACGCGCTCTGCCTGGGCAATGAGCGCGTCGGCCGTCGAAGGCAGACACGGCCGCCTCCGCCAGCACCATTGCGGGCAGCCGAGACCACACTGCCCGTCACCGCGCACAACCAGATCCTCGTAGCGGTACGGGGCCTTGCGCCAGGTTGTGGTTGGGCCGTAGAGGCCGACCACGGGACGACCCAACGCCGCTGCAATGTGTGCCGACCCGGTGTCTGGCGCGATATGGATCGCGCAGCGGTCGAGCAGGGCGACCAATTCGGGCAGCGTCGTGCGGCCCGTGAGATCGTACACCGCCCGACCGGCGCGGCGGGCGACGTCTGCGTGCACCGCTTTTTGCGCCGATCCGCCAACCAGGATGATTGTGCCGGCTGTGCTCAACGCGTTTGCCACGCGTGCCCACTGCTCGACAGGCCAGGTCCTCCACGCTACCGACGCAGATGGATTGATGACGATCAGCCGGGGCTCCTCAGGAACGTCGATCTCGGCCAGTTTTTGGTCGATCGACGCCCTGGCTTCCGGCTGGACCGGAAGGGCGAACGACACCGGTGTCGGTGCCGCTCCGAGGAACTCCGCACAGCGCAAGTAGTCTTCCGCCACGTGAAGACGTCCGCAGTGGCGCGGCATGGCCCACGAGACGAGCTGTGCACCTTCGCGTTGCTCGTGCACGCCGATGCGCAGCGGCGCTTCCGAGAGCAGGGCCACGACGGCGCTCTTCAAGAGTCCCTGGAGATCGATGCTGACGTCGTAGGAGGCGTCCCGCAAGCGCTGCACAGCCCGCCAGTACGACTGCACCCACCTGGGACCGAAGCAGCCCCAGCGCATGGTCGGAAACACCACGATGCGATCGATGGCTGGATGACCGTGCAGCAACGGCGCCGTCCACTCTTCCGCAGCCCAGCTGATGTGCGCTTGCGGGTAGCGCCGCCGCAGTGCAACCGCCACTGGAAGGGCGTGCACGACGTCGCCGATTGAGGACATCTTCACGATCAGCAGGCGTCTCAATCGGGAGGGATCAAAATGGAAGGGCATCCTGCTCACTCTGCTGAGTCTGCCCGTTCGGTCCACTCGCGCCGCTCGAACAGGCGGAGCCGGGTCCACTGCCCCATCGAATAGTTGAACCCGTTCGCCGACCACACTTCGTGGATACCGACGCCCAGCTCTCCCGCTGCCCGCTCGAAAGCTGCGAGCTGATCCTCACTCACCAGCACCAGGCCAGCGCTTCGTTGCCTGAGCAAGGCGACGGCGGGTCGGGGTTCGATCAGCGCCGTGTTCATTCCGGCAAGGAAAATCAGACTCGGTTCGTGATAGCCGACCGCCGCAAGCGGACGCGAGCCGTTGCCGCGACGCGGCCGGTGTGCGATCGCTACGGCTGCGCGGTTGCTCAACCAGAGCGCGCGCAGCTCGGGAAGTACCCAATGCAGGACTGGAGCGAAGAGCAGGACACTGCCAATCACGGCGACCCATGATGCGCCGATCAGCTGGGCCCTCCGACACAGCCGGACGCAAACGATGCAGATCAGGCATGCTGCCCACGCCGCACAGAGCACGGCAACGTCGACGCCATCGCCGAAGCGCCTGGCGCCCGTGATGATGACAACACCGGCAGCGCACGTGACGAGGCTCCAGAGCACACAACCGCCAAGCAGCAGGCGGTGCGACCGGCGCCAGAGATTCGCCGGCGGGTCGAAGACGGCAGCCGCCACCAACAGCGCCAGAGCAGGGTACGCCGGCAAGACGTAGTGCGGCAGCTTCGTGGGCATGACTTCGAAGAAGAGCCACGTCGGAACCAGCCACGCCAGACAGAAGCGCTCGGCACACTGCTCGCGCCGCGCGACGCCGCGAACAATCCCGAGCCCGGCGGCGAACGATCCCGGCCAGAACGTTGCGGTGAGCAGCAGCAGGTACAAGCCGGGTGGCGCGCCATGGGTTTCCTGCCCGCCCAGGATCTTGGGCAGGAGGTCGCCGCCAATCCACTCGCGGTAGAACCTCCAATCGGTCGACACGCCGGCCGCAATCATCCACGGCGACAGGAGAATCATCATCAGCGGAAACCCCCAGCGCGCGTACAGTCCCGCGAGCGTCTGAGTCATGCCGCGACGGTCGAAGAGCACTAGCGCGCCGACCGTCAGGCTGCTGACTAAAGGCACGATCGGTCCCTTGACCAGAATACCTACGGCCTGCGCGAGCCAGAATCCGACTGCGTATCGCCTGCGGGAGAGGCCCGTGCCGTGCGCGGCAAGGTACAGCAACGCAAGACACCCTTGTGCCGCCACGACGCACGCCAGCAGCACCGCGTCCGTCGTGGCGAGATGCGCCTCGACAACCAGCAGCGCGGACGACGCCAGGAAGGCTGCGCCGAGCAGTGCGGCACGCCGATCGAAGAGCTGAGCACCGATCCCATAGGTCAGAAGCACCGCCACATACGCCCCGAGTAGCGACGGCAGCCGGTACGCCCAGATCGCCGGACGGCCCTGCTGCTGCGTGACGGAAACGGCAGCCGCCTGCAGCCAGTAGATGCCGATCGGCTTGTTGAAGCGATCGTCGGTCTGGAAATGCGGCCGGACGAAGTCGCCACTGTCGACCATCTGCTTCGTCGCTTGCGCAAAACGCGGCTCATCCCGATCAACCGGAGGGATTGTGGTGAGCCCCGGAAGATAGACGGCCAGGCACAGCAAGGTCAGCAACACATACGCCAGCGCGTTTTGACGGCGGCGCGCGGAGCGCACGAACGACAGCGGTCGCATCGCCGCCGCAGATTGACACCGCATGCCGGTCTGGGCAACCTTGCGCGAGCGTTTGCGGGCGCTCGCTCGCACAGCAGGAAGGCATGGATGTCAGGCACGCTTGCCGGCAAAGTCGCACTGGTCACCGGCGCCTCCCGAGGGATCGGTCGAGCCATCGCACACAAGCTCGCCGTGGCCGGCTGCGACGTCGCCGCCAACTACTACAACAGCCACGACGAGGCTGCAGCGCTGTGCGCCGAGATCCGTGCCCTCGGTCAGCGGGCGTATGCGATCCAGGGCAACGTCGCCAACCCGGAAAGCGTCGATGAGATCATCGCCGCGTTTCGTACGCATTTCGACCACCTCGACTTTCTGGTGAGCAACGCCGCCAGCGGTGTGCTCAAGCCCGCGCTGGAGATGACGCTCAAGCATTGGCGCTGGTGCCTGGAAACCAACGCCCTGGCCCTGAACCTCCTGGCGCAGCGGACGGTGCCACTGATGCCGCCGGGCAGCCGCATCGTCGCGATCTCCAGCCTTGGGGCGCACTATGCCATGCCGAGCTACGGCTTCGTCGGTGCCTCGAAGGCGGCGCTGGAATCCTTGGTGCGCACGCTGGCGCAAGAACTCGGACCGCGCGGCATTCGCGTCAACGCGGTGAGCGCCGGACCAGTCGATACCGATGCGTTGCGCTCCTTCCCGCAGCGTGAACAGCTGCTCGCCAGCTTTGCACAGCGCGCGCCAGCCGGGCCCGTACTGAGCACTCAGGACGTCGCGGGAGCTGTCTATCTCCTCTGTCTTCCCGAGGCCAGCATGGTGTCGGGGCATACCTTGGTGGTCGACGGCGGATTTTCCATTGTGAGCTGACGGCTGACGACACCGATGCCTGCAAGCTTTCTGCACGACTCCGGTCTCGCCAACAAGGTCGCCATCGTCACCGGTGGCAGCCGCGGGATCGGGCGGGCCATCGTTGAGCTCTTTGCCGCGGAGGGTGCCGAGGTGACCTTCCTCTTTCGGGAAAACACCTCGGCCGCAGCTGACGTCGTCGCTGCGGGACGCGCCGCCGGGCAGCAGATTGCCGCGGAGCAAGTAGACGTGTGCGACGCCGACGCGTGCGCCGCGCTGGTGGAGCGGGTGGCGGAGCGCTGCGGGCGCATCGACGTGTTGGTCAACAACGCCGGCATCATCCGCGACAATCTGCTCGGCTTTCTTGAAACCGATGACGTGCACGCCGTCCTCGACACCAACGTCGGTGGGGTGTTCAACGTCACGCGCGCGGTCGTGCCGCACATGATCGCCCGCCGCGCCGGCACGATCATCAACGTCAGCTCCGTGGCCGGCGACAGAGGCGGGCGCGGGCAAACCAACTACGCTGCCAGCAAGGGTGCGATCAACGCCTTCACTCGTGCGCTGGCGGTAGAGCTGGCACCACGCCGGATCACGGTGAACGCGGTCGCTCCCGGGGTCATCGAAACCGAGATGTCGCGACAGCTGCGCGAGCGTGCCGGCAGTGAGGTGCAGTCGCGCATTCTGCTGCGCCGGCCGGGGACGCCGCTGGAAGTTGCCTATGCGGTCTGCTTCCTTGCCTCGCGCTATGCCGAATACATTACGGGGCAAGTGCTGCACGTCGACGGCGGATTCAAGATGGAGTGAAGCGAAGTGATGCCGATGGAGATCAGCAGGGAAGAGGTGCTGGCGGTGCACCCGAAGGTTGCCGAGATCATGGCCGATGCGCTGGCATGCGACGTCGAGCAGCTCGGGCTCGACGTGCCGCTCATCGACGGGCTCAATGCCGAATCGATCGACTTCCTCGACATGGTCTTCCGCCTCGAGCGCGCCTTCAAGGTGAAGATCCCACGCGGCAAAATCGTCGAGGATGCACGCGGCGAGCTGTCGGAAGCCGAGTTCGAACATAAAGGCGTGCTGACTGACGCGGGTCTGGCGCGGCTACGCGCCTACCTGAGCGAGGTGCCGGCCGAGCGCTTCCAGTCGCCCATGAAGGTGGCCGACGTGCCGCGGCTGTTCACGGTCGAGACATTTTGCCGGCTCGTCGTGCGCGCCCGGCGCACGGCCGGGCTGGCAACTCCTTGAACCACCTTGCCGACAGGTTCGGGGACATGCTGCCCCAGCAGCTCGGCACCTTCTCATTCGTCGACCGCATCACCGACAGCGAGGCCGACACGCGTGCGCGCGGCTCGTTCGCCATTCCCGCGGCGCTGGCGCACTTCTCCCCTTGCCTGGTCGCCGAAGCAGTGGGGCAGCTTGCCGCATGGGTCGCAATGGCGCGGCATGATTTCCGGCGGCGGCCGCTCGCGGCACTGGCCGGCGAGGCACATCTCCTCGCTGATGCACTGCCGGGCCGGATTCTCGAACTTGGCGTCGAGATCGAAGAGTGGGATGATGACGCCGTGGCGTATGCGGGCTGGGCATCCATCGGCGACACGCCGGTCATCCAAGTGAGGAACTGTGTGGGAGCGCTGTTGCCGCTGGAGAACTTCGACGACCCGGTGACGGCACGCGATCGCTTTGCGTTGCTGCGCGGTCCAGGTGCTCAGCCCGGTCGCTTTCCTGGCGTCGCCGATGCCGGCATCCGGTTGATCGAGCGTGAACCGGGCAGGCGGCTGCGGGCGTTGATGAACGTTCCGGAGTCAGCGCCATTCTTTGCGGAGCACTTTCCACGTCGTCCGCTGTATCCGGCGACGCTCCTTCTCGATGCCCAGATCCGCCTGGCCATCGACCTGGCGCGCGAGGTGGATCGGCCGGCGGCGTACGTCCGTGTTCGGCCCGTGCGGGTCGCGGACGTCAAGCTGCGATCATTCATCCTTCCCGGTCAGGCGATAGAGACAACGGCGGAGGTGGCTGCGGGGTCGAGCCATACGGTGCTCATTGCGCTCGCCGCCACAGTGGAGGGAAAGCGGGTGGCGACAGCGCGTGTGGAAGTGGCCGCGGAGGAAACGTGAGCACGGAACGACGCCGCGTCGCGGTCACCGGGTTGGGTCTCGTCACCCCGCTCGGCAACGATGTCCGCACGACGTGGGAGGCCTTGCTCGCCGGCCAGAGTGGCGTGGGTCCGATCACGACCTTTGACGCGAGCGGCTTTCCCGTGTGCATCGCCGCCGAGGTGAAGGAATTCGAGCCGACTCGACACATCGACGACCGCAGACTGCTCAAGTTCGCCAGCCGCTTGCACGCCTTCGCGCTGGTTGCTGCCGACGAAGCGCTGCACGATGCCGGCATCCGACCGGTTGCGGACACTGCGGAGCGCTGGGGTTGCGTCGTAGGCAGCGGCATCATGGGCAGCGAGTTTCATGAGCTCGCGGCGGTGCAGCGCGCTTGCGCACCCGATGGCCAGCTGAGTGTGCCGCGTCTCTTTGCCGATGACGCGGCTGCGGATCCCATGGCATTCTGCCGCAGCCAGACGAGTGCGGGGCTGGGTGTGTTGTTGCGGCGCTTCGGCATTCGCGGCTACGCCAGCACCGTGCATACCGCCTGTGCATCCGGAGGCCAGGCGGTGGGGTTGGCGATGAAGTTGATCCGGCGAGGCACTGCCGACTATGTGCTCGCCGGCGGCTGCGACTCGATGATCAATCCCGTCGGGCTGTCGGGCTTCTGTTTGCTCGGCGCCCTCTCGCCCGACAGCGACGCGCCGCAGCGGGCCAGTCGCCCCTTCGATGCCACGCGCAACGGCTTTGTGCTCGGAGAGGGCGCCGGCTTTCTCGTGCTCGAAGAGTGGACGGCGGCATGCCGACGCGAGGCGCGCATCTACGCGGAACTCGCCGGGGACGGCAACTCGTTGAGCAGTTACCGCATCACCGACTCCCATCCATCCGGCGATGGGCCGATCCAGGCGATGCGCCAGGCTTTGGCGGACGCCGGAGTGCTCCCGGAAGAGGTGGACTACTTGAACGCCCACGGTACATCGACACCAATGAACGACCGCAGCGAGTGTGCCGCGGTGCGCGCGGTGTTCGGCGCTCACGTGCCGCAGATTGCCGTGAGCTCGACCAAGAGTCTCATGGGGCATCTCATCGCCGGCGCCGGCGCCGTCGAGGCGGCCATCTGCGCCCTGGCTATCCATCACGGCGTCCTGCCGGTGAACGCGAACCTCGAAGAGCCCGATCCGGAGTGTGCGCTGTCATTCGTTCTTGCCCGGCCCCATCGCCAACATGTGCGCGTGGCCATGTCGAACTCATTCGGCTTCGGCGGCTCGAACAGTTGCGTTGTCCTACGCAACACCGAAGCGGTGCGCGGGAAGTGAAGACGGATGGGCGCCGACGCAACGCGGGTGACGATCACCGGCGCCGGTGCGATCTGCGGCGCCGGCAAGGACCCGGACGCAATCTGGGAGGTGGTGCGCGCTGGGCGATCGGCAATTGCACCGATTCGCCAGTGGGAGGCTGCGGGTGTGCCGCTGCCGCCGGCCGGCGAGGTCGCGGATCTGGACGCGCGCGAGCTGGTCGCGGATCGCAAGGTCCACAAGGTGCTCCGGCGCACGGACTTGCTCGGCTTGTACGCGGCGGGCAAGGCCATCGAGGACGCGTCTCTCGTCGCGTATCGCGCGACCCTTGATCCCGTCGCTGCCGCAACCTACAGCGATCGTACCGCGGTCTTCGTCGGCTCAGGCGGCGGCACGTATCAGAGCCAATACGATTTCTTCCCCTTGCTCACGGCAGTGCAGGGGGACCTGCGCGCGTTTGGCGGCGCGCTGAACGCGACAATCAACCCGATGTGGTTGTTGCGCACGCTGCCGAACAACGTGCTGTGTCATATCGGGATACGATATGGGTTCAAGGGGGCGAACGCCTGCGTGACGCATCACAGTGTCAGCGGAACGCTGGCCATCGCCGAAGCCGCCGCGGCGCTGCGTGCAGGCGAGGCGGAGCGTGCCGTCGCCGTCGGACACGACGCGCCGATCGAGCCACAGACCATCCTCTACTACCAGCGACTCGGGCTCCTCGCGGCGGATGCCATTCGCCCCTTTGATGGTGCGCGTAGCGGCAGCCTGCTCGGCGAGGGTGCAGCGGCAGTGGTGCTCGAGACGGCAGCGGCCGCCGCCGCACGCGGCGCCAAAGTCCTCGGCGAGTTCCTCGGCAGCGCTTGCACTGCCGAAGCAGAAGGGCTGTTGGCCATCCGCGCCGACGGCGACGGCCTGGCACGTGCCATCACACTGGCGCTCGACGACGCCGGGCTGCAGCCTGCCGATGTGGGCATGATCGTGGCGCATGGCAACGGCACGCGTGCGTCCGATGCGGTGGAAGCCGCCGTGATCCAGCGGCTGTTCGGCCGGACGCCGCCACCAGTCACCGCGTTCAAGTGGGCGTTCGGCCACCTCCTGGCTGCCTCCGGTGTCGTCGACGCGGTGCTGGCGCTGATGGCCCTACGCCGCGGCATCGTGCCCGGTATCGCGACGCTGTGTCACCGCGATCCCGAGTTCGGAGGTTTGCCAGTATCTGCCGGGCCACAGCTGCCGCGCAGCAACGTGGCGCTGGTCATCAGCCGCGGCTTCGCGGGGACTACCGTCGTGCTGCTCGTCCGAGCGTGAGGGTGACGATGGCAATGACGGTGCGTTCGGATCCGCTGATGCGCTGTGGTATCGACACCGTGGAGATTGCCCGCGTCGAGCGCCTGCTCCGCGAGACTCCCGCTGACGATCTCCTCAAGATCTTTTCTCGTGAGGAGTTATTGGAGAGTGGTCACAATGCGGGGCGCGCCGCGAGCCTGGCGGCGCGGTTTGCGGCGAAGGAAGCGTGCCTCAAGCTCTTCCCGAGCGAAACGGCGCTGGGCGTGATCGGCCCGAGCGACTTTTCCGTCGCCCGTGACGGCTACGGCGCACCCCAGGTCAGGTGCAGCCACAAGGCTCTGGAGGTCTTGGATCGGTACCGAGTCAAAACCATCGCGCTGTCGTTGACGCACGACAAGACCAGCGCGTCGGCTGTCGCTCTGTCTGAGCCCGCCCACGTCGACGTGCCACGCAGCGGCAAGATCATCTTCTACCTGCTGCCGATTCGCCGACAGGTGATGTTGGCCAATCTGTATCGCGTCTTCGGCGGGCGGCTCACCAATGCGGATATCAAGCGTCTCGCGCAGGCGCACTACGGGCATCTCGCCCGCGTGTGCATCGAGTTCTTCACGTCTGCGTGGCGCTCACCGGCCGTCCGCGTGGAGAACATCGACGCCATCCTGCGCGCGCACGCGCAGGGGAAGGGTGTGCTCGTGCTCACCGGCCATTTCGGGAATTGGGAGGTGGCGACCGTCGGCGGCATCCAGACCTTCCCCGAGTATCGCGGGCAGTTTCACTTCGTCCGGCGGCCGCTGTTCCCGCGGTGGCTCGAGCGTCTGGTGACGCGACGCTTTCGCCGCAGCGGCCTCGGCGTGTTGCCGAAGCGCGGCGCGCTCGATGCGATTCTCGACCGCCTGGCAGCCGGCGATGCCGTGGTGTTCGTCTTCGATCAGCATGCGGGCGGCAGAGACGGCATCGCCGTCGACTTCTTCGGGTACGCAGCCGGCACCTTTCGCAGCCTCGCAGTCATCGCGCTGGCCACCGGTGCGCCGGTCGTGCCGAGCGCGACGTGGCGGGAGGCGGACGGGAGCCACGTGCTGCGGTTCGAGGAAGCGCTACCCGTCATCGAGGACGAAGATACGAACGCGGCGATCCGCGCCAACACGCGCGCCTACAACGCGGCCATCGAGCGGCTCGTCCTGCGGCACCCCGAGCAGTGGTTCTGGCTGCATCGGCGGTGGAAGCCGACTTCTCCGTGAGCGGGAGGGACTGATGCGGGCTGCGGACAACGGCCTCAGGCGCCATCCACGCGAGCGCCCGATCGGCAGTTCCCCGCTACCCGAGGGCGACAGGCGGCCCCCACCCGCGTGCGGCGGTTGCGAGAAACGCCTCCTGGATTTCCTGTACGCTGTAGGCGGCCCCCTCAGCCGTCGGAGGCAACAAGCGCAGCTCCGCCTCCACCCGTGCAAACGGCAGAGGCAGGCGGGCACGGTCCCACGACTTGAACGTGACGGCGTGGCTGGCCGCGGTTCTGGCAACGACCACCGCTGCATGCGCCGCGGACACCGTGCGTGCCACACCGTCCTTGACCACGCCGCGCGGGCCACGCGGTCCATCGACTGCCAGAACGCCGATGGCACCCGCTTGCACGCGCTGAATGAACTCCTGCGCGCCGTCGACGCCGCGCGTAGCGCTCGGCAGCGCGACGGAATCGACGCCGAAGTGGTTGAGCGTGGCGGCCATGAGTCTGCCGTCGAGGCTCGGGGTCAACAGCCCGAGCCAGCGGCGTCCGAATGGCTCCCACATGCGGGCCCAGGCCAGCGATGGCGGCAGCTCCCCGTGGCATACCACCACGATGACCCGCGGCTGCCGGGCGATTTCCTGCACCGTCGCCTCCGGCAGTTCACGCCGCCGCCAGCTCCAGACCAACAGGCGAAGCGGAACGATGGCGACGGGCACCACCAGCTTTTCGAGAATCCAGAAGCGCAGCTCCCGCAGCCGTCTGGTCAATGGAGCCATGGGGGCGCAGCGATCGTCAGCGGTGGGCGAGGCGGGCGCCGCACAGCTTCTCCAAGATACTGAGCGGTGCCTTGTCGGGTAGGAGCAGGCTGCGGCGCGGGATGATGTAGGTTTGCTCCAAGGCGTAGCGTCCCGACAGCGCCGCGTGCGGCACGAAATCGGTGAACACGATCCAGGTCGAATTCGGCGGAAACTCCCACTCGTGTTTCTTGCACGTGGCTTGGAACAGGCGATTCGCCTTCAGGTAGTCGTGAAAACGCAGCATGAGATCGTCGTAGAGCGAGGGCTGCCGAACGCGGATGCCGGCGGCACGGGCTGCTTTGACGATGCGGCGGCGCCACTGCGTCGCCACGGGCAGTGTCAGCGCCGCTGAGCCGGTGAACTGCGAGGCCAAGACGTCGAAGGCATCGGTGGTCACCCAGCGGCGCGGCTCGCGCGGATTGATATTGCTGAACACCCGCAGAATGCGGTTGCCATTGGTCGGCCGCGAAGGAAAGGCGTCGATGTGTAACAGGTCGTTGCGCGCCCGCCGCGGCAGGCTGCGTCCCTCCTCCTCTTGCGGCCGGAAGCTGGCGTAGTCGACCGTCCACGCCCCGGCGTAGAGCGGCAGCAGTGATGCCAGAAAGTGTGTGACCTGTTGCGAATATCGCCGCATGATGGAACGCAGCGTCTCTGCATCCCCCGAGTGGCGCTCGACGAACCCGCTGACACGGTCCCGCTGCGGTTCATAGGCGATGTTCTTATGACGCCTATCCAATTGTTGGGCGAGCAGGAACGCGCGCTGGTCAGCGTCGAGGTCGAAGGGCAGTTGAGGAAACACGAGCAGCTGCCCCTCCTCCAGGCGCCTGCTGTACGCGCGTCCCTGGTCACCATTTCCGTTGTCGTTGGGTTGTGACAAGTTCATGAGGCGATGTTGGCACCGCTACCTGAGCGCGTACTGGTGAAGGAAGTCAACTGGCTGGGCGACGTCGTGATGAGTCTGCCGGCGTTGCGCGCCGTGCGCCGCGCCTTGCCGCGGGCGCACCTGGCGGTGCTGGTAAAGCGCGAACTCGCCGGGTTCTTCGACGGATCGCGGTGGATCGATGAAGTCCTCCCGTACACGGTGGCGCGCGGACTGCAGGGGGTTGTCGATCGGTGGCGCATCGTGGCGCAGATCCGGGCGCGCCGCTTCGATCTGGCCGTCCTGTTTCCGAGGAGCTTCGAATCCGCGCTCTGGGTGACGCTGGCGCGCGTCCCGCGCCGCGCGGGCGTGGTCGCCGACGCCCGTGGGCTGCTGCTGACACATGGGACCAAGCTCGCCGGTGATGCTCTGGAGGGCCACCAGGTTGGGCGGTACCTGTACCTGCTCCGTCAGGTGCTGGACATCGACGGGAGCAGCGGTGACTACGTACCGGATATCCACGAACCGCATCGCTTGCACATGCGCGCCTGGCTCACCACTCGCCGCCAGCGCCCACAGGCGAAGCTGGTCGCGCTGGCCGCGGGAGCGGCGTTCGGGCCGGCGAAGGAGTGGCCGGCGGCACACTACGCTGCGCTCATTGATCTGTTGGCGCAGCGCTATGCGGCGGAGTGTGTCCTGGTGGGGAGCGGCGGCGAGCGGCGTAAGTGTGAGGAGGTCGTTGCAGCCAGCAAGGCCGGCGCGCTCATCGCTGCGGGCGAGACGAATGTCGGCGAGTTGCTGGCGTTGCTGTCGCTGTGCGACGCCTTTGCCGGCAACGACTCCGGCGCCATGCACGTCGCCGGGGCGATCGGCATCCCCACCGTCGGGTTGTTCGGGTCGACCAACCCGGAGCACACCGGCCCGCTCGGCGCGAACGCCAGCGTGCTGTACCATCGGATCGAGTGCAGTCCGTGCCTGCAGCGCACCTGCCGCTTCGGCCACTACCAATGCCTGCAGCAGATCTCGCCGGAGGAAGTCGTGAAATCCCTCTCCGACCGCGGCGCCTTCGAGTAAGCGCGATGCCGGCGCCGCGGCGCATTCTGTTTGTGGTGTCCGGACGCAACGAAGTGAGCTGCCGGTTCCGCGTGCTCCAGTACATCCCGCACCTGCGGCGGGTGGGGATCCACGTGGAGGTTGCGGACCTTCAGGGCGCCGCCGGTGCGCGCTGGAAGATCCTCCGATCCGCCAGGGATTACGATAGCGTGTGCGTTCACCGGGCCTGCCTCAGTCGGCTCGAACAGCGCTGGCTCCGCCGCGCCGCAGGCGGCTACGTCTTCGACTTCGATGACGCAATCATGTTCCGCGATTCCTCGCAGCGCCGCTTCGCCTCGTGGCAACGGCGACAGCGCTTTCGCCGAATGGTTGCGGGTGCACGTACGGTCATCGCCGGCAATGGCTACCTGGCCGAGTGGGCATCGCGGTTCAGCGAGCGGGTCACAGTCATTCCGACGGCCATCGATCCCAGCGCGTATCCCGAACGGCGTACAGAACCGAGTGGAGAGCTGGTGATCGGCTGGATCGGGACGCGCATCAACCTGATGTATCTCCGCACCATCGTGCCGGCGCTGACGCGCGTGGCGCGCCAGCGCCCGGACGTCAAGCTGAAGATCGTCTCGGACGGCTTCCTTGACATCGCCGGTGTGCCGGTGGTGAACAAACGCTGGTCATTGGCGGATGAGGTCGCGGACGTCACCAGCTTTCACGTCGGCATCATGCCGCTCCCCGATGACCCGTGGACGCGCGGCAAGTGTGCCGTCAAGATCCTGCAGTATTTTGCGGCGGCGCTCCCCGTGGTCTGCTCCCCGGTCGGCGCAAATCTGGACGTCGTGGAGCACGGCCGCAGCGGCTACTTCGCCGCCACAGTGGCGGAGTGGGTAGCGCGCCTCGACGAGCTCTTGGGCGACGCGCACCGGCGGCGGCAGTTCGGGCAAGCCGGCCGCGATCGCATGCAACGGGAATATTCGATCGAATCGACAGCCGATCGATTGGTGAAGGCTCTTGTTGGCTGAGACGACCGGGCCGGGCGGGCCGTACGGTACATGCACAAGTCCTCTTCACATGTGAGACGGAACACGTTACAAACCGGCCGCGGCTGGAGGTCTCGACATCGCTGACGGGCACCGGAGGAAACGTGGCGATGGGCGATGACAGCGCGGCGGCCATGTGCTGCACTCCGTGATTCTCGGCAACATCGGACAAGTCACCATGAGCGAAACGCGCAAGCTGGCGGCAATCATGTTCACCGACATCGCGGGCTTCACCGCGTTGATGGGAGCGGACGAGCAGAAGGCGCTGCGTGTGCTCGCGCAGAGCCGCGCCTTGGTGCGGGAGCTGCTCCCGCAGTTCCACGGGGCGGTGATCGAAGACCTCGGGGACGGGACATTGTGTAGCTTCCAGAGCGCGCTCGAAGCCGTGCAGTGCGCGCGCGTCATTCAGGAGTCATTGGGCAACGATCCTGATCTGCGTCTGCGCATCGGCATTCACGTCGGCGACGTCATCTTTTCCGCAGACGAGGTCATCGGCGACGGCGTCAACGTCGCCTCGCGGATCCACGCGCTGGCCGAGCCGGGCGGCATATGTGTCTCCGAGCAGGTCTACGATGCCATTCGCAACCAACCCGACATTCGGGCGACGTCTTTGGGAGAGCGCCGCCTCAAGAACGTGAATCGCTCGGTGAAGGTGTATCTGCTGAACGCCGCGCCTTTGCTGGCACCCAGCGGCATCAGCGCACCGCAGCCGGTCGAGCCGTTGCCGCCCCCTGAGAGAGCGCGGCGCCAGCTCACGCTGGTGTGCTGCCGCCTGACGGTGGCCAGCCTCGCAGGCACCGCCGTCGATCTGGAAGAACTCGACCAGGTGCTCCACGCCGAGCATGCGGTGTGCGCCGAGATCGCCGCCCGCAACAACGGTCAAGTCGCCGGGGTCATGGGGGACCGTGTCCTGCTGGTCTTTGGCTACCCACAGGCGCAGGAAGATGATGCCAGGCGGGCGGCGCGTACAGCGCTGCAGATTGCGGCGGAAGTGGAACGCGTGAGCGGCCGTCTGCAGCCTGAACGCCATCTGCGGCTGGACGTGTGCATCGGTGTGCACACGGGCCTCGTGGTCGTGCGTGAGGTGCGACAGGGGGCCGGCTACGCGCTCGGCGCCATCGTCGGCCCGACCCCGCAGGTGGCGGCCGCGCTGATGGAACGTGCCGGCGCCGGCGAAGTCCTTGTCAGCTCCGCTACGCATGAGCTCCTGCACGGAGAGATCGAGGCGGAGCCTGAGGGAACCCTCGCCGTCTCCGAGCCGTCGGGAAGCCTTGGCGTCTTTCGGCTGATTTGCGAACAGCCGCGTCGGGTGCGGTTGGAAATGCCGCCGGCCACGCGCGAGACGCCGCTGGTGGGGCGGGTGCGGCAACTGGGCGATCTGCTCGAGGCGTGGAGCCGTACGCAGGCAGGGCAAGCCGAAGCGGTTTTCATCCGGGGAGAACCGGGCATCGGCAAATCTCGTCTCGTGCGCGAGCTGCGCCGCCAGGTCCCCAACAACTCCTGGCTGGAGTGCCGCTGTGTCGTGGAGGACCAGGACACCCCACTGCGTCCGGTCGTGGATTTGCTCGGCGCCGTCGAGGCGCCGTTCGAAGAGTTGCTGGCGGGGTACGGCTTTGATCTCGCCGAGACCGTTCCGCTGTTTGCGGCGTTGCTCTCACGGCCCTTCAACGGCCGCTACCCGCCGTTGGTGCTGTCACCGGAACGGCAGAAGGAGCTGACGCTGAACGCGGTGCTGGCGTTGCTCCTCAAGATGGCTGAGCGACGCCCGCTGGTGTTTGTGCTGGAAGATTTGCATTGGGCCGATCCGACGACGCTGGAACTGACCGGCCTGCTCCTGCAGGAAGTGCGCACGGCTCAAATGCTCGGCACGCAGCCGGCGCCGCGCCTCTGTCTGCTGCTCACCGCCCGAACGGAGTTCGACCCGCCGTGGTCGACCGACCGGGTGGCGATCATCCAGCTGGCGCCGCTCGGCCGGCAAGAAGTGGAACAGATGATCACCGCCGGGCTGGCGCATGACCAGAGCGTTCCGACCGCGGTGGTCGAAGCCATCGTCGAGCGGGCCGATGGCATTCCCCTTTTCGTCGAAGAGGTGACCCGAGTGCTGATCGAGTCCGGTGCCTTGCAGAACGGAGAGCGGCGCCCGGCGGACAGTTTCCCCTTCCCGATTCCGAGCAGCCTGCGCGACCTGCTCACCGCGCGCCTCGACCGCCTGTCACCGGGCGCCAAGGAAACCGCCCAGCTCGCGGCGCTCCTGGGACGCGAATTTCGTTACGACGTCTTACAGGCGGTGGCGCGCAAGGACGAATGGATCTTGCAGGAGGATCTTGCCGACCTGACCACCGCGGGCCTCGTCTTTCACCGCCGCGGCGTGCACAGCGATAGCTACGTCTTCAAGCACACACTGGTGCGCGACACGGCCTACGAATCGATGGTCCGCTCGACACGTCAGGCCCTGCACCTGCAAGTGGCAAAGGTTCTGCAGCGGCAGTTTCCGGAAACCGACGAGCTGCGTCCGGAGATCCTGGCGCAGCACTTCGAGCAGGGCGGCGATCTGGCGACCGCCGTCGACTACCGGCATCGGGCTGGAGATCTGGCCTTCAAGCGCGCCGCGTACATCGAAGCGGCGCAGCAACTGGAACGTGGACTCGCGCTGTTGCGCGGCTTGCCGGAGTCGCCCACACGCGACCGGCAGGAGATTGAGCTGCTCACGACCCTGGGCACGGTGCTCTTCTCGACGAGAGGGCACGCTGCGCCCGAAGTTGAGCAGACGTTTTCGCGGGCTCGAAAGCTCTGCGAGCGGCTCGGTGAGGATCTCTCGCTGAAGGTCCTCGCGGGTATCGCATCCGTGTACATTGCGCGCAGCGACCGCGAGGCGACCGCGGCGCTGCTGCCGCGCTTTGAACGGTTGACCGCGCGCACTGATGACGTCGTCGCATCCATTACCGGTCACGCCGTGCTCGGGGGCGCCGCGTTCTGGAGCGGCGACTTCGTCGGCGCACGGCAGCACCTGGCAATCGCCAAGGGCTTCTACGGAACGGAGGAGTTCAAGCGCTTCTCGCGCGACTATGGCTACGATGGAGGGTTCTTTATCTACCCCTACACGATGTCGATCCTCTGGAACCTGGGATACCCGGACCAAGCCGAAGCGCTGCGACAGGAGTCGCTGGCCATCGCCGCAGCGTCCGGGAATCTCTACTCCATTCTGATCGCGTTGGGATTCGCTGCCCCATTGACGAACGATCTCGGGCAACCGGATGTCACGCTGGTGCTCGCCGACCGCTTGATCACGCTGTCCACCGAGCAGCGCCTGTACTTCTGGTCGGCAATCGGCATGCTGGCACGGGGTGGCGCACTCGCGCAGCAGGGAAACCTCGACGAAGCCATCGCGCTGATCTCCCAGGGCCTCGACGTGTGCCGCAGCGTCGGCATATTTGCCAGCTACGGCTACTACCTGACGTACCTGGCGGAGGCATACGCGCACGCGGGAAAGGTGGACGAGGGACTGCGGGTCGCAGAGGAAGGCATCGCCCGCTGCCGGACGGATCTCACGCGCTTCCACGAGTCGGACCTGCATCGTTTGCAGGGTGACTTGTTCGTCCTGCAAGGCAATGCCAGCGCCGCCGAAGCCAGCTATCAGCAGGCGCTCGAAGTTGCCCGACGACAGAGCGCCAAATCGCTCGAGCTGCGCGCGGCGACCGGCTTGAGCCGTCTGTTGCATGCGCAGGGACGGACGAGTGAAGCCCGCACGCTGTTGCAAGGCGTCTACGGTTGGTTCACCGAGGGCTTCGAGACGAAGGATCTTCGAGACGCTCGCGGTCAGCTCGCCGAACTGGGCTAGTTCGGTCCACCGCCTGCCGCCGATTCTCTTCGCATCACGGGACGTGTGTCTACGCCCGCTCCAGTACCCACGTCACCAACTCTTGGATGAACCGCTTGTCGCGTGAGTCCGGCAAGCCGTCGTAGGCGAGCGAAAACTCGTGCCGGGCGGCACCGGCGAGGGCGTGGGCGACTTGCTGGGCGTGCTCGAGGCAGCCGTAGGTGTCCATGCGCTCGCGGATCGACATGACGTCCGCCGCCTGCCGTTGCCGGCGCGGCTGCGCGAGAAACTCGGCGATGCGGGCGCGTTCATCCGGCGTCGCTGCCCGCAGCAGATGGATCAGCATCAGCGTGCGCTTGCCTTCCCAGATGTCGCCGTCCAGTTCCTTACCGTAGCGCAACGGATCTCCGGCGAGATTCAGCAAATCGTCCTGAATCTGGAACGCCGCACCGAGAAAGAAGCCGAAGCGGATGAAGCGATCCAGGTTGCGCTCATCACGCGTGCCGATGAGGGCACCGACGCGGCTCGGGAAGATCGTCGTGTACCAGCAGGTCTTCTTCAAGACCATGTCGAGATAGTCTGCTTCGGAGAGGTTGATGGCATTGTCGCGGCGCCATCCCAGCTCCATGGCCTGCCCCTCGATGCTCTCGCGAGCCATGCGTTCCGCCTCTTCGAGAATGCGCAGAGTGAGTGACGGGCCAAGCGCCTGCCGATTGTCGATCAGTGCGCGCAGCCCGAGGAGGGTGAGGGCATCGCCGACGTTGACCGCGACCGGAACGCCGTGCAGAGCGTGCAGCGTCGGCCGGCCGCGCCGCTCGTCGCTGTCGTCTTCGACGTCGTCGTGCACGAGAAACGCGTTGTGCAGGAGCTCCAATGCGACGGCCGTGCGCACCGCGTCCTCCGCCGCCGCTCCGAAGGCACGCGCCGTCGCGATGCACAAGCTCGGCCGCAACATGCGCCCGCCGCGCCGTGGATAGTCGGCGACCAGGCCGTAGAGATGGCGCTGTGGCTCTCTCGGCCGCAAGTAGTCACAGAGCGCAACCCGCGTGAGGTCGCCGTACTCCTTCAACACTGCCGGCACCAGGCGGCTGTCGCTCATTCGTTTTTGAACAAGCTGTCAGGACTGTGCGGCGATGCGGAGACTGAGCGTGCCCACCGGCCGACTGCTTTGCTGATCAACGATCACGCCGCTGTAGACGCCTGCCGGCTGGCCCGGCGGCACCCTGACCCACAGGGTCGCGGGCTCGCCATCCGCCCCGGGCCGAATGCCGACGTCGCTCAAACGCGGCTTGTCCGGGTCCACCGCGCGCAGCGCGTGCACGATCAGCTGGCGGTCGGTGGCGTCCGGTCGCAGGTCGAGTGTCACCTCTGTCGGCTGCGCCGCAGCGACCTCGATCTTGACGCGCACCGGCTGCACGTGCTCGGTCGCTGGACCTGGCGCTGCAGGCGCGCTGTGTTCCCTCGCACCGTCACTGGCGGCCGGCGCTTTGGCACTGTCGGCAGCGGCCTGCGGCCTGAGCAGCGCACTGTCCGTCGCCGCACGCTGCAGCAGATCGAGCCAGAGGGCCGCGAAATCGGAGGCGTACTGCAACGTCCGCACACCGAGGTCCTGCACGTCGCCGGTGATCGCCTGCACGTCATACGAGCGCTCGCTGATGCGCCGCGCCGCCTGCTGCCCGCGGCGAATGTACTCGTCGACAACGCGATAGCCGAGGTCGACGGAACGCGACACGACGTCGTTCAGCGACCCGCCATGCGCCTGGCGCGCCGCCGGCCCCGGCTTCGAGTCGGCTTGGGTGGTTTCGGCAGCAGGCCCGTCGAAGAGCGTCGACCAGTTGCGCATCGGCCGGGTCCGCTCGAGCTTGGGTCTTGTGATCCGCTCGCCAGCACTCACGATCGCCTCCTTTATCGCCCCCATCCTGGCCTTCCCCGGTTCGCGGAAGTGCTCACAGGGAAGGGACCGATACGCGCAGGGCGGTCGCATTTGTCGATGGTCTCTATCACGGGTGATCGAATCCCACGATATCCTCCAGGCGCGGCGACTGAGCAATCGCGTGCGCCGCCAGCCGCCCGGAGATCACCGCCGCCTCGACGCAGCCGGCGTTGAAACCGCAGTCGGTCCAGTCGCCGGCGATCGTGAGGTTGTCGTACGTCGCATCGAGCGGCGAGATACGATACGCGCTGCTCCCCGGCAAGGACAGCGCGTAGCGGTCGGAGGGGTTGATGTTCGCGCGCCAGTACTGTGATGCAAACTGCGCATCGGCGTCTCGCGGAGCGGGTCCGTGGGGCGCTTTTGGATCGACGAGCAGATCCCAGCGGAACGCGCCGGACGCGCCGACTGCCTGTGGCCAGAGGTTGACAATGTCGCGATTCAAAAAGCGCATCGCGCTGCGTCGCACCTGCTCGTGCAGCAGTGCCGGATACTGGGAGTCGGCGCGCTGGCCAGAGCCGTCGGGTTCGGGCAACACGTTGCAGAAATAGGCGAGCGACTGCGGCTGTTGCGGCCAGCGCTCATGAGAAAGCAGGTGCCGCATGTCGGCCCAGGTGTCGAAGGGGTCTGTAAACCCACAGACGACGATCGGTGCGTCGGTCCACCCTAGGTCCTTCATGTCAGCGCTCAGCCAGATCTGAAACGCCTGCGTGGCCACCGTCTTCACGTGATCGACCATCGCCCGCCAGCGCGGGTCGCGCGCGACGATCTCTTTGCAAACGTGGGGAATGGCGCCGAGGCTCACGCCGAGGACGACGAAATCGAAGTCGTCGGTGACGCGCAACGTCTGCGTGCGCAGCTTACGGCGATCCCAATGCGATTCGAAGTCCCAGCGCTCACGCTCACAGCGCTCTCCATCAACGAGCTGGCGGTAGTCGGGCGTTGACGGCCAGCACGGCAGTCCTTGGATCTCCACGAGCGGTTCGTACGCGCCGCCGCCGTTGATCTCCGCTTGGACGTCAAACTCCAGCGCTTCGACATATGGCGACTCACCTTCCGCCAGGCGCGTGGCTAGCTTGACGTTCTCGAGGCGATGGAAGAACTCGAAGCGCACGCCGCGCCGCCTGAGGACTTCATAGAACGGGGCGAACACGACGTCGCCCATGCCCGCCTGCATCGTCCAGAAGAAGGCGCCGCGGTACGTGAAGAACGCGCGCACCGTGGCCCGCAGCGCTTGCCCGGCGGCGATGCGTGGCCGTGACGGGTCGCCATCCGCGTAGGAGAACCCGAGATCGTAGAGCGCCTTCATGAAGCCCGAATTGACCGAGCGCTCCGACGCGCCGTTCAGCAGCAGCCACTCGCGGCAGTCGTACTCGTCGATGGCATCGAAGCCGCGCGGATCGGTCAGGATGCCGAAGCGGATCTCGCCGCGCAGCGTCGCCAACGTCAGGTCGATGACCTCCCACACGCGGCGCACCGCCGGGTCCCGTTCGAGACGCGCTTCGAGCAGCGTGCGCGCGCTGTGCGCAATCGCGTCGAGAAAACGGAGAATGACGTTTTCGGGGTAGCGCGCCAGTGATCCGGTCGCCAATTCCAGCAGCTCGACTGCTTGAATGAGCCCGGCCAGGCTGGCCAGCTCGCCGTAGCGGAGCAGCCGACTGATGGCGTCGAGAAGTCCAGGCGGGGAGCGTTCTGCCTCAGCGTTCGGCTCCGGCTGCCCGGCTGCGGCTGGGCCTTGCGTCCCCGCGGCATCGTTACTTTGGATGGTCTGCAGAAGCGCGCGCAGCAACTCGAACGAGCGCTTCATGTAGTCGGCAACACTCCAGCGTTTCGCGTCCGCGAATGGATCGCCCGGAAGGCCTTCCGTCGGGGGGAGGTTGGCCTTCCAGAGTGACCACTGACCGTCTGCGGACTTTTCGGGAATACCGATGAGTTGGAGAGGGGCGAAGGCGTCACGCCAGTCGGCGATCGGGCAGGTGCGCGGATCACGATTCAGCTCGGCGTAGCACTCGCGCATGAGCCGGAAGGCATTCTCGTACCAGCCCATCCAGAGGTGCAGTCCGTGCTCTTCGATGCGGTCGGCCACGCCTCTGCCTGACGCGCCCTTGCCGCCCAGTCGCCAGCCGAGCTGGTAGACGGTGACTTGGTATCTGCCGTGGTGCTCGGGTCGCGTCAGTTCGAATGCGGCAGTGATCGCGGCGCAGCCTCCGCCGATGATCGCGACTTTGATCGCTTTAGACTCACTCACACGTCAGCTTCGCAGCTCGGAGAGTGACTCGGACTGTGCGTGCAACGCCAGTCTCCCTCCGGATTCGAGGCGCTCTATCAAACTTCCGGACGCGTGAAAACACGCTGCGCGATCGATGAACGGAGCGTCATCCCAGGTCTTCTCGGTCGACGCCGGCAAACGCCAGGATGAAATCAGGTCCGTAGAGGCGAGCTGGCGTTTGGAATCCCACTTCGAGATCGCCGCGCAGCACGCGCCGTGCGATCGCTGCCGCAGTGATGGCGGTGAACGTGTACGCCTCGGGCGTACGCAAGCGTGCGCACACGCGTCGGCCGGCCCCATCGTCGGCCTCGGCCACGATGACCATCGCTGAGGCGGCGCGCTCCTCCTCGCTGTGGCCCTCGGGAAGGATATCCGCCCACGTCTTCAGCCATGTCTGCCATAGCCCGGTGCTGAGCATCCCGCCGAGATAGCGGCTGGCCAGCAACATGACCTGCAGCAGCGGTGTCGCCTCGAAATACACCTCGATGTTGGGAATTCCGGTTGTGTAGTAGGCCGTTGAGACGTCGCCCCAGCTGATGTTCAAGCTCGGCCGCGGCCCGGCGCCGTAATCGAATGCGCGCGACAATGCGCCCGGCGGAACGGGGGTGATGACACCGTCTCGGCGTACGAGGACACCCTGACCCGCGTGCTCAGCCAGTGTCTTCGCCGAGCCACGTGTCGCGAATCGCAGACCGCTGAGCCCGATCGCCAGGCGCGAAGCGCTGGGCAGCCGGCGGGCGACATGCGCGGCCAGACAATCCGACGGCACCACGTCGAAGCCGGCCGCGGGCATGATCATGATCCGCCGCGCGCGCGCCTCGGCGTCGCGGCGCACGGCAGCTTCGAGGACCGGAACCTCGCCAGTGATGTCGAGATAGTGCGCTCCGCTGCGCAAACACGCGTCGATCATTGGCCACGACGTCACCGAGAACGGTCCCGCGGCGTGCAGGACCACGTCGATGCCACACAGAGCGGCCGCCAGACGATCCGGCTCGGTGAGCGCCGCCACCCGGTAGTCGAGCCCGAGTGGTGCTGCCGAGGCTTCCAGCTTGGCCTGGTTGCGCCCACACAGGACTGGGCGTAGCCCCAACTTCACGGCCGCGGCGGTGATGAGCTTGCCTGTATAGCCCGTGGCGCCGTAGATCAGTAGCGGATCGGACACGGGTTCACTTGCGCACGCTGGCGTGCCAACTATGATGCGGCGCTTCCATGGACGTGTTCCTCACGAACGCCGCCTTCCCGGGTTCGGTACTCGACGTCAACGCCGCGTCTGTGACCTTCGTCGGCCAGGCACGATTCAACGGCTGCATCGCCTTTTGCAACTGGCCGCGGCGGGACGTGGAAGCGTTGCTGCCACCGGAGCTGGAGTTAGCGGCCAACACCTCGGCGGTCCCTGACGTCCACCCGGTGGCATTCATCTTTGGCGAGCAGACGGAGGGGGCGACGATCTTCGCGGGCATTCCGTTTCCCATGGGCGTGCAATACCACGAGTTCGCCATGGCCATACCGTTCGTCAAGCACCGGTGCGGGCGCTACCTGCATATCTACATTCCCCGGATGTACTCGAGCTACTTCCCGGCAATCTGGCACGGCAACACTTACTACGGCTTCGCCAAGGAGATGGCCACCATGTGGTGGCAGGGGCCGATCTTCTTGATCACCGCGAAGAACGGTGCCCTCGTGCTACACGCTGCCGTCGAGCCAACCGGACGATGGTCTGCGGGTAGCACCTGCGAGCTGCGAAATTTCGAGGCGACGCGCGCCATCTTCACGCTGCCGGTCGTCGGCCGCAAGTCCGACGGGACGTACGTCCGCTCCTATTTCGGCTGGGACTTCGGCGACGCGCTGGTCAGAGCAGCCGACGCCTGCGTCTCCATCGACGCCCCGCTGATCGACGGCCTCGATCCGCGTCGCTGCCACGACGTCGCATCCGGGACGTTCGAAGTGCGGGGCCTGCTTTGGAAACTCAGCTGGCCGTTGGAGTGCCGACTTTAGGTGCTGCCGTGCTGCCGATGGTCATGAAGACTGACTTCGCGGACGACGAGGACCAGACCGACGACCAAGATGGCAAGCGCGATCACTGGTGCCCAGGACATCACAACAGCTCCAATTCCCTGATGCGACGATATGCTAACCGGTTGATCCACACAACCCCGGCGGTGACAATGGCCACGGCGAAGAGGGCGCCCCAAACAAGGACGCGATTGGGACTGCCGAAGTTCTGCGCAACCCATGCCACAAGCGAAACATCAACGGCAACCAAGACGCCGAAGACGACCTTGAGCCACACGAGGTCTTCCTTGATGCCCTCAGCCTTTGACATGAGCTGGCCGCCAGACAGTGAATGATATTATATGTCAACACGCTTGTGATAATGAACTACATACAACAGATATTCTGCATATATTCAAGATGCCGCGGCATGTCAGGCGGGGATTGGCTGCCACTTCCTTGCTAGGTGAACGCATTGACGTCAAGGCCGCCGGGAAAACCGCTCCGCGGGGCTGCCTGCGCTCGCATCACATGGTCGGGTTCCCCACCCGCACCAGCAGCTTGCCGCAGCTCCGAACACTAACCCGAACAGCAGTCCCAGTACTGCGCCGCCAAGAACATCTGTCGGGTAGTGCACGCCAAGGTAAATCCGAGAGTATCCAACCAGCGCGGCGAGAAAAAAGAGCGGTATCGCCAGCCTTCGAAAGTACACGGCAAAGAAAGCCGCCAGGGCAAAGGCGTTGGTGGCGTGGTTGGAAGGAAAGGAGAACGTGTCGGAGCAGCCAACCAGTAGCCGCACGCCTTGCAATGCCTGACACGGTCGCGGCCGCTGAAAATGATTCCGCAGGACGGTCGCGCTGGCGTCGGCGCAGATGACTGCAAGGACGGCGCAGAGGACAACAACCCGGCTTCGGCGTCCACCCTTGACAAGGAGATATATGGCTACCGGCGTTGCGGGCACGACGAAGTTCCACTTGTCGCTCACAAACGGCATCAACACGTCCAACAGGACATGCCGGAGGCCGCTGTTGATCAGGACGAAGGCGGCCCGATCCATTTGCCCAACCACATCTGCGAAGTGGTTCAATATGCCGTCCTGCTTGGCGTGCTCGAAAGGCCTTTGTAGCGCACGCATCTGAAGATCGAGAAAGTCTGCCCCGGCTGCCCGAGGTGTGCGGTTTCGACAACCAGCACCTTGTGCAACGCCTCACAGGCCTCTTGCACCGGGCGCGGCGCACCCCAATCGCCGTACGTAACGAACAAGCCGTTGCGCCCGCGCAGCCGGTCGAGCCCTCCCCAGATGTCGTACTGGTTCATCCGCCTGCCGGCGTCGACGTTATACACGCGCGGCTCGCCGGGGACATAGAAGGCCAACTCGCTGGCGATCTGGTAGTGATCGCTGAACAGGAAGAGGTTGCCATCGCTCGCCTGCAGCCGCGCGCCGACCGCCAGCCCCAATGCTCTCCACCCGTCCAAGCGCCGCGTCAGGTCGACGCGCGGCGGAAGGGCGAGCCCGATGTGGCGGGGCAGTCCCGGAAAATGCGCCAGCGCAAGCATCCCAAACCCCGGAAGCAGGGTAATGACAATCCAGTTTATTGCCGCGCGTGGCGCCCGCGTGAGCTGTTCATCCCACAACGCCGCCACGGCGACCATCGCCGTTACGTACGCGGGCGCCGCCCAGTTGCCTTCGACCTTCTCGTACACACTCCAGAGCAAGAAGAGCGCGAGCGGTGGCGCGGCGAGCAGGAACGGGAACAGATACTCGTCCCTCCGTTCCCGGAGACCGCGCTGCCCGAACGTGATCAGTGCCACGACCAATGCGACGAAGAGGACGGGAGATGCCACGCCCAATTGAGAGCCGAGGAATTCGACGAA
>Ga0335070_10001652_pt1 | contig 25884 bp, 19 predicted proteins | sample Lox_Sample_13_FD_206722 | JGI IMG/M metagenome (GOLD analysis project Ga0335070, IMG submission 206722) | Soil microbial communities from Loxahatchee National Wildlife Refuge, Florida, United States - Lox_Sample_1.3 | ecosystem: Environmental > Terrestrial > Soil > Wetlands | place: USA...
GGCGAGGGATTTTCTCAACAAAGTCAGGAACCTATCGTGCGGCATCGATCCCAGCACGCACACAGCATCCTCAACCTTCTGCTCTTTGAGGAACGATTTCATCGCATCCATCTCGCGATGCCAGGGACCAACCAGGAGAAATCCGGTCTTCGGAAATGATTCGCGAAACTTGCGCATCGCCGCTGCCAGAAACTCCAGCGCAAACTCCTTCCGGAAGCACACGTAACTGAAAAATACGCCGTCGTGCTGCTGATAGAACTCCACAACCTGATCCGGCAACTCAGCGGGCGTGAATTGCACGTAGTACGACGAGAAGTGCGGAATGGGCTCGACCACCTCTGGCGAAATTCCCGTTGTGAGCAGTACCGCCTTCACGGCTTCGCTATTGCAGTAAATCCGGTGCGGAATTCGGAACAGGAACGAAAACGCCAAGTGTCGCAGCGAACCCTTTGGCGCCGGGAAATAGCTCTGCTGGTGGCCGCCGCCGTAGGTAAGCAGCGCGGGCCGCCCGAACATCCGCGCCATCATCAGCGCGCACAGTGCCAGCAAATATCCCTTCTTCGTTTCGCCATTGACGCGTACATGCACGGCATATCCTCGCCACATGTGACGCAGAACCTTCCAGACATAATCGGGGCCGCTTTGCACATCAATGTATTCCGTGCTGCGCACTTTCCGGTTCTCGTTCAGGTTCATCACCGGACAATCCCAGCCCCGCGACTCCAATTCCTTGCGCAAGCCGACGAGGCTCATCGTCCAACTGCACACCGGGGGAGGCCAGTTCCCGATTTCGAGTATTCGTTTCTCCAATCTCTCCTCCGCCTCAGTGAATCGCCACTCGTCGCGACTCCGGGGACCGACCTTTTTCCTCGAGCACCGAAAAATAAAGATCTTCGTACTGCCGAGTGATGGCTCGCAAACTGAATCGCTCCCGCGCTACCGCCCTCGCTGCTGTGCCAAAATCCCGGCGCAGTTCCGGATGATCCATCAACTTTCCGACAGCATCGGCAACCGCTGGCTCATCATTGACCGGCACAAGAAAGCCGGTCACGCCGTCCTGCACCAGTTCAGGATTGCCACCCACCCGCGCCGCAACGACCGGAATTCCCGCCGCCATCGATTCCAGGATCACGTTCGACAAGCTCTCCGTCCGCGACGTAAGCACGCTCACATCGATGGAAGCCAGAACTGCCGACACATCCCGCCGGTCGCCGAGAAACGTGATCTTCGATCCCAATCCCAACAACGCAGCTTGAGCTTCAATGCCTGCTCGCAGCGGACCGTCACCCGCCAACAGAAACTCCACTCCCGGGTATTTCGTCGCCAGCCTCGCGGCCATCTCGAGGAACCCGGCATGGTTCTTCGACGGATCATTCATGCGCGCGATCATTCCCACTCGTAAAAGTCCCGCAGACTTGCGAACAGCCGGAGCGGTTTCCTCGAACAACGCGTCCGGCAGTGCGTTTCCTATTACCACCAACTTTCGCTCCGCCATCCCACCGCGATCCCGCAAAGCATCGGCCGCCGAGCGCGAATTGCAGATCACGCGATCGCAAAAGTGAAATGCGGCTCGCTGCGCCATGAACTGTGCCGGACTCAGCAAATCCCCGATCTGACGATGGCTCCCGAAGATCGCAGGGATACCAGCCCATCGAGCAGCCGGAATCAACATCAGGTTCGCGTAAAAGTCGAACGAGTTTACAACCGCAATCTGCTTGCTCCGAAGATGCCGGCTCAACGCCAGGCGGGCCTTTTGCGATTTCCACCCGACGAGACTGCCGCAAGGTGGAAACTCCACCAATCCCTCCAGCTCATCGCTCAACGGCCCAACATTCCGAAGGCACCCGAGATGAACATCCAGCGCTGACCGGTCCAATCCTTGTGCCAGCACAGCAAACTGCCGCTCGCTTCCTCCGGTCTCCAGAGTGTTCGTCATCAGGAACACGCCCGGACGTTCCCGTTCTGCGGCCACAACCGTGCCGCCTTGTTTTCCCTCCGGATGCACCTGGCTCACGCGGGTTCACCGCCGAGCGTATCCTGCGCCATCACAGGCTGCCGTCGGGCATAAACTTCGGGCACAAGGTGCGCCTCACCGCGTCCGCGGATGCGGTCTGTCTCCAGGAAATTCCGGTGCCATAGCTCGAACACCAGCAGCATCCAGATCACGCCGGCATGATCGCGCACCTGTTTGAAGTGCTCATCCATCACGGTCCGGATCGCCTGCGGCTCGAAATATCCGCGCTGCAACGTGCGCGGCTCCAGTAGAATGCCCAGCAATCCGTCTTTCAATTCCTTGCGCATCCAGTGCGCCAGGGGCAGCGAGAAACCCTGCTTCTTCCGGTGCAACAGTTCCGAGGGAACTCCAACTTTCTCGGCCAGTTTCTTCAGCATGTACTTGCGCGTGCCGTCGCGGAATTTGTACTTCAGCGGAAGGCCAGCGACCCACTCCACAAATTCATGATCCAGAATTGGACACCGCGCCTCGAGCGACGCCGCCATGCTCATGCGATCAACCTTGGTCAGGATGTCGGCCGTCAGATAGGTTTTCGTGTCCAGGTACATCAACCGGCTCAACTGGTCGCTCGCCGGAGCCTTATCGTAGTAGTGCTCGAACTGCCGGAATGGATCCGTCCACGTGCAAGCGGTGGCGGCAAAATCCGCCGAGAACAAGGATTTCTCCCGATGCAACGCAGGCAAGAACGAAATACCATCCAGGTACCGGTCGCGCGACGAGAGCGTAATGTTCCAGGCAAACTTCCGCCCTTTCACGTGCGACGGTAGCCGCCCATACACATGGTTGCGGTATAGCGCGCCCACCATCGGCGGGATGAAGTCGTAACGTCTCCGCCGCCAGTTCACGATGTAGCGGTCATATCCCGCGAATAACTCGTCGCCGCCGTCACCCGACAAAGCCACGGTCACGTTCTGCCGCGCCAAACGCGAAACGTAGTAGGTCGGGATCATCGAAGAGTCGCCGAACGGTTCTTCCATCAGTCCGGTGAGTGTATGGAGCGTCGCGACAATATCCGGATCGACCACGAGCTCATGATGATCGGTGCTGAACTTCCGTGCCACCAGGCGTGCATATTCCGCTTCGTTGAAATCCGCCTTGCCAAATCCGATGGAGAACGTCTTCACCGGCAGCGAACTGCAACGCGCCATCAAGGCCACCACCACCGACGAATCTACTCCCCCGCTCAGCATCGCGCCCAGCGGCACATCGCTGATCAGACGAATCCTCACGGCTTCCTCGAGCCGCTTCTCCATCTCCTCGAGGCAAGCCTCGTCCGACCCCGGATCACGCGCCCCATACTGCGGCACGTCCCAATACTCGCGAACTTTGATTTCGCCGTTCGCAAACTCCGCCAGATGCCCAGGCGGCAACTTCCGAATGCTCTTAAACGCCGAAAACGGATCGGGCACATATCCGAAGTAGAAAAACTGCAACACGCCCTCGGGATCAACTTCGGAAAGCTCCGGCGCCGCCGCCAGCATGGCCTTGATTTCCGACCCGAAATACAGCCGCCCATCGCGTACCGCGTAATACAAAGGCTTCTTGCCCAGCCGGTCGCGAGCCAATAAGAGTGATTTGCGCTTCTCATCCCAAAGCGCGATGGCAAACATGCCGCGCAGCTTTGTGACGCAAGCCGCTCCCATCTCCTCGTAGAGATGAACGATCACTTCCGTGTCGCTATGGGTATAGAACTTGTGTCCGCGAGCTATGAGTTCTTCGCGCAGCTTGGGAAAGTTATAGATCTCACCATTGAACACAACCGAAACGCTGCGATCTTCGTTGTAGATGGGCTGATGCCCACCCGCTAGGTCGATGATGCTCAACCTTCGCATGCCCAGGCCGACGTTGCGGACGGCGCTGATGCCCTCATCGTCCGGCCCGCGATGCACGATCGCGTCGGTCATCCGGCGCACCTGCTCGGCGCTGACCCCTTCGCCCTCGCGCCCAATCATGCCGGCTATTCCGCACATGGCTGAACCTCGAGACTTTCACTCCGTTGATCGATCGAGGAAGAGACGGCCGGTCGACGGCCAGTAACGGAGATCGGCTGCATCACGACTCGCAAATCCTCTAACCCGCTCTCCTCAAACCAACGAAACACTTCTTCGTAGGTATGCTTCGACTGGTACCACGGCGAGTACCAATCGAACGTATCCAGCACGCGCCATTTCGGATCGGGATTGTGCGCCATCGGAATCGCGTATGCCAACGCACCGCTCGCCGGACGGCCCACCAGCGGAATCTTTTTCAAAACACGATGCACGCCATACAGCGGAATCACTCCATAGCACAGCTTATGCAGCAGTTTTGGAGACATTCGCCGCGTCACTTTTCGGTACACGTCGCTCATCTTGTACCAGTTGTTGTACTTGCTGTAGAGCCATATGGCGATGCGGCCCCCGGGCTTCAACAACCGCGGCAACACCTGAAATGCAGCCTTGCAGTCCGGAGTATGATGCAAAACTCCCAAGCTGTAGATGTAATCAAAACTCTCCGCTGCAAACGGCAGCTTGAACACGTCCGCCTGAAAAAACGTCGCTTGCCGATCGCGCAAGTTCTCTTCTGCCACTTCGCACGCCAGGCTCAGATCGATGCCCACCACGTGTGCACCCCAGCGGCTCGCCACTTCAGCAAACCGCCCCATGCCGCAACCAACATCCAAAACCAGTTTTCCGGCAAGATCTTCCGGCTCGAATCCGGTCCGTCGCCGGAAATCGCTCTCTGAACGCCGACTGGTTTCGTCATCAAGTTGGGTACGTCGAAACAAATGCCACTGAAATCCAAAGCTGCCGGCGTAGTGCTGTGCATCCACAAATCGAACTAGGCCGTTCACCGCGGGAAACTTTTTCGCGCACCCCAGGCACACCAATCCGTCCGCTTCCTGCCGCAACTCCCGCTGGCACGCGAGACAGCGCAGGATTCTCAGGATCTCGTCAGCGACTCCAGACCAGTTCTCTTCGCTTGCTGCCATATTTCCTCTCGCGCGGATTCGTGCTGGCGGTGCTCTCCTCTCCCAATGCTCGCTCTCTCGCAGTCGTAATCTGGTACAAAGCGGTGGTATACGCCACCAGGAAGTAGGGATACATACTGTATTCCGTGGAAGCAAAAAAGGCGCTCACCATGAATGCCGGCACGCTCACGATCAGCCCGCTGCACAGTCCCCGAACATCAGAATCCTTTTCGAACATCGGCGATTGCCGCACCTGTTTCAAGTTCTTGAGAGTCCGGAACATCATCATCATGAAGAGAATGAACGCCGGAAAGCCCGCTTCCGCCGCAATCTCGGTATAGCTATTGTGCGCCACGCGCCACGACCCACCGATCACTTCAAAATTCCCCGCTCCCACGCCGAAGATGGGATGTTTGACTGCCGTCTTGATGCTCTCCATCAGCAAGCCCTTGCGCGCCGCAATTGAGCCGCGATCCATGGAATCCACCTCATTGCCGCTCACAATGCTGCCCAGCCGCGCAATGTAGTGCCCCGGCATCGCCACCAGCAAGACCGCACCCAGCAGCACCGCAACCAGCAGCAACTGGCGCCGCTTCTGCCGCACGGCAAACTCCCAGATCACCAGTACTGCAGCCAACGAAATCGCCAGGAATCCGCTGCGCGAGTAGGTCAACTCCACCGCGATCAGCATCACCAGCACGGCCACCGCCCAGAGCACCTTCTTCAATCCCTTGGCCATGAAGAAGAATGCCACGCAAATCGGCCAGTTCAACGCAATATTGATTGCCAGATCGTTGGGATTCTCAAACACCCCGCCCAGCGCGCCTACCAGTCGCCCGCCATGCGTGTGATGCATGCCCACCGAAACCACAGTCATTCCGGCCACGGCGGCGGCCTGCACCCAGATCAGGCGCTTCAATTGCCACATCTCGCGCACTACCAGAGCCACCAGGAGCGCAACAATAACCGCTTTCGACAGCCGGGTGAACACCGTGTTGAACGCGCCGCTTCTCCAGTACGCGAACGGGATTGAGATGCAGTACCAGACGAGCATCGCCAATACATACTTCGTCTCTGGCGCAAACTTCTGCTTGTGTCGGCCGCTCAACAGGCTGAGGATCAATCCGATCAGCGCGATGCCGCCAGCAATCTTAGCCATCGGGATCACGCCGATCCCGGGAATCACATCCTCCGGCCGCCCAAAGTACAACGCCGACAGCGCCAGCAGAGCCCAGTACGCGCCACTGGAGCGCCGTCGCTGTCTCCTCGCTTTCCTCAGTTCGAATGCGGCGGTGGCCAAGTGATTTCCTTTTCCTGTTTCCCGGGAATCCGAGCTAGCGAATCCAAACTTCTTTGCGGCCGCGGACAAAGTTCGCAAACGCGAGCAGCGCCGCCGTGTTCAACATCATGAAAGTGAACGCCGCATCCGCAAAACGAGTGAGCGGCCCTTTTCGGAACGGCATCATACCCATTGCGGCTAGCGCGTAGAACGCGATCTGGCAGGCTAGCATCACTCTGTAAAAGGATGATGACAAGAAAACCGACGCCACCAGCAGCGTCGCTAGTGCAAAGGGCACCACCAGCCTCATCAATTTGTGGCTTACAAATTCAAACCGGACAGGATTCTCGCCGCTTAACAGCCACGGCGCCAACCGCAGCAACTGATAATTTCCGCTCAGCGTCCGCACCTTCCGGTTGAATTCCCTTCCTGCACCGAGGTTCGGCACATCCCACGCGTGTGCCCGTCCATCGAATACCACGCGCTGTCCTTGCCGTACCACATTCATCGGAATAAAGACGTCGTCCAGAATCGTTCCCGCCGGGACTTCCTGCACCAGTTCGCGCCGCGCGGCATACAACGCTCCTGTCGCTCCAATCACCGAACCCGACATCGATTCCAGCTCGCGAATCTTCTTCTCGATCTTCCAGTACAACCCAGTGCCCCGTGCCGCCTCGCCGCCGTCCGGATCACCAAGCATCAGTTCGCCACTGACACATCCGACGCTTGGGTCCGCAAAATTCTCCACCAACAGCCGCACCGCATCGCGCTCAATCTTCTGCCGCACATCCGTGAATACGACGATCTCTCCCCGCGCCCAGGTCATCGCATCATTGAGTCCGGCGGCCTTCCCCGCCGGCAGTGAGTTCATCACCGCGTGCACGCGCGGATTGGCGGCATAGCCCCGCAAAATTGTCTCAGTCCGGTCCGTTGAACCGTCGGACACCACGATGATCTGACACGATTCCGCCGGATAGTCTAGTTCCAATAAATTGCGCAACTTGCGGTCCAGGACCTGCTCTTCGTTGCGCACTACGAGCACGATCGAAATCGTCGGGTAAATCACACCGCGCATCGGCGGCGCGGGCTTGATCAGCGACCGCATCCATAGCCACAACGCATACCCCACGTACGTGTAAACAATCACCGCGGCAGACAGCCAGAACACCCACTTCATTTCGCGCCCCGGCCCAGCACGACAATCTTGATCGTTTGGAACAGGATCAGAAGGTCCAATCCGAACGACGCATTCTTGATATAAAACAGGTCGTACTGCAGCTTTTCGCGCGCATCTTCCAGCGTATTGCCGTACTTGTATTGCACCTGGGCCCAGCCCGTGATTCCCGGGCGCACCGTGTGTCGCACTCCGTAGTACGGAATCTCCTTGCTCAGCCACTCCACAAATTCCGGGCGCTCCGGCCGCGGCCCCACAAAATGCATGTCGCCTTTCAGCACGCACCAGAGCTGCGGAATCTCGTCCAATCGCGAACTCCGCAGAAACTTCCCGAACCGTGTGATACGGGGATCGTCATCCGTTGCCCAAGTCGCACCGCGGTCGGCCTCGGCATCCGGTCGCATGGTGCGGAACTTGTAGCAGTAAAAGTTGTCTCCGCCCCGCCCCACCCGTTTCTGACGGTACAGAACCGGGCCGGGAGAATCGAGCCTGATCCCTAGCGCGATGAACGGCAGCAGCGGCGATGCCAGGACCAACCCGATCAGCGCCAGCACGAAATTCATCAGCCGCCGCATCATTCGGAAAAATCCGCTGAAGCGGAAGCCTTCCGCAAAAATCAGCCAGCTCGGATACAGTTGCTCCACTTCAATCCGGCCAGTGATCTTCTCCAGCCACGAAGTGGCTTCTTCCACGCTTACACCCGCCAGGCGGAGGTTCAACAATTCCTCGACTGGCAGCGTTCCTCTACGGTCCGGCATGGCCACAATGACGCGGTGAACTCTGGTCTCCTTCGTCACTCCCAGCAAATGTCCGGCAACACTCTCGCGCGTCAATGCACCGTCAATGTTTCCGGTCCATCCCACGACCTCAATGCCGAGTTCAGAACGCTGCCGCAATCCGTTCAGCAGGCGTTGTGCCCGCTCGCCGGTGCCCAGCACATACACACGTTCACGAAAATACGGCTGTTGTACGAGCCAGGCGTAAACGGCGCGCCATCCCAGCAAACCGAACGTCAGGATGACCAGCCCGGTGAGCGCGGAATATCGGGGCAGGAAGTCGTGCCCGGGCATAAAACGACGATAGGCGAATCCTACCGCCGAGAGAACCAGTGATACTGTACCCAGCACGAACAACAATCGGAAGATTTGATCCCACTTGGGACCGAGGGTGTTGGAATCGTAGAGATCCAGACCGTGTGACAGCATCAGGACGATGACCGTCACTAACAGGATTTTGTAGATCCCGCCTTCAATAAACAGTTCGTTGTTGAGTACCAGTTGCCAGTCTTGCCGGCTCCATACCAGGGTGCCCAACAAGAACGAAAACCACACAATCAGCGTCTCCACCGCGAACAGAACCACGGTTCTGACCGGGTAATAGACTTTGAAAAGCCGGATCACGATCTACTTCCCCCTAGGACTGGTTCGATCCGTTTTTGCTCTGATACGCCTCGTAGTAGTAGCGCTGATACTCCGCCGGCGACTCCCGTGTCCCGTTCAGCACGACGCCGATTAGCGCTTCGTCGGGAAACTCTTCTCGCGCCTTGCGCGCTATGTCCGCCGGGGTGACCGCCGAACGTACCACAATGATCACGCCGTCGCACGTCTTGGCCAACACGCTTGCATCGGAGACAGGAACTGCCGGTGGCGAATCGACGATGATCCAGTCAAACAACGGTTCGACCCGCTGCATCAGCAATTTCATGCGGCCGTTCCCGATCAGTTCAGAAGGATCGGCGATTCCCGTGCCGCTGGGGATGAAAAACAGATTGTCAACCGGCCCACGCTGCATGATCGAGAACTCGTCGTTCTTTCCTTCGAGATAGTCCGACAATCCCGTTCCGGCCGTGGTGCCCAGCATCAGATGCAATCTCGGCCCCCGCAGGTCGGCGTCAATCAGCAGCACCCGCCGTCCATGCTGCCGCACCATCACCTGCGCCAGGTTGAGTGAGGTGAACGATTTCCCCTCTTTCGGCAGCGCGCTAGTGATGAGTAACGTCTTCAACGTCTGCTTTTCCCGCAGATGATAGAGCCGGGAACGCAGCGTCCGATATTCTTCCGTTCCGAGCATGTTATTGTCGCCGTTCTGAAAAAGCATGGCCGCCGGATCGGGCTTCCATTCGTAACGCGCGCAGCGTGAATCCAGGTTGAAGGCTGCGCCCATATTGGGCGCGGTGATATTCGGCACTGGCATGTTCGAGGTCGCCACGCTGCCAGAGCCGTTGCCAGCAGCCAGTGGCATCGCGGGACCGGGATCGTACGCGGTTGCGCTCGTCTGCACTTCGCCGTCGGCGGGCGCGCCTCCCTGCGTCGCCGCCCTCTCCTGCTCGGCTTTTTTCAATGCTTCGTGGATTCGGCTCATAGTTTCCTTTCGCTCGGGAGGTCTTTCTCTTGTTCCGACTCGCGCAATTTGTCAGCTAATGTTGCCAGCGACCGCAATGCCTCCACTAAGTCAAACTTGTCGGTATTTCCGCTGCCCGTGGCTGGCGCCGGTACCGTCATCGCCGCAGACGTGCCGTTCGTGCTCAGATCGAAGTCTCGCGCCACTGCATCCACCACGTCGGGGCCGATCAATTTCTGCTGATCGACAAATGCGCTCACCAGGCAGTGTTCGCACACCAGATTAATCACGCGGGGAATTCCCCCCGCATAGCGGTACACCGCCTCGATCGCCCCCGGCTCAAAAATCAGTTGCCCGTTGGATCCCGCGACTCGCAGGCGCTGCTGTACATACGCTTTTGTCTCCTCGAGCGTCAGCGGATGCGTCCTCGCCCGCAACGTCAGGCGCTGTTTCAATTGGCGCAACTGCGGCTGCCGCAGCCGATGCTCCAGTTCTGGTTGCCCGACCAGCACGATCTGCAGCAATTTCTCGGTAAACGTCTCCAGATTCGTGAGCATGCGAATCTCTTCCAGCACTTCATCGGAAAGATTCTGCGCTTCATCCACGATCAACACGGCGGTTTCGCCCGCGCGGTAGCGGTCGAGCAACCAGTTGTAGAGTCGCAGCAGGATCTGGCTCTTCGCTTTCGACTCGCATGGGATGCCGAAATCCGCCATCATGTAATCGAGGAATTGCGGCACATTCAGTTTCGAATTGAAGACGAAGGCCGTCGCCACCTGCTGCAACCGCAACCATTCCAGCAGTTTGTTGATGAGTGTGGTCTTGCCCGTCCCTACTTCACCGGTCAGCAGAACGAATCCCTTGCGGCTCTGGATGCCATAGGTCAAACACGCCAGCGCTTCCTCCGTATGCCGCGTCAGGAACAAATAACGCGGATCCGGATTCACGTTGAACGGATTCGCTCGCAACCCGTAAAAGTCTTTGTACATAGCGATTCTCGAATCCCCTTACTCTTACCCTAAGCCCTCGCCGTTTCTTTGGATCGCTCGCCCGGCTTCAGTCGACTCCAGCCGCTGGCGTCTTTCGCAGACTTTTCTTGGTCGCCGACCCACGGAATCGCAACCAGAAGGGGCAGATCCAAAGCCGCCTCGGCATCCGCCTCATTACGGATCGACTTGTCGGTCAATTCCACTCCCAGCGCGAGAATCAATCCCAGCGCCAGTCCGGCGCCCAACCCGGCTCCCGCAAACAACAGGCGATTCGGGAAGCTTGGCGAGTCCGGCAGATTGGCCGGGTTCAGCGGGAACATCCGCTCGCCCTGCGCCTGGTTCGTCATCTTGACCGTCAAATCTGCGTCGCTCTTTTTCTTCAGCAGGTCTTCATAGGATTTCTGCGCCGTGCTGTAGTCGCGGTTCAGCGCCTTGTACTCTTCTTCCACCGCAGGACTCAGCGACACGCGGCCCTGATAGGTCCCAACGTCTGCCTGATACTTCTTCTGCGCGCGCGTTAAAACGTTGATCTGATCTTCCTGCTGGTGGATCAACAATCTCGTCTGCCGGATCTCCGGCGGTTCGCTGGCAGAGGCTTTGGTCGAATCCGCGTTCGCCGGATTGGCGGACTCTTTGTTGACTTCCGCCAGCTTCTTCTTTACCTCGGCAATGTCAGACTTGGTTTTGATGACATCCGGATGATCGTCGGTGTACTTCGCCTGCAAGCTCAACAACTGCGACTGCAGATCCGAAAGCTGCTTCTGCAACGTCTCCGGACTCGTCAGGGTTTGCGACGACTTCCACTGCGCCAGTTCCTGCGACAGTTGACTCTCGTAGTAGGTCTTGTCTTGCTGGGCCTTGTTCAAGCCCTGCGTCACCGCTTCCAGTTGCGTGTTGAGCGACATCAGGACTTTCATGTTGGTGTCTTCGTCGCCCGGCAACTGCCCGACATACTTCTTCTTGAATTCCGCCATCTTGGCGTCAAGGCTGTCCAGATTGTTCTTCGCGTCCTCGATGCCGCGGTTCAGCACTTCGCTGGTTCCGGTCGCCGCTTCCTGCAGTTCCTTGATGTTCTGGTCGACGATCAATGACGTGAGTTCGCTGCAGATCTGCTGTGCCTCTCGCGGATTCGGGGCCGTGTAATTCAGGTAGAAACCAGGCACCGGGCTGGAGCCAGGCTTGTTCTTCGTGGTGGTCACGCCAATCTGCGAAACGTCTGGCACCGGCTGCACCGTCATGCTGGTGCGTATCTCGTCAATCGTGTCGTTCACGGCCTGCGGGTTCTTGTTCGGATAAAGCCGTTGCACCATCGGTTGCAGCAGGCTCTGGCTCTGTACCTGCGTGACCAGGGTCGCAATACGCGCGCTGATGGCTTCCGAAACCACCGGCTGCACCATCGACTCCGGCACTTTCTGCCCTTCCACCAAGATCAGCGACTGCGACGTGTACTTCGCCGGAAAGGCGTACGAGACGAGAAAGCCAGCCAGTGGCGCCAGCAGCGCGGGAACCAGAATCGCCTTCCAGCGCCGGCGCAACATCGCCTTGTAGTCGTCCATCGTTAATTCGCGGCCTTCAATCATCTGCGTCTCCTTCTACTTCAGCTCATGCCATGGCTGGCACAGCCCTGAATTCTGTTTTTCTCGCTCGCGCTCAATCCAACCGGATCGGCCGAGGCGTCCAGTCCAACCCAATCGTGATCACATTGCGATTCCCGATGCGACTGCACGCAGGTAGCCCGCCGCAGTAAGAGTGATCGAACGCCAGTTCGTTGAACTGGTAGCTGGCAAATCCGTGAAAGTCGCGTCCAAACGCGCGGTGCACTCCTACTCCAATGAAGCCGTACGTGTACGTGTTCGCGTCTATACCCGGACAAACTGGCAAGCCTTGGGGATTGTCCTGCGCCGGCGTACCGGCGGGAAGGCATGATCCCAACTCCTGCTGTAGGGTAAGTTCTTGCAAACGGGAGTTCCTGGAGTAGCCGATGTCAGCAAACGCACTCCAGACTCGGTTGAGGGGACGATCCACACGGAATCGCGCGAGATCCGTCTGCGCGCCAGCGAAAAGGCCCGACCCGCTCGTCTCATAGCGCTGATAACTCACTTCCACCGAAGTTTTCGGAAACCGGTAGCGAAGCCGAGCCTGACCTGCCACGCCGATTCTTCGATCCTTGGCACCGGTAAGCGTGATGTTCGTAATTTGGGGTCCTGCCGCGATCAGGAAGTCCATCCGCCCTGAGATGCGATGCCCGTACATACCCTGAATAATGCTGGAATGAAAAGCGTTTCCGACCGAACTGAAATCGAACCCCTGATACCCATACACCAGCGCGACCTGAGTGTGTGCGCTCAGGGTTCGGTCGTAGCCAAACTGAGCCGAGAATTGCGTATTGTTCAGGTACGGGATCCCGAACTGATCGCTCCCGTAAAAATGAGTCACGGCGTATCCACTCGCCGCCGTAATCGATGACTTCGGCGACAGATTCTCCGACAAGTCCGCCAGCGCGACGTTCATGATTCGAGGCACAATTCCCAGCGTTCCCAAACTTGTCCCGCCCCAGAAACTTCCAAACGAAGTTTCGCCCATCGACGCGATTCCCTGCGATCCCAATGACCCGTACGCCGCTCCAAAATTCCCTTCGGGCAAGTAGCTGAAGCTGTCGCGCACCGACAACTCCCCGCGCTTCCACGAGATCTTCTGTTGCAGATCCATCTGCTGCAGCGCCTTCCATCCGATGCCCGACTGGTCGTAGTACGCCACACCACCTTCATACTGCATCGCCAAGTCGTAGTGGCTCCAAACCCGCTGCAGCGCCAGGCTGCCAATCCCGCGCGTGATCGAGCGGAACGATTGTGTCCCCGTGCTGCTCCCGATATTCGAGTCGGCCGACTCGCTTACCGTCCCGCCCGGCTGCAGATAACTCAACGGCGCTGCGTGTGGCTCCAGATTCGGTATGTCAATTCCCGAAATCGGCGGATTCTCGCTCACCGCTGGCGGCGAATTTTCCTGCCCATACGCTGCCGCCGGTTGCGGCGGCGCGGTACTCGGCGCACTCTGCGAATCGTCCTGAGCCCACGCTGTGCTCAGCGCGACGGCCAGCATTCCCAGGGTTCCAAACCACTGTAGTTTGCTCATCGCGCTCCTTTACGGCACCACAATCGTGTCGCCCGGCTTCAACTGAATGTTCTGCTCGGGATGGTTTCCCTTCACGACTTCCTTGTAATTGAACGGCAGCTTCACTTGCTTCCCGTTTTCATTCCGTAGCAGGTAGATGCCTTTCAGGTTCGCGAACTGCGTGAACCCGGCCGACGCCAGCGCTTGCAGAGCGGTCATGTGCGGTAACAGATTCATCGCACCCGGATGCGTCACTTCCCCACTCACGAAAATCCGCTGGCTGTTCATCGCCGTCACCACGACGGTCACGCGTGGATCGGCAATGTACTTCTTCAGTTTTTCCTTGATCGAATCTCCCAACGCCGTGGGAGTCAAACCCGCCGCTTCCACATCGCCCAGCAGCGGCATGGAGATCTTTCCATCCGGCCGCACCGGCAACGTCTCCGATAGATCGGGTTCCTTCCACACCGAAATGTGCAGGGTGTCGTCAGCTCCAATCACATAATCCGACGGACTCCCCGACCCTTGCGTGCTCGCCGGAGTATCGCCAGCGGTTCCGGAACTGCCTGTCTGTGCCAGCACTGTTGCGGACCAGACCGCCATCCCCAGCAGCACCGCCAATTTTCTTCCCTTCTTCATACCCTCTCCACGGAGCTAGGATGCTCCATATCCTTCCACTCGAATCTGTTTCAACTTGTAAAGCAGGGCTTTGTAGCTAATCTGCAATTCTTTCGCGGCTCGCCGCCGGTTCCACTGTGTGCGCGTCAGCGCTTTCAGAATCAGTTCCTTTTCCGCTTCCCGCGACGCCGCTTTCGATGCCGCTTTCAGCGAAACCGGGTTGCTCCCGTTTCCGTTAGGCTTTCCCTGAAATGCGCGCAGACCCGCCAATGCTACCTGCTGGTCATCGAGCACCACAAGCACCTTGGCCGCATCTTCCAACTCACGCAAGTTCCCCGGCCACGAATGCTCCTGGAACCTCCGCAACGTCTCTTCGCTCACTTCCGGCTTTGCCCGGTGAAAGTCGTGGGCATACTTCCCCAGGAAATAATCGAGCAGTCCCGGAATATCTTCCCGCCGCTGCCGAAGCGGCGGAAGCCGCAGGCAGACTCCGCTGATGCGGTAATAAAAATCTTCGCGCAGGCGACCGGCCTTGACCTCGACCTCCAGATCCCGCGCACTACCGCAAATCAGCCGGGCCCGGAACTTTGCCCCTTCGGCTTCGCTCAGCAGATACATCAGCCGCGTCTGGCATGGCGCACTCAAATCCGCCACTTCTTCCAGGTAAACCGTCCCCTCGGCCAGCAGCACATTGCCAGTCTGCGAGTTGGACAAATCCTCGGCCTTCAGCGTTGAACACACGTAGGTGCGAAATGGTTGTGCGCTCTGGCCCGACATCCGGTGAATTCGTTGGGCCGTAACCAGTTTGCCTGCTCCAGGTTCGGCCAGCACCAGGACCGGCGCATCGCTCAAAGCCAACTCCCGAATCACCGCCTCCACCGGACGCATGCTGGCGCTCGCGCCTTCGACAAACCCAACCGGTATCGGTTGAGTTGCGGCTCCGGCACCGGTAGTCATTTTAGGCAAGAAGTTCCCCATTCATCCCCTTGGCCAAGAACAAGAGTTTCCCAGGTAGCACTCCCTTCAAGAGCACGGGGAGTGCCACGGCAGACGAAGACCTTCAATCAACTCAAATCGGATTATGCCGTATGTTCGCAACAACTTAGACTCATCTACGGCCAGGGGTGGAGGAACTTTGGAAACCACTCTTACGATCTTGCTGGCAATACTATCACGATCTTGTGGGAAAAGTTTTTCTCACAAGTGCCCAAACCGTCTGGTCATACGAGACGACATTGCGTCCCGCGGCTCTTTTCGCTTATTCTGAGAACTCTTCCCCGAGGCGGCCCGGTTTCCGGAAACGTGAGCCACTTGGTCCATTCTCAGACGTACCCGCAACGCCGCCTTGCTGCCGCTCCCGGCGTCATTCCTTACTGGCAGATTGCTGTGCTGGTCGCGCTATCCCTCTGGCTTTATTGGGCTACACTCGCACATCTGGTCGGCCAATGGTGGCATGACCCCAACTTCTCCCACGGATTCTTCGTGCCCCTGTTTTCCGCTTTCGTTCTCTGGCAAGAAAGAGACCGGCTCTCCCGCGTTCAGGTTCGTCCCTCCTGGCTTGGTCTTGTCATCCTGGCGCTGGCTTTAGGCCTTCTGATCGTTGGTCAACTCGGCGCCGAATTGTTTCTTGCCCGCTTCTCGTTTCTTCTGTTGATCGCCGGAGGAGTCATCCTGTTCCTGGGTTGGGATTTCTTCCGCGCCACCTTCTTTCCCTGGGCCTTCCTGCTTCTGATGATTCCCATCCCGAACATCCTGTTCAACCAGATCACCTTCCCACTGCAGATACAGGCTTCGAAGGTCTCGGCCTTTACGCTGCCCCTATTCGGCGTGCCCATCTTGCGCGAAGGCAATGTCATCGTTCTGCCCGCCATGCGATTGGAAGTGGCAGAGGCTTGCAGCGGCATCCGTTCCCTTATGTCTTTGGCCACGCTGGCGATCATCTACGGCTATCTTTCCGAGAAACGAATCTGGGTTCGCTGGGCGCTCGCCATCTCATCGATCCCCATCGCCATCGTCGCCAATAGCATCCGAATCATTGGAACCGGACTTCTGGTCCAATATTGGGATCCCGACAAGGCCGAAGGATACTTTCACGCTTCCTGGGGATGGATCATCTTCGTGGTTTCCCTGCTACTGCTGTACGCCGTGCACAGTTTGATCCGCATGATCTGGCGCGAAAAGGAGGTTGGCGCTTGAACCGCACCAGCACCCGCTTCGTACTCGCCGCCCTGCTCATCGCCGCCGCCGCATTATTCCTTCACGCCCACTCCAGCGGCGAGGTCTTCCCCTCACGCCTGCAACTCAGTACCTTCCCGGCAGAACTCGGGGGCTGGCAAGGCACCGACGTATCGATCGACAAAGACGTCCTTGCCGTCTTAGGCCCAGGCGACTTTCTGCTGCGCGTCTACCAGAACGATGCTCAGGCTCAACCCTACATCGACCTTTTCATCGCCTATTTCGCCAGCCAGCGTGCCGGCGACACCATCCACTCGCCGAAGAATTGCCTGCCCGGAGCCGGCTGGGCGCCCGTCGACAGCCGTCAGGTCACGCTCTCATTGCCGGGACACGTACCTTTTCCGGCGAATCGCTATGTCATCGCCAAAGGCGATCAGCGCGAGCTCGTCCTCTACTGGTATTGGGCTCATGATCGCGGCGTGGCCAGCGAGTATTGGGCTAAGTACTATCTCGTTGCCGATTCCGTGCGGACCAATCGCAGCGATGGGGCTTTGGTTCGTGTCACAACGCAGATGCTTCCCGGCGAGAGTGCGAACGACGCGGAACGACGCCTTCTTCCATTTGCTGGCAATATCATCCCGTTGCTCAACAACTACATCCCCCGTTGATGAGCACATCGCAGATAACGTCCGTAATGGCGTCCGCTACACGACCGGTACAGTATCATGAGAATTTCGCGGCAGGCGCAGCTCGCGTCTTCATCCGCCGCATTGGAGAATCAAAATGAGTCGCCTCGTTGCTGTCCGCTCCCTGCTTGTATGCTGCTTCCTTTGCGCGTTTCTGACCGCCTGTAATCGCGATCCCAACGCGCGCAAGCAGAAGTATTTCGACAGCGGTGAAAAGTATTTCGCGGAGGCCAAATATCGAGAGGCGGCCATTCAATACGCCAACGCCATTCAAATCGATTCCCGCTTCGCGCAAGCTCACTACCAACTGGCTCAGGCCTATCTGAAACTCAACGATTTTTCTCACGCCTTCAATGAGTTGAGTCGCACCGTTGAGCTTGCTCCCGACAACTACCGCGCCCACACCGATCTCGCCAACTTGCTCGTGATCTCGCGCCGTCCCGATGGCTCTCCCGATCCAGACAGCTTCAAACAAGCCAAAGCGCATCTCGACATCCTTCGCGAAAAGGCGCCGAACAATCCCGAAACCCATGAGGCGTGGGCCAACTACTACACCGGGCTGTCAAACTTCACGGCTGCGGTCCAGGAGATGCAGCAGGCCATCACACTCGACCCCAGCCGGTCCGAATCGTATTTGACGCTGGCTCTGCTCCAGTTGCGCCTCAACCAACCTGACTTGGCCGAATCCAACTTAAAGAAAGCTACCGAAGTCGATCCCAAGGCGATGAATGCGCAGTTGGGCCTGGGAGGCTTCTATCAATCACGTAACCGCCTTCCCGAGGCCGAACAGCAATTCCGCCACGCCATCAGCGTAGATCCCAAGAGTGCCGGCGCCCGCGCCGCTCTGGTTCGGATCCTCGTGCAGGAAGGCAAGAAGAGCGAAATCGAACCCTTCCTGCAGCAGACCAAGAAAGATCTTCCGGATGATTCCGAAGGCTATCGCATGCTCGGCGACTACTACTTCGCCAGCGGCGATCTCGACAAAGCGGCCGCCGAATACGGTTCTCTCTACTCGGATCACCCGAAAGATATACAGGTTCGCAAGAACTATATTCAGCTGCTCATCCTCAAGAACCGTCTCGACGAAGCCTCAAAAATCAACAACGAGAACCTGAAGAACACTCCGCGTGACCCCGAGGGCCTAATCTACAAGGCGCAAATTCAGCTCCGCCAAAATGATCCCGCCGGCGCAGTCGATTCCTTACAGAACGCGCTGCACAATGATCCCGACAACGCCATCGCGCACTACCAACTCGGCGTCGCTTTCGATCAACAGCACAATGACACCCGCGCCGAAGCCGAGTGGCAGGAAGCCGTCCGCCTGCGCCCAGATCTGACCGATGCGCAACGAGCCCTGGCAGCCATCGACTTGCGCCGGGGAGACCCGGATGCCCTTCTGCAAACCGCGCAACTCATCATCGCCGCCCAGCCCAATGCTCCCGACGGATACCTCTACAAGGGCGTTGCCGACATCGCCAAGTCCCGCTATACCGATGCGCAGCACGACGCCGACCAGGCCATGCAGCGCGCCCCACAAAGTCCCGCGCCCTATATCCAGATGGGCAACATAAGTCTGGCGCAGAAAAAGTTTCCAGAAGCAGAAAAGTTCTATCAGCAAGCCCTCGACAAACAATCATCATCGCCCGACGCACTCAGCGGCCTGATGAATACGTACATGGCCCAGAAACAGCCGGACAAAGCCATCGCCGCCGCCAATGCGCAAATCGCGAAATCGCCCAACACCAGCGACTTCTACGACCTGCTGGGAACGGCTCTGTTCAACGGCAAAAAAGATCTGCCCGCCGCAGAAGTGGCTCTGCGCAAAGCGATCGAGCTGAACAAGAACAACACCGACGCCTTACAAAAGCTGGGCAAGGTGCAAATCCAAGAAGGCGCCATTGACAAGGCCCTCGCCCTGTATCAGCAGTCGATCAAGGACAATCCGCGTGACGTTAGCTTCTACATCTTAAGTGGGGCACTTTACGAGTCGCAGCAGAAGTGGGACCAAGCACAGACCATGTATCAACAGGCACTCGGCATTGTGCCGGATCAGCCGTTGGCATCAAACGATCTCGCCTATCTCCTGCTGCAGCACGGCGGTAACGTGGACGTAGCCATGAACTACGCGCAAACCGCGCGCCGCGGGATGCCGGACTCTCCCAACGCCGCCGACACTCTCGGCTGGGCTTACTATCAAAAGGGCGCTTATCCTTCCGCCATCGGTCAATTCCAGGAGGCGATCCGCCTGAACGAAAAGCGCGGCCTACCCGATGATTCCACGATCCACTATCACCTGGGCCTCGCGTATCAAAAGGCAAATCAAAACGCGCTAGCCCGCCAGCAGTTGGAGAAAGCAGTCAAGCTAAGCCCCAACAACGCCGACGCAAAGAAGGCGCTATCAGACCTCCGGGGTTAGAGGCGCAGGTCGAACACAACAGGTTGCCCCACCCTACTTTTCGCGCAGTTTGCGAAAAGAGGGTGGGGACTTTGACTTCTGAAGAAATCCCCACGACGCAGTCACGAGCAAGAAACCGGCTCTCCCCCTCTCCCAGGTATTGGGAGAAGCGGGGATGTCCGCGTGAAGTACAAAATCGCCGCCCACGAACCGTACCTATAGCGGAGTCATTCCGAACGCCCGCGCTTTCACCAGCGGGCGGAGGGATCTCCCGCGCCACGATAGCCGGAGAGGTTACCCAGAACGAGCGTATGTATATAACTATACGTATTGGATAATCGGTCGACGCGCCCTTGCCGGACAAGAGTTGGTGTGGATCAATCCGCCGCGATGTCTTTCGGCGGATCCACCGGGCGCTTCGACGTGCGGTTGGAAGGTAGGCCGGCGTCGCGGATCTTATACAGCAACGCGCGATAGCTGATGCTCAGCGCGCGCGCCGCTTGCTTGCGGTTCCAGTGATGGTTCTGCAACACCTTCAGGATGATCTTGCGCTCCAACTCGCGCACTGCCTGGCGTGTCACCTTCTTCAGCGAGATCTGCCCGTCGAGCGGAATGTCTGCGCTGAAGAAATCCTTGTCACGCGGCTGCAAATCGCTGGAGATGACTTCTTCGTTGCCCAGGATGACGTAGCGCTTGACCAGGTTTTCCAGTTCGCGGATGTTGCCCGGCCAGTGATATCGCCGCAGCACCGACATCATCTCGTTCGAGAGCGGTTTGGCGCGGCAGTTGTACTTGCGGTTGTGATATTCGAGGAAGAAGTGCACCAGGTCAGGGATGTCGACGGCGCGCTCGCGCAGCGGCGGCAGGTGCAGATTCACCACGTTGATGCGATAGAACAGATCGGAACGGAACGTTCCGTTTTCAATTTCCTGTTCGAGCTTGCGATTCGTCGCGCAGACGACGCGCACTTCGACTTTCTTGTCTTCCTGCGCTCCGATGCGACAGAACTGACCGTCTTGCAGCAACTGCAGCAGCTTCGACTGCAGCGACATATCCAGTTCAGAAATTTCGTCGAGGAACAGTGTGCCGCGATGCGCCATTTCTACGCGGCCTGGTTTCATGCCATAGGCGCCCGTAAATGCGCCCTTCTCGTACCCAAATAGTTCGCTCTCCAGCAGCGTGCCGGGAATGGCGGGGCAGTTGACCTTGACCCACGGGCCCGTGCGCCACGGCGAAGCCGCGTGAATCATGCGCGCGATGATGTCCTTGCCCGTACCGCTCTCGCCCTGGATCAGCACTGGCACGTTGGCGCCGGCAAGCTTGGTGAGTCGGTTGCGCACCGCCTGCATGCTTTCGGTGCGCCCGAACACAATCGACTCTGGAGGCATCTCCCCGAGAGGCTGGACGAGTGTATTGACACTGCTAGTAGTCATGGCCGGCTTTGGGGGGAGACAGCGTTTGTTGCACTCGGAGCGCCAAATGGCGCAGGTACACCAGAGACGAGGTCAATTTACCTTATCTGACTGACCCCTATCAACTTACTAAAGACCCACTGGCGCGCACGGCGGTACTCCACGCGCGGATGCCAAGAGTAACATCAGTCCCATTGCGATGGGTAAAGATTTTCACACAACGGAAGAGGCCTTCCGTCGGCGAGCGGTCGAGCCAATGCTCGGCCGCACCAGCGGGCGCGAAAACTTCAGGCCCAGAAGGTAATAGCCCTGAGCCGGTTCGGTTCGCAGTGCTTTGGCGCGCAGGTTCCGTGAAACGGACGGCATCAGAGCCAGCGCTGCAACCGGCGCACTTGGAATCTCCAGGCTGATCTGGGCCAATGCTGGCAATACGCGGCGAACGGCCACCAGCATTCCGCCCGCACTCACGTTGAGCGCCGTGGCAAATTCCAGAAACTCCTTGCCCTTACCGTCACGCGTACGGACGAAAACAGGGATCGCCAGGGGCAATCGGGGCCACTTGCGACGCTCGGTTGTCGGGGTTGCACCCATGCACAGCTCTCCCTAAAGGCTCTAAACCTCGTGGATTGGAGCACCTTAGTAACCAAATTTAAGGTGAATACCCGTGGAAAGACGGGTCAAAACCAGAGCGGGGTGGGTTAGAAACCAGTAAACCCAGAAGAAAGCAGGCATTTCCCCGCGCTAGATTCGTATTCCATTCGCCTCGCAAAAACGCAGAGAAACGTTCTGGCAGGGCTCGAAAGTGCAAGGTTTTGCTATACTTGGGTAATTCCGTTACATTTTCCGTTGACAAGCCCTAGGGGCTGGCTTACGATTTTTTAGCCAGCATTTAAGCGTAACAAGTTGTGCGGCTTTTTCCTCTCCCCGTGTCAACCTGTGGTATTTCCTCATGGCGACCGCCCACAAGAATACGAGTGTCTCTGAAGGGGAAACATTGACGGCCTCGCAAATGGCGGCAAAAGCCGCGCCACGGTCTGACCAGGATGTGCCCAGCCCGGAGAACCTTCTCCAGGCATACAAGGAGTTGCAACAGCGCTTTCAGCGCACCACCAACGCGCTCGCTTCCGCGGCACACGATCTCAAGACTCCTTTAGCCATTCTGAACGGATACGTCGAACTCCTGCAGAGCGAAAAGCTCGGCCCGGTCAGCGAGCGTCAGCGCGAGGTGTTGCGCGACATGCAGGCCAGCGGCAAGCGGCTGGAGCAATTCATCCAGGATTTCCTGACTTTCAGCGCCCTTGAGACCGACGGGCTCCGCATGCAGTTCGCGCACGGCAACATCAACGAATGCTTGTCGGAGATGTGCCGCTTGTGGTCAAACCGTTTTCAGGAAAAAGGCCTGGCCCTGTACTTTCTGGCCAACGATAAGCTGCCAATTTTTCCGTTTGACTCTCCGAAACTGGAACGCATCATTTCGAACCTGCTGGAGAATTCCTTCAAGTACACGCCGCAAGGCGGGACGGTCTGGCTTCACGCCGAGCCGTATATGTGGGAGCGCCGGGCGGCGACTCAACCTTCGCCCTCGGAACGCCGCCGGCAGAACGTAAGCCATCCCAACTCGGTGAAGGTGAGTGTGTCCGATACCGGTTCGGGCATTCCGGCCGAGTTTCATCTGGAAGTCTTTGACGATTTCTTCCGCGTGCCGGGTACGGAGAGCCAGGAAGGCATGGGACTCGGACTGGCCATCGCGCGCCGCCTGGTGCAGGGCATGGGCGGAAAAATCTGGGTGGAAAGCGATCCCGGTGCGGGTTGCAAATTCTCGTTTTTGATTCCGTTCAAGCCAGTGCTTCAGAAATCGGCCACCAGCAAAGGAAAATCTCGATGAAGCAGACCGCCAAAATCCTGCTGGTGGACGATGAACCCGGCATGCTGCGTTACATCAAGACGCTGCTTGAAGTCGACGACTACAAAGTCGAGACCGCGACGACGGGAGAGGAAGCGCTACAGCGGGTAGAGAAAGGCCTTCATCCCGACCTTGTGTTGCTCGACGTGCTCATGCCGGGGATTGACGGTCTGGAAACTCTGGAACAACTGCGCAAAATGCAGCCCAGCGTGAAGGTCGTGATGCTGTCGTGCGTCAGCGACACACGCAAGGTCGTCCACGCCATGAAACTCGGCGCACAGGATTACCTGACCAAGCCGTTTCAGAAGGCGGAACTGGATGCCGTCATCGACCTCAGCCTGGGACAAGGCAAGCAGAGCGTTACCGGGGAAGTCGAAGAACTCGCCGAGGATGTGTTCTTCATCGCGGCGAGTCCGGCGATGAAAAAAATTCGTTCGCAGGCTGCGCTGGTGGCGAACGTCGACATTCCTGTGTTGCTGCTGGGCGAGAGCGGAACCGGCAAAGAAGTTCTGGCGCGCCTGATTCACAAGCTTTCCCCGCGGGCCCATCGCACGTTTTTGAAGGTCAACTGCGCCGCCGTTCCCGCTGACCTGCTGGAGAGCGAGTTGTTCGGGTACGAACCCGGAGCATTTACCGGTGCCACGCACGCGAAGCCGGGCAAGTTCGAGCTGTGCAACAAGGGAACGATTCTGCTGGACGAAATCGGCGAGATGCCGCCGCTGCTGCAGGCGAAGCTGCTGCATGTTTTGCAGGATCAGCAGTTCTCGCGCCTGGGCAGCCGGTCCGTGATTAAAGTCGACGTACGCATCCTGGCGGCGACCAATATCAACATTCCCGAGGCGCTGGCTTCCAAGCGCTTGCGCGAAGATCTTTACTACCGCCTGAACGCTTTCACCTTGCAGCTGCCGCCATTGCGCGACCGCAAGGAAGAGATTCCAATTCTGCTGAAGCATTCCATGACGCGGATGGCGGAGCGCTATGCCCGCCCGCCGCTGCCTCTTTCTCCCAATCTGCTGCAGGCCTGTCAGGATCATTCCTGGCCGGGAAACCTGCGCGAGCTGAATAACTTCCTGAAGCGATACTTAATTCTCGGAGACGAGAGCCTTGCTGTCAGCGAGTTGCTACCCAAGAACGACGGCAACGGTGGCGTGCGCGGCGACGGAGCAGCCAAGAGCGAGGCAGGCGGACTGAAGAGCCTGGGTCGCAGTGCCAAGGATGAAGCTGAGGCGCAGGCCATCACACAAGCCTTGGAGCAGACGAACTGGAACCGGAAACAGGCTGCAGTGATCTTGCAGATCAGCTACAAGGCGCTGCTGTATAAGATCCGGCAGTATGGCATTGCCGAGGCAAAGAGCCACCACAAGCTGTCGGCCGGCGCGTAAGTTCTTTTTATCTAGCAAGAAAGCCCACAGGGAGCCTGTGGGCTTTTACTTTTGCTTAAAGAACCTGGCGCACGGATGAGTCGTCCGAGAACCATGTGGCGACGGCCGCCTCGGCCGTCCAAGCGACTCGCGAAAGCGCAAGCGCCCAAGCGCCGCGGGAAATAACTTTTTGATCGCCCCTTGGCCTCGATCTTACGGTACTACCAACTGGACGGCCTGGCTCTTGCTGTCGCTGCCGGAGCTGCCGGTTATGGTGATGGTGTAAGTGCCTGCGGGCGTTCCGCTCACCGGGGGCTGTGTGTTGGTGTGGCTGCAGGCGGGCTGCAGGAACAGCAGGAGGCCGATCGCGCAGAGCGACAAGATACCCAGCACTCGGCGACGCCGGCGATCTCTACCGAATCCTACGCCAACGAAAGCCAATCCGGGCACGGCCAACCAGATGGCGTAGAAATGGGGGATGTTGAGGCTTGCTGCCGGGGTGATGACCGGCCGCGCGGTGGTCGAGATGGTGAGCGCGATGCTGGACGGACTGGCGCCCACAGGCGTCACACTGGTCGGCGAAAACGCGCAAGTCGCTCCTGTGGGGGCTCCCGTACAGCCGAATCCGATGCTGGTGCCATAAACAGGGTTCGGTGTAATGAGCACCTCATAGGAGGCGCTTTGTCCGGCGGCCGGAACTGTGAAGCTATTGGGGCCGGCCTGGAGCGTGAAATCCGACATGCTGGCCGGAACGGTGATCGACGCGGGAGTGATGTTGTTTGCGCCGGTTACGGTAACTTGGCCGCCATTAAACTGCCGGGACCCTCCTTGCGGATTCGGAGTCGGAATCAGAACGACGGTAAGGGTCGCGGTCGAGCCCGCCTGCAATGATGAGATAGTGCAGGTGATTATCGATGTGGCCCCGGGCGGCGCACAGGATCCTGAAGTGATCGATGCCGACTGGTAGGTCACGGGCACCTGAGTCACAGTCTGGGTGATGTCGTCGGTCACAACGATGTCATTGGCGAGATCAGGTCCGCTGTTGGTGATCGTGTACGTAAATGTGGCTGGGTTGCCGGCACTGATAAAGGTTTGGTTATTCCCCAGCGTCAAAACGCCCGTGATATCGAGACTGGCAGCGGATTGAACTTCCACGACGAAGGCATCGTGATTGCCGTTGTAACTGCCGCCCTCCGCCGCAGTCAGCGGATTGCTGAGATGCAGATCCGTGGAAGTGGTATCCCCGGCCATGTACACGTTCTGCGCGGAATCTAGTGCGACGCCGGTTCCCTCATCATCCCCGGAACCACCGAAGTACGTGGCCCATGAACCGGTTTGATTTTGTCCGGTTACGGCGGAGGTATTGAGGCGGGCGAGGAATGCGTCTTTGCCACCGCCCGGATTGTTCTGCAGGTTGCCCGCGGCTGGGAACACCGGGAAGTCCGTCGAAAGGGTCGAGCCGGTGACGATGGCGCCG
>Ga0335070_10001653_pt1 | contig 25883 bp, 25 predicted proteins | sample Lox_Sample_13_FD_206722 | JGI IMG/M metagenome (GOLD analysis project Ga0335070, IMG submission 206722) | Soil microbial communities from Loxahatchee National Wildlife Refuge, Florida, United States - Lox_Sample_1.3 | ecosystem: Environmental > Terrestrial > Soil > Wetlands | place: USA...
AAAGCCTGGAACTGGCCTTGAAGGGCGTGGAAAAAGTCTTCCACCTGGCCGGCATCATCTCGATCATGCCGGGGGAGGACTCCCTTGTACGCCGCGTCAACGTGGAAGGGACGCGCAACATCCTGGCCGCAGCGCAGCGATGCGGGGTGCGGCGGCTGGTCTACACCAGCTCGATCCACGCCATCCGGCGCGTTCCGCAGGGCATGCTGATCGACGAATCGCTGCCGTTCGACCCGGGGAATCCTTACGGGGCTTACGACCGCTCGAAGGCGGAGGCCAGCCTGGAGGTCCAGAAGGCTGCCGCGGACGGGCTGGACGCGGTCATCGTCTGCCCGACGGGTGTGATCGGCCCGTTCGACTTCCGCCGCTCCGAGATGGGCAGTGTGATCATGGACGCGGCCCTGGGCCGCACCTCGCCCTACGTGGACGGGGCCTACGACTTCGTCGACGTGCGCGATGTGGCCGACGGGTTGATCCTGGCCGAGGAAAAGGGCCGGGCCGGCGAAAGCTACATCCTTTCCGGCCAGCGCATCTCGGTGCGCTACCTGCTCGAGACAGTGCGCGAGGTCACCGGGCGGGCCTTCACGCGCATCAAAATCCCGTTCAACCTGGCGGAGTTTGCCGCCCGGTTCACACCCTATTATTACCGCTGGACGCGTGCCAAGCCGCGCTTCACCCCCTACTCGCTTGAGGTGCTGCAAAGCAACTCGCACATCAGCCATGCCAAGGCCACGCGCGAGCTGGGTTACCACCCGCGCACGCTCTACGAGTCGCTGGCTGACACGGCGCGCTGGTTCCTGGAAAACGGCCGGCTGTTCAAGAAGCCGGGCGCGGCATAATGGACCCGCGGCCTGCCAGCCCCCTCGCGGCCCTCGAAACCCTGGACGGCTACCGGCGCCTCTTCATGGACCCGCTCCTGTGGCGGCCGTTCGTCCAGCAGGTTTGCACACGGCACGGATTCCCTTGCCTAGTGATCCGACCGGGCCGGGCGGGCTCGTTCCCCACATTCATCGTAGAACAACAACGGGTGGTCAAGTTCTTCGGGCGGCTCTTCGACGGCGAAACCGGCTGGCGGGTGGAGGAGGAAGCCGCGGGTCTGATGGCCGGCCTGCCCGAAATACCGGCGGCGCCTCTGCTGGCTTCCGGACGACTCGAAAATGAACCCGGCTGGCATTACCTGGTCTTCGCGTACCTGCCCGGCGCCAGCTTCGGGGAGCTGCGCGCACAGGTCTCCTTCCCGGACAAGCTCGCCCTGGCGCGCTGGCTGGGGACGGCGCTGCGGCGATTGCACGCCGTGAAGCTCCCCTCCAGGACGACCCTCCCCCGCCTGACGGCCACAAAGCTCCGCACCTGGTCCGCCGGCCGGAAACAGGAAGGTCTGCCCGGTTGGCCGGAAGGCTTGAGGCGCCAGGTGGACGGATACCTGGCTTCGAGCATCCTGCCTGTCAAACCGGGCGCAGCCCACTTCATCCACGCCGACCTGACCGCCGACCACCTCCTGGGGGAGCTGGAGAACGGCACCTGGAAGACGCGCGGGATCATCGACTTCGGCGACGCCCTGCGCGGGAATATCTTCTACGAGCTGGCCGCCCTGCACCTGGACCTGTTCGCCGGCGACCGGCGCCTGCTGGCGGCCTTCCTGGAAACTTACCTCCTGTCCCCGGATGACCGGCAGGATTTCTCCCGCAAGGCGATGAGCATAGCCTTGATGCACCAGTTCGACGTCTTCGCGCCGCTCTTTGCCCGGCAGCCGAAGCTGGCGGAAATCCCCACGCTGGAAGAGCTTGCCGTCCATCTCTGGGAAGTGAGCACCGATGAAGTAATGGATTGATCACTCGGGTGAGGACCGAATGAATAATTGGAAAGATAAGATTGCCGTCGTCACGGGAGCCTCGTCCGGCATCGGCGCGGCGACGGCCAAACGGCTGGCGCGGGAAGGCCTGCGCGTGGTACTGGTAGCCCGCCGGCAGGACCGGTTGGAGGCCCTGGCCGCGGAGATCGCCCAATCCGGCGGGCAGGCGGTCCCCCTGGCCGCAGACCTGCGGCGCGAAGCCGACCGCCTGCGCGCCTTCCGGGAGATCGCCGGACGCTTCGGCGGCATCGACGTGCTGGTCAACAACGCCGGCCTGGGCTGGTACGGGTACGGGGACGAGATGTCCTGGAAGACGGCCCTGGAGATGCTGCAAGTCAACGTCGAGGCGGTGGTGCAGTTTACATTGGGCTGCCTGCACAAGATGCGCGAGCGCAACGCCGGCCACATCATCAATGTCGGCTCGATCTCCGGCAGCCTCCCCAGCCAGGGCGTCGCCCTCTACGGGGCGACCAAATCCTTTCTGGACAACTTCACCACGGCACTCTACCGCGAACTGAGCGGGACGCGCGTCCACGTCAGCGTGGTGCGCGCCGGGCCGGTGCGGACCGAGTTCGGGGAGGCCGCGCTGCGCCATAAAAACTCGCGGCACGTGCCGACCGAGAAGGTGGGTGTGACGGCCGAAAAAGTAGCCGAACGCATCTGGACCCTGATCCGGCACCCGCGACGGGTCACCTACGTCCCCGACTGGCTGCGGGTCGTCCCGTGGGCGGAGCTGGTCTTCGGCTGGATCATCGACCGGGTCGGGCCGCTGTTGCTGAAGAAGCTAAAATCCACACCGTAAAAAACCTCCCACCAGATCGAAGCCGGCGGGAGGTTTGGCATGCGTGAGGGGTCAGTCTTTCCACCCGGATTTCACCGCTATCAGGGGGCGACTTCTCCGTTTGGCATGGGCTCGGGCTGGACAACCGCTTGCGTTCCCAGCAGGTTTTCGCTGAATTCTTTTAGTTCCGGCTGGGGAGCAGCCCAGAGGGTCACCAGCAGGGTGAGGGCGCCCGCCGCCACGAACAGGAAGGTCAGGCTCCATTTGCTGGCCGCGCCCGCAATCGCCTGCGAGACGGGCACCAGGCCGACGTTGGAAAGCATCAGCATGCTCATCATCCGGCCGAGCATTTCCTTGGGTGTGCGGGTTTGCATCCAGGTGAACATGATGATGGAAATGTAGCCGTTTCCCAAACCCAACAGTAGCATCAAGCTGAAGTCGACCCAGGTCGAGCTGATGAATCCCAGCGAAGCGAGGACCAGGCCGAATGCAACCAGCAGGACAACCAGAAAAATTCTCATCGTTCGGCCATTTGGGCGGGGCAGGGACCCGGCCAGCAGGTAACCTCCCAGATTGCCTCCCGCATACCCCGACATGAGCAGGCCGAACGCCACCGCGCCTTCGGCCAGGCGCTGGCTTGCCAGCACCGGGATACCGACCATCAGTGGGCCGACGAACAGAAAGTTCACGGCGGTGATGACCAGGAACATCAGGCGCAGAGTCCGGTCGCTCCACAGGTATTTCATCCCCGCCAGAATGGAAGCCCAGACGGTTTCCTTTTCTTCGGCATCCCGAGCAACAGACCGCCAACCGCCGGTGCGCATCAACCACAGGCAGGCTGCGGAAACGGCGAAGCTGGCGGAGTCGATGACGAAGGCCAGCCCGATGCCGAACGGCGAGTGGGCGTATCCGCCGATCAGGATCCCGGCAATCGTCGGACCGACGAACCCGACCAGCTGGTTCATGCCCATCATGATCGAGTTACCTGCCTGCAGGTCCTGCTCCGCGACCAGCATCGGCACGATGCTGTTTTCCGCCGGGATGGCGAAGCCGGCCACCAGGCCGAACCCCAGGCCGAAGGCGTAGAACATCCACATCTGGACGGTCCCGGTGAAGACGACCAAAGCCATCAGAGCGGTCAGCACGAAACGGATGCTGTCCGAGAGAAACATGATGAGGCGCGGGGAGAACCGGTCGGTGATTGCACCACCCAGGAGAATGAAAACGGCCCGTGGGATGCCCTCCAGCGCCAGGACGATGCCGAGGGCCAGCGGATCGCCGGTCATCTTCAGCACCAGCCAGGGGGTCGCGATCAGGGCAAACTGGTCGCCTAAGATCGAGGTCGTCGCGCCGGCGAACAACAGCCGGAAATCGCGCAGGGACAGAACCGTAAACATAGGATTTCTTGCGTCGATCTTATTTTCCATAAGTGAATTCATTTCCGTGATTTTTTGATCAGCTTCGCAACCGGGCCAGGGCCTCGTCGACGGTCAACTCGCCGCGCTCGATGCGCTCCAGCAGCTCGCGGCGCTCTGCCGCCGAGAGGCCTTGTGCCTCGGCGGCGGGTAAGCCGCCTTCGCAATCCAGGGACAGATCCCCGGAGACGCTGTGCATGGAGAGCGAAACACCGCCGCCCTGGAGCGCAACGATTTGGGAACCAACAGTGTGGGAATAGGAGCTGACCGGGAAGACCGTGGTGAGGTCTCCGCTCACGCTGTACAGTTCCGCCGTGCAGCGGGCATCCGGCGGCAGCATCAGGCGCACTTCGCCGGAGACCGAATTGAAGGTATAAGGGCCGGTCCCCAGGGAGGTCTGCAGACTTACGTTTGCGCTGATCGTCTTCGCGTGGACCGCCGGCAGGCTGGATGCGGCCAGCTCCACGTCACCGGAGACGGCGTCCAGGTCAAGGGCGCCGGACAGGCGCTCCCCGCTGACCTCCCCGCTGACGGTGTGCAGGTGCAGGTCGCCGGTCAGGTCGCGCAGCGCCACCACCCCGCTGACCGAGTTGACGCTGAACTCGCCCGCGAACCCCTCGGCCTCCAGGGTGCTGCTGACGCCGTTCAGGGTCAGGGAACAGTGCCGCGGCGCCCGGACGGTGTAATCCACGCAGCAGGGACGGGAACCAAACAGCCAGGCCCAGGCACCTTCCGGGAAGTGCGTGGCCACCGTCACCCGGCCGTCCGCCTCCTGCGACATTTCGATCTCGGTACGCTGCGCGTCGCCGCTGTGCGGCCGCTTGACCGCCGTCACTTGGATCTCTCCATCCTCTCCCGGACGGATCTCCACCGAGCCGCAGATATTGCTCAGCTTGAGCCGGGCCGGCGAGGAAACGGTTAATGTCTTTTCAAGAGTGTCTTCAGACATGGCAATCTACTCCACAAATATCTCGACGTGTTCGCCGTCTTCGTCATCGACGACGTCGATGATCTTTCCGGTCGTCCCGGAGCGCAGGGCCTCCATCAGCTGGGACATGTCCACCCCGTCGATCTCCGGGGCGAAGTGGGCGCCGATCTTCATCCCGGCGTCGATCAGGGCGATGGGGATCTGCACGGTGGCCTTGGAGCGCCCGGTATTGACGTCCGTGACGCGCACGCGCAGCCATTTGGCCCCGCTGGCAGCCAGGCCTCCCGACGAGGAGACCAGCCGGCTGCCGCTGCTCAGGGCGGAGAGCAGCCGCGTGCCCTCCTCGGCGCTCAATTTGCCTTCCTCGATCATTTTTAATATCTTCATCCGTTCTTCACTGCTTGCCATATAAAACCTCCGTCGATAAGTTCTTTGGATCCTTCCCCGTCAGCCGATGTAGACCTGCACCTTCTCACCGTCTTCCCTCTCGTCAACATTAACCACCAGGGGCATGTCCGTCGAAGTGGTCTGCTCGAGGGCTACGATGAGCTCATCCGCTGAGGTCTTATCCAGATGGGTGATGTACTGCCCGAAAGTACGCAGGATCCAGGCGGTAAAACGCAGGGGCAACGGAAAACCCAGGATGATGCGCTGCGGGCGCTCGCCGGGCTTCTGCTGCACATGCAGGAAGATCCAGCGCGCCGTCCGGCTGGCGGCGCCCAGCGCCATGACGGCCACCCCGACGAGCAGCATCGGCAAACCCAGGCAGTAGGTCCAGGCGCTGAAGCCGGTCGGGCGCAGAGTCCAGTACATGATCAGGCCGCCGAACAGTGTGATGAACACGCCGATCGCCAGCGGGATGAACCACAGACGACGGCCTTTTTCGGCCACCTCGCGGATGGAAGCGTCGGACTCCGCGGCGGTCCTTTCCCCGGCTGCCTCCGCACCAGACCCGGGGCCAGCTTCCGGTTGCCCGGGCGTTGCCTCGTCCTCGGCCGGATTCTGCTCGAGGATCTTCAGCAGGCGCAGCCCCTCTTCGGGGGTGACCTTCTTCTCTTCGATCATTTTTAAAACTTGGGCACGCTCCTGATCCGTCATACCGCTCTCCAGTCCCCTCCCGCCCGCACCCCTCCCCGTCTTGCCGGGGAAGGGGCTGGAGCGAGGAGAAGATTCATGATTATTTTCCCTCCAGGGCCGCCAGCAATTTCTCGGCCTCTTCGAGGGTAATCTTTTTCTCCTGAAGCATCTTCAGAATGGCCAGGCGCTCACTGTCGCTGACCGGCTCGGCGCGCTCCGGGGCCTGCCCGGAGACGTTCACCCCGGTCCGCCCGACGACGACCCTGCCGTGCCAGCTGCGCGAGCGGGCTTCGGCAGCGCGAGCCTTGGCTTCCGCCCGGCGCATGGCAGCATTGACGCGCGCCTCGTTGCGGTTCCGGGCGGCTTCGACCTTATCCTGGGCACGGCGCATGGCTTCCTCGACCCGGCGGTTGATGCGATCCGACAGATCGGGGGGGATGGGAGGAATGGGCGGGATGCCGGGAAACTCCGGCCACTCGAAATCATCCCGCATGCCGAAGGTGAAATCGGCCGCCGAATCCCACTTCTCGGCCTGGCTGGTGACGACCAGTTCGCCGCCGGCAGTCAGGAACATCTTCGCTGCGCCTTGACCGAGGGTGACCTCGAAATTGCCATCCTCGCCTTTGAGCTCTGCCCCGGGAAAATCCACGCGGATATCGTCCGCCGAGGGCGCGGTCAGGTGCAGCTCCACATCCGCCTCAGTGGGCAGGCGCACGAGCAAATCGTCACCAGCTTCGAGGTGATATTCCACACCGGCGATCGGAGCCAGGTACATGGCGACGTCCGCGCCGGCGCTGGCGACCACGGCCCCGTGCACGTTGCGCAGGTACAGGTCGGAGCCGACCGTGTCGAAGTTGACTGCCCCGTCCACGTCGCGCACCGAGGCGTCCCCGCCGACCGAACCGCCGGCATTCACGGCTCCCAGCACCTTGCTCAGGTACAGGTCAGAGCCGACGCGGTTCAGGACGATGGCTCCTTCAACGTTATGGATCGAGGCGTCCCCATTGACCGCTTCGATGGAACAGTCACCATGGGACCCGCGCAGGTTCAGGTCGCCCGAGACGGTCTGGGCGGACAGAGCGCCAATATTGCGCAGCGAGGCGTCCCCGGAAATCTTGTCGAGCATCACGTGGCCGAGGTCGTTCATCGACAGGTCGCCGGCCACCGGGCCCAGCACCAAAGCTCCGCTGAGTGCCTGCAGGCTGGCATCACCGGCCACCTTGTGGATGGTGAGACTCGCCCCGCGCGGCAGGTACAGGATCAGGTTCTCGTCGCAGGAGATAACGACCTGGTCGTTTTCTGCTTTCAGGTTGAGTGTGTCACCGTCGGTCTTGGCCATCACCTCGGAGCGATCCCAGCCGGCCACGCGCAAGTCGCCCGGGACGCTCTCGACCTCCACCTTTGGGTTGGGCCCGACCGCTATCGTTTGCTGTTGCATATGCTACTCCTCGCCATGCAATAGCTGCATGGCCTGGTCCGCGGAAATATTACCGGCATCCAAATCTTCCAGGATCTTGCGGCGCTGATCGTCAGATACGTCCGCAGCTTCTTCCTTGCCCGGTTCATAACCCAAGGCCCGAATCACCTCATGCAGGCGATTACGCAAGGTCGGGTAGGAGATTCCCATTTCATCGGTCATGCGGTTCATCCTGCCCTCCACCCGTATGAACGTCTCGATGAAGTCGAGCTGTTCGGGGGTCAGGCCGGCGAAGGCACCGTTGGCGAAGCGGCCTTCGATGCTGGTGTCGCAGGTATCACAGTGCAGGCGGGTGACGGTCAATTCACCTTCGCAGACGGGGCATTTGCTCAAAGCGGTTTTCATTGGCAGGAAATTCCTGATTCTCAATGGAATGACAGTACATTCAATGTATCATTGTACAGAAAATAAAACCTGTACTTAAATCTAATTTATATTATATGCAAAATCTCAAAAAAATCAAGGGTTAATATTGATATTTTTAATAATTAAATCAATTTCCTGAACTTCTGGGCCTTGCCACTTGAAAAAACGTCGGGCTCAGCCCTCCTCCACCTTGAAACGACAACCAATCAGCACTTGCCGCTCCAAGTTTGTAACCCCACCCGTGCATGAAAGCCCGTTCAGCCCCCGGCTCCCAAAATCCCTGACCGTCAAACAAAAGTTCGGACACTCCGGCTCAAGTCGGGGTTGCCTCTCACCGACACCGACCAGACGCAATACCCGAAGGGCGGACCGGCTTGGAGCGAAGGAACAGGAGTCTTTCCCAAAAAATTCTCCCGAATGTTAATATCCAAATTTTGAAAAAAGCCACTTGACATAGAACGGGTGTTCGTGTTATATTATTAGCACAAATGTTTTTATCCGCAGGAAAGGAAGGCCCTTATGGTGAGAACCCGCAAAGGCTTGACCGAGCGACATCAAAAGATCCTAGACTTTCTCAATCAGCGCCTCAGGGAACAGGGCTACCCCCCGTCGATTCGCGAGATCGGGGAGGCGACGGGAATTTCCTCGACCTCGGTCGTCACCTATTACCTCAAGCAGCTGTCCGAGATGGGTCTGATCGAACGGGACGCCAAATACTCGCGCGCCGTGCGCCTGACCAACGCCAGCAATGCCGACCTGGTCAAAGTTCCCATCCTCGGACCGATTGCCGCCGGCACCCCAATCCTCGTCCCCGACGCCGGGGTCACCTACCTCGGCGACGAAATGGACGCAGTGGATGTCGCCCGCACCCTCCTTCCCGTTCAGGAAAAGGGTTTGCAACCCTATGCTTTGCGGGTCAAAGGCGACTCGATGATCGACGCCATGATCAATGACGGCGACATCGTCATCATGAAGCCTGCGGTGAAAGCTAACAATGGCGACATGGTGGCAATCTGGCTCCCCGCCCGGGACGAAACCACGTTGAAATATTTTTTCAAGGAAAAAGACGGCTATCGTCTCCAGCCCGCCAACCCGACCATGGATCCGATCCACATTTCCAAGGATGAACCTCTGGAGATCAAAGGCAAGGTGATCATGGTCATCCGCAAGGTGGATACCTCCGTTGCCTGACGGCTACCCGGGTTTTTAAATCAGCAGCCTCCGCAACTCTTTGCGGAGGCCTTTTTTTATTTATCCAGGTTTCTGGATTCCACCACCGGAGGCCGCTTCTGTTCCAGGAGTTGGACCCCATTGCGGACCTGGTTGAGCAAACGCTCCAGCTCGACCTCCAGGTTCAACAAAGCGTCCATGCTGTACTGATCGGCACCGGCTTTGACGTTTTCGGCTTCCAGGCGCGCCTGCTCGAGGATCTGGGCGGCCCGTCGTTGTGCATCCTGGGAAATGGAATCCTTTTCGATCAGCTGGTCCGCCTTTTCGCGCGCCAGGCTGATGGTTCGGCTGGCCTCTTCCTGGGCCTGGGCCAGGACGCGGTCTTTTTGCGCGTAAACCTGCTGTGCCTTCTTGACCTCTTCAGGGATGGAGATGCGCATTTGATCGATGATGTCCAGGAAGCGGTCTTCATCCACGATGACATTGTGCGTCAGGGGGATGGGACGACTTTCGTTGAAGAGCTCTTCCAGACGGTCGACGAGGTGAAGGATATCCATTAGCTCCTCCGCACAAACAGGCTTATAAGCCATACCTATATTTTAATCCCGAATGGCTTTAGCTGCTGGTCGCTCAGGTTCTTGACTTTTTCCTTGAGGGCGGTTTCGACTTGGGGCGGAACCATGCTGGAGACGTCGCCGCCCAGGGAGGCGATCTCGCGGACGGTGCTCGAGGAGAGGAAGGTATGCTCCTCGTCGGTGATGAACGCAACGCTCTCGATGTCCGGGGCCAGGCGATGGTTGGCGAGGGCCATGCGGAATTCGAGCTCAAAGTCGGAGAAGACGCGCAGGCCGCGCACGATGACCTGTGCCTCGATCTGGCGGCAGAAATCGACCGTCATCCCGCTGTACCCGACGACGCGGATCTTGGCCTGCCCGGTGAAAGTTTGTGAGACCAGGGCGATGCGCTCCTCCGGGGAAAAGAGCAGGGCCTTCAGTGGACGGTCGTAGACCGCAACGACGACTTCGTCAAAAAGGCGCGTCGCGCGGCGGGCGATGTCGATGTGGCCGAAATGGATCGGGTCGAACGTGCCGGGGAACAGTGCACGGACCATTAACTCACATCTCCTTTTCCTCCGCCCCAGAAACGCCGGAGCGCTTCAGCCAGGAGCTGGTTTTCGGGGTCCTTAAGTTCCGCATCCCGCTCAAAGAGGCTCTGGGCCTGGCGGCGGGCTTTCTCGATCAATGGGATATCACTCAGAGAGGCCATGCGCAGCGTCGTGGCGTAGCCTGCCTGGCGCGTGCCCAGGAATTCACCAGGGCCGCGCTGCTGCAAGTCGCGCTCGGCCAGGATGAAACCGTCGTTGGTCTCCGCCATGGCGGTGAGACGTTCGTTCTCGGCGGCATCCTCGTGATCCGGGATCAGCAGGCAGTAGGACTGGGCCTCGCCGCGCCCCACCCGCCCGCGCAGCTGGTGCAGCTGCGCCAGGCCGAAACGGTTGGCACCCTCGACCAGCATCACGGTCGCATTGGGCACGTCCACCCCCACCTCGACCACCGTGGTCGAAACCAGGACGTCGAACTCTTTTTGCCTAAAACGCAGCATGACGGCATCCTTCTCGTCCGGGGGCATGCGCCCGTGCAGCAGACCCAGGCGCAAGTCGCGGAAGACCTCCTTTTGCAGGCGCTCGTGCTCGGCGGTCGCGGCAAGCAGATCGCCGTTTTCGCTCTCCTCGATCAACGGATAAATAATGAACGCCTGGTGTCCATCCCTCACCTGGCTGCGGATCAGCGTATAGGCGCGCTCGCGCTCGCGCTGCGTCAGGACGTGCGTCTCGATGACCTGACGTCCGGGCGGCAGCTCGTCGACGACCGAGAGGTCGAGATCGCCATAGACGGTCAGGGCCAGGGAGCGCGGGATCGGCGTAGCGGTCATGACCAGCAAGTGCGGGTTCGTGCCCTTGGAGCGCAGGATGGCGCGCTGCTCAACCCCGAAACGGTGCTGCTCGTCAATGACAGCGAACTGCAGGTCGGCAAACGCAACCGGGTCTTCGAGCAGGGCATGCGTGCCGATGACAATCTTGACGCTGCCGCCGGCCAGCCCGGAGCGGATTTCATCTTTTTCTTTTTCGGGCGTGTCACCGACCAGCAGGCGGATGGCCTGCGGCGGAAGCAGGTCGCCCTCCCCGGCCAGGACATTCAGGAAGGTGCGATAATGCTGTTCGGCGAGGATCGAGGTGGGCGCCATGATGGCCGCCTGCGCTCCACCGGCGTTGACCACCGCCGCGGTGAGCGCGGCCACCACGGTCTTCCCGGAGCCGACGTCGCCTTGCAGCAGGCGGTTCATCGGCCGGCCGGATCTCAGGTCGGCGCGGATATCGGCCAGAGCGCGCTGCTGGGCGGCGGTCAGGGCGAAGGGCAGCCCCGCCAGCCGGGCTTCCAGCCAGTCGTCGCCGACTTCGAAGACGCGGCCGGTCGCCGCCTTCCAATCGCGCTTCTGGCGTTCTCTACCCATCGCCAGGAAGAAGAGCTCATCGAAAGCCAGCCGCTGGCGGGCATCGTGCAGCTGCTGCTGCGAATCGGGGCGGTGCACCTGCAGCAGGGAGGCACCCAGGTCGGGCAGGTCGGCCGCCTGGCGGATGGATTCGGGCAGGTGGTCGGTCAACTTGGGCGCCCAGTAGGTGACGACCTGTTTCATCAATCCGCGCAGCCACTTCTGGGTGACGTTGGCGGTCAGGGGATAGATCGGCACGATGCGATTGGTATGCAGATTCTCGGCTTCGACCGGCTCCCAGTCGGGACTGTTCATCACCAGCCGGCCGAGGTATTGCTGGACGACGCCCGAGACGGAAATAGCATCCCCGACTTTCAGCCGGTTGACCAGCCAGGGCTGGTTGAACCAGGTCAGGCGCAGCCCGCCCGTTCCGTCGTTGATCACCGCTTCCGTGATGGACATCCTCCCGCTGCGCGCCGTGCGGGAGTCGACCGTCGTGATCGTGCCGATGACCGTGACCTGCTGTCCGTAGAACAGGTCGCGGATGGTCTTGAGCTGGCTGTAGTCGTCGTAACGTCGCGGGAAGTTGTACAGCATGTCGCCGAGGGTGTTCAGGCCGAGCCGGGAGAGCATGGTGGCGTGGCGTGGGCCGACGCCTGCCAGCACGGTCAGGGAGGCGTTCAATGCGATGGGGGTCTTGCTGGTGACGCCGCCGGGGCGGGACTCGGCGCGCCCCGGACCTTTCTGCGCCGGCCGCGGCGTCGGCTTTTTCGGCTGGAACGGGGGCTTCTTGCCGTCGGAGATGGACGGACGAACGGCCACCTTGCCGTCCTCGGGCCGGGGTCGCGGGGCCGGCTCCGCCGAAGCCGGACCGGCGGGTTGCGCCTCGGACGAGACCTGAGCCGGTCGCGCCTCTGCAGCTGCCTCGGGGACCAGGGTCGTAATTTGTCTCCAGAGCTGCTTCAACGTCTCGGCCCGCGCCTCCGGCGTCTGGTCGCTGTAATCCCGCAGGGAGGTCGCCACCGCCAGGACGACTTCTTCGGAAAGCCCCTCGTTGCGCGCCTCACCCTCCCACAGATCAAGGATTTTCGCCAGCCCCCCGATGATGGTGCTATCCGCGTAACCGCCGGTATGTTCAAGGCGGAAGTATTTGCGCAGTTTTTCCAATGATGGCTGCATGGGGTTATTTTATCATGGCTCGAACAAGACAACCGCTGGCGGGGAAAAGCCGGTAATTGGATCAAAAGACGCCAGGTCTCCCTGGCGTCCTAATGTTTTCCGGTCCATTTCTCGAAGCCCCAGAATCGAGCAGTTAAGAAACCGGCACCGCGGCGAAGCCCAGACAGTTCGGTCCCACATGCGTGCCGACCGCGGTCGTGACATTGACCAGCAGGGGAGGGATGGGCACTCTCGATTTCAGGTCTTCCAGCAGCAGCCGTGCAGCCGCCTCGGCGTTGGTGTGCAGCACCGCCAGGCGCTCAATTGGCCCCCAGGAATTCAGCACCTCGGTCAGGCGCAGGATGCCCTGGGCACGCGTGCGTGCCTGGCCCAGCCGTTCCACGATGCCGTAGCGCAGTTCGATCAACGGCTGGATTTGGAGCAGGCTGCCGATCATCGCCCGGGCCCAGGAGACTCGCCCGCTGCGTCGGACATACTCGATGGTCTCCAGCAGGGCAGCCACGCGCACACGCCGCCGGACGGCGTCGATCAGGCTCAAGGTCTCATCCAACATGGCACCGCGGGCGGCGGCTTCGGCTGCCATCAAGACCTGAAACCCAAGGCCCAGGCTCACCTGGCCGCTGTCCAGCACTCGGACGCGTTCGCCAAAGTCTTGGGCCGCCAGCCGGGCGGCGTTGAAAATGCCGCTCAATTTATCCGCAGGATGGATGGAAAGGACAACCTCCGCCCCCACCTTGAGCAGGCGTTCATACCGTTCCTGGAAATCTCCCACCGAGGGGGCCGATGTGGTCGGCGGGATGACCAGTTTGGGCAGGAGGTTGTAAAACTCCTCACGCGAAATGCCGCTGCCGTCCACGTAACTGCGTCCATCCACATTGACGATCGCCGGGACCACCTCGATCGCGTGACAGGCCGCCAGCTCTGCGGGAATATCCGCCGTGCTATCCGTCACCAGCGAAATCTTCATCGGCATCTTTTAGATATTCTCCATGATCACCAGGCCAATGCTCTGCGGCCCAAACAAGGCAGCCACCTGGGGGCCAATGGCGTGTTCGCTAAATGGCGTTTTGGGAAAATTTTCCTGTACATAAGTCCGCAAAGGCCGGGTACGCAAGGTCGTGTGACCGGCGCCGTGCAACAGGGCGATGTGACCGGGGTTCTCGAATTCTTCCATGAATTCCTGGAAGGATTCAAACAAATGCCGCTGGGTACGTACCTTTTCCAACGGCGTCAAACGGCCTTCCTCCAGCGCAAAAATGGGAAACATCCCGATCATTTCCCCGATCCTGGCCTGGGAATACGTAAGGTAGCCGGTCCGGGCAAGGTAAGTCAATTCCGGGATGCAAAAAAGCATATACACCCGCGGGATGGCTGCTCGGACCCAACGATCGATTTCCTGGAGGGAGGCGCCGCTTGCCGCCGCATTTGCCACCGCCTGGACGAGCAGCCCCAGACCGACGGCAATCGTTTGGGAGTCGACCACCTGGACGGAAGCATGGTTGCTGTGCTGGGCAGCCGCCTCTTGCGCGTTGCCGGTGGTCGGACTCAGGTGGGACGAAAGCGTGAGCACCAGGACGGTGTCGTAATTGCGACTCAACTGCGTATAAAAACGCACAAACTCCTGCACCGTGGGAGGGATCAAACGTCTCGCCGCAGCGGCGGTCGGCGCACCTTTCCGCTCTTGGGAGCCCATGGGTTGAAATATGAAAGGGATGACATAGACCAGCTCGTGACCGGGAAAGTTCGGCCGCGTGAACTGTGCGGTGCTGTCGGTGAGAATGCAAACGCTAGGCATAAAATTATATCGGGCAGGAGTGCGTGACCTCCGCCAGGGAGTATCATTCTACTGAAATGATGAACTGGTAGTGCGGCTGCCCGCCGTCCTGGATTTCGATTTCCTGGGTGGCATACGTCGCCCGGATGACGTCGGCAATGCGGTTGGCCTCGACCGAGGACAGGTCCTTGCCATAGAAGAGAGTGATCAGCTCATGCTGCCCGGCGCCGATTTTTTCAAGGGCCTTCATGCAGGTCTCTTCCACGGAACGGGATGAAATCGCCAGCGCGCCGTCCACCAGGGCAATCACCTGACCCTCCTCGACCGCCACGCCGTCGATTTCCACCGAACGCGTTGCCGTGGTGATCTCGATCGTGATCACGTCATCGATGGCTTTGGTCATCTTGGCCGCCACCGCCTCCAAGTTGCCGTCCGGGTTCAGGTGCATCATGGCAGCCAGCCCCTGCGGGATGCTGCGGCTGGGGATGAGCTGCACTTTCTTGACCGTCACCTCTTTAGCCTGCTGGGCTGCCAGGATGATGTTCTTATTGTTGGGCAGGATGATGACTTTATCAGTCGGCAGATTCTCGAAGGCGCTGAGGATATCCTGCGTGCTGGGATTCATCGTCTGCCCGCCCTCGACGATTGCAGCCGCACCCAGGCTGGCAAAGACGCGCGAAATCCCCGGCCCCGGCGAGACCGCCACCACGGCGATCTGCCCGGGCTCGATGCTCGCCAGCTCGAGCCGGTCGCGGCCGGATTTATGCCTCATCGCGTCCATCTGGGCGATCAGATTCTCCATGGCGATCTTGGTGATTGTGCCCAGGCCCATGACGTAATCGACCGGCTCGTAACGTTTTTCGGTCGGCACGTGGATGTGCATGCGGTACATGCCGTCCCCCTCGCCGACCTGGATCGAGGTGCCCATTTTCTCCAGCTCGCCGTAGAACCTGGGCAGGTCGAGCTCCTTGGAAGGGACGAAATCCACGACCACTTCGTAATCCTGTCCCGGCTCGATGGCCTCCTTCGTGTTTTCCAGGACCATGGCTGAAAGCGGTTGGACCGCCGCCACCGGCGCGTCGAGCGGCTCGCCGGCGATGAAACGCGCCATCCCTTCCAGGATGTAAAAGAGGCCCTTGCCGCCCGAATCGACCACGCCGGCTTGCTTGAGCACCGGGAGCAGCTCCGGGGTGCGCTGCACGGAGGCGTCGGCGGCCGGGACAATGCGGGAGAGGATCTCGTAGGGATCCTGCGTCTGCTCGAAGACTTCGGCGGCCGCGGTGGCCACGTCTTTCGCCACGGTCAGGATCGTCCCCTCGACCGGGCGGACAACGCCCTTATAGGCCGTGTCACGCGCCTCGGCGAATGCCTTGACCAGGTTGTAGCCATCCAGGACTTCCTGGTTGTGCAGGGCGCGGGCAAAACCGCGCCAGATCTGCGAGAGGATCACCCCCGAATTGCCGCGCGCCCCCATCAGCGCGCCCTGTGAAACCGCCGCCGCCATTTGGCCGACGCCGCGGTAGGCCAGATCATCGATCTCGTTGTAGGCCGACTGCATGGTCAAGACCATGTTGGTGCCCGTGTCACCATCCGGGACGGGAAAGACGTTGAGCGAATTGACCGTCTGTTGGTTGGCCCGCAGCCAGGTGAGGCTGGCCTCGACCAGGTGCTTCAGCACCTGGCCGTCAATTGGCATGGATTGAGTATGCTCGGGGCGCTGTTCCGGATCCGGATTCATGCCTCTAAAATCTCCTCAAGCAGTAAGCTAGTCGGGATTGCTGACGCGCAGGCCCTGAATATGCACATTGACAGTGTGGACCGGCATCCCCAATGCCTTCTCGACGTGGTAGCGAACGGAGTTGGCAATACTGTCGACCACGGAGGTGATGCGGGTCCCATATTCCACGATGACGTGCACATCGATATTGATCTCCTCGCCGCTGTATTGTACCGACACGCCGTGCGCCGGCTCCCGGGTGATGGTCGCCGCCAGGCCTTCCGCCAGGTTCTTGGGTGCCAGGCCGACCACGCCGTAGGATTCCAGCGTGGCGTGATAGGCGATCGTCGCCACCGCTTTCGGTGAGATATGGATCGTGCCCAGAGTTGTCGTTTCTTCGCCCATAGTCTATCCTCGTATCATTATTAACAACTTGACTTGTGGAAGGGTGCGAATCATGGTAAAATACGCCGCCTGTTCAAGACAGGCACCGGTATCATTTGTTGGAAAGGAACCATCCAGATGGCTAAATGCGCTCATTGTGGTAAGGCCACAACCTTCGGTCACAACCGCTCGTTCTCCATGCGGGCGACCAATCGTCCCTTCCACCCCAACCTGCAGAAGGTGACGGTCGTCGAGAACGGCCGCAGGGTTCAAAAGATCCTCTGCGCCAAGTGCATCCGCACCCTGGCGAAGACGGCCTAGGTTGCCGATAAATGTTTTCAGCGAAGATCGCGGCGCCGGCCGCGGTTTTTGTTTAACTCTCACGCGCTGCTAGGCTGACAGGCACGCGGGCGGATGAGGGTCTTTAGGCAAGCATCTTTCGCAGGGACCCGATGCCCGAGGCGATCCCCTGTGGATGGTCGAACACCGCGTGGGCGGCGACGAAGGCCGTCGCACCCGCTTCGCGAACCAGCTCCAGGGTCTGGGTGGAAATGCCCCCGTCCACCTCCAGCCAGGCGGGCGAGCCGGCCGCATCCAGCATGCGGCGGACCTCGGCGACTTTCGGCACCACCTCGGTCATGAACGCCTGACCGGAATATCCGGGGTGGACGGTCAGGACCAGGACACCATCGGCCAGCGGCAAGGCAGGCTGGTACTCGCTCGCCGGGGTTTGCGGGTTCGAGGTGACCCCGGCCTGGCAGCCCAGGGACCGGATTAATTTCAAGGTGCTGGCGAGGTCCGGACAGGCCTCCACATGGACGGTCAGGTGGCTGGCGCCCGCCTGGGCAAAGGCTTCGAGCAGGCGCTCCGGCGCCTCGACCATCAGGTGGACGTCCAACGGCAGGGAGGTGGCCCGCCGGCAGGCGGCGACGATAAACGGCCCCATGGTCAGGTTGGGGACGAAGTGCCCATCCATCACGTCCACGTGGATCCAGTCCGCGCCGGCGGCCTCGCACTCGGCGACCTGTTCCCCGAGGCGGGTGAAATCTGCCGAGAGGATCGAGGGGGCGATTACATACCTGTGACCGGCCATGCTGTCCAATGAGTCAAAATGTTCAAGCGTTCACCGAACGGGCGGATTATACACGAAATAAACCCAAATCCAGAACGGGATTAAACCCAGTGCCGCCACCAGCGCCACCAGCCCCAGGCCGATGGAGATCCAGTCGATGTCGAGGCCGGCGGGTCGCTCAACCTGGGCTGCGGCGGCCGTCGCGGCCAGGTCGGCGGCTTCCGGGGTCAAGCTCAGCGCGGGTGCGGATTTAACATTGCCGAAGTTCAGCAGCACACGTCCCAGCTGGTCCGCGGTGCGATAACGCTGCGAGGGCTCCTTGGAGAGGACCTTGTTCAGGATCTTTTCCAGGGTGGGCGAAAGTTCCGGGACCATCTCGGTGAGCGGCGTCGGCGGGATTTCCATGTGAAGGCGGGCCAGCTCGGCGGCTGTGGGGGCTTGGAAGGGCAGTGAGCCGGTCAACATCTCATACATCACCACTCCCAACGAATAAACGTCGGAAGCCGGGGAGGGAGCCCCGCCGGCGGCTTGCTCGGGGGAAAAATATTGCGGCGAGCCCCACACCAGATCAGTCTGCTCGTCGGGGTGGATGCTGGCCAGGGCGCGGGCGATGCCGAAGTCGGTCACCTTGAGACGCCCGTCGGGGCTGATCAGCATGTTCTGGGGTTTGACATCACAATGCACCAGGCCGGCGCGGTGGGCGTACCCGAGCCCCGCGCAGGCTTGGATGATCAGCGGCAGACCGGCCTCGGGGGTGAAACGGCCGCGCTGCCGGATCAGCGTCTTGAGGTCCGAGCCCGGGACGTATTCCATGACGATGAACAGCTGTCCGTGATCGAGCCCGAAATCGTGCACGGTGACGATGTTGGGATGGGAAAGGTTGGCGGCCGCCTTGGCCTCCTGCCGAAAGCGCTGCTGGAAGGCCGGAGCGCGCGAGTAGTCTTCACGCAGCAACTTGATCGCCACGGTGCGCTCAAGCATCAGATCCCGCGCCTGATAGATGACAGCCATTCCACCCTTGCCGAGCTGGCCGAGCAATTGATAGCGGTTGTTGAGCAGGCGGGGTTCGTCCATAAAACCTGTTTGGGATTATAACATAGGGGTTTTCGATGCAGACCTGCCCGCCTCCGGCAAGGAGGCCAAAGGGATGGGCTGTGATTTTCGCCGTATAATACGCTCATGGTGGACGCACTGATCATCTACAACCCGGCCGCAGGGCGCATATCGGTGCGACCGTTCATCGGCGGGGTGATCCGGACGCTGAATGACCGCGGCTGGCGTGTGGAGGTAGCCGAATCGATGAACGGCCGGCACACCACCCAGCTGGCGCGCATGGCCGCGCGGGAAAACTTCCGCGCCGTCTTCGCCGTGGGCGGCGACGGGACTGCCGGACAGGCTGCCGGCGGCCTGATCGGCTCGCAGACCGCCCTGGGCGTGCTGACCGGCGGTTCGACCAACGTCTGGGCGCGTGATTTGGGCATGCCCATCTTCTCCTGGAAACACCTGCGCGCCCTGCGCGAAAACGCCAAGCTCCTGGCCGATTCGCCCGTCTGCCCGGTGGACGTCGGACTGTGCAACGACCAGCCCTTCCTGATGTGGGCAGGGATCGGTCTGGATGCCCTGACGGTCAAAGCCCTGGAGCCGCGCAAGCGCTTCGAGAAGTACCTCAACGTGCCGGAATTCTTTGCCACCACGGTCTGGAGTGCGGCCCTCTGGCACGGCATGCACTTGCGTGTCACTGCCAACGACAAACAGGTCGAAGGCCATTACCTGCTGGCGGTGGCTAGCAACATTCGCTATTACCTGGGCGGGCTGGCCAAAATCTCCCCGCAGGCTTTCCTGGACGACGGCCTGATGGACCTGTGGCTGTTCTCCGGCAGCACGCTGGTGGATGCCTTCCGCCACTTCTTCGATATGCAGGCCGGGCGGCACCTCACCTCCGACCAGGCGCGCTGCATTCCCTTCCGCAGCGTGCAGATCGAGTCGGAGACTCCATTCTCGATCCAGATCGACGCCGATCCGATGCTTGGGGCGCAGAAGGCCAGTCTCGAAGTATTGCCGCAAAAATTGAATGTGCTGATGCCGGCGAAGGCGCGCCAGCTGCTGTGTAAATGTGCAACGGAAGGGAATTAGGGCAGCCGCTCAATGAATAGGATCCTGACCCCGAAAGTCCTGCTGCTCAGCGTGGTGATAGGCGGCGGCCTGGTCTGCGCCACATTGATCATTATCCTGGTGAAGCGTCCCGCCGCAGCGCCAAGCCTGTCGATCATCTCCGGGGCGATCACCGTCGTCCCGGCGCCGACCTCCACGCCGCCCTACATCCCCCCCACGCCGACGTCCCAGCCGCCCACCCTGACGGCCACCTTCACGCCCGCGCCGGGTCAATTTGCCCTGGGCGTGTATGTGCAGATCACCGGGACCGGCGTCGGCCTCAGATTCCACTCTGATCCAGGGAAAGATGCCCCCATGCTCTTCCTGGGTTCCGACTCGGAAGTCTTCCAAATCACCAAAGGACCCAAACAGGCGGACGGCGACACCTGGTGGTTCCTGACCGCCCCCTATGACAAGGCCCGTTCGGGCTGGGCGGTGCAAAGTTACCTGAATGTTCTCAAATCTCCCTAGGAGCGGGAGGCATCCGGCCGATGTGTCCTCGTGCACCAGCAGCCTGCACCCAACTCGGTCTCATTATTGAGGAAGTCATGAAACCTAACGACATTACCGCCAACCGCGAAAAAAAAGAGCTGACCGTCACCTGGGATGATGGCCATATCAGCCTGTATCCATTTTCCCTGTTGCGCGCAGGCTGTCCCTGTGCGCAGTGCCGCGGCGGTCACGCCAAGATGAGCGACACACCCGATCCGGCTGTATTCGCAACCCAGCTGGAAGATTCACCTGCCACGCACCTGAAAACGCTCGTGCCGGTCGGCTCTTACGCCATCACGCCGGTCTGGGAAGACGGCCATGATTATGGCATCTATCACTGGACTTATCTGCGAGCGCTGTGCCCCTGTGAAGAATGCCGCCAGGCCTTTCGGACCTGAGGATTCCCCCGCCGGCAAGAAGTCAATATAAAATAAAAAAGGTTGGCGGCCGGTGGTCGGCCGCCAACCTGTCTCTTTTACGGCAACGGCGTCAATGAGGGGGTCGGTGTCAGAGTGTAGCGCAGCGTGACGGTTTTGGTGGGCTTGATCCCCAGGTGCAGGAAGGCCTCGTTGCGCCGGTCCTCCGGCATCGCCTCGGCAGGCAACTGCAAGAGATGACGCCAGGTCTCCTTGGCGGCCGAACTGTTGCCCATTTTCTCAAGGAAGATGGCCTCCCAATAATAGGCATCCGCCTTCTGAGTATCGGTCTTGGCGAGAGGTTCACTAACCATGTTTGCCTGCATGTAGGCCGAACCGGCATGGTCCTCCGCGTATAATGCCCGTGCCAAGCCAAGGGCGGCTTCGAAATAATTTGGATCGTAAAGCTGGGACGACTTGAAATCCAATTCCGCCAGGGAGGCATTCTCCAGGTTCAGATAAGCCAGGCCACGCTGATAATAGCCGCGCGCATCCTTGGTATTGGCGTTCAGGAACTGGTTGGCAGATTCCAGCGCCAGCTGGTATTGCCCGATGGCATTGTAAACGGTTGCCAGGGTCAAATAGGCGTCGATATCTTCAGGCGTGTAGGTCGTATAAATCTGAATCGCGGTGGTCGCCTTGTCAACCTGACCATTGGCAATGTAAGCCTGGGCGAGCACCAGGTAGGCGGGAACGAGGGTCAGGTCGAGTTGATTGGCCTTAGTCACCGAATCAAGGGCTCGCTGGTTTTGTCCGGTGTCCAGCTGCGCCTGTGCCAGGTAGAGATAGGCAAGGGCAGAGTCGGGGACCATCCCCAGCGCGGCCATCTCGTCGGCGATGGCCCCGTTGGGATCGTTGTGCGTCCGCCGGTACGCGCCGCGTTCGATATAGGCAGCCGTGAAGTGCGGATCGAGAAGGATGGCGTTGTCCAAGTCGTTGGAAACATCTTCGCTCGGCACCATGGCGTGGGTCACCAAGGCGCGCCCTAGATAGCCCGGGGCAAAATCGGAATCAATGTTGATCGCCGTCTGGTAGGCATCATGAGCATCCTGGTACTTTTTTTGCATCCGGTATGACTCGCCAATATAGTAGTAAGCATCCACCGCCTCGGGCTCATCCGTCAGCACCTGCTTGAACATCTTGATTGCGTTGTCGTAGTCTTTCGACTTGAAAAATTGCAGGCCGGCTTTGAAGTTGACCTGGACGTCGGGACCGTGCTGCGTGACCACGTACAACGGGGTGGGTGTATAGGTTGTTTGAAGCAACTGTTCGAGAGGGGTGGGCTCGGGGAGGGTGGTGGGGTAGATCGTACCGGTCGGGGTGAAAGTGATGGTGATGTGGATATAATGCGGCCGGTTCAGGTACTGCAGCACGAAAGCCTTTGGACCCAGGAAACCAAAATAAGCCACCCCAAGCAAAGCAATGCAGACGCCCAAGGCGACCAGCAGCCTGCCGACGGGGCTTCTGCCTCTGGCGGCCGCGCGCTTTTGCTCCTTTGTCTCCTGCGGGATGGTCAGCTTCTCCTCCCACATGCGGGGACGGTTCAAAGGAAAGGGCGGAACGCTTTCATCGGGCGGAAGTCCCCCCAACATGATCATACCGCGTTTGGCGGCGGCATTTTGTGGGTCCAGCTGGAGCGCGGTCTGCAGACAATACAAGCGCTCCTTGGAGGATTCCACGGCGGTGCTCAGCCAGATCCAGCACATAACATTGCCCTGATCTGTCTTGAGCAGGCGGGTCAGGATGTCCCGCGCCCGAGCGCGGTCGCCCTTGCGGAGCGACTCGATGGCTTCCTGCAGCATGACATTCTGGCCGGACTCTTCGGGCAGAATTTCTTCTTCAGCCATAATGAGAGTTTAGCACAGCCTCGTAGTTGGGGCAAGTGAAACAGGTATAATTTCTTTATGCGACGATGCCTGGCCTTTCTGCTCCTCCTGGCCTTTTCATCCGCCTGCGGAACCACCGCAGGGACTGAGACGCTCACCCCCTCCGGCCCGCAGCCGTACCTGACGGTCACACCGACCACCACCGCCAGTCTCATCCCGCCGCTGACCCAGGTGTTCCTGCCCACGGCGACGCCGGTCGTGTATCTCGTCGTCTCCGGAGACACGCTGAGCGGGATCGCGGCGCGCAACCAGATCAGCCTCGAGGCCTTGATCGCCGCCAACCCGGGTATCCAGCTGTCGGTCCTTTCGGTGGGCACGAAGCTGGTCATCCCGGTCGGGAGCGCCCTCCTCGGGGAATCGACCCCCACCCCCTTGCCGCTGGCCGTGCGCCAGGCGCGCTGCTGGCCGGGAGCGGAGGGCGGTCTGTGGTGTTTTGCCGCGGTGGAAAACGACCATGCTGAAACGGTAGAAAACCTCTCGGCCCAGTTCACCCTGTTGTCTGCCAGCGGGCAAACCGGCCCCAGCCAGGTGGCTTTTGCCCCGCTGGACCTCCTGCCGACCGGCCGGTCCATGCCCATCGCGGCCTACTTTCCCCCGCCCGTGCCGGCAGAGGCGGCCCCGCGCCTCGAGCTGCTGACCTCCATCCGCCTGCCGCCGGGTGACACGCGCTACCTGCCGGTTGCGATCCAGGACAGCCTGGTCAGCGTGGACTGGTCCGGGCGCAGCGCACAGGTCAGCGGCCGGGTCGTCTTGACCGCCCCGACCGGGAGCGCGAAAAGCTTGTGGGTGCTGGGGGTGGCTTACGATTCCGCCGGAAACGTGATCGGCGTGCGCCGCTGGGAGGCGTCCACAGCGCTCGAGGCGGGCAAGGATCTGCCCTTTGATTTCATGATTTCCAGTGTCGGACCCGGGATCGACCACGTGGAATTTCTGACCGAAGCGCGGCCGTAAAACCCCTCTCCCAGAGGGAGAGGGGTCAGGGGTGAGGGGGAAACAATCTAATGTTCCAGGTGCATGTAGCGCTCGAGGGGGATGTCGATGGGTGTCAGCACGTAGCCTTTAACGTAGGGCTTGACCAGCACGTAAGAGACGTCGTGACTCAGGAAGAGCGCCGGGGCATCCTCGACGATCATCTTCTCGACCTGCTGGTAAAGTCCGATGCGCTTGGCGACGTCCATCTCGCCGCGCGCCTGCTCGAGGACGGCGTCCAGGGCAGGATTGCTGTAATTGCCCGTGTTCTGCTGGGCGCCGCTGTGGAACAGGACGTCGGCAAAGTTCTCCGGGTCGGGATAATCTGCGCACCAGCCGCCGGCGAACATCTGGCCATGATGACCGGAATAGAGCAGGTCATAGAATTTGCTGAAGTCGAGATTCTCAATATGGATGGTGACGTCCAGGTTCTGCTGCCACATCTGCGCCAGGGCAGCCACGCTGGAACCGGCCACATTCCCGACGCCCGCATCGGTATAGACGATGGTCGGCAGTCCCTGCGAGCCGCCGTATTTGGACTGCGCCAGGAGCTGGCGCGCCTGCGCGGGATCGTAGGGCAGGCCCTGGAGGTCCAGGCTGTAACCGGGCAGCGCCGGCGGGTACAGGCCCTTGGCAGGAATGCCCACGCCGTTCAGGACCACGTCGACGTATTTCTGCCGGTCGATCGCCATCGTGAACGCCTGGCGTACCTTGACGTCGTCGAAGGGCGGCTTGGTCACATCGAAGACGACATAGTCCGTGCACAACCCTACCCCGCTGTGCAGGTCGGTGTGCAGGGGCTCGGCCGGGTCGAGCACGCGCGAGACGTCGTAAGATGAAACCCCGGTCATATCGATATCACCGGATTCATATAACTGCATCCCCGTGCCTGTATACAGCTCGACCACCACATAAGAGATCGCTGGCGCTCCCAGATAGAAAGCCTCGTTCCGCTGGTAGACCACGAGCTTGAAGCTGTCCCAGCGGACCAGCTTGTAGGGGCCGGTGCCGTTGGGCTTGCGGTACCAGTCCGCGCCGGAGGCGACGTTCTTCTGGTCGAGCACGAACGCCACCGGCATGGTCAGCTTGTAAAGGAAGTACGGCTTGGGGCTGTCGATGCTGACCTTCAGGGTGTGTTCGTCAACGACCTGCAGACCGGAGATGTGCCTGGCCTGGCCGCTGTGCATCTCGCTCACGCCGACGATGTCGCCCAGATAGGTCAGGACGGTATCGGAGCCGGTGGCCGGGTCGGCGGCGCGTTCCCAGGAGTAAACCACGTCCTGGGCCGTGACCGGGCGGCCGTCGTGGAACTTGGCGTTCGTGCGCAGGTGGAAGGTGTAGACCGTGCCGTCGGAGGAGAGATCCCAGGAGGCGGCCAGCTCGGGCACCAGCCGCAGGCTTGGGTCGAGCGAGACCAGCCCGCTGAAAACCATCTTGTTGCCGGAATCGTGCTCGGTGGCCGGGTCGTAGTCGCGCGGGTTGGTGCTCTCGCCGCCAGCCAAGTAGAGCGCCTGGTCGCGGGGAATACCGGCGACCTGCACGGCCGGCGCCGGGTTGGCGCCGGGTTGGCCCGCCTCCGGCATGGTCAAGGTGGTGGCCTGGCAGCCTAATAATAGAAGCGCGGTGACCAGTATATATTTAGTGATCCTTGATGTGGCTCTCATTTTGCCCTCCTGTTCTGGCGGTTGACGATCAGGATGATGCCGACCACGGCCGCAACTACCACCAGGAGGCAGAAGACCGCCACGGCAGCGACAAGGATTGGCGTACGCTGCGGAGCGGCCGGCGGGACGGTGGCGGTCGGCAAGCCCTGGGCGGGGGCTGAGGTCGGGGTCAGCGCCGCGGGGATTCCCGTGGCTGCCGCAGCGGAGGCGGGTACGCCGGAGATGGGCTCGATGGTCGGCACAATGGTCGGCGTGGGCACCGGCGTTGGCTTCGCGCCCCCGGATCGCGAGGGTGCCCCGATGGAGGCGCGCCAGACGTCCTCCAGCCCGTCCACGTCGAAGCCGTAGACCTTTTGCAGGGCCTGGTCGGCGGTATCCCCGCCCCGCAGAGCCAGCAGCAGGGCGGTCATCTTCTCACGGCCGTATTGTTGGATCAGAAAATTGACGATGCTGTACGACTCGCCGTAGGCCAGGTTGGCCTGGTCGGAGGCTTCGGGAAAGTTGCCGCTCAGGGCGCGCACTGAGGCGAGCGTGTTGTTCGTCAGGGCATTGTCGAAGGTGGCCTGCATACTGGCATCCGGGCCGCCCTCCCCATACATCGCCAGGCCTTCGTTTAACCATTG
>Ga0335070_10001654_pt1 | contig 25866 bp, 26 predicted proteins | sample Lox_Sample_13_FD_206722 | JGI IMG/M metagenome (GOLD analysis project Ga0335070, IMG submission 206722) | Soil microbial communities from Loxahatchee National Wildlife Refuge, Florida, United States - Lox_Sample_1.3 | ecosystem: Environmental > Terrestrial > Soil > Wetlands | place: USA...
TCTTGGTAGTGAAGAGTATGGATTAGAGATCCTTAAGGTGAAGGAAATCATCGGTATTATGAACATTACCTATGTACCCAAGACTCCAAAGTATGTGAAAGGTGTTATTAATTTGAGAGGAAAAGTTATTCCCGTCATTGATCTTCGCTTGAAATTCGGCATGGATGTAATGGAATACAATGACAGGACATGCATCATTGTTGTCGATATTGCGGGTCAAGACGGGAAAAAGACTATTATGGGTATAGTTGTGGATTCCGTTTCAGAGGTTTTGAATATTAAGGGTGAGGAAATAGAGGATACACCAACATTTGGTGTGAAATTGGATACGGACTATATCCTGGGTATGGCCAAGGTAAAAGGTGGGGTTAAGATCCTTCTCGATATTGATAAGGTGCTGACGACAGATGTCGTCATGGCTGAATCAATAGTGCATTAAGATATTGGTTTTTAATGCGGGCAATTACCTGGTCTTATCAAAACCCTAATAAAGATGTGCCTTAACACCATGACGTCTATTATTGAACTGAAAGATGTTGATTTTGAGAAGATCAGCCGTTTCGTTTATGATCTCTGCGGCATTCATTTGCATGAAGGAAAGAGAGAACTTGTTAAAGCGCGTTTGGGTAAGAGGCTGAGAGAGGGGAATTTTAAGTCTTTCTCGGAATATTATCATTACGTGACAACGCAAGAGGGGGCAGATGAGTTGATTGCCATGATTGACTCGCTTTCTACGAATTTGACGAGTTTTTTCAGAGAAGCGGAACATTTTAAAAAACTTCAGGAGATAATTCCAGTGATGGCAGGAATGTCAGGAAAAGGTCGTATACCGAGGTTGAGAATATGGAGCGCCGGCTGTTCGACAGGTGAGGAACCATATTCGATTGCCATGACACTGAAGGAAATGTTCAGCAGCGGTCAGATTGATTTCAGAATAATTGCGTCAGACATATCTACAAGAGTACTTAACACCGCCGTAAAGGCTATATACCCTGAGGAAAAAGTCGGGAATGTTTCTCCCCCCCTCTTGAAAAAATATTTTCAGGTCGGTCAAGGAGACTGGAAGGGACACTATCGGGTTAAAAAAGAAATACAGGAAATGGTTGATTTCATACGGTTTAACCTTATGGAGGTACTGCGAAATACTGATCCCTTTGACATCATATTCTGCAGAAATGTCATGATATATTTTGATAAAACTACGCAGGGTAACATAGTGAATAAATTTTATGGCTACTTGAAAGAGGGCGGTTATTTGTTTGTCGGGCGTTCCGAAAGCCTGACGGGATTGCATCATCAATACAAATATATAGAACCGAGCGTCTATCGGAAATAATATGAGTGAGATTGTAATAGGGATTTCAGATCTTAAAGTCAGCAATGATATAAATGATATTTTAGTTACATATGCGTTGGGCTCATGTATTGGCGTTACAATTTATGACCCTGTGGTCAAAGTAGGAGGACTTTTACATTTCATGCTTCCGGAATCATCACTTGATCCTCAAAAGGCAGGTGAAAACCCTGCGATGTTTGCGGATACAGGAATCCCTCTTTTGTTTAAGTCCTGTTATAAATTGGGTGCGGAAAAAAAACGCATGATTGTCAAGGTTGCCGGCGGGGCGAGCATACTGGACGATTCGAATTTTTTCCGTATAGGCCAGAAGAATATTACTGCCATAAGGAAGTTATTTTGGAAAAATAACATATTAATTGACGGTGAAGATACAGGTAGCAATTATAATCGGACTATTTCCATACATATCTCAACCGGTAAAGTTTTTTTGAAGACTGCCCATAATGGAATGAGGGAATTGGTATGATATATGACGAAATCATAAGATCCATCAAAAACATTCCAGCATTTCCCGCAGTCGCACTAAAGGTGATGGCCTTAATTGATGATCCTGATTATGCTATCACAGACATTGTCGATGTTGTTAAGTACGATCAGGCAATAACGGCTAACATACTGAGGATTTGTAATTCCGCATATTTTGGTCTCAAGTATAAAGTCGTAACAATAAGTGATGCAGTGATGCGCCTCGGGCAGCAAAATGTCATTCGCGCTGTTGAGGCTGCGGGTGTGTCAAAATTTTACGAAAAAGCAAAAGGATATGGCCTGGAAGCTAATAAACTCTGGGAGCACTCAGTAGGTGTGGCCCTGATGTCCCAGATATTGTCAAAGAGAATCTTTAATCGTGAAGATGCCAAACTTTATACAACGGCCCTTCTTCATGACATTGGAAAAGTTGTTATGGGTGAATTTGTCGATGAATCGTTTATGAAAATTTATGATATCGTTTCTCGCGAGGGCATTTCTTTTCTCGAGGCGGAGGGAAAAGTTATCGGCATTGACCACGCTGAGCTTGGCGGGAAGATAGCTTCCCAGTGGAATTTTCCCGCAGATATGCGGGAGGCGATTGCTTATCACCATAGACCTGATTTGATGACGGATGGCGATAATAATAATGCTTGGCTTGTTTATCTTGCCGATCAGGCCTGCATCATGATGGGAATTGGTTTGGGAAATGATGGCCTTGCATATAAGGGATTATCCGAGGCAATCGTCAGATTTAAGCTTCGTCAGAAGGATTTTGAAGAATGCATCATGATGATGCTGGGGGATCTTGAGCGTGCCAAGGAATTGCTGGGCATTATTTCATAAGATGAAGTACGGTGTTTAAGTGTATGAATTGCAGTATTAGTATTGAAACTAACGATGAGGTGTTGCGATGTCTTTCAATGTTTTGATCGTTGATGATTCGAGTTCAATGCGTTCTGTAATTAAAAAGGTCGTTGCGCTTTCAGGTTTCAAGATGGATCAATGTTATGAGGCCGGAAATGGTAAACAGGCCCTGGAGTTATTGTCAAAGGTCTGGGTAGATATTATTCTGACAGATTTGAATATGCCGGAAATGAATGGTTTGGAGATGCTGGCGGCCCTGAAGGGGGATAGCCTCCTGAAGGAAATTCCCGTAATTATTATCTCGACAGAAGCAAGTGATGAGAGGAGAAAAGCCGCATTGGAGATGGGTGCGAAACATTTCATAAAAAAACCATTTTCACCGGAGTATGTCAAAAAAGTTCTTTATGAAGTCATTGGCGTGGGGGATGAGGGAACTTATGAAGGAAATGAAAGAGATAATGATGGCGGCGATTTTTGACGCCTTTGAAAGGATGTTTTACGTCTTTCTCGAACCTGTAGGAGATGGATGCTCGGTCTATGATGTGGGTGCTTCCATAAAATTTAGCGGCGTCCTAAAAGGTGAACTGAAAATCTTTGCCTCTGAAGGATTGGCGAAAAGCATGGTTCAAAATTTATTGGGTGTTGAAGGAAAAGATGTAAAAGAGCAGGACATTGAGGATTGCATTAAGGAAGCGGCCAACATAATTTGTGGGAACTTTTTAGGGAGATTTGATCAGACGAAAGTATTCGACCTGACCATGCCATCGTTTTTACGGCTCCCGAGTGAAACCATGAAGGAGAGAGATGTCTGCAGGTTGTATTTTGATTCAGATGGTGAAAGGTTTTGCGCAGTCCTTACACTGTCAGATTAAATAATCTAATAAAAAAATGACAAAGCAAAAGATAAAAACACTTATTGTTGATGATTCCGCCATCGTCCGGAAGATACTTTCCGAGGAGCTTTCTAAATTCCCCGACATCGAGGTTGTGGGAACGGCACCTGATCCTTTTGTAGCGAGAGACAAAATTCTGAAGCTGCAGCCTGAGGTCATAACACTGGATATAGAAATGCCGAGGATGGATGGATTGACCTTTCTCAGGAAGTTGATGAAACACTACCCATTACCGGTGATCATCGTGAGTTCGCTTACAGCAAAGGGAAGCAAATTGGCTTTAGAGGCAATGGAAATCGGGGCTGTTGATGTCATTGCAAAGCCCGGCGGATCTTATTCTGTGGGTGATATGAGCGATATGCTGGCAGAAAAAATCAGGATTGCTTCGGTTGCAAATATATCGCAGCAGCTTGACTATCAGACTAATTATGAAAGGCCTGAGCCGATAAGGGCGCTTGCCGAGACGACTCATAAGGTAATCGCTATTGGTGCGTCAACAGGTGGCACTGAGGCGTTAAAAGAAGTGCTCACTAAAATGCCGCCCAATTCACCTGGCATTGTCGTTGTACAGCACATGCCGGCGAATTTTACAACGGCCTTTGCCGAGAGGCTGAACGGCCTCTGCCAGGTAACGGTTAAGGAAGCAGAGGACAATGATTCTGTGACACCAGGCAAGGCCCTGATTGCCCCGGGCAATTACCACATGCTTTTAAGGAGAAGCGGCGCCCGATACTATGTCGAAGTCAAGGATGGTCCGAGAGTTCATCATCAGCGTCCATCGGTCGATATACTATTTAAGGCAACTGCCAAGTATGCAGGCCCGAATTCTATCGGGGTGATCATGACAGGTATGGGGGCAGACGGTGCGGAAGGACTTTTAGAAATGAAACAAGCAGGTGCGAAGACAATCGCACAGGATGAAAGAACCTGCGTAGTCTTCGGTATGCCGAAGGAGGCAATTAAGCTTGGTGCCGCAGATAAAGTGGTGCCGTTGGGACAAGTGGCCCATGAAATACTAAGGATGGTGTAAACGATGTCGCATGATGAGTTGCTGAAATTAATCGATGTAATCGCTTCAAAATTTTTGTTTTTAGAAGATCGAGACATAGATATCCCGACGGCCGGAGTTTTGCTCAATCAGCTTGATGCTATTATTAAAGGTGCCGAGACCCTGAAGGTAGATCCTTTATGCTGTGTGGCTAAAGGGTTGAGCATCCTCTTGGAAAAGAAGATACTGGATGAGATCAAAGATACAGGAAGTGCCTTTGACGCATTGGAAAAGGGAATAACCATGATGCAGGAGATTGAACAGAGTTCCGGTAAAACCGGCGGTTACCAGGGAGATGTCGATGGTTTCATGGAATCTGTTTGCCGCCTGACGGGTGTCTCAACGGTCGTTGAATCCAGACAAAAAGCAATCGAAGCAAATCAGCAACCGGATATCGAAATAAGTGACGGATCACAAAAAGGAGTTGAAGTTCAGGACGAATCTTTATTGAGGGATTTTATTGTTGAAGGGCTGGAATATATCAATGAGATTGAAGTGAACATCTTGAATCTGGAGCAGGACCCTGAGAATAAGGATTATGTGAATACCATCTTTAGGCCGTTTCACTCCATCAAAGGTGTCGCAAGCTTCCTTAATCTGGAAAAGATTCGTGATCTCGCCCATAATCTGGAGAATCTACTAGACAAGGTGAGGAACAATGAGCTTTCTGTAACACCCCCTGTTATCGACGTCATCCTTGACGGGGCTGATGCCTTGAAGGCAATGATCGGACAGGTGAAAGATCATATGGAGGGCAGAGGTAGGACGACACTTGAAATCGATATACCGGCCTTAGAGAAACGGATAAAGGGTGTGCAAGAGGGCAAATTCGAAGAGGCAGAGCCGAAAAAGATCGGGGCAATTCTGGTAGAAGAAGGTCTCATTTCCGAAGATAGCCTGGAGGAAGCTCTCGAAACTGCAAAGTCATCACCTGATAAGAAGATCGGTGAAGTACTAATTGCCGAGGGTAAAGCAACCCCCAAACAAGTGTCTCAGGCACTGAGAAAACAGACAAGCCAGGTAGTCGATACAACGTCCATCAGGGTGGATACGAGAAAGCTGGATGATCTGATAGATATGGTAGGAGAGCTGGTCATTAACCAATCGATGATCAGACAGAACCCTATCGTTCAGTCAAATACTGACAGAAAATTTTTCCGAGACATCTCCCAGCTGGCAAGTATCACATCTGAGTTGCAGAGGACATCCACAAGTTTGAGGATGATACCCATAAAGCAGACCTTTCAGAGGATGTCTCGTTTAGTCAGAGATCTGTCAAAATCCGCGGGAAAAGCGGTCAATGTAGTTACAATTGGCGAAGATACGGAAATAGACAGGAACATGGTGGAGGAGATTTACAACCCTCTTGTCCACTTGGTGAGGAATGCGGTAGATCATGGCATTGAATCTGCGGAGGAGCGCATAAAATCGGGCAAGAAGGAGACGGGCACAATACAGCTTAAGGCTTATCATAAAGGCGGTAACATCCTGATTGAGATATCCGATGATGGGAAAGGCTTAAATAAGGAAAAGATACTCAACAAGGCTCTTGCTAACAGGGTTATTGATTCCTCAACTGGTCTTTCGGACCAAGATATATACCGTTTCATTTTACTGCCGGGCCTGTCAACAGCCGAAAAGATAACGGATGTCTCCGGCCGGGGGGTTGGGATGGATGTTGTGAAGCAAGCGGTGGACAAGCTGAGAGGAAAGATAGAGATCAACAGTCGTTACGGAGCAGGAACAACCTTTGTGACAAGTTTCCCTCTGACGATGGCCATTATAGACGGAATGATTGTAAGGGTAGGTCATGAAAAATATATCGTTCCGACCGTCGCAATCAGAAAATTACTCCGCCCGAGCAAAGAATATTACAACACTGTCATCGGCAGAGGCGAGATTATAAACGTTATGGGGAATCTTCTGCCTTTGGTGCGACTGCATAATCTATTTGAAATAGAACCCGATTGCCGGAATCCCTGGGAAGCAACAGTAGTGGTCGTTGATGGTGAAAACGGATCGAAGTGCCTGCTGGTAGATGAGATCATCGGTCAAGAAGAGGTTGTTATCAAAGGTCTAAGTGAAAGCTTAAGACATGTGAAAGGGGTTTCCGGCGGTGCTATCCTCGGAGACGGTAACATAGGATTGATACTGGATCCGGAAGGTTTATTTGAATTGAGTGAAATGTGAGTTTTAAATAAAAAAATTAAGGAATTGATCTAACGCGGGAGGAAGAACATGGATGTCAAAAAAATTAAAATTTTGGTTGTCGATGACTTCGCGACGATGAGAAAAGTTATAAGAAACCTGTTGAAACAGTCGGGCTTTGAGAATGTTGTCGAGGCTGAGGACGGTGCGCTTGCTTTGAAGGAACTCAAGTCGACAAAGATAGATTTTGTAATCTCCGACTGGAATATGCCCAATATGACCGGAATTGAACTTTTAAGGGCGGTCAGAGCAGATAGCGAGTTGAGCACAATGCCGTTTCTTATGGTGACAGCGGAGTCCCTTAAGGAAAATGTAGTGGAAGCTGTTAAAGCCGGTGTTAACGATTATATCGTGAAACCATTTACTCATGAAGTCCTCGGTGAAAAAATAGACAAGATCATGAAGAGTATCAAATAATTTTGAGAGGCATTTAATCATGGATGTTAAATTTATTAATCCCTTTCTGGAAGGAACCGTCGAGGTATTAACGACGATGGCCTTCGTGAATCCAAAACCGGGTAAGCCTTATCTCAAAAAGAATAATCTAGCCAAGGGTGACGTTTCCGGAATTATCGGGCTCACAGGAACGATAACAGGTTCGCTTGCTTTGAGTTTCAGTGCGGGGAGTATTCTTAAAATTGTATCGAACATGCTGGGTGAACAAATGACCTCTATCAACGGGGATATCAGGGACGCTGTCGGTGAGATAACGAATATGGTGTCCGGTGCGGCAAGGAAAAAAATAGAAGCGATGGGCTTCAGTCTGTCGGCTTCCATTCCAACTGTAGTTTCGGGCAAAGAACATTCAATTATGCACGTGTTGGGCGGTCCAAGCGTTGTTATTCCTTTCGAAATGGACGAAGGCCCCTTTGTGGTTGACGTTTGTATGGGTGATCCTCAATAGGATTTTTAAATGATGGCGATAGCATTATTTACAGACACAATAAGCTTTTAGGCTCTTATATAAAATGGAGTTTGTTCATGGAGAATCTTGAAGACAAGAGGGAATATGCCAGGGTAACCGCATATCTGCCCTTTGAGGTTCGTCTGGTTCCAACAGCAGAGCGGGAATTCCGCAGGTCTCGGATTTCCGGAGTGGCAGTCTTAAGTGATTTCGCAAAACCGCCGGAACCGGAGGATAAACTGCTGGCGCAATGGCTTAATATGTTAAATGCAAAACTTGATTCGATTATCAGCACCCTCTCCGTTGAACGTGAAGGATTCTGCTCTTTAACATATCAAATGTTAAATATCAGCGGCAATGGGATGGGTTTTAAGACCAAGGAAAAGTACAACAAGGGAGATTTCTTAGAAATAAAGATTTTGCTTTACATGTATCCTCACGTAGCTCTTTACTTGTATGGGGATGTAGTCAAGTCTGAACAGGAAGGGGATAACTTCGATACCGCCGTCAAGTTTATGGAAATGACTGATGATATAAGAGATGAGATCATAAAATTTGTCTTTAGAAGACAGAGGGAGATCCTCAGTGCGAAAAGAGGATAGGTTTCATAATATATGATAGTTATAATAGGATTTATAATTGTCTCAGCAGCTGTTGCCGGTGGCTATCTAATGGAACATGGGAATCTATCCCTACTTGTTCAGCCTGCCGAATTCGTTATTATAGCCGGTGCAGCTTTCGGGGCCTTTCTGATCGGATCGCCCATGAAGGTAATTAAATCAACTACAGGTAGCGTTATAAAGATATTCAACAGTAAGCCTTATGTGAAAGCTGATTATCTGCAAGTTCTGATGCTGTTGAGTGAAATATTTTACAAGATCAGAAAGCAAGGTCTGGTATCTATTGAAGGCGATGTGGATGCGCCGGAGGAAAGCGCAATTTTCAAAAAGTATCAACAAATTTTAAAAAACCACCATGCCATTACCTTTATTACAGACACACTTAGAATGGTTATAACGACAACTATTGAGCCACATGAACTCGAATCGTTGATGGAGGCTGAATTGGAAGAACATCATGAAGATTCCCTAATACCTTCAAAAACCATGGCGACTACGGCAGATGCCTTGCCCGGTCTTGGTATTGTAGCCGCCGTATTGGGGGTTGTCTTGACCATGGGGAAGATCGGTGAACCGCCGGAGGTTTTGGGGCACAGCGTTGGGGCAGCATTAGTTGGCACCTTTCTTGGCGTTCTCCTGTGTTATGGTTTTGTGGGTCCCGTTGCGAAAAACCTGGAACACATTGCCCATGAAGAACTCCAGTATTTGAACGTCCTGAAGATCGCCCTTAAATCCTTTGTAAGCAATAACGCAGCGCCCATGGTTGCAATTGAATTTGGCAGAAGAGCAATTCCGGCAAAGCAGAGACCTAATTTTGTAGAAGTTGAGGAGGCGGTAAGGAGTGTGAGGAAATAATGGCGGAAAGATTAAGACCCATCATTGTTGTCAAAAAAATAAAGAAGCATGCAGAACACCATGGGGGACAGTGGAAAGTTGCCTATGCAGACTTTGTTACGGCGATGATGGCCTTTTTCTTGCTGCTCTGGTTACTCTCAATGGTGTCTCCGGAGAAAAGGGCCGCACTGTCTCAGTACTTCAAAGAATTCAATGTTTTCAAGGAGCAGGGGGAGACGTTTACAAAGGGGGGTGCGGGCATTCTCGAACAAAGGGGGCTGGGCCGGACTTCCGATATTACGCCTGCAAGAAAGGAAGAGATGTCTCCGGAAAAATTGAAGACAAAAATTAAAACAGCTGTGGAGACAAACCTGAAAACATTGAAAGATCAGGTTCTCGTTGATATTCATGAAGGAGCCGTCAGGATTCAGATTGTTGATAATGAGGGGAGCCAGATGTTTCTTCTGGGCAGTGCAAAGCCCACTGACAAGGCTTTGGAAATACTGTCGCTGGTGTCTGAAACGATAAAAGAGACGCCAAATAAAATTGTTGTTGAGGGGCATACCGATGCGCTTCCTTATAGAGGCGGTGAAATGACTAACTGGGAACTCTCTACCGCCAGGGCGTCGGCGGCAAGACGGGTCCTTGAAAATGACGGGATAACGCCCGACAGGATTGCCAAGGTCATAGGTTACGCGGACAACGATCTGTTAATTAAGCTTTACCCTAATGACCCGCGCAACAGGAGGATAAGCATCATCCTGTTGCCGATTCAGTATAAAAATGCCTCAGACTCATTTAGTATGCAAAAATAAAAGTATTGATATAACGAGAGTCTTGAACAGGCGTGTCTTTTTAAAAAAAATTATTTGTACTTTATCCGCCAGCGGTCAAGCTTTTCAAATGCATCATCAACGGCCTTCAAAAGCACATCTATCTGGACCGGTTTTGTGAAGAAGTCGTCGAATCCGACCTCTCGGCATTCCTCTATATCATAAAGCGCTGCCCAACCAGTCATTGCGAAGATAATAGCAGTGGGGTTTTTTTTCTTGATTTGTTTGCACAGCTCAATGCCGTTCATCCCGAATAACTTGAGATCAAGAAATATAACCTTAATGTTTTCTTCTTTCAAAATTTCGAAGGCTGGCTCGGCCCCTTCTGCCAGTCGTACTTTATAACCTTCGTTATTAAAAGTATCCTTAAGTAGGTCTCTGACTGATGCTTCGTCATCAACTACCAGTATTTTTTTCGTCATGAAAACTCTCCTTGATCCTTAAATATGCTAGAGCTTATATTTCTATCGTCATGGTATCGGTGGTTATAAATGCATTCTTGAATATTTTTCGAGCCACCCTCTCTGCTTCTTTTCTTTCCGCTATAGTTTTATACGTTTCTGCATCGAAGTGGATGAGGGCTAAACTCTTTGCTTCAGCATCTCTGGCAATACTTGCGGCAGTTTCCGGGTTTAGATGCGGCCAGCTTTCCGAGTATTGACCTTTTTTGTACGCGCATTCAGCTATCAAAAGATCTGAAGACCTCGCAAGAGTGACGGCATTCTCACAGTAACCTGTATCGGGACAGTAACTGATCACTTTTCCTTCTACTTCGATTCTGTATCCTAAAGTAAGAGAAGGGTGGTATAGTTCTCTGGCTTCAACCCTGAAGGGAATTTTGATAAGTTCTTCCGGCAGCTCATATATGGTTACTGAAAATGGAAGCTGGGATATGGATGCCGAAAACGGGTTATTGATAAATGTTTCCAGGATATCCCTCGTACCGGAGGGGCCGCATATGGTTAGACCCTGGGAGAATTTGAATTTCATCAGTGTATGTAAGCCCACGATGTGGTCTAAATGAAAATGGCTTAGGAAAAGATAGACCGGCTTCATATTCACTTCGGGAATATAGGCATCTATTTTGTAAAATCCGTTTCCGGCGTCTAATATGATCTCATAATCCTTAGTCATAATAAGAGTGCAGATAGTGTTTCCGGTGTCAGTATCATACCAGCCGTTTGTCCCCAGAAATATAGCCCTCATAAATACTTCTCAGTCTTTCAAGTCCCCTAGGATCGTCCTCTTTGCTTTGTCAAAAATATCTGCCTTAAAACCTGCGTAGCCGGGAATAACCTGGTTCAAATATTTATTCATATATTGGCTGTCATAGAGCAGCATCCTTTCAAATTCCTCCACCTTGCCTGATTTTTCTAAATTATTTCTAACCTCACAGTAGAAAAAATCTTCAAGCTGGCGTGCGTAATCTTTAGTGAGTTGCGTGAGGAATTCTTGGTCGTACCCATATAATTTACGCTCCTCGCAAATTTCGCGTATCCATAGTCTTGCAACTTCTTCAAACATGCTTATTGTCCTTCTCAGAGATTGGTAGAAAAACCCTCGAATTTAGGCAAAGACTTCAATTTGATCTTTTTTGCCCACAAGGGTTCGAGGGGTCGATGATTCCAGAGTTCGAGACTATAAAGGGCTTCCTTGATCGCTTGATTCCTCTAATCCCTGAACACTGAAGACGTCGATTTTAGCTGATGTTGGTTTACTTAATTTAATCATATATATAGGCCTCGGGATCAATAAAAATTCCCTCAGTGCCGGCTGGCGATACGTCAACTCTTTCCTCGCGTGTCTTGGGATCATCAGTATTGTAACCCTGCCAGTCGATCTTAAAATTTCTGTCTCTAATATCTTCCTGATGGTTTATTTTTGGAGAATTTTGCGGGCTGGACTGGCATTTCATCTTGAACTCTACCTTTATTGACGGAATGAATATTTATTGTATCATAAATTCAGATCTTCAACATTGCCGTAGCAACAATCACGCTGACCCGTGAATGTTTGGTAGTATAGAAAAGAGATGGGGTATTGTCAATGATAATCACTTTTGCTTTCTTAAATAAGAACCGGTATTTCTACTATATGCCTTCAATGGGAAATCCATCATGAAACAAGGATACTTTTACTGGGGCTGTCGATTATAAGTAAAAAATCTTTACTTCTTGAGATAAATTGCGTTAATAAAACCTTCAATGGATATTATCTGCAAATGAAAAAGATACATCTGCTACTTAAAAAATCGGACAGGTACATTGACCCGGTAGTGGTTTAGAATATTTCAACCATTATAGATATTATGAAGATCGCCAGAAAACCCCACATTGTGAGTGGGGAGATTTAATCTTGTGATGCCGTTTCTTATTAGCAGCTTATTTTTAGGGGATGGAGAATCATAAATGTCGAAAAAACCATTTAGCAAGAATCCGCATCAAAGGGCTTCAAGTCCGAAAAAACTATCCACTGAACACATAGGGGTAGAGGAAAAGCTCGGGGAGAGTGAACAGCTCTTTAGAGGCCTCGCGGAAAAATCATTGGCTGCCGCTTTTATTGTGCAGGATGGAAAATTCCTCTACATTAATACAAGTGCCATTGTTTATGCCGGCTATACTGCCGAAGAACTCATAGGCCGGGACTCGGATATAATTGTTCATCCGGACGACAGGGAAATGGTAAAGGAGAAGGCCCGCGAGATGCTGCAGGGGAGGGAGACTTCGCCGTATGAATTCAGAATGGTCACTAAAGAGGGCAAGATCAGATTCATAATCCAAATAGTATCTCCCATCCAATATAACGGTAAACCGGCCGTCCTCGGCAACGCCATTGATGTCACTGAGCGCAAGCAGGCGGAAGAGGCACTGAGAGAATCGGAGAGGCGGCTGGCGGACATTATTGACTTTCTGCCGGATGCGACGCTTGCGATTGACCGAAAGGGAAGGGTTATTGCCTGGAATCGTGCCATAGAGGAGATGACAGGGGTTAAGGCTTCTGAGATGCTGGGTAAAGACGACCATGAGTATGCACTGCCGTTTTATGGTGTTCGGAGGCCTATACTGATCGATCTGGTGTTTGGATATGATGAGGAGATTGAAAAGAAGTATCGTTTTATAAGAAAAGAAGGAGATGTCCTTTTGACCGAGGCAGATGTGCCTTTGAGGGGGGGACAGTACGTGCTCTGGGCCAAGGCAAGTCCCCTTTATGACAGCAAGGGTGAGGTCGTGGGCGCCATCGAGTCGATCCGGGACGTAACCGAGAACAAAAAGGCGGAAAGAATTATTCATGAATCGGAGGAGAAATACCGATCCCTCGCCTCCACCGTTGATTTAATGTATCTGGTTGACAAAGATTGCAGGTATCTGTTCATGAACGAAGGACATCTGCTAAGGTTTGGAATTCCGTTAAGCGAGATGGAAGGAAGATCATACAAGGAGTTTCATTCAAAGGAGGATGCAAAAAAATTCGAAGAGATCGTGAATCGCATTTTCGCCACCGGCCAATCTGTCCAGAATGAATACAGAAGCGGAAGAGACGGCAGATACTTTCTCAGGACATTGAGTCCTGTTAAAGACCCTGACGGATTGACAACTGCCGTAACAGTAGTTTCCAAAGATATAACCGTGCGCAAGCAGGCGGAAGAGGCGCTGAGAGAATCGGAGAGGCGTCTGGCGGACATTATTGACTTTCTACCGGATGCGACGCTTGCGATCGACCTGAAGGGAAGGGTCATTGCCTGGAATCGTGCCATAGAGGAAATGACAGGGGTTAAGGCTACCGAGATGCTGGGGAAGGACAACCATGAGTATGCACTACCATTTTATGGTGTTCGGAGGCCCATACTGATCGATCTGATATTCGGATATGATGAAGAGATCGAGAAAGATTACCGTTTTATCAGAAAAGAAGGGGATGTCCTTTTGACCGAGGCAGATGTGCCTTTAAAGGGAGGACAATACGTGCTCTGGGCCAAGGCGAGTCCACTTTATGACAGCAAGGGTGAGGTCGTGGGTGCCATCGAATCGATCCGGGACATAACCGAGCGCAAGCAGGCTGAGGAGGCTCTAAAAGAAAGCGAGGCCCGATACCGTACGTTGTTCGAAAGTACGGTAAATCCAATCCTGGTTATTGATACAGATGGTAATTATATCACTTGTAACGATGCGGCACTCCAGTTTTTTCAGTGTACGCAGGAAGAAATTATGTCAAGAAATTTGCTTGATTTCCTTCCTCCGCACAGGGAGCGGCGTGAACGAGAGATGCATAAAACCCTGTGGAAATCGGGCGGCACTGTGGAAGCCGAGTATTATATCCGTGGCAAGATCAAATTTATGGAGATGACAATCACGCCGACAACCTGGCAGGGCATGAATGTGATCCTGGGAATAGGGAAGGATATTACCAAGCGCAAGCATGCTGAGGAGGCGCTGAGAGAATCAGAGAGACGATTAGCAGATATTATTGATTTTTTGCCGGATGCAACGCTTGCGATCGACAGGCAGGGAAAGGTTATTGCGTGGAATCACGCCATGGAGGAGATGACGGGTGTTAAGGCTTCGGAGATGCTGGGTAAAAGCGACTATGAGTATTCCCTGCCGTTTTATAGTATACGAAGGCCTATCTTGATTGATCTAGTGCTGAAGCCGGATAAAAAAATTGAGCGGAGTTATTATTCTATTCTCAAGAAGGAAAAGGATCTTCTGATTGTGGAGACATGGGTTCCTTTTTTGAAGTGGAGAAGGGCCTTTCTCTGGGCAAAGGCAAGCCCTCTTTATGATAGCAAAGGGACAATTGTGGGAGCTATCGAGTCGATCCGCGACATCACCGAGCGTAAACAGGCAGAGGAGGCACTGGAGAATAGAGAGAAGGAGCTCGAGACCAAGACCCTTGAACTTGAAGACCTGAATGCTGCCTTAAGAGTTTTACTAAAACAAAGAGAAGAAGATAGGAGTGAGCTTGAACAAAAGGTGCTGTCTAATGTTAAGGTGCTTATTCTTCCTCAAATAGAAAAGTTGAAAAATCACATGGATCTAAAGGGTATGTCTTATATCAATGTCCTCGAATCAAATTTAAAGGACATCGTATCCCCCTTTACCCAGAAATTGTCAGTCAAATATTTGAATCTTACCAACAGAGAAGTGCAGATCGCCAATCTTATTAAAGAAGGAAAAACTACAAAAGAGATAGCGTCTTTCCTAAATGTTTCTGAAAGTGCAATCAATGTTTACCGCTATCATATCAGACGAAAACTAAGCCTGACAAAAAAACATAATCTTCGCTCCTATCTGTCATCCCTGATTTAATAATATTAATTAATTTTTAATATTATTTACTAATCTTTTAATATTGTCTTTTTAAATCCATTCTTATAAAAATTAATCAAAATTGTAATTTCTAATATCGATTCGGCAGTAAGAAGAAAAATCTCATTAAACATTAGGTTAGCGCAAGGTTCAAGGAATTAGTACTGATGATGAGTTAGTGCTTTTTTGAGATCATGGACAGGATATCCATGGCCTCTTAAAATCACCGAAGGGAAACTTATGGGCAACGGAAATTTATTTAAGCACTCAAAGGGTAATGATTAGGTTTCTCAATATAACATAGATAGGAGGTGATAATCGTCTTAAAAATTTAATGCGGCAAATAGGTATAGGAAAATGAAAGCAACTACGCAACGTCATTAGGAATTAAAAAAGGAGGATGACATTATGGCAGGAGCATTACGGCCTCGTTGGGGGCAACCCATGACAGGCATCATTTCTACCATAGTTTTTTTTCTGATCGCGTGGGTTACCTGGTATCTTTTGAGCGATCCTCGTGGGCCCGTAGGTTGGTTTCCTTACCCGATGGTTTTGGTACTCGCCATTATGATTCTGGTAGGGTTATGGCAGCACATGTTTATGGGTGACTGGCCCCATCAGAAGTTGGGACCCGTCGCGAGAGGTATTGTCATGACCATTGAGAACGCGGTCCTCACATGGTTTGTTATCGAAGTTGTTTTTTATCGGGTCTTTGGCATTGGATTCAATTTCTTGAGCCAATCCAATTTGAATGCACTGGCAGCGGCAGGGGCAACGATGATACCTGAAGCATGCGGAAAATCACTTACCTTGGCAGCAATGCAGAAAGCACACCTTGCGCAGAGTGCTATTGTGGGATTTGTTCTGATCGGATTCTACTCATATCCCTTTGTGACGATCCTTTTTGCGAAATGGCCGATCCGACCAAGCAACCTTGAGCAGCCTCAAGCAGGTTTTGCCGAGATCGGTTGGTGCAGCTTACTCACCCTTTTCTTCTATGTAGTTCTTATAGTTCCATTCTTTGGTCTGGTCTGGGGCAAGATGTTCGGTACTTCTGTTGGATTCAACACTCCCTGGTGGGTCGGTCTATCCGGGGGGACTCCCCATGTGTATTGGGTATTCGGCTGGTGGGAGTGGATGATCATCATCCTCTTCATGACGCCCAATGTCTGGCGCATGAAACCATGGACGCTCATTAAGCTGCCTCAGCCCTGGAAAGGTTTAATTTCTTTTGTTCTAACCGTTATAGGTGGATATGCAATGGCCCTGATTTGTTACAACACCATTCCGCTTTGGGCACCGATGGATCAAGTTTCTCACGCACTACCCGCGGGGGATGGGGGGAACCCGGCGCGCTTCCTGTGGATACATGCCGCAGAGATTGCTGGTATGACCCTGATCCCATTCCTCCAGTGGCACCACTATTTCGATGATATGTGCCCCCAGAAGGATATAGATTCCTGGGGCGCTTTCTGGTTCAGGACGTTTGGTGTTCTTGTGTTGACGGTGATCAATTATTATTTGTTCTACTATGTCAACTTCGGTTACTGGGGACTGGGTAACGAGCATATGCACGGCGATATCGGTCATAGATTAGTCACCGGTGAATCCCTCATCTGGAATTTCTGGTGGATCATCCCACTCCTCTGGAACGAGTGGTTCTTCCACAAATGGCCCTTCTATGTTCATGATGAGCATCACTAATAATAATATCGGAGGTAAAGGGGATAAGAGTCCCCTTTACCTCATAATTTAAGAATATGTTGCCGCACAGGGATTATGTTACTGGCGACAAGAAGGGTTATGAATCGGTAATATTTTTGAAAAGGAGGAAGTTATGGCGAGAATTCGCGGAAAATCTAAGAAGTCTGAAATATTGACGCTGGAAGAAGCGGTCAAGAAATATATGCATAATGGCATCCAGGTTGCCTTCAGCGGGTTTACAGGGTTTAACAGGAATCCAATGGCCTTTACCTGGGAGGCAGTGAGACAGGGGTTCAAAGACCTGCATGTCATCGACAGGCATGGCAGTTGCTGTACCTGGCTCCTTAACGCCGTCGGCGCCATCAAATGCTATGAAACGGACTGGATGGGCTGGGGCGAGATGGCGGGCAAACTCGACATCAACATGGAACGGATTTACAAGGCCGGCAAGATAATTCTCGAGGACTACTCTCACGGTTCAATGGCCATGAGGTTCCTTGCCGGGGCCATTGGGGCGCCATTCATCCCCTATTATGCACCCATGGGATCGGACCTCTACAATCCGGACTATGATGCACTGGGCAAGGCCGGCCAGAGGACAGGGAAGAACCCGAGGATAGCGAAGAAGAAATTCATCCAGATTGAAGAACCTTTCTTTGGCGATGGGGAGGTTATCCTTCTCCCTGCGGCCAGACCTGAGCTGGCAGTCATCCACGTCAACCAGGTAGGTGATAAAGGGACAGCTAGGTGGCGCGGTATAGGCACCATCGATAAGGAAATCGCCTTTGCCTGTGACAAGGTTGTCATCACTGCCGAGGAGATCGTACCCGAGGGAGAAATGAGGAAAGATCCCCAAGCAAATCAGATACCGTACTTTACTGTTGATGCCATTGTAGAAGTGCCTTGGGGCGCCTTCCCCAGCGGTGTTCCTTTCTATTATGATTATGACGCGCCCTTCATGCGCGAGATGGATAAGGCATCGAGAAACCCTGATGATTTGAAAAAATGGCTGGCTGAATGGATATATGGTCCGAAGAGCTGGGAAGAATTTGTTGTGAAGCTTGGTGCCCAGAAACTCTTGTCTCTCAGGGCGGACAGCACGACCGGATACAGCACCAGGATGATGCGGGGAAAGAAAGCAGCGCCCAGAATGAAGATGCCTTTGTCCGTCGCTCGCAGTGGCTATTAAGGAAAGGGGGGAATGAAAATGGCTAAGACAATGGAAGAATTGATGGAGTTAATCGATAAGATACCCGATGAGAAGGCAAAAGACGGAGAGTTTATCCTTCCAGAATTGATGGCTATCGCCATCGCCCACGAAGTCAGAAACGATGATGTCGTCTTTGCAGGCACAGGACTTCCCATGGTGGGGATCATGGCAGCCAACTTTTTGAATGCACCGAATGCGGTGTTGATTTACGAATCGGGGATCTGTGACGGCAAGACTATGCACGTGCCCATGTCCGTCTCCGACCAGCGGGCGGCCAATATGTGTTCCACCCTTGGCGGTTTGGTGGATACCTTCGGCTTCTACCTACAGCAGGGTTTTGTTACCCTGGGATTCTTGGGTGGAGCCGCTATCGATAAGTACGGTGGTGTTAATGTGACATCCATCGGTGATTACTATAACCCGCAGCATCGCTTCACGGGTTCTGGAGGGAATTCCGACATAGGAACCATGTCGAAAAGGGTCGCCTACATCATCCTCCAGGAGAAGAGACGTTTTTTGGAAAGGAATGAATACACCACAACGCCCGGATGGTGGTGCTGGGACTTCAAGACGAGGGATTGGAAACCGAAGAAGGAGGTTTGGAAAGGGACCCCTTATGCAGATTGCGGACCTGTTACTGTCGTGACGAATATGGGCGTGTACAGGTTTGATGAAAAAGGGGAAATTTATCTGGAAACGTGCCATCCCGGCATCACTGTGGAGAAGATAAAAGAGAATTGCGGGTTTGACCTGAATGTTTCGAAAATTAACGGTGAGACACGTCGACCAACCTACAGAGAGCTCTTTGTTCTTAGAGAGTTTGTTGACCCGGAGCTGATCTTCCTGCCTGCAAAAACGGAATATACACCTGCAATAAAGAAAATTATTGAAGGGTGAAAAATCCCCCCTCCCCCCCTTTGCGATAAAGGGGGGAAACAAGGGGGGATTTAAATTTTGACGACGAGAAAGGGGGAATCGATCTGAATCTAGATCTGACTGAAGAACAAATAATCATTCAAGACACGGCGCGGCGATTTGCAAAGACGGAATTGGAGCCGGTAGCAGCGAAGCTGGACCAGGCCGGCGATCGTGAGACTTTCTTGAAAAATTTGAAAAAGCTTGCCGAGCTTGGGTTGATGGGAATCAATGTGAAAAGTGAATACGGGGGCTCTGAAGCCGGTGTTATAGCCTTTAGCCTGGCGGTAACGGAGCTGGCAAGGGCCTGCGCCTCGACAGCGGTGACCATGTCGGTCAATAATATGGTCTGTGAGGTGGTTCAGGCAATTGGCTCCGAGGAACATAAAATGAAGTACATCCCGAAGATATGTTCGGGTGAATACTATGCCGGAGGGTTTGGTTTGACTGAAACCGTGGCAGGTTCCGATGCGGCAGCCCTTCAGACCTCTGCTGTCCTTGATGGAAATCAATGGATTCTTAACGGCAATAAGATGTTCATTACCAGTGCTGAATATGCAGGTGTGTTCGTTGTTTGGGCAGTAACCGATAAGACGACGAAGAAAGGCAGCGGCATCAGCACTTTTCTGGTGGAAAACGGCACCCCCGGTCTCACCGTTGGAAGGGCAGAACACAAAATGGGGCAAAACGCTTCTGCGACGAACGAACTCATCTTTGAAGACTGCCGGATACCGAAATCGGCCCTTATGGGGAAATTGAATGGGGGCTTTAAAACCGCTACCGGAGAACTGGCGGGTGGGCGAATCGGCATTGGTTCTCTTGGATTGGGTATCGGACTTGCTGCGATGGATTATGCCTCACGATATGCCATAGAAAGAAAACAGTTTGACCAGTCGATAACTAATTTTCAGGCTATCCAGTGGATGATTGCGGAATCCTATACGGAGTTGGAGGCGGCAAGGCTCCTCCTGATGAATGCTGCATTTAAGAAAGAAACGGGCAAACCCTTTGCGAAAGAAGCATCTATGGCCAAGTATTATGCAACGGAAGCAGCCGACAGGGCATGTTTCCATGCTATACAGATGCTGGGGGGATATGGGTACACCAAAGAATTCCCCGTCGAGCGTTATGCAAGGGATGTCCGGATTACATTAATCTATGAGGGAACTAATCAGATACAAAGGATGATTATTGCAAGAGATATTTTAAATAGTCTTAAATAGTTTTAATTCCGGATCTGATATCAGAGAAGTCTTGCAGAAGAGATTCGTCGCGGCTCAAGTTTTTTCGAGCATGTGATGGAAGCAAAAAGCCTATAAAGATACACAGTTGCATAGCACAGCTATCGAATAAATCTTTGATTCGCATTTGAGGATCTCTTCTGCAACTTATATAAAGACCCAATAAGGTCAAATCAAGGGGGTAGGAATGGATAAGGTACCGCAAAAACTGGAAAAAACCAGAGCGGAGATTTATGCCAACGCACCAATCGCAAAATTCGGTGAGAGAAAACCGGATTTTTCGACAATGGGAAGGAAGATAAAAAATCAGTACAAGAAATTTAGAGAAGTTGTCGTCGTGGAGGCATGCCGTACACCATACGGCAGGTTTGGCGGGGCACTAAAAGACTTTACTGCACCTGAGTTGGGAGCACTGGCAATTAAAGAAGTTCTCAGGCGGACAAACGGGAAGGTCAAGCCTTCGGATGTAGATTATGTCTTCATGGGGCAGGTAGTACCTGCTGGCTGCGGACAGATCCCCAGCAGGCAGGCAACGATTCTAGCTGGTCTTCCGGAATCCGTTCCTTCCATTACAATCAATAAAGTATGTTCTTCGGGTATCAAACCGATTGACCTGGCAGTCCAAATGATTCAGCTGGGGAGGGCTGAGATTTGCATCGCCGGAGGCCAGGAAAGCATGAGTAACGGTCCTTATGCCCTTCCCGGTATGAGGTGGGGTGTGAGAATGGGGCTTCCTGACTGTCCAGTCCGTGATTTGACCGTCTATGACGGCCTATGGGATGCTTTCTATAACAGGCATATGGCTGTTCACGGTTCGGAAGTAGGTGATGAATTCGCAATTACCAGGCAAGATCAGGATGAATGGGCTCTGCGTTCGCAGATGGCGGCCGTTGAAGCCATGAAGACGGGTAAACTGGATGATGAGATATTTCCTGTCGAGATAAAACAAGGAAAAAAGATAATCGTCTTCGATAAAGATGAAGGTCCGCGACCGGAAACTACCATAGAAGGCTTGGCCAAGCTGCCGCCGGTTTTCAACCATAAAAGTCCTGTCACCGGTAATCCGGGCAGTGTTACAGCCGGCAATGCACCGGGTGTGAATGACGGCGGTGACGTCTGTTTGCTTATGAGCAGGGAAATGGCGAATAAATTGGGAATAAAAGCTCTGTTTACCATACTGGATTATGCAGAAGTTTCCCAGCCGCCGAAGGATATCGCAACGGTACCGGGGCTCGCCATTAAGAAGATTCTGGAACAGAATGATATGACGCTCGATAAGGTTGACCTCATCGAGATCAACGAGGCATTTGCTGCCGTCGTTCTGGTCAGCTCTCGCAGTATTCTGGGAATGAGCAAGGAAGATATGTTCAAGAGGGTCAATGTAAATGGAAGCGCGATTGCATACGGCCACCCGATCGGGGCCACTGGTGCCAGAATCGTCATGACTCTCGCCTACGAACTGCGAAGGAGAGGAGGCGGAATCGGCATCTGCGGAATTTGTTCCGGTCATGCTCAGGGCGACGCGATGTTGATTAAAGTACCGTAAAGATTCAAGGGGCCAAGGTCCTAAGGATTCGAGTGCATGGTTCGATTGTTTGAATTCCTGAATCCTGGAACATTCGAACCCTTTATTACAGCTAAAATTAGGTGAAGAACCCGTTAATAATAGTTGAGGGAGGAGGTAGTGATGGCAATTAAAACATTTGGTGTTATCGGGGCCGGCCAGATGGGGAACGGCATCGCTCAGGTTGCTGCTAGCCCGGGAGGACTGAATGTCATAATGAATGACATTGCAGATCAGTTTGTAGATAAAGGTTATGATACGATTTCCAAAAACCTGGACAGGCTCATAGCAAAGGAGAAGCTTACAGCGGACCAGAAAAAGGAGATCATGGGCCGTATCAGGAAGAGTACCAGCCTGGAGGATATGAAGGATGCCGATTTCGTCGTAGAAGCGGCAACAGAAAGAGAAGATCTTAAACTTGGGATATTCAGGAAACTTGATGAATTTTGCAAACCCGGGGTAATCCTTGCAACAAACACATCTTCTATTCCAATTACGAGGATAGCCGGCGCGACCAAGAGGCCGGCGCTTGTCATCGGAATGCATTTCATGAACCCTGTTCCTGTCATGAGGCTCGTTGAAATAATCAGGGGTTTGGCTACCTCCCAGGAAACGTACAATACGACGGAGGCTCTTTCCAAGCAGTTTGGGAAGATTCCTGTGGAATGCAATGACTTCCCGGGGTTTATATCAAACAGAATTCTCATGCCGATGATCAATGAGGCGGTTTATGCCCTCATGGAGGGTGTAGGTACACCGAAGGCAATTGACGACATCATGGTTTTAGGCATGAATCATCCGATGGGTCCCCTGGCGTTAGCAGATCTAATCGGTCTGGATACCTGCTGGGCAATCATGGATGTCCTCTACAAAGGATTTGGTGATTCCAAATACCGCCCCTGTCCGCTTTTGAAAAAATATGTGGATGCAGGATACATGGGGAGAAAAACGGGGAGAGGCTTTTACGAGTACGGCAAGTAATACTTGTTCATGAAAAATGTTCCTCGGTGCTCAAGACATTTTTCGACAAATCTTACTTTACGCTTCGCTGAGAATTGTTGACGTAGAAATCTTGATTCGCACCTTCGGAACACTTTTCAGAGTTTTAAAAGAAATGGAAAAAGGGAGGTAAGTGAGATGGATTATAAGAACCTCTTGTTTGCAGTCGAGGACGGCATTGCTACGATTACCTTTAACAGGCCGAAGGCCCTGAATGCCATGAATACGGAGACCTTTAAAGAACTCAGGGATGCGGCGACCCGCTGCAAGGATGATGAAGGCATTAAAGCCCTCGTCTTGACAGGGGCAGGTGAGAAGGCCTTCGTCGCCGGTGCGGACATTTCGGAGATGCAGAACTCCAGGCCAAAGGAGGCCCTGATGTTTATGGAACTGGGGCACGAAACACTGAGGTTAATTGAGACATTGCCGAAACCATCGATCGCCGCTGTAAATGGTTTTGCCTTGGGAGGTGGTACGGAAATTACTATGTCATGCGATATAAGATTCGCATCGGAAGCAGCCCGTTTTGGCCAGCCGGAAATTTTGATCGGTCTGATACCGGGATGGGGAGGTACTCAGAGACTCCCACGCCTGATCGGTATGGGAAGGGCAAAGGAACTCATCATGAGCGGTGAAATGATCGATGCCAAGAGGGCGTATGAAATCGGCCTTGTAAACAGGGTGTTCCCCGCCGATCAACTTCTCCCGGAGACTATGAAGTTTGCCAGGAAATTGGCAGGCATGCCTGCCTTCGCCATTAAGATGGCCAAGCATTCAATGAATTTCGGTTATGACCTGGCGCTTGATAACGCAAACAGGCTTGAGATGGAGTGCTGTACCCAGTGTTTCAGCACCGATGACCAGAAAGAGGGGATGAAGGCCTTTCTCGAAAAGAGAAAGCCTGTTTTCACGGGAAGTTGATTTGCCGTTTATTAGGTTGCTTTAATAACGTATCATTAAGAAGGGGGTAAGAGCGATGAATTTTGGATTAACCGATGATCAGCGAGATGTAAGAGAGATGGTTCGGAAATTTGCGGAGCAGGAGATTAAACCGATCGCCGCAGAGCTGGACAAGACCCACAGACATCCGGAAGAGATCTGCCGGAAGCTGGGCGAGATGGGAATTATGGGTGTTGCCGTGCCGGAGGCATACGGCGGTGCGGGTATGAATAATGTTACGTACGTTCTCTGCATGATCGAGATCTCTAAAGCCTGCGCAAGCTGCGGTGTTATTGTTTCGGTCAACAATTCCCTTTACGGATATCCGGTAATGACGTTCGGAACGGAGGAGCAGAAAAAGAAATATCTCGCACCGGTCGCAAGCGGCAAGGTCGAGGGATGTTATGGGTTAACAGAGCCGAGCGCCGGCTCTGATGCTGCCGCGTTGAAATGCCGCGCCGTGCTGAAGGGAGACAAATATATTGTCAATGGGACCAAAATCTTCATAACGAACGGCAATGTGGCTAATTACTGCGTACTGGCTGTAACGACGGATCCTGCATTAGGATATAAGGGTGTCATCAATCTTATTGTCGATATGAAAAATACCCCGGGTTTTAAAGTAGGGAAGATCGAGGAAAAAATGGGAATCCTGGCATCCGGGACGGCGGAGCTGGTATTTGAGGATGCTGAGATACCGGCGGCGAATCTCCTTGGCAAGCCGGGCCAGGGATTCAAGCAGATGATGATGGGGCTCGACGCTGGTAGAATCGGTATCGGTTCCCAAGCCTGTGGTATCGGCCGGGCGGCGCTGGAAGATGCCCTCGCTTACGCAAAGGAAAGAGTGCAGTTCGGCAAGCCTATTTCAACCTTCCAGGCAATTCAGTTCAAGTTGGCCGATATGGCAATGGAGCTTGATGCAGCAGAGCTGATGCTTCTTCGCGCTGCCTGGATGGAAGACAATCATCTTGATTATGAGAAAGAATCAGCGATGGCAAAATGTTACGCATCCGATGTAGCGATGAGGGCAGCCGTTGAAGGTGTGCAGATATTCGGTGGTTATGGTTACACCAAGGAATATCCGGCCGAAAGGCACATGAGGGATGCGAAAATATGCCAGATTTATGAAGGCACGAACGAGATTCAGAGAGTAGTTATCTCGAGAAAACTCTTAGGCATGCGGTAAGGGCAATAATAACGACGCTCTTTTATATATTAGTGTTGCCGGATCATTCTCCCGGTACAAATGGTGAAAATTCGTATTCCTTTTCTTCAACAGCGAAAGCCACCCTGTCGTCTTCGTTTACCGTGATTCTGCCCTCTATGATGCGGCGGCAACCAAAGTCAAAAAAGTTGACCTGGTGCGTAGGAATATTTTTTTCATCCATCTCTTTGTAGTATTGTTGTTTCTCAGCCGGCGTTAGCTCTCTGATGATGAGTTTTTGGCATCGTTCCCGGGCTTCCCAGTCGCCCTGGCGAATGGTTACCCGGTAATTGCCGTGAAACTTTATAGGCATTTTTATTTTCATCGCTTTACCTCTGCAAATGGTTTTGGTGAGAGATGGAAATTATATAACATGACTTGAGATATTTGTCTATCTGTAATGAGAAATGCGATTATTGATTTCCTATATGGAAAGCTTATACACTAGGAGCGGATTAATCAAGTCTTCTGTGGGTTAAGATATTCTGATACTGCAGAAGATGCTTGATATGGAATATCGGTTTAAAAAGATTATTAGAAGGAGGGAGGTAATATGTATTTTGCAAAAGAGGTGCTGAGTCAATCCGGCGAGCTTCGGAAGAAGTGGGAAGACGAGGTACGGAAATCGGTCAGCAAGGTTCCTGATCAGAGGGAGCGGTGGTCGACCGTTTCAGACCTCGAGATCAAAAGACTCTATAGCCCTGAAGACATAAAGGACATGGACTTTGCCCGTGACATCGGATTTCCGGGGCAGT
>Ga0335070_10001655_pt1 | contig 25862 bp, 23 predicted proteins | sample Lox_Sample_13_FD_206722 | JGI IMG/M metagenome (GOLD analysis project Ga0335070, IMG submission 206722) | Soil microbial communities from Loxahatchee National Wildlife Refuge, Florida, United States - Lox_Sample_1.3 | ecosystem: Environmental > Terrestrial > Soil > Wetlands | place: USA...
AAGCAGCTCGATGGCGGCGGTCTTCTGTCCTTCAAGGCGGTAGGGATTCACTGAATTGAGCAAATAGACCGGCATGCGCTGCACCACCTGGTTGAGCACGCGCACGCAGCCGTCGAAGTCAGTGGCGAGCTGGCATGTGGTCGCCCCATAGTCCAGAGCCTGAGAGAGTTTGCTCCAGGTGATCTTGCCTTCGGGGATAAGCACCAGGCTGCGCATTCCACCGCGAGAAGCGTAGGCCGCCATGGACGCGGAGGTGTTCCCCGTAGAGGCACAAGCTACCCAGCGAAAGCCACCCTGTCGCGCAAACGAGGCCGCGACCGTCATACCCGTGTCCTTGAAGGAAGCCGTGGGATTCATTCCCTGATGCTTGGCGTAGAGCTGTTCCACCCCGGCGATTCTGCCGCAAGACGGCAATTCGTACAGCGGCGTGTTGCCCTCGCGCAATGTAATTGGCCCCGGTTTGGCGGCAAGGGGGGGCAGCATTTCGCGAAACCGCCATACGCCGCTTTCGTCTTCCGGGCATCGCGAAGTGCGGCGCTGTTTCCACAACGCTTTGAGTGAAGATGAGTCAGTTCCTAAGGCTGCCAATCCTTCTTTCCACGAAGGATAAAAAATCTCCAGCAGGTCCCCGCACTGGGCGCAGCGCAGTGTCTTCCCCATGCTTTCGGTGGTTGCGCCGCAGGCAATGCAGCGCAGCTGATACTGGGCCTGCTGCAGTTTCGACACGGCCGCCGTCGGTTCGCTCATGGAAGACATTCAGAATAGGGGAAATCGCGGCTTTACGCTACTTCTCTTCGCGCAGATATTGGTCGCTTTTGTTGAGCCAGTCGGTGCGCGGAGGGTTAAAGATGTCCAGGCTGACCGATTCCTCCAAGGCCTCGACCTTATGCGGCATACGTGGCGGGATGGCCAGCACCTCGCCCTCACGAACGTCAATTTCCTTGCCGTCTACCCAGAACCGCAGGACACCTTGCAGAATGTAGGAGATCTGCTCATTGTGGTGGCTGTGCAGCGGCACCACGCAGCCCTTCTTAAGCCCGATGCGCGCCAGCATGACATCTTGCCCCACCAGCATTTGCCGCTGCAGAAGAGGGTTCAAGTTCTCCAGTTGCACATCCTTCCACACGAAATGTTTCAATTCACCGGTATGGACGTTCCGGCGCTGTGCCTTGCGCCACCGAGTACGCTTCTTCGCTGCTGCACTTTTCCGTGTTTTCTTTGATTTTGGCATATCGATGCTCTTCCCACGACTTCGAATGCATTGCATTATAAGGGCCGCAGTCATCCGCGCGGAATGTTGCTTGCCCGTCCTTGCTTGGGCGGCTACTCTGGAGTTATGACAAGGCCGCATCAACATCGCCAGGAAACTGAGGCCGTCCGCGGGGGCACTGGCCAGCAGAAAAAGAATGCTCCGTTGTCGACTCCGATCTATCAAACCTCTACCTTCGAAGTCACCGACAACGAGCAACAAGTACGCGCCTCGACCACGGACATGTTCTACACGCGCTATGGGAACCCCACGCACACCGTGGCTGAAGGGGCCATCGCCGAACTGGAAGGTACCGACGCCGCACTGTTGTTTGCCTCGGGGATAGCGGCGCTTACCAGTTCCTTCTTGTCCTTGGTCAAGAGTGGCGACCACATCGTTGCGCAGCGCGACATTTACGGAGGGGTTACGAAGTTGCTGGGCTCTTGGCTGCCGAAGTTCGGCGTCGAAACCACCTTTGTAGACACAACCGAGTACGAGGAACACGTGCGAGCTATCCGGCCAAACACGAAATTGATTCACCTGGAGTCCCCAACTAATCCCACCCTTCGTGTGGTGGACTTGGGCAAGGTGGCCGCTCTTGCTAAGCAGCATGGACTCATCACTCTGATTGACAGTACCTTCGCCACGCCGATCAACACGCGCCCTGCGGACTTCGGAATTGATCTGGTGATGCACTCCGGCACGAAATATTTCGGCGGGCACTCCGACGTGATCTGCGGCATCGTGACGGGTCGGCGAGATCTGATCAAACGCATTCACGAGACGCGCACGACTTTGGGTTCCTGCCTTGATCCCCACGCCGCATGGTTGGTGTTACGCGGGATCAAGACGCTGGCAGTGCGGGTGCAACGGCAAAACGAGAATGCTTTGCGAGTCGCACAGTTCCTGGCGCGCCATCCCAAAGTGCGGAAGGTGTATTACCCATTTCTCGAAGGACATCCCCAGCGCGCCTTGGCAATGCAGCAGATGAAAGGCGGAGGCGGCGTACTCAGCTTCGAAGTCGATGGCAGCGGGGAAGACGCGCGACATGTGGCGGAATCCTTGCACTTGTTCACGCTCGCGCCCAGTTTGGGCGGGGTCGATTCGCTCGTCACCATTCCGGTATTGACTTCGCATGCCATGATTTCCAGCGAGCATCGGCAAAAGATGGGGGTCACAGAGCAGTTGATCCGGCTGGCCGTCGGGATTGAGAACGCGGACGATTTGATCGCCGATCTGGAGCAGGCCCTCGCTGTGATTAAGCCAACCCGGGAACATGTGCAGGTGGGCTGAGAAAATCAGGATTCGTAAGAGACCCGAAAATCAGATTTTTGTCCCGAAACTTGCCGGACCTTAGGGTGGTAGACTGGCAACGTCTGCAGTTCACTCCGCGATTGAGCAACCACCCAACAAAGGTTTGTGAGCGAAGGAGGACCTACCATGAAGCGCGCACTCCGCATCGTGGGTATTGTTGTTGCTGTAATTCTGATCATCATCATTGCGCTCCCGTTCGTGATAAACGTAAACAGCTTCCGTCCCACCATCGAGTCGGAATTGTCCTCGTCGCTCGGGCGGCAGGTGAAAATCGGCAATCTCAAGCTCTCAATTCTGAGCGGTAGTGTTGCGGCCGACGACCTCTCCATCAGCGATGATCCGGCGTTCAGCAGGAATCCCTTCATTCGTGCCCAAGCGCTCAAGGTGGGGGTCGAACTCTGGCCGCTGTTGTTCTCGAAAGCGCTGCATGTCACCGAACTAACGCTGGAAAAGCCTGAGGTGACGCTTTTGCGTTCGCCTTCCGGCAAATGGAATTTCTCCAGCCTTGGCGCCTCGGCATCAAAGCCGGCGGAAACCAAGCTGCCTGAACCCGCCCAGCCCGCCACGCCATCGGCATCTCCTTCGTCCGCGCCATCCGCGTCGCCCACGGAGAATCTTTCCGTCGCCCGGTTGAGCATCAAAGACGGTCGCGTCACCCTGGCCGATACGAATGCTCCCGGCAAGGCGCACGTGTATCAGAATGTCGATGTCACCGTGCGGAATTTTTCTTTCGCATCGCAGTTTCCTTTTTCACTCTCGTCTGACTTGCCGGGCGGCGGTGACCTAAAGCTTGACGGCACTGCTGGTCCCATTAATCCCAACGATGCTTCTCTCACGCCGCTGCAAGCGAAGGTGAATGTAAAGAAGCTGGACTTAGCGGCAACGGGGTTCGTGGAACCCTCATCCGGAATTTCCGGGCTTGCAGACTTCGAGGGCACCGTGGCCTCTGACGGCAGAGACCTGCACAGCAGCGGCACGGCGAATGCAACCAAGCTAAAGCTCTCGCCCAAGGGGTCGCCCGCAGGACGCCCGGTGCAAGTGAAATACGGCGTCGTCCACAACCTGCAAAAACAAGCTGGTGAACTTACCCAGGGCGACGTAGGAATGGGACAGGCTTCAGCTCACTTAACCGGCTCATATCAGATGCAAGGCAATTCCACCATCGTGAGCATGAAACTGAATGGGCAAGGAATGCCGGTGAATGATCTGGAAGCCATGCTGCCTGCGCTTGGCGTGGTGCTGCCATCGGGGTCATCGCTGCAAGGGGGGACGCTTTCGACCGCTTTGGCCATTTCGGGCCCGGTGGACAAGCTAGTCATCAGTGGCCTCATTCGCTTGGCGGACACGAAACTCGCCGGCTTCGACATGGGATCAAAAATGTCGGCGATCTCCGCCCTCAGCGGCGCAAAGACCGGGTCAGACACTACGATCCAGAACCTCAGCACCGATGTGCATGTCGCACCGAGCGGCATCCAGACACAGAACGTGAACCTGACGATTCCCACGTTGGGGGTACTGACCGGAAACGGCACGGTCAGTCCCGAAGGAGCGCTGGACTACAAGATGAGCGCGAACCTCAGCGGCAGCGTGGTCACAGGCCTTACTTCCATGGTGGGCCTCGGCAGCAAAGGGGGAAGTATTCCGTTCTTTATCCAGGGCACGACCGCAAATCCTAAGTTCGTTCCCGATGTGAAAGGCATGCTAGGTGCAAAGTTCGCGAACCCACTGAAGTCCGGAACGCCGGGACAGAATTCCGGCGAATCCATTGTGAATTCCATTACCGGGTTATTTGGGAAAAAGAAGCAACAGAAATAGCGATGGGTTATTAAACGTAGCCGAGGCCGGCGAGACGGTCGTGGATAGTCTTCTCCGCGTCGCTGTCGCTGGAGCCTGCGTTCGGATTTGTTTTTTCCATCCCTGCCACCAGCGAGCGGCCCTGCATGGTTTCAGGAATTTCATATCCGCCCAAATCGAGCAGTGTTGGCGCGATGTCCAACAGTCGAGCGCCGTCATAGGGGCCGCTCAAGGGGCAATTCGGAGCCGCAAGGATAAACATCCCATACTGCGAGTGATTGCAGCCGTCCGGGCCGGTGTCATTCTCGCGAACGTGAATTTGAGAATGTCCTACGCTCCCGATTGAACGCCAATAGAGCCCACCGAAATGAACGATCAGATCCGGAGCAATATTCTTGACGTTGCGGTAGATATCCTTCGGCTTAAAGACCAGCGATTTCAGCGGCCAGCCTTTGTCGTCCTCCAGTCGTTCCAGTTTTTCTTTCATTTGATCCTGGAATGATTCGTACTCTGCGGCGAGAATGACGCCTTGTGGCTCTCGTCCCTGCATGTTGAAGAAGATGCGAGCGTAGTACCCGCCTTCGCTCCAGACGCGCGTTTTGGCCCAGTTGGTGCTGAGCCTCTCAAACGGTGTGATCTGCTTGGGATATTCATTCAGCACCAGCAATCCTTCGTGGATGAGCCACTCATTGATCGCGATACCGCCATCCAGCCGTTGCGCCCCGTGATCGGAGACGACCAGCACGATGGTCTCGTCGTCCAACAGATCCAACACGCTGCCAATCTGCTCGTCGAGCCACAAGTAATACTCCGGAATTGCGTTCCGGTAAGGATTGCCAGGCTCAAACAACACGTGCCTTTCGTCGAAATAGTTCCAGAAGCCATGGTGCATGCGGTCCAGGCCGATGTCGACGAAGTGGAAATAGTCCCACTCCTGCTCACGTAACAACCAGCGCACCACCTGCCACTGCTTGCCGCTCATGGCGAAGATTTCTTCCTTCAGCCAGTCTTTCCGGTCGGTGCGGAAATTCTTCACGTCCACGGGATACTCGCCGACTAACTCCTTCAACTTAGCCTTCAAACTAGCAGGATAGGTGAACTCGTCCTTGGCGGGGTCGGGGGTAAGAAAGCTTCCGATGCTGATGCCGTTGATACGCGGCGGGGGATAACTCGGAGGCACACCAACGATGATCGATTTCTTGCCTTCGCGGGCCAGTTGATCCCAAATGGAAAAGGCTTTGAAGGAAGCCGAAGTAACGAACCCGAGTTTGTCGTAAGAGTAGTCGACGCGATTGCGGAAGCCATATACCCCGAGCGATCCTGGGTCCTGGCTGGTGGTCATGCACATCCACGCGGGAACGGTAATCGGAGGGATCACGCTTTCCAGCCGCCCATAGACTCCCGCATCCATCAGGCGGCGAAGGTTGGTCAGCCGCTCGTCGCCGAAAACAATCTCCGGTGCGGCGCAGTCGAGTCCTAAGACGCAGATCTTCATCTCGCACAGCTCACAGCAACAAAGTTCCTTCCATGGAATCGGGAGCGGGGACCCCCAGAAAACTCAGAGCCGTCGGCGCCATGTCCGTGATGACCGGCTGATTCCGCTTCAGCGGGTGATTCATCAAGAGAATCCCCGGCACGCTCACAGGATCGACGATGTGGTCGCCACTCCAACGCCGCGTGTTGTCTTGCAGCAGAGAATTGGCAAAGCCGCCGACTGCGCTTTGCCAGGAAACCCGGTAGCCACGATGAAAATTCACCAGCAGGTCAGGGGCATTCGCGACGTACGGACCCGAATACAGTTCTTCACGCCGCGACACGGTACGGACCACGTGGCGCTGAGCTTCCGCGTCTGGGAAATCCGCGAGGCCAGTCTGGATCGTCCGCCGAACTCGCTCCGCATCGCTTCCCTCTTCCACGATCCCGCCATTTTCCCGGCCCTTGAGGTTCAAATACACACTGCCGAGGCCTACGGCATAAGCATGAGTCTTGGACCAATCGACTGCGGAGAAACCTTCGCCCAAATCTTCCCCAGGCCGGTGATTGTCTTTCAGGACGAGCAATCCCTGCTGCCACAGCCAGGTGTTGGTATCGAAAGCCCGGCGGAAGGTTCCGAAGCCGTGGTCGGAGAGGACGATCAGGAGTGTGTTCTCGTCGTGATGCTCAAGCACCGGAGCCAGCAACGCATCGCACTTCTGGTAGTGCTCTTCGATGCGTGTAGCGAGTTCGGGCGCCATATCGCCGTCAAATCCAGGATGCTTGCCATCGCGGAAGCGCCACAGCATGTGCTGCACACGATCAGGTGTGTCAAACAATATGAAGAACAAGCCTTCGTTGAAGCGGCTCAGCTCAAACTTCATCAATCGCTCACGCTCGCGCAGCACTAGTTCGCACTGTTCGAGATACGCACCTTCGTCGAGGCGCCCATTGTCCAGGCCGGTGTGATCCTCCGCCATTCCCAGTGTTGAGAAGAGTCCCAGATTGTCGGAGAGTTCACCGGCATAACTTCCGGGCGAGGAAACAGGAAACATTGGGGCCGCCGGATCGAAATTGATTGCGGAAACATAGAACTGGAGGTGCGGTTTGAGCTGCCGGACATAGAAACGAGTAATCCCGCTGACCGACTGCAGCATGGACAAGCTGAACTTGAACCTTACCCAATCGCTCCAGGTCCTTTCTCCGATTTCGAGATACGCAGGCGTGCCTCCCGTGCGGATGGCGAGCTTGCCTGAACGTCGGTCCACATGCACGCGGATCTCGCAGAACGTGTCGGCCGGCTGCTGCTTTGTGTTTCGGGGACCGATGATTTTCGTCGTCAAGTCATCGCCGGAGTCCAGCTGAACCAACTGTTCGTTTTCCTTCGCGGTGGCCGTCCGATCTTGGGTGTAGAACGTTCCTTTGTTCTGGCTGCCGCGCAGATCGGGAACGCCCACTCCCGATAGCATTCGTCCTAGCAGTTTTTCTTCCGGAGGAAAAGTGCAGGGGCAGCGTAGCACCACGCTGGGCACACCCGCTTGGGTGAGAACCTGCCAGAGCGGAACTCCTTTCCGCTGATTTACCACGCGGGGCGCGGACAACATATTCCTTGGGCGTTCGAAGCGGCTGAGTGCCGCGTCCGGCAAATAGGTTTCCGGATCGCGTGAGATGAAATCAAAAATGCCGTGCCCGCCGGGATTGGTTCCAGTGGCAAACGACGACCAGGCGACGGGGGTTTGGGCCGGATAAGTAGTTCTGAGCCGTGTGTAGGAGCCAAGCTTTCGCAACCGAGCGAGGTTGGGTAATTCACCCCGGACGAGCATCGCTTCTATGATTGTGGGCTCCAGCCCATCCAGGCCGATGACAATGACTTTCTTACGCAAGAGAACTCGTGCTATACGGCGTCCGCCGGGGGATTCTTAGAATTCCTGGTGACCGCTGGCATGGCAGAACGCCGAAAAGCTCGCACTATTCGGAAAAGCGCTCCCATGAGTTTGTTCCAGAAAATCAGCCCAAGGCCTACCACGCTCGCTAATCCCGATGTCACCGTCATGACCTGGTCCGGGCCTCCATAGAAGGCCAACAGCTCAATTCGCATGAGACACCCTTACCTCGTTCACGCATTAAGATGCCCACCGCAAGACTTGCGAGAGCACTATTTGATTGTTTTTCTTAATTCAGATAGTACCCCGCTCGATTGCTACAAGCGCCTTCTTTTACAAACATTTACACACATTTACACACACACGCGAAACTCAAAGTGGACATGCCCAAATGTCCATAATCAGAAGGGCACGCGCCGATGACGAATGCGCAGGTTTTTGAGCCTTTGTTCCGACTAATTTCCGAGCGAAACCGCTAACGGCGCGGACACTCGCGCGTCGGAAATAGGCGAGCACAGTGAGTGTGGTTTTTGGTGTTGTGACTAGTTCACCCGCAGAACCATGCAGGTAACGTCATCGTGCTGCGGAGTGGAGCCGACGTAGGCGTCTAAATTGACCATCATGCGGCGCAGCAAATCCTGGGGCGCCATTTCCGCGCCGGCACGAAGAACGTCGAGCAGCTTCGTCTCCCCATATTCTTCGCCGTGCGCGTTCTCGGCTTCGACCAATCCATCGGTGAAAATCACCAGCCAGTCATCGGGCCGTAACTTCACCATGGCGGATTCGTAGGCAACGTCCGGTTGGATCCCCAAAGGCAAACCGCCCGACGCCAAGCGCTCAATCGTCTCCGAGGTGCGCCGTAACACAGGAGCATTGTGCCCGGCATTGATGTAAGTGAGTGTGCGGCTTGCCGGCTCGAACTCTGCCACAAAGGCGGTCGTGAAGCGCAAGCCGCCCTGACTATTCGTGCACGCATAGCGATTCATGCCCGCAACCAATTCGGGCAAGGAGCACGAAGTTGCCGACAAGGTTCGCAGGCTGGCTTGGAATGTCGCCATCAGGAGCGCGGCGGGAATACTTTTGCCGGCGACATCGGCAACCGCCAGTAGAAAGCGTTCGCTTTCGCCGGAAGGCGACGGTCTGGGGAAAACATCGTAGAAATCACCCGCTACGGTATTCGCCGGCCGCGTAGCAAAGGCAATTTCCAGTGCGGGAACCTGTGGAGGAGTAGACGGCAGCAGCCAGTGCTGGATGTCGCGCGCAATTTCCAGGTCGCGTTTCATCACTACCCGGTCAGCCACTTCGAGCATAAGCACGATGAACAGCAATGCGCCGCCGAAAAAACGCAGATCAAATTGGACGATCTGAACTCCGCCTTTGGCTCCTTCGTAACTGAAGCCTCCGCCGGGGAGGATCAACAGCACGACGCCCAACAGCAACAACAAACGCCGCGCCGGAGTCAGCTTCTCGAGAATTGCCCACGCCAGGTCCAGCATCGTGCGGAACCATCTGTGCTTCTGCACCTCAGGCTGAGTGCGCTTGTCAAAGTCGCGCTGATAGAGCCGGAAACTGGCGCGGGCATCGGCGTGAAACTGGGCCCACAGCTGGTTCATCGCCAGCCCTTCCGTCACTCGATTCCAGAACTGATCGAGTTGCACCAGGACTTCCGCGCGCTGCGGCCGCTGCCCCGCGGGTTGGGAGGAGGTGGGCGCCATCTTGGTGGAGCAACAATTATAGTCGAGGCACGAGTCTAGGATTGGAGGTCTGGAGTTGCTATCCACAGTTCTTCTGCCTTAGTTTCTTTCCGCCAAATCTGTGCATCAGAATCCGCACGCCCGCGAACTTGGGGCGATGCGAACCAAGGGCCTTTGCGCCGATTCATAGAACAGCGTCAACTGCTCAGTTGAATCCGCCACCGGATACGTCTTCCGGCGGTAGCGGTCATAGCGGTTGTAAATGCCATACTTTTGCCGCAGGCGCGCCATCAATTGCGAGATGCGTTTCCCGTACGCCTTGGGAAGAAAGGCACGGCTGTTGTAGCGCTGGCGGTAGCTGTCAACGAGGTGAGGGAATTCTTTCTCCAGAAACGGCAGGAATATTGCTGCCGAGCACGGCTTTAGAAACAATGGATTGGCGAAGATGTACTTTCCGCCCGCTTCAGCCGTGGCGCGGACGACCTGCTCGAGATCGCGCGGCGCGTCATTGATTCCCGGCAGCACCGGGGCGCACATCACTCCTGCGTTGACTCCGGCTTCATTCAGTTTGCGGACTGCCTCCAGGCGCAAATCCGGACGCGGCGCCCGCGGCTCCAGAATGCGCGCCAGCCCCTCATTCATCGTGGTCACGGTGATGTTCACGAACAGCCGGCTGTTTTCCGAGATCCGCTTCAGCACATCAACGTCGCGCACGATCAAGTTGGACTTGGTCACAATGCCCAGTTCCAGCCCGCGATGCCGCGCCAGCTCCTCCAGAATTCCGCGAGTCACTTCGTAGTGCCGCTCCGCCGGCTGATAGGGATCGGTCGCCGTCCCCAGGGCAATCTCCTCGCCCGGTTTCACCGGCCGCAACTCCCGCCGGAGCAGGTCGGCGGCATGTTGCTTGACGTAGATCTTCTGCTCGAAGTCGATACCGTCGCGCATTTCCATAAATTCGTGCGTATAGCGGGCATAGCAATACTTGCAAGCAAATTCGCAGCCGCGGTAAGGATTGATCGTCCAGGTAAACGGCATGCGCGTGCCGGTGCAGCGATTCAGCAGGGAACGGACGGGCAGGGTGAAGTATTCGACCGCGTGTCCCCGGCGCAGCGACTCGCCATTCGCCGCCAGCCGGGCAATGCCCACCAGCGTCGGTTTCAATTCCGGGAGAAGAGGGAGCGTAGCCACGACGTATTTCGCCTTTTGTTCGCTTAGGATAATCGGTGGGTGGGAGGGTGTCAAGAGGGAGGAGGGTATAGGAGACAGAGCGCTCCAAAACCGGTGGGTGGGGATGTTGAGAGTTGATCGAAACGGTGTTCGAATGACTTCTGCGGATGAGCCTCCTGCCCAAACAACGAAAACCGCGTTGTGTGGGGCACCCGGCGAGAGCGAAGGGTCCCAAAGGCAAACTCAAAAAGTAATCACTCTTCGCAGGTACACCGCGAGGCATCGCCTCACCGCGAAGAACCGAGATGTACAAGACGACCAAATCTCATCCGCAATCCGTGCGCCTATGCCAACCGCTCTATAATCTCCCCGAACGTCGAGGAACCACAGATCACGCTGTGGCGTATTACTCATCCGAGGGCAGGCGTAACTTTGCCCGGAGCGGGGAGGTCTTATGAAGCGGATCATCATTGCTACGCTGTTCGGCCTAGTTGCGGGCGGGCTTTGCGCAACTGCGACATACTATGGCGGCATCATGAAGTTCACGACCGTCTCTTTGCTGTGGATCTTACTGAATCGGACAGTGATGGGCTTTGTGATTGGCACCTCTGCCCTGAAACTGCATTGGGCCTGGAACGGAATCGTCATGGGGCTGGTGGTGGGATCGATCTTCTCCTACTTTCTTTACATGAACGTGGGAGGAATAGTGCCGCTGATCAGTCCCGTTGGCAATGCGATCTTCGGACTTATGATCGAGTTCTTCACCACAGTGGTCTTCAAGCAGCCGGCGCCCGCGCGGGCAATGCAACGCGCCGCAACGGCTTAGGCCCGGTAGTAATGTGGCGAGCCCGAGGCAATCGGGAGCCATCGTTCACCCGCGTTTTCAGTGAGTGAAGGGAGACGCGTCACTTACGGTGTCTTTCCCGGCAGCGGCCCCGCGGGCTTTTGCGTCTGCTTTGCGTCAGCCCGCCGCATTAAGATCGCCAGCAGACCTTGCAATGCGGCTCCGGGGTCGCCTCCGCCCATCACTAGGGTGTTCGGCACGAAGGGCACGCCGCTTTTCGAGAGAGCCTCCACGGCGTTCACCACTGCGGTGGCGCCCTGTCCCAGAGCGGCGACCTGTCTTTCGTAGGCCTCGGCCCGAGCCAGTCCTATCGAGCGGACTTGCGCTCCCTGCGCAGTGCCGGTCCGTTCGATGAAAGTGGCTTCGCCCTCTGCTTCGATCTTCCGGGCTGCGGTGCGATTGGTTTGGATGTCCACGCCCACCTGGGATTTCGCCAGGTCCGCCTGCATGTCGGCCGTGCCTTTCGCCTTCTCCGTTTCCGTGCGCTGGTCTTGCGCGGCTTTTTGCATCTTGTAGGTGGCTACTTCCTGGTTGGCGATTTCGCGTTGGGTCAGGACTTCCACCAGTTGCTCGGGTAGCGTCACGGCCTGGATGTACACGCCGCGGGTTTCCACCCGGTACTTGGCCAGCTCGGCCTTGACGTACTCGAATGCGCCTAGCTGAACGGCCTCGCGGCTGGCGATGAACTTCACTGCTGGCATGCTTTGCAACGTGTTGCGGAAATGGTTTCCCACTGCCGCCTGCAGCACCTCATTCACCAGGTTGGGGACGCTGCCGACCATGGAGATCACATAGGGCGCTTGCGTGTCCGGTATGTGGATCTGCACTTGTAGATCGATGGCGAAAGCGAAGCCCTCACTGCTTTTGGCTTCAATCTGCTTCAGTTGACTGTCGAGATTGTGCGCCTGCGAAACCACGTCGGCCCAGTTCAGCGTGATGATGAACGTGGGTACGATCACGGCCTGATAGCAGCGAGGGTTAATCGGGTACTTTCCGGTCCGCAGCGGCTCCTCCCAGATTCCCCGATGGCCGGGGCGTACCAGGCTGCCAAATTTGAATTCCACGCCGCTAGTGTCCTGCGTGGGCAGACCGACATAGGCCTTGATGACCGCCACCTGGCCCTGTTCGATCACCAGCATGGGTACTTCTTCCACCCGGAGCAGAAAGGGGTTGAGATTGTAGGCGCCGTAGAGCAGCGGGTCGTGTTGCAGTCCGATCCTTCCTCCCAGCTCCAGAAATTTCTGAAAATCCTGGTACGCATTGTGCTTATCGCACTGGCTGCCCAGGATGGTCTCGGTGAGCTTGGCGTCCGTGGTTCCGCTGGCTTGTTCCAGTGTCTCGATGTCCGCGAACCCGCCCAATCGGCTGGCGATATCCCCGGCAGGCAACGGCGTGCCCTCGAGCGTGGTCACAATGCCGACCATGTCCACGACTTTTCCGCCCTCGGTTGGGTGGGGAGCGATGCGGGTGACTTCCAGTTGCTTTGCTTCCAGCCCGAAAGACGCATAGGTGAGCTGGCCCTTCTTTTGCGCCAGCGCGTTCAGATCGGAGGCGAAGGGGATGCCGAAAACTTCCGGCTTGGTGATCACCAGAAAAGCTACGGGATGGATCGGGGCCAAGGTGCCGGGCGGCAAGACCGGCCGTTGCACGCCTTTTTGGCCACCAGCATCAATGAACGTTGTCAGGTCGGTGAAGGTGCCGAACTGCGGCTTGTAGAGCGCGGATTTCGCCCCGATGGGCAAGGGCTTGCCAACTTGAGCGATCACTACGCCAATCTGTCCCGCGGGTACTTGCACCCAGGGATGCTTGGTGACTGCGTACATCAGGTACAGCTTGAAGCGGAGGCCCGGCATCAGCATTTCGGCCTGATAACCGGCCTCGCCGGCAAAGGCCAACGGATTATCGCTGGAAAGCTTGCTGCCGAACCGCTTTCGCACCAGGCCGACCTGCGTCGGACCGATACTGTAGAAAGACAGAAAGAGGATGATCAAGAACACGACGGGAACAACGATGATGACCGCTTGCCAAATGAGTGACATAGTGGGTTTGCTCCGCGGGCGCAGGCTGCAGCGAATTATAAGTCGGCTCTGTACGCCGGAACAGTGATTGGACATCCTCCCGCCGCGCAAGCGGACACGTCCAAACGGCCGAGCAAAATGCCCGCTTGGCGGTAGACGGACACGTACCGCAGCGGAGTACCCCAAACCCGGCTACGCCGGGGCTGCTAGAATGCCATCCGCCTGAGGTGACCCCCATGCCTGCATACTTCCTGGTTGATATTCGCGAAATCAAAGACGAAAAAAAGATGGAGGAGTACAAAGCCCGCGTCAGTCCGGTGGTGGAGAAGTTCGGCGGGCGCTACCTCGTGATCGGCGGTCCTTTCGAGGTGGTGGAAGGTTCCTACCAGGCCGTCTTTCCCGTGATGATTCAATTCCCCAGTATGGACGACGCCCGCCGCTGGTACAACTCTGAGGAGTATCGCGAGCTCAAACATCTGCGCCTGGAGGCGACCGTCTCGAACGGCATGTTCATGGCGGGAGTGTAGGATTTCTCAGCGGACTTTGCGATCTTTGCGGTTAAGACGTTGTTGCATATGTCGCAAGTCTTCGCAGAGACGGCAAGAATCAGAACATCCTGCTTCCCGGTAGCGCGGCATAACGAGCCTGCGTTACAGTGCTGGTACCTTCCATCCAAGGAGAGACCAACTTGCCCGACGCACCGCGCTGGCAGCATCACGGCGACATCACCGCACCCCAAGTGGATGACTATCTCTACTCGCTGCTCCCGCCGCGAGACGAAGTGCTCAGCCAAATGGAGACCGAGGCGGCGAAACGGGAGATTCCCATCGTTGGCCCGGCAGTCGGCCGCATCCTGCACCAGCTCGCGGAAATGATCAACGCCAAGTCGGTTTTTGAGGCGGGTTCCGCCATCGGTTACTCCACCATCTGGTGGGCTCGCGCGGTGGGCAAAGGCGGCAAGGTTATCTACACCGACAGCGACCGCAAGAACGCCGACGAAGCGTGCCGCTACTTCGAACACGCGGGGGTGAAAGACCGCATCAGCATCAAGATCGGCGACGCGCTGGAGTTGCTCTCGGAAGAGAAGGGGCAATTCGACGTCATCTTCAATGATGTCGATAAGGAAGACTACCCGCGTGTGCTCAAGCTGGCTGTGTCGCGCCTACGCAAGGGAGGCCTGTTCGTGACGGACAATGTGTTGTGGAGCGGTCGCGTGACCGAACAAAACCCTACCGAGCCGCACACCAAAGCCATCCAGGAATTCAACCGGCAGCTCTATGCTTCGCCGGATTTCTTCACCACGATTTTGCCGATTCGCGACGGGCTTGCCGTGGCAGTGAGGAAGTGAAGCTCTCTTACTTTGCTGGCTCCGCTGGCTTGACCAGCTCCGTATCAATTGTGATAGTCACCGTGTCGCCTACCATCGCGGCTGCGCCGTTCACGCCGAAGTCCTTGCGGTTAACTGTGGTGGTGGCGGAAGCGCCCATGTGCTGATTGCCGCGCGGGTCGGTGATGGGCGCCGAGGGTCCCTCGACATCGAGCACGACTTCTTTGGTCGCTCCGTGAATGGTGAGATCGCCGGGAATCTTCAGTTTTCCCTCTCCCGCCGATTCCACTTTTTTCGACTTGAAGGTAATGGTTGGAAACTTCTCGACATCAAAGAAATTCGCGCTGCGAAGGTCCTTGTCGCGCATTTCGACGCGGGTGTCGACGGAAGCAGCGTCGATAGTAGCTTCCAACGATGTCTTAGTGACATCCTTTGGGTCGTACTGGACCGAGCCGCTGACCTTGGTGAATGCTCCGCGCACGGTGGAGATTCCCATGTGGCGCACGGAAAATTGTGCCGCCGAGTGGTTTGGGTCAATTTTCCATGTGTCCATCTGCGCGGCGGCAGACAGGCTGAGAGCAAAAGCTAGGGCTACAACCAGAGCGAAACGCGACATCGTGCGAAGTTCTCCTGTGTGGGCGTTGAGCTTGATTAGACGCAAAGGTCAGATATTGGTTTCAAAAGTAGTGCATTCCTTGGCGGATTTTGCGGTCTTCGCGGTTAAAGCTTGGCGCGGAGGTTTTATAGCATACGAAGTTGCCCACTAGATCGACTTAACCGGAATGGCTAGCAAGTCTTCCACCAACCCCACTTCTTTCTGCAGGAAGGGCTCAGCGTAGGTCACGCCCCCGAGCATGCCATAGAAGCGCGCCATGGCTTCGACGCGCGCGCGAATCTCGGCCTGGGCAGGGAAGATGTCTTTGCCGTCTTCCTGGTCGCCGAATTGCGACTTATAGGCCATCAGCGACTGGAAGCGAGCCTCGAACTGATCGCTGATGTCCACGACGAAGCTTGGCCGCACGTCGTAGTAAAGCGTGGCGTAGATGATCTTGAATGGGCGGTGGGGAGGCACATCGGCAGCGCCGCTGGCTGATGGCTGTGTGCTGATGGCTAGCTTCTTCAGCCCGGCCAGAAAGCACGCCTCGTAGCCCAATGCCGACGCCTTGTAATGGTCCGGATGCCGTCCCTCCCAGTAGGGAAGAATCACCACGTGCGGCCGCTGCTCGCGGATGACGCGCGCAACTTTCAGCCGGTTCTCCCAGGTGTTTTCCACCCGGCCGTCGGGGATATCGAGCACGCCCCGCCATGATACGTGGAGAATTCTGGCTGCCTCCGCTGCTTCATGGGCGCGGTCCTCGGCGGTTCCACGTGTCCCCATTTCTCCACGAGTAAGGTCGAGGATGCCGGTTTGATGGCCGCGCTGCGCCATCTTGAGCAGGCTGCCGCCACATGTTTGCTCCACGTCGTCGCGGTGCGCGGCGATGGCCAGGATGTCGAGCGGGGTGGTGGACATGTCAGTCCAAACTCCCCTGCTCCAGCACCACGTTCTCCCGCACGATCAGGCGATGCGCTGCCATCTCCTTCAGTTTCGGCAAGACGCGGGTGACGTGCTCGTCGGTGTCAACGAAGATGATGATTACTGGCAATTTCCCGCCCATATCCACCAGATGTGCGGTTTGTACTCGCTGCCGGCCGAGGAATCCAGCTACGGCGTGGACCGCCGAAGCGGCATAGACATTTTCCTGGCGCAGGTAATTCAGAACCTCCAGATGCAGCGGCCGGTTGTGCCACCTGTCGCCTTCCTCGAGATACATCGTGACCTGGACTGCCATAGCATGGGGCATTTTACTGCAGGGCCTCCCATTCCTTGCGAAGAATGCCGTACACCTCTGAGTTCAAAAACTCTCCCCACTTTGCGATGTGCTGGCGCAGGCTGCCTTCGTGGCGCATGCCAAGCTTGGTCAGCACTCTGCCGGACGCAGCATTATGGTGAAAGTGAATCGCAAAAATGCGGTTCAGCCTAAGTTGCTCGAATCCGTAGCGCAGCACGGCCTGCCCGGCTTCCGTGGCATAGCCGTTCCCCCAATAGGGCACGCCGATCCAATAACCCAGCTCGGCCCGCCGGTGTTCTTCTTCAACCCTCAGGCCAATCCCGCCACAGAGCTGGTCGCCATCGCGAAGGATGATCGCGAAGTTGGCGTCGTTGCCGGACTGCATGGCGAGAAACGCCTTGGCATGCTCTTCGGTGTAGGGATGCGGGATACGCAGCGTCGTCGCCGCCACCTCGCGCGCTCCGATCAGCGGCACCAGTTGAGGAATGTCAGAGGAACTGAACGGACGCAGTCTCAATCGTGCGGTCTCGATTTGCGGAATGGTCATGGGTTCCGGTTTGTTATTCCTTCGTGCCCTTGCGGTTTTTATAGCGCCCGAGCGAGCGCCATCCCGCCCAGCGCCCCCGCCAGACACAGCAGATTATTGCTCAGGACGTTGGCCAGCATCAGGTGCCACTGGCCCTGCTCGAAGTAAGCCATGGTTTCGAACGCATAGCTGGAAAAAGTGGTGAACGCGCCGCAGAATCCCACCACGATCAGCAAACGCCAGCGGGGATCAACCACCGCGCGCTCTGTGGCCCAAATCATGAAGAAACCTACGATCAGGCTGCCGGCGACGTTGATGAAAAGGGTGCCGTAGGGAAAAATGGGGCCAAGCAAGCGCGCGGCGTAGCGGGTGATCAGATAGCGGGCATTGGCGCCTATTACGGCGCCTACAGATATAGCGAGCAGATCCTGCACGACGGAGTTCCTCCGCACCCAGTGTTTTGCCACAAAGTGTGTAGGAGTCATCAGCCGGCTGCACCGGCGGTTATGGCGAACTCCATCGCCCTCTTACGATTTTATCAAACCGATTCCGCTTCCTCTCGGCGGGGCAGCGCACGGCGGTAATGCACCCAGGTTGTAGCCGCTCCATTAGCAATGCTTATGAACTGAGTAGAATTATTACTTTGCTTTATGCGGAGCGGCGGGCGCATTTTGAGAAACGCTGTTACCAGGGCCAGATCGCCAACTTCAAGATTCCACGCTATGCGCCTGTGCCGGCCGGGATGCCGCTGGAGCCCAGCGTCCGCTGAGCACGTACACAGACTGCAACATCTACTTCTTCCTCTCCACCAGAAACCACGCCAGTGATTTCAACGTCTCGGCGCGTGCTCCAAAGCTGTCCAGCGCGGCGCAGCCGGTAGTCACCAGCGAATTCGCCTTCTTCAGCGATTCGTCAATCCCAAACAGTGCCGGGTAAGTTACCTTCTCCGCCGTTGTATCCTTGCCTGCGGTCTTGCCCAGTTGCTGTGAAGTCTGCGTCACGTCGAGCACATCGTCCACAATCTGAAACGCAAGGCCGATCGACTGCCCAAACGACCGCAGCTTGGCCACGGCCGCATCGTCGGCCCCGGCATAAAGTCCGCCGCTCACGACACTCGCCGTGATCAGCGCCGCGGTCTTCGAGCGATGGATGTACTCCAGCGTCTTTAGGTCCGGTTTCTTGTGCTCGGCCTCGAGATCGGCCACTTGTCCGCCGATCATGCCGTCGATGGTTCCCGTACCTCGGGCAATCTCCTCGATGATGCGCACGCGCGCCTCGGCCGGGCACTGCGCTCGCGCCAAAACCTCGTACGCCTGAGTCTGTAGTGCGTCTCCGGCCAGAATGGCGATAGCCTCGCCGAAAGCTTTGTGGCAGGTAGGCCGGCCTCGACGGAGATCGTCGTTGTCCAGAGCAGGCAGATCATCATGGATGAGCGAGTAGGTATGCAGCATCTCAAGCGCGGCGCCAACTTCTTCGATTCCTGGGGGAAGGGAACCGGAGACCATGCGGCCCGCTTCCATGCACAGGATGGGCCGTAGCCGCTTGCCACCGGCAAACACGCTGTGCCGCATCGCCTGATGAATGGACGTAGGGTGCTGGCTTGCCGCAGGCAACAGCCGTTCCAGTGCTGCATCCGCAAGCGCCTGACCCTGCGCCAAAGTTTCCTTGAGCATGACCGTCGAGTATAGCAAGCCGGGTTTCGCCGCAATCGGCATCTCTTTGAATTTGGTGAAGAACGAACGCCCACAACGCGGATCAAGGCAAGAGGAGGATGCAGCCCGAGGACTGTGCCAGAGGTAGCCAACCTGATGGACAAGGCTGGGATGAGTCCCGACGCCAAATCGCTGCCTTCGCGCCCGACTCGGACATGGAATGCAATGCTGCTTGCTGCGAGTCTGCTGAACCTGACCAGAACTGAGGGGAATCCACCTGCCAAATCTCTGCGACCACTGAAACCCGCGCCAGATGGGCCCAATACGCTGTCTGTCCATCCCCGATACTTGCCACGCTGTCTCCTGGCCGGACGCCATATTCCGGCAGCGCTTCCGCGACGATGATGTCGCGTTGCGTCGATTCTGCGCGCGAGGAGAATACATAGTGAATTAATCCTGGACCTGTGTAAGCTGCAAAGACCAGTATTCCTGCCAGCAGAGCACGCTTACCCCAACGCTGCAACTCAATAGGCACGACGACGGACGCCAAAGCGGCACCCCACAGCACCAGCAGAAACCCGAGCACAAAACGCATGGAGAGATGCACCAGCAGGTACATGCCGAATATGGCTGCCAACGGCAACGTGCAAAACCAGGTTGCACCTAACCGGCGCAGCGCTGCCTTTGGCGCGCACCAGATCAAGACAATCAGGCATACCAGCAGAGGTCCCTCGATGCCCAAGAGTTGTTCATGCAGAAACTTCAGGTTGGTCGCGAACTGCCTCAATTGGCCCCGCCAGGCGAAATAAGGGTGGCTGCGCCGGTCAAACCGGGTTGCGTCGTACCAGGGAGCGTAAGTCACGCCGGGCAAATGAGGCAGCCGGAAGACACGTGGCGAGTCCGAGACGCGATCCCCGGGATAAAAGGGGATCGGGGCTCCGCCTGCGGCGGCTGTCATCCAGGTTTTTGTTTCGGGGCCATCCACGAACCAGGCGTAGTTCAATTTGCCGCTGTCTCCAGCCGTGAAATGTCCGAGGGTGCGCGATAAGGTGGTCACAAATGGCAGGATAAGAACGAGGAATACGGTGATGGCTACGGCAGGCCTCCAAAGGCTTTTCTTGCGGGCGTGTTGTACCGCCAGGGCTGCAATCACGAACCCGGCGAAAAACAACAGGATAGCTTTGGCGTAGTAACCAGCCGCGAGTAGAGTTCCGAGCCACACATAGGAACCAATGCCGTGTTCCTGTCCGTGGTTGAGCTTAAACAACAGACCAGCGATCATGAAGACGATGGCGGCCGCCAGGATATCTGGGTTCACGACATCTACAAACCAGGAAAAGCTTACAAGGAATAGAAGGGAACCCAACGAGGTCCAGCCGGATGGAGAAACATCGGGAAGAGCATGGCAGACGCCGCAATTTCGCCTGCTCCAATCCGCGAGGGTACGCCAGAAAGCGCTGAATGCAAATACCGCCCAAATGAAAATGACAAAATTCACCGCGCGGGCCACCGCGAATTCCGAGCGCACGCCGGGCTGAAAGATGCGCATTCCCGCAGCCAGAAGCCATGAGTACAGCGGGCCCCAGTATCCGTTCAGGGCGGTGTGCCAGTCGTGCCGGAGGTAGGCACGGGCGACATCAAGATAAGCCAGGCCGTCAGCCTCTACCGGGAGGGCATGGCCAGCAAAGGCGCAACGCGCTCCCACCACCAGGAGAACAACTTGGCAGATCCTTTCGAAACGATTGGGCGGTGCACTGGAGCCAGACGGAGGCAAGGTTCTTCCTGTCAATGATGGAATCGGCGGCCATTGTATAGCAGGCGGAACGATACTGCGGGATGGCAGGTTTCCGGAGAAAACGTCAAACCACGCGGGTGACAGGGAGCGCTGAGGATGGCGAAATCTCTGGAATCGTCAGTCGTCCAAAATAAAAGGACGCCCGCAGGCGTCCTTCCCACCACGATCTTGCCTAGGCGGCTGCGGTGTGGCTGAGCGGGGTGCCGGTCACGGCCGCCAGTATGCTCCGTGTGTCGGACGAAGGCACAACATCGGCGGCCCCGGCACCAAGCGCAGTAGTCCACATCTTCTCGTCCGCCAGGCGGTGAGTACAAATGATGCGCATCTTGGGGAATCTGTGAGAAAGATTCTCCACCTCGGAGATCGGAGCCATCTCCATATCGAGGACGACCACGTCCGCGTGCTCTCGGATGATGCTGTTGCGCAATTCATCGAGCGATCGCGCAGAGTGGAGAGAATAGGTACGGTTAGCAAAAGAATGGATGAGCGATTGCGTCACCCTCGCATCGCTCTGGAGGAGGACAACACTCGATTGCTTCATAGCACCCTCTGGTTATCACCGTCGTCAACGGCGATCGAGCTATGCCAGCCGTTTTCCGGATTAAGCCGGCACAGGCGTTAAACTTCACGAGCGACGACGACCGATTGCAGCGCCTTACTTTCGTCCGGACGCCTTCTCGGCCAGAGGCTCAAAGGGTTCAGCCTGAAGCTTTCCGTTCTGCTTCAAGAGGACTTCTACTTTCCCTTCCGCTTCTTCCAATTCTTTGCGGCAAGCGGCGGAAAGCTGCATGCCTTCCTCGAAAAGCGTCAGGGATTTTTCCAAGGGGATTTCACCCTTCTCAAGCTCTCCCACAATCTTTTCGAGACGCTGGAGGCAATCCTCAAATTTCGCCAACGGAAGCTCCCGCTTCTATTTTACTGCACTCTCTCTATGTGGATGTCCAGAGAAAAAACAAAGATGTCCTAAAAATTTCCCAGGTACATGACCCCCTCTCATACCGAAACGGGAGGTTGAGGTTTGCCCAAGGCTTCCAGAACGTCAGCGGCAGCGGAGTACCTGCCGAGGGGAGCGCTGATTTGGGCTCCTTGGACCATTCCGTGTACGTGCACGAGCATCTCGCGAGCGATGGCGACGCCTTCCTGCCGCGCTGCGTCAGGGGTCTTGGCCCGAGCCATGCGTTCCAGGATGGAGTCGGGCACCGAAACCCGCAACTCATTCTTCATGAATTCCGCGTTACGCACACTTACCAAAGGCCAAATGCCCGCCACCACGGGAACACGGCAGTGCTCGATGCGCTTCAGAAAGTTTTCCAGCAGGGCAAGGTCAAAGACTGGCTGGGTGACCGCGTATTCGGCGCCGGCGTGCACTTTGTATTCGAAACGCCGGATTTCCTCATCCAGGTTGGGTACTCCAGGATTGGCCCCGACGCCAATTACGAACGCCGTGCCTTCGCCGATGGGGTTGCCGCCGAGATCCAGACCCCGGTTCAGGTTGTGGACAATGTTCACCAAGCCAATGGCGTCCACGTCAAACACGGCCGTGGCATCAGGGTAATTGCCCATCTTGGGTGGGTCGCCAGTGATGCAGATCAGATTGCGAATTCCGGTCGCCGCTGCCCCCAGCAGATCGGATTGAATCCCCAGCACATTGCGGTCGCGGCAGGTATAGTGCAAAACCGCTTCGATCCCCACCTGATGCTGCATCAGCAAGGAGAGTGCCTGATTGCTCATGCGGGCCGAGGCTCGCGGGCTGTCGGGAATGTTGATCGCGTCCACGCCAACCGACTTCAGGAACTTTGCGCCCTCGATTTCTTTCTGGATGTCGATCCCCTTCGGGGGAACGATCTCGACCATAGTCACGAACTCACCGGCAGCAAGCTTCGCGCCCAGCCGGGACCGTTCTTCCACTGCTACTGCGGGCACGGCTTTGACCGCCACCTCGCCCGTGGCGCGCCCCACTGGAGCTTTCGCTCGCGCCGCATCCACACGCAGCACATTCTTCATCTCACGGATATGCTCGGGTGTGGTGCCGCAACAACCTCCCACCAACTGAACGCCGGCCGCCACAAACATTTGTGCATAAGTCGCCATGTATTCCGGAGAGCACAAATAGATGTTCCGGCCTTCCACGGAACGAGGGATACCGGCGTTCGGCTGCGCTGACAGGGGCAGGGCGGTCAGCGCTCGCACTCGTTCCATGGTTTCCAGCATGGCCACAGGCCCGACGCTACAGTTACAACCGATTACATCCACGCCCCATTCTTCCAGGCGCGGGACAAAGACCTCGGGCGTGGAGCCATCCAGGCAGTTGGCATCCTCATCCACCGTCACCTGAGCAACGACAGGCATTTTGGGGTTCACTTCCCGGGCAGCCAACACCGCCTGGTGGAGTTCCTCCAGGTAGCCGAACGTCTCAAGCATGATCAGGTCCACTCCGCCTTCGACCAGCGCCGCAATCTGTCCGCGAAAGGCTGCACGCGCTTCTTCTAGAGACGTCTTGCCTAGCGGCTCAATACGAATTCCAAGCGGGCCTACTGAGCCCGCAACCCAGCCATCGAAGCTTTTGGCCGCCTCGCGCGCCAACCTTGCCCCAGCCAAGTTGATGTCGCGAACCCGGCTCAGTAAGCCGTGCCGCTCAAGGCGAAAGGCATTGCCGCCAAATGTATTGGTTTCTATGATTTCAGCTCCAGCCTGCATATATTCGTGGTGGATTCCGCGAATCAGATCGGCTTGCGACAAGTTCAGTTCGTCGTAGCAGCGGTTGATAAAGATCCCCTTGGCGTACAAAAGGGTGCCCATGGCACCGTCGCACAGGACGGGACCCTTCTTTAAGCGCGCAATCAGATCGGTAGCCATTGAAACCAGAATATAGTACCAAGTCGATTGTGACTATCCCCTTGCAATTGAATGGAATGACGCTATAGCGAAATACCTTTTTCGGCAGCCGAAAGGCCGATTCCGCCCACAGACTGTACGAAAGCCTCTGTTATAATCCCGTTTTCTTGCATCTAAATAGAACGCTCGTCCCTGCCTTCGGAGCCTCGGGTTTGAAAAGGATCCTCGTCAATCTAGCCGTCTTGATCTTCGGTAGTGTGGTTCTAAGTTCCTGCGGCAGTTACTCCTCGCCTTCGAGCAGTACCAGCCAGAGACAGAGCGGCCTGCCATTTCGGGTTTTCGTGTCCAATCCCCTGCAGCCTACCTCGAGCGGCAACTTTCCGGTTTTCAACATCATAGACGCGTCGAAGGATGTACTTTCTCCAGCAGCTGTGAACCTGTCGGGGACCGGACCGGATCCCAGCCTGATGGCCGAGTCGCCGGATCTGCAAAAAACCCTGGTATTTAGCGCCTCGAACAACTCCATTGCGATTGTCGACAACGCAACCGAAGGTGTGGCCGCGGCTGGCGGCACTCCGTTGCCGGCCATCACGCTGCCGGATTTCACTGAAAGCATGTTAGTGGCTGCTGCCGGCACCAAAGCCTACGCTGCCGTCCGCAATGCTCCGATTCCTGGGCAGACGCCCGGCGCGGTCCTGCAAATGGACCTGACAACCGGCAAGATCACGGCCACGCTCCCCGTTCCCAATGTGCATTACATCGCCCAGAGCCACAACGGGAACCGTATCCTCGCGCTGTCTGACAATTCCAACTCGATCACGGCCATCGCGACGCCCCTGATCGGGACGAACACCGACCCTCGCACCACGGTCACCGGCCCCTTCGATAATCCAGTTCTGGCAATCTTCAGCCCCGACGACTCCACGGCTTACGTTTTGAATTGCGGACCAGAATGTGGGGGGATGGCCGCCAGCATCACGGTGCTTGATCTGAACACCAACACGCCGATCGGCAGCAACGTTGCGGTGAGCGCGGCAACGATCGGATTGATTTCGGGTACGACCCTGTACGTAGCCGGCACGCCGCCGGGACAAACCTGTGCGGGTTCGAGCCCTGCCACTCAGGCTACGTCCTGCGGAGTGTTAAGCGTGGTGGACCTGGCGGCGAAGACAGTCACAGCTACTGCGGTCATCACGGATGGTGCTCACAATCGTATGGAAATGGGTGCCGACGGGCAGCTCTTCATCGGCGCGCGCAATTGCACGAACCTGAATATCACCGCCGCTCCTGCCGAGGTTCGTGGCTGCCTATCCATATTCAACGCGCAAACCAAAGCGGTCACTGTGCCTCCGGAAAATGGCGACGTCACCGGGATAGCTCCCATCACCAACCGGCATGTGGTTTATGTCTGCCAATCTGGGGAGGTATGGATCTACGACACCACCACCGACAAGATGCAAACCACCCAGGTGGACATCCTCGGTCAGGCAAGTGATGTAAAGCTGGTGGACCGGTAGGTTTTGGATTGTCTGCAGATACCCCTTTGCGTGTTTTGTGTGGCCTTCGCGTGCGTTGCGGTCCAAGGCTTCTTTTACTTGGTCAAAGAACCTTGGAAACCGCGAAGTGCGCAGAATGTTCGCCAAGAACGCAAAGAAGAACGGCATACGGCATCTGCGGAACCGCCGTCATTCTCAAGGTTCCAACACCAATCGATGCACCGTTGCCTTCTCTACTGCTTGCTTGGAAGACGGCCACAAGAAGGTGAAACCCTCATACCACGCTTTCCACTGATCCATGTAGTGGGGACTTAAGAAGTTCCCGGACTCCCCCGTCACCAGGTTTAGGGTGGATTGATCGAGATTCGATAAATCCACCGTCATTCGCTCTGAAGGCCCTTCGCTCGGGTTCGACGCTTTGACGGTATACGCGCTGCCGGATTGGGGCTTTACCCCGGGCCCGGTCCAATGCCGGAGAAGAGGGATTCTTCCCAGAATCGGATGTTGGATGTCCAGCGCATTAAAGCTGCCCCACTTCCAGGATTCCAGTCGTTTCGGTGCGCGTGGCTCATTGACGGCGGCCTCGACCGCAGCCGCCAGCAGTTCGTTGTAATTGGGGAAGGATTGCGGCAACCAGCGCGCGGGCTGGTGCTGCAAAACATTTTCCAGCCAGACCGACTGCATCCCCCAGCGATAGCTCTTCCAGCTAAGCGTGTCCCCAGACTTGCTTCCGTCCACTGCCGGGCCGAGTTTAGGTTCAAGCAGAAGCCTGAACAACTGCGCGCGCGTGCGGGTCTCGATAGTCGGGGCGGCTGAGTCCGCAGTCATGCGTCCGTCCCACTGGCGCAGAATGTCAGCGGCCTGCCTGACGCGCGCTGACGGGGACTTGGCGTGGTCCACCGCATAGATGAAACGCTCGGCAAAGTAGCGCTCTTCGTCTGAGTAGATGTCCATTTCCAGCGC
>Ga0335070_10001656_pt1 | contig 25861 bp, 19 predicted proteins | sample Lox_Sample_13_FD_206722 | JGI IMG/M metagenome (GOLD analysis project Ga0335070, IMG submission 206722) | Soil microbial communities from Loxahatchee National Wildlife Refuge, Florida, United States - Lox_Sample_1.3 | ecosystem: Environmental > Terrestrial > Soil > Wetlands | place: USA...
AGCGCCACGCCGACGCCCAACGAAACCGGCTACTCCAGCAACGCCTCTGCCGCGACGCTGATCGAGACGCCGACGGGCGTGTCCTTCGGCACGGTGACGGCCAACTCCATCGTGCTCAACGCCGGCGGCACCTTCACCAACCTGACCACCGGCTCGTCGGGCCTGTACTTCGACTCCACCACTACCGGCGGGGATGGCGGAATCAATGCCTGGGTGCAGACCACCACCGATACCGCCACGGGCCTGAGCCCGAACACGAGCTATACGTTCCAGGTGAAGGCCCGCAATCAGAGCAGCGTGGAGACGGCTTACAGTCCCACCGCCGCCAAGGTAACGCTGGCCAACGTGCCCACGGCCCCGACGCTGAGCGGGGCCACCCGGACGGCGTTGAACCTGGACGTGAACGCTAACGGCAACCCGGCGGCAACGCAGTTCGCGGTAATGTGTACAGCGAGCAGCCCGACGGACCTGAACTGGAACGGCAAGTACGTCAACGCCTCCGGCGGGGCCAGCGCCACGGCGGTGTGGCGGACGGAGGCCCAGTGGGGCGTGACGACGGTTCAGGCCTTGCAGGCCTGCACGACGTACACGTTCGCGGTGAAGGCCCGGAACACCGAGCTGGTGGAGACGGCCTTCGGACCAGGTGCGTCGCTGGGCACGGCGGGACATCTGGGTGACATGGACGGGGACGGCAACGTGGATGGCGCCGACATCCAGTCCTTCGTGACCTGCGCGATTTCCGGCGGGTCGGGCTGCGCCTGCGCCAACATGACCATCTCCGCGTTCGTGAACTGCCTGCTGCACCCGGGGACGTGCCCGTAACGAGGAAGACCGTACAGCGGATCGCGAATAACCAAGCCCATGGATCGAGTTGGGTTGATCCTCACCGATTGGTATAGTGCTTTTGTGGGGAGGGCACGGAGGGGATCAGAGAGCCGATCCGTGGGCTTGTCTTAGGTTGTGTGTGCAGATGGAGCAAGGCGTGAACGTCGTGGGCATGACCTTCGATGAAGTGGTGGCGGCTGTTTCGCCACGACCGGCGATGGTTCGCCCGCTGCGAGACGCGTACAAGCAGCTTATGCGCGGCCAGGCGGAGGAGGTGTCGCTTCCCTGGAGCAACGCGGTCTTGCGCGCCGACGTCTATCCAGTCGTGCGTCATCAGCGCGACGGCGAGCTGATCAAGTTCGTACAAGGCACGGCCGACGGGCTCGAGATCGAGAGCGTGATCGTGCCCATGCGCCGAGCCGGCAGGAAATGGCAATCGTTATGCGTGTCGTCGCAGATCGGTTGTGCCCGGGGATGCGCCTTCTGTGAGACCGCCCGATTGGGCTTCCTGCGGCAGCTCTCGGCCGGGGAGATCGTCGGCCAGATTGTGGCGGCGCGCAGGGAGTTCCAGGCCGAAATCCGCAACGTCGTCTTCATGGGCATGGGTGAACCGTTCGACAACTTCGAGGCGGTCGTTCAGGCCGTGCGGGTGCTCTCGGATCGTTCGGGTCCTTCGATCGGCAAGTCGCGGATCTGCATTTCAACTGCCGGCCGCGCCGAGGGAATTCGCCGGCTGGCCGCCCTCGGCTGGCGCCGCTTGAATCTGGCTGTTTCACTCAACGCCCCCAATGACCAGATCCGCTCCCGGATCATGCCGATGAACCGTAGCGAGTCAATGGCGGTTCTCCGCGAGGCGCTGTTGGCATACCCGCTGCGCACCTGCCAGTTCTTTATGATCGAATACGTGTTGATCTCCGGCGTAAATGACGCTCGCGAGCATGCCCGACAGTTAGCGGAGTACTTGAAACCCGTGAAATGCTGCGTGAACGTCATCCCGTACAACCCTCGTCCGGACTCGGCCCTGGCGGCACCGACGGAAGAGGAGCAGCGGCAATTCCTCGCCTGGCTTCAGGAAGCGGGGCAATTCTGCAAGCCTCGCTTGACCAAGGGCCGGGAGCACATGGCGGCCTGCGGCCAGTTGGGTAACCGGATGTTGGCGCGGCGACCCGCCGCCGCACGAGGGTGATCACCCCACTTCTGCGGTCAGGCACATCTCCCCGCTGGCAATACTGATATTCACGCCTGCACGACCGTTCTTTGGGGCTTCCCGTACGGCTCAATCCAACACGGTGTTTCGACATGGGCCCAGGCCCGCCGCGAACCAGTCCATCCACGCTCAGCCTGGGACGCGGTCGAGATGAAACTCACCCACGAATGATGCAGCCGACTGGCCCACACAGCCGATATCTGGCGCGAAAACGATTACGAGCCAGTGGTTCTCGACGGGAGCAGCGGAATTGCCCCGGCAGCGACAGCCCTGTTATGGCGTATGCAATCGGGGGAGCGACTGTCGGCGCCCGATGTTCCGTCCCGCCCAGATCACAGCTCAAGGAGATTCCGGTATGACGCGAAACAAATTGGCAAGCACGACATTCGCGATTATCTGTGCTGTTATCGTGGTTCTGGCGGTTGCGGTTATGTCTGTTCATGGCGCAGTTCCCCCTCCCTCGAAGGACGCGATAGCAGCCGCGCCGCCGCAGGCGGTTGAGGATTCAGAAAATCTCCAGTTGCCCGAGACGGAATCGGGCACGTCGCCCCTGCCACGGGGAACGCGAATCGTCCAGATCAAGAAATCCTGGAAGGAGTCCTGGTCGGTTGGTGATGACCAGGATCCGCCGGACGGATCGGGCAACATGGAGGATCGGGACCGCGGTCCGACCGACGGTCGGCGCCATCGCTCAGGGCCGCCCAAGGCTGTCAACTTCGACGACGACTCCGGCCATGAGCGATTGAGTCCGCCGCCTCGCAGGCTTGACGCCCCTTCCCCGCAGCCCAACCAACGCAAGGGTGAGGACCGCCCGGAGAAGGGCGAACGCGGCCCCTGGGTGGAGATCAACCTGCTGTTGAAGAGCTTCGACGACCTCGTCGAATTCTACGAGGAGCAGGGCCGCTGGGCGGACAAAGAGCAAGCCTTGAGACAACGGATCGAGATCTGCCGCAAGCTTGCCGAGCTGCGCATGTTGGCCGAGGCTGACGGGCCTGGTGCGGCGATGCAGGAGTTTTACCGTTCCATTCACCGGCCTGATCGCGCCTTAGAACTGGACCTGCACAACCTCGGCCGCGAGCTCGACCGCCTGGCGCAGAAGGGCGCGGAATTGGACGCGGAAATGGCCCGCCTTGCCGCGCGCCGCGATCTACTCGAACGAAAAATGAGTGAGCTGAACGAACGCCGGGACCAACGGCTGAGCGAACTCAGCGACATGCAAAAGCGACTGCGGATGGAGCAGGCCGACCCCGATGATGCCGACGATGAAGATGAGGATGTCGGCGATACCTGGTACGGCCCGGAACGCGATCTCAGTAAGCCCCTCGACGCCGTCGAAGCCGCCTTGACCGACCGCGGCATGGAAGATTCAAGCCGAGAGCGTCTCGAGTGGCGCCGAGGCCGCATTCTCCGAACAATGCAGCGCGACGCCGTAGATCCACAAGTCCCGGTTCGCAAGGCGGCGCAAGCGGATCCAAATTCGGCTGCGTCTGGAGACTCCACTTCAGGCCTGGGCGAAGCAGCGTTGCTCAACATGCTGGAGCCACCGTGCAGACCAGATCCCGACGGCGAATCGTACGCCAAGCAGCGGGTGGAGCGGAATTTCGCCGAGATCGAGAGCCGTCTTCAGCCGGTCGAGGCCCCCCTCGATCAGACAGTGGCCTCGGGAATCATGGGACCGCCAGACGACCGTGATTGACAGCCGCCGGCCCCCGATCTTTCACCCCACGGTAAAACCAAATCCACACAGGGGAGGATCAGAGCTGCTTCCTGGCCATTTCGCTGAGCTCCTCCAGCGACTTGCCAGGAAAATGGTCGGTAAGCTTGGCTCGCTCGGCCTCGGCTTCCTCGATGAGCCCGAACCGTTGATACTGATCAGAGGACTCCAGCGCAGAGGCGATGAAGCGGCGCTGCTCTTCCCGCTCGATCAGCGACCGGATCTTTTCATCGGCCAGAAGATCACTGACCTGCTGCTGGCACTTCTCCCCGGTAGGCGTGTCCGCAAAACGTCGGGCGATGCTCTTCAGACCTCTGGAGACGTCGAGGTACAGCGTCGGATCATCCTGCGCCTTGAGCCAGGACCGTCGCACTTTCATGTAGGCTTGAGCGGCACTCCGCTCGCGCAAGGCAGGCTGGGCATGCCGGTCCTGCCGAATTTGGGTGACGAGCCCATCCGCCAGTCGCGCGGGATCCGGATACTGCGACGCCACCCGAAGCCTCACAAGAAGGTTCGCATAGTTGGTCCTCACCTCCAGGGCGAGATCCATTGCTTTGGCATACTCGCCCCGCCCGTACAGATTGGTCGCCTCCACCAGGCGCGACATGGCCGTCTCGTGTAGCGCCAGCAGTTGGTCATACGCCTCGCGACCGGGACCTTCCAGATTGGCGATTGAGATGGTGTACCTGAACTTGCCGATTGCGGCGGAAACGTGTCCTCTGTCGAGCAGATCCCTGGCGGTTTTCAGGACGGACTCGGCCCGCTTCAGATCCACCGCCGTGACCTGCTTGGGGCGGCTCGACTGGACATAGATACGGCGACCGCCGCAGGGGCCCGATCCTCAGGGTCCCGACAGGACCTCCTGGCACGGCCACAACAACGCCGTCGCCGCGAGGATCAGCCCCCAGCACCATCGAGTCACCAGGTCGGATAGATGGTCGTGCGCCACGGATCGGCTCCCGTGAAGGTGCGCGTGGGTCAAAAGCAGCGATTGCCGAAGCCTACCCAATTGTCCCCAACGCAGTCGCCTCAGTCAAGGATCATAGGGGATCAAACGGCAAAAGAATGGACGATGCCGTGTGTGCTGATCAGTTCCTCGATGGATGCGTGCTGCCGCAGCTATCCTTCCGCGTGGGCCGCCTGGCGGACGCCCCTTTTCATCAGCGTGACGATCCCTTCAGGGATCTTCGACAGCGGCAACTGGTGATCGACGCAGCCGGTGGCAACGGCCGCCTTGGGCATGCCATAGACAAGACTGGTCTGCTGGTCCTGAGCGATGGTCCACGCCCCGGTGCGGTGAAGCTCGACAATTCCCTCGGATCCGTCTTCTCCCATGCCGGTCATGACCACGCCGATGGAGCGCGGCCCGCAGCTTCGAGCCACCGACGAGAACATGACATCCACGGAGGGCTTGTGCAGGGACTCCTTGGGGCCGTCGTCAAGGTGGACCCGCAGGTCCACGCCCCGCCGCATGACGCGGAGATGGTGCGTGCCGCGGGCAATGAGGATGAGTCCCCGCTCCAGCTTGTCGCCATCCGCCGCCTCCTTCACATTGGCCGCGCAGATGTTGTCCAAGCCCGCGGCGAACGTGCTGGTGAATGGGTACGGCATGTGTTGCGTGATCACGATCGGCACGAAGTCGCTGGGGAACGTGGGCAGCATTTGGGTGAGCGTCTGCGGTCCGCCGCAACTGATGCCGATGGCGACCACCCAGCCGCGCTCGGCACATGGCGGCAATTTCGGAGCCGCGCTCATCGCCTTCTGGATCACGTTTCTGGTCCGGCCCTTGGAACGGGCCGCCGCCAGGACGCGCTCAACCAGCTTGCTCTTGAAATGCGGCAAGGTGGCGAGTTCGCCGGCCTTGGGCTTGGTCACATAATCGAAGGCGCCTTTCTGCAGGGCCTCAAGGGTGACGGCGGCGCCGGCCTTGGTCAGCGTCGAAACGACAACGAAGGAAACCGGCGCCTTGCCGACAACGTGCTCCAGCACTCCCATGCCGTTCAGTCGGGGCATCTCCATGTCGAGGGTGACGACGTCTGGCTTGAGCGATTGGATCTTGGCCAGGGCTTCGATGCCGTCAGCCGCGAAACCGATGACTTCGATCCGCGGATCCTGAGAGAGGCCGGCGCGGAGCATCGTCCTGACGAAGTTGCTGTCGTCGACGATGAGGGTTCGGACCTTGCGGCCTGGCATAAAATCGGTGGGCATGGTCGGCCAATCTCCCAGCACCGCGGGAGGCCGGGCCTTCATAGTGAAGGACCAGGCCGCTGGACCGGCGCGCCCGCCGCCGCCGAACCGCCTTTCCCGCTATCGCGTTATCGGTTGGACGGCTCTGTGGCTTGGCCTGCAATTGGACTTGTCACTTCTGATCAACCCGGTTTTTCCGGATCACCATCGCCATCGAGCTCCCGGGCATTGCCTGTTTATCACCAAAGGAGCCGCCTCCGGGCTGTGAAACTCGCGGCTCCAATAAAGAACTTCCGGACCGCATGAAACCAACGCCGCAAGCACCCATCTCGGACCAGCGGTCGGGATTCCACGAGCCGCAAGCCATGCGGCGGTGACGCTCATTCATCAGGCTGCCGAATCGAACAACGCCTACTCATAGGCCCCATGACTGCTGTGAAATCTGTCCTGGGACGCCTTGTCGAGTCTGGCGAATACGGCCTCGAGATGCACGATGGAATCGTTGAATTCCTGCAATTGCTTCTGCGTGACGCGTTCGGGCGGAATGGGCAGCAGCATTGACCATCGCGTCGGTGGCACCAGCGCAACCGTCGTGCGCAGGGTGGAGATCTTCGCCACTCCTCCCCGGTAGCCTCCCCATGATCGGCCGATCAATTCCCGCTTCCAATAGTAGGCCAACCGGCAGCGGCGCCCCGTGCAGTACTCGACGTTCCAGTTCTGCGGGCCGCGGAGCACATCGAGAAGCACCTCCTGCGAAGCCAAGGCGTGGCCGGTTTCGTGCTCGGCCCGGCTTTTGGCCTTGTCCTTTTCCAGTTGATCGACTCGTACGAGAATCGTCTGATCCAGGGCGAAGGTCAGCGGCGTCAGAAGCGTGGCTTCGACGCGAACCCCGGCGCGGCCCTTGTAGCTGCCGGGCTCCGGCGGCTTCCCGTCAGGCCGGTCCGGTGGAACCTTGTGCAACGTATAGAGGATTCGAGCCGTGTCGTCGGTCACCAACTCATGGAAGTGGATACCGACCACGTCCTGAAGGTCCGGCGCCATCCACTCCTTCCAGACGACATCCGGTATCTCCACGACCGGTATCTTGGTGTCATCTTTCTCGATATAAACGCGGTCGACCAGCACCTTGACCTGGCGGGACGACGGCATAGGCAGACTCTGCCAGTCGGGCTCCCCCTTGTGCCATGACGCTGCATCGGGGCCTGCGGGCGTGACGATCAGCTCCCACGGGACGCCATCCAGCGGTTGGCCCGACCGATTGGCCCGGTAGGCCCAGCCGCCGATTTCGACAGGTTCGCCAGAGTGACTGGCTGGTTGCGAGCTGGGAGGGGTGAGTTCGACCTTCTTCTTGCCGGGTCGGGTCTGGCCATCGGTTACGGCGGGTGCGCAGAGCAGTGCCACCAGAGCCAGCCAGGTAAAAGCCAGGCAACCCAACCTGCGGCCCGGCCGCGACCCACCAAGACCCATCGAGCGTCTCCTGGAGCGTCCTCCCCCCGAGCAAAGCCGCCCACACGGCCCTATATTGTACGCGGCCGGCGGTTTTGGGGCGACGGCGGCTCCTATTCCGTTCGGGCGTGTTCTCCGGCCCTCACGGGCGCCCCTTTGGCGGGCAGCCTCGGTGGCGCGTCTTGAGTCGATAGAGCCCAAAGCCCTCCGGGATGCCGCTCAAAGGCTGGAAAGCCGCCGGCGCATGCGTGGTTCTTGTGACCCGAGGCGAGGACTTGACCGATCTTGGTGGTATATGATATGGTGGTTCCCATAAATGGGGGACTTGGGTGCAGGCCCGCACCCACTGAGACGACGGCCCTTGATCAGCACACGTCAAACAACGTGATCCGCTTAATGTTGCACAACACGGTGCTGCAACATGGCGGTTTCGTTGCGCCCGCACGAGGGGCGAATGATCGTATTGGGGGCCACTTAATCAAGAGACACGCAAGGGACGCAAGATTCGATGATAAGAGTGACTCTTCCGGACAAATCAGTGATGGAGATGCCTGACGGCGCCTCCGCAGCGGACGTTGCCGCCAAGATCAGCCCCGGTCTTGCCAGGGCGTCCATCGGAGCGAAGGCCAACTTCGGCGATGGCGACGTGAAACTCGATCTCGGCGCGCCCCTGGGACGCGACTGCTCGCTGCGGCTCATCACCGAGAAGGATGTCGAATCGCTCGAGATCCTGCGGCACAGCGCCGCTCACGTCATGGCCGAGGCGATCTGCCGCCTGTGGCCCCAGACCAGGCTGGTCTACGGCCCGCCCGTCGAGAACGGCTTCTACTATGACATCGAGCTGGATCACCGCCTCACGCCGGAGGACTTTCCGCGCATCGAAGCAGAGATGAAACAGATCATCAAAGAGGACCGTCCTTTCACCCGGTACGAGATGAGCCGCGAACAGGGTATGGCGAAGGTCCAGGCCGAGGGCAATCCGTACAAGCTGGAAAACGCCGAACGGGCCAAGGGAGACCGGCTGAGCTTCTATGTGACCGGCAACGAGCCGGGCAAATACTGGGAAGATCTGTGCGTCGGCACGCATGTGCCGAGCACGGGGCGGATCGGCGCGGTCAAGGTGCTGAGCGTGTCGGGGGCCTTCCTTCACGGCGACGCGAGCAAGCAGCAGTTGCAGCGTGTCAACGGCACCGCGTTCCACACCAAGAAAGAGCTGGACGCCTACCTGACCCAGCTCGAAGAGGCCAAGAAGCGAGACCACCGCCGCATCGGCCAGGAGCTGGGCCTGTTCACGATCGATACGCTGGTCGGCAGCGGCCTGATCCTCTGGAAGCCGAAGGGCGGCATCGTCCGGCACATCCTCGAGGAGCACCTGCGCGACAAGCTCATCGAGTACGGCTACGACATGGTCTACACGCCGCACATCGGGCGGCTGGACCTTTATCGCACCAGCGGGCACTTTCCGTATTACCGCGACGCCCAGTTCCCGCCGCTGTACGACTCTCAGACCGCGTGGGTGCTGAACGAGCTGTGGGTGGCGATCGCCGAGGACCCCTCGGGCCAGAGCCTGCCTCCGGCCACCGAGCGTCTCCTGGACGAGCTCAAGCGGATTGACCCGGGGACGTACGATCGCCTGATGGGCAATACGCCGCAGCGAACGACCGGACACCTGCAGAGGGAGGCAGGGTATGCCCACCACAATCTGCAGTTGATTCGCGAGTTTCTGCAGGAGTCGGACGGCTTCCTGCTCAAGCCGATGAACTGCCCGCACCACATCGGCATTTACAGGAGTGAGCCGCGAAGCTATCGTGACCTGCCGGTTCGGTACGGAGAATTCGGGACCGTTTATCGCTACGAGAAGTCGGGCGAGCTGGCCGGGATGACGCGGGTCCGCGGCTTTACCCAGGACGATGCCCACTTGTTCTGCACCCCGGAGCATTTGCAGCAGGAAGTGGCGGGCTGCATGGCCCTGACGCGGTACGTGCTGGAGATCCTGGGGCTGAAGGACTATCGCGTCCGCGTGGGCCTGCACGATCCGACCGACAAGAAGTACATCGCCAGCCCGGAGGCCTGGGCCCAGGCGGAAGCCGCCATTCGCAAGGCGGTCGCCTCCAGCGGACTCAACTCGTCGGAGGAGATCGGCGAAGCGGCCTTCTACGGTCCCAAGATCGACTACCTGGTGAAAGACTGCATCGGCCGGGAGTGGCAGCTCGGCACGGTGCAGGTGGATTACAATTTGCCCGAGCGGTTCGACTTGACCTACGTGGCCCAGGACAACCGGCCCCATCGGCCCATCATGGTTCACCGCACGCTGTTCGGAAGCATGGAGCGATTTGTAGGCATTCTCATCGAGCACTTCGAGGGGGCCTTTCCGCTCTGGCTGGCGCCCACCCAGATCGCCGTCGCGACGATCAGCGAGAAAAGCAACAACTATGCCCGCGAGATCGCCGCCGGCCTCAAGGCCGCGGGCATCCGCGTGGAGGTCGATGACTCGCCGGAAAAGATCGGACCGAAGAAGCATCGGGCCCGCAAGCTGAGGATTCCGTACATCGCGGTGGTCGGCGAGCAGGAGATGCAGAGCCGCACCGTGAATCTGAATGATCGCGAAGGCAGGCAGTTGGATAACATGAGCTTGCCTTTACTGGTCGAGCTGCTGCTGCAGGAAAACAAGCCCGGCGGCAGACCCAAGCTTTCGCCGGCGGGTGCGTGACCCGCAGGCGCTTTTGGTAAGGTCCTGTCGCGGAGTAAGCGGCAGGAGGCATGAGTGGTTGGTTGAAGAAAGGAAGGTGATCGCCTATTTCCAACTTGAGATGCAACGAACAGATACGTCTATCGCCGATTCGGCTGATTGACCACGAGGGCAAGATGTTGGGCGTGGTGCCCACGGACGAGGCGACCAGGATGGCCCGGGAAGTGGGCCTGGACCTGGTGGAGGTTTCTCCCAACGAGCGGCCGCCCGTCTGCAAGATCATGGACTACGGCAAGCACAAGTACCTGCAGTCCAAGAAACTGAAGCAGAAGCACCACGAGCGGAGAACGAAAGAGATCCGGCTGCGTCCCAAAACTGATCCGCACGACAAAGAAATCAAGATCAATCGAGCCAGGACTTTCCTGGAGCACGGCGACCGCGTGCAATTCACGATGATGTTCCGTGGACGCGAGCGGTTCCATGCGGACTCCGGCTACGAAGCCTTCTCTGAGATAGTCACGAGGCTGGGCGAACTCGCCAAGGCCGAGCAGCCCGCCAAGCTGATGGGCCGCCGGCTCACGATGATCCTGGTACCGGCGAAGCTGGCCAAGGTGGGCGGCAAACCGAGCCCCGGGGACAAGCCCAAGCCGTCGGACGCAGGCCGCCAGAAGGTGGGGCCGAAAGAGGAGATGCCTAAGGACATTGAGCCGGATGAAGAGCTTGATGAAGAGATCGACGAGGAAGACGACACCGATACGGTCGAGCCACTGGGCGCCTATTCCGACCCTCCCGTTGGAAACTGAGCATCCACGGCTCGGGTCAGCCTCGGGCGGATCTCTTTAAACCGATGCAGCGGCGTACCTTAGACGTGGAGAGCCGGCGCGCCGGATAGAGGCATTGGAAGGGTCTTTCTCGGACATAGTGGGTTTTTTCGTCAACTCGTCGCACACAATCGGCAGTCGACCGGAGCGGCTCCGCTCCTTGCAGAAACCAGCCATTCGCCTTATCCTATGGGGCTCGCCACTGAAATGTGGCCAGCACGGGAGTGCGCCAACATGCCGAAGATGAAGCGTCACAAAGGGCTTGCCAAGCGGTTTAAGGTCTCCGCCAGGGGCAAGCTTCGCTACAACAAAAACAACGCCGGACACCTGATGACCTCCAAGAGTGGGACGCGGCGACGGCGACTGCGAAAGAAGGACGAACTGGTCGACAAGAAGCTCGCCACCAAAATCAAACGCATGCTGTTGGCCTGAGGGGCGTTGGGCGTCTGAACGCGCAGGGTAGTTGGCGCGGGCCTGAGTCCGCGAGTGCCGCGAGATCTTTCCAGCCCATCGAGGGCGGATGCACGGTCGCCGGCCTTGGACCGGCAGATAAGTTGGAGTTGAGGAAATGCCACGCACGAGGGGCTCGGTCGCCCATCACAAACGCGTCAAAAGACTATTGAAGGCTGCCAAGGGCTACTACGGCGGGCGCAGCAAGCTTCTGCGGCCTGCCCGGGACACGGTGCGGCGAGCGGGCGTCTACGCCTATCGCGATCGCCGGGCTCGAAAGGGCGAGTTCCGCGCATTATGGATCACTCGCCTTACCGGCGCCTGCCGCAGCCGGGGCGTCTCCTACAGCCGGTTTATCAACGGCCTCAAGCTGGCTTGCGTAGGCCTGAACCGCAAGATGTTGAGCGAGATCGCCATTGCGGACGCCGAGGCTTTCGACATGATCGTCGAGTTGGCCAAGAGCAAGATGCCGAAGGCCAAGTAACACGGCCGCGGCGTTACACCGGACTCGGTCTCACAAGGCGCTGCTGGAGAAACTCGCAGCGCCTTCTTCGTGCGCCCGTCCGGTCGTCATGGCGGGAGTAATGACAATATGGCCAGGATCGGCGTCATCTTTGACATGGACGGCGTGCTGGTGGACAGCTATGCCCCCCATCTGGAAAGCTGGCGGAAGCTGGCCGCGGAGCTTGGCGCCGCCATCAGCGAAGCGCAGTTCACCGGCACCTTCGGCCGTACCAGCCGTGACATCATCGCGGAGATCTTCGGCGTGAGTGACTCCGATGGAATCAGCCGTCTCGACGACCGCAAGGAGCAGATCTACCGCGACATCATCCGTCATGCCGTGCCCGCCATGCCGGGGGCCATGGAAGCGGTTCGGCGTCTGATGGCGGCGGGGTTCCGCATTGCCGTGGGCTCTTCCGGCCCGCCGGAAAACGTCGAGCTGGTCTGCGAAGAGATGGGGCTCGGCCCGTATCTCTCCGCCAAGGTGACCGGCAGCGACGTGCAGCGCGGCAAGCCCGATCCGCAGGTCTTCCAGCTGAGCGCACAACGCATGGGCATCGAGCCGCGTGCCTGCGTCGTGGTCGAGGACGCCCCCGCGGGCGTCGAGGCGGCGCGGCGCGCCGGCATGCGCTGCGTGGCGCTGGCCGGCACCCATCCCGCCGCAGCCCTTCAGAACGCGGACAGCGTCATCGAGAGCCTCGACGAGTTAACGTCGGAGCTCATCATGGAGCTGATCTAACATCGTCTATAGCACGGAGGCACGGACACGCGGGGAAAGGAACAGCATACTCGCGGCTACTGGCATGCCGTGGCTCGGCGGACCAGCGATTCGGCGGTAGCTTCGTCGGCGGCCTCGGCGATGACTCGGGCGATCGGCTCGGTGTTCGAGGGGCGCAGATGAACCCAGCCCTCCGGCCAGTCGATCCGCACGCCGTCTGTGTCGTTAATCCGACCCTTGCCAGCGATGCCGCGGATTCTTGTCAGCCAGGCGCCGATCCGATCGCGCGGCATATCAAACTTCCGCTTGATCATCACATAACGCGGCATGGCGTCGACGATGACCGACAGCGGACGGCGCTCGGCTGCCAGGAGGTTCAGCACGAAGCCCATGCTCACCAGGCTGTCGCGGACCCAGACAATGCGCGGGTCGATGACGCCCCCGTTGCCCTCGCCGCCGATCACGCAGGCGTTGTCCTGCATGGCCTTGACTACGTTAGCCTCGCCCACCGGCGAGCGATGCACGGCAATACCGCCCACGGCCGCGGCGAGATCATCGATCATCCGCGAGGTGGACAGGTTCGCCGCGGCGGGCCCCGGCCGCCGGGTGAAGACGAACTTCGCCGCCAGAGCCAGCGTGTACTCCTCGCCGATGTAGCGCCCGGTGTCATCCACCACCGCCAGGCGATCGGCGTCAGGGTCCTGGGCGAAGCCGATGGCGGCCACGTGCCGCCGAACTTCATCGCACAGACCGGTCAGATTCTCAGCCAGCGGTTCGGGCGTATGGGCAAACCGCCCGTCAGGCTCGCCGTTGAGATGGATGACCTCGCAGCCGAGGCGTTCCAGGAGCATGCGACCGGAGACGCAGCCGGCGCCGTTGATGCTGTCCAGCACGACTTTGGTCCGCATGCGGCGGACGGCATCAACGTCCAGAACCTCCAGCACGCGGGCGACGTGGGTTTCGTTGGTGGACGTGTCGCTCGACAAGCGGCCGATGCGCTCGACCTTGACGAGGTCGAACGCTTTGCGGCGGTATCGATCGAAGACCCGCTCGGCCAGATCGGGCGGGGGCGCGCAGCCCTGCCGGGTGAAGAACTTGATGCCGTTCCACATGATGGGGTTGTGGCTGGCGGTGATCATCACGCCGCCGGCGGCACTGTGCCTGACGGTCATCAGCGCCGCGCCGGGCGTTGAAACCATGCCAAGGTCAATCACCTCGCAGCCCGTCGCCAGCAGACCGCTGGTCACCGCGGCCAGGACCATCGGTCCGCTGGGGCGAGAGTCCCGACCGATCACGACCTTCCCGCCGCCGAGATGGGAGCCGAAGGCGGCGCCCAGCTCCGCGGCGAGCGTGGGCGTCATGGTCTCGCCGATGATTCCGCGCGTGCCGGAGACAGTCATCATCAAGGTCATTTTGTCACTCCGTGACCGGCAGGATCACCACGGAGACACGGAGGCACGTAGAAGGGAAGAAAGAAAAGAGAAGCGGGGGAAGGATGAGATGGACGTCGATCTCGTGATGCTTCCAAGGAACGAGTATGGTTTCACTTTTCCTCTTCTTTTCTTCAACTTTTTTCTTCTCCGTGTCTCCGTGTCTCTGTGGTGATCTTCGCCGTTTTTTGCCGTTCGAGGTCTTCGCGGACTTCGGGCGGCAGGTATCGCCGGTCGGTTTCCGGCAGCGGCGCCAGCGCCGCCAGCGTGCGTTCGTATCGCGTCTCGAGATCGGCCATGGTGTCGACGAACAGCACGCTCTGGCCGCGGAGCATGCAATATCCGCCGCCTTCGCCGCCGAGGGGCTCGCGCCGCACCGTCAGGCCCATCTCCGCGGCCAGCGAGAGCAGCGCATCAAATCGCGATTGCAGGTCCATGACGATGGTCCCGTGTTGCGCCGGCAGGCCTTCGAATCCGGCGATTTCAGCGCTGCAAGGACGGTATCAAGTATCAGCGGGCCGACTGCCGATAAAACCGTCGATAGCCTGACCTTCGCCGGGTCGAACTCACACAACATGCTCCCAGAATCGCCGCAGAACATCAACCTTCCGCACGCGGAAAGCAGCCTCACCCAGCACCTGGACGGGCTGGAGCGCCGTTTGATCGAGCTTCAACTCCAGGTCGAGCGCCTCCAGAGGCTGGCCGCGCTGGGCACCATCTCCGCGATGCTGGCTCACGAGTTCAACAATATCCTCACACCGATCGTCAGTTATTGCGGCTACGCCATTCAGCGCGGCGATCCTGATTTGATGCGCACCGCCGTTGAGAAGACCCACAAGAACGCCCAGCGGCTCACGACCTTGTGCAATCGCATACTGGGAATGGCCGTGGACGATCAGATGGGCCCGACCGATACCGCACTCCTGCCACTGGTCCGCGACGCGGTCGAATGCCTGGGCCGTGATCTCGAAAAGGACAACATCGCGCTGTCCATCGATGTGCCGGAAAACCTCAAGGCCCATGCCACGCCTGGCGCGTTGCAGCAGGTTCTTTTCAATCTGGTGATCAACGCCAGGCAGGCGATGATCGAGAAGGGCGGGACTTTGAAGATCGTCTCTCGGCCACTGCCCGGCGGACGGGTTGCGGTGGACGTAACCGATACAGGCTGCGGCATCAGGCCGGAGCACATGGAGAAAATCTTCGAGCCTTTCTTCACCACCAAGGAGCACGAGGGCCGCCCCGATCGGCGCGGCATCGGGTTGGGTCTGCACATCTGCAAGCAGCTGATGGACGAGCAGCAAGGCACCATCACGGTGGTCAGCAAGCCTGGCGCAGGGACGACCTTCACGCTGACGCTGCCGGCCGGGCGACGCTGATACTCATCATGCAATACTCGATGCTGCGGCGGGAGCGGGGCGGAGAGGTTGTTCGGCCGCCAGGACCTGCTCGTGGGTGGCTTTCTCCTCGCCGAAGCGGACCAGCCGGGCGGAGTTGAACACCACCACGAAGCTGGACAGCGTGTGCAGGACCGCGGCCATGATCGGCGGCACGATGTTGAACGCGCCGAGCGACATGACCGTGATGACGAACAGCACGCCGAAGACGAGATTCTGGATGACCACCCTTCGCGTCGCCCGACTCAGGCGGACGAGGAAGGGGATGCGGGTCAGGTCATTGTTGAGCAGGGCGATGGATGCGGAGTTGATGGCCACGTCGCTGCCGGCGGCGCCCATGGCCACGCCGAGGTCGCCCGCGGCGAGGGCGGGGGCGTCGTTGACGCCGTCGCCGATGACCATGACGCGATGACCCTGCTGGCGCATGGCCCGGACCAGCTCGAGCTTCTCGTGGGGCAGGCAATCGGCCTTGTATTCGGTGCAGCGCATCTCGGCGGCCACGCGCTTGGCCACCGCCTGGCGATCACCGGTCAGGATGGCGACGCGGCGGACACCGGCGGCGCGGAGTTCCTCGACGGCCTCGCGAGCGGCGGGGCGGGTGCGATCTTCCAGGCCAACGATGCCTATCAGGCGGTCACCGTAGGCGACGTACAACTGACTCATGCCCTCGACCTGCTCGGCGGTCTTGTGCAGCGATTCGGTGGCGAAGCCCTTCTCTTTCAGGAACAGCTCCCGGCCAACGAGAATCTGCTTGCCATTGAGCCTGGCGGCGACGCCCTTGCCGGGCACTTCCTCGAAGTTCTGCGGCTTTTCGAGGCGGACGCGGGCCTCGTTGGCGACGTTCAACAGGGCACGGGCGGCGGGGTGGTTGCTCAACTGCTCGGCCGAGGCGGCGACGCGCAGCAGTTCGGCGCCATCGACGCCTTGGGAGGGCATCAGCCGGGTGACGGACAGTTCGCCGGTCGTGAGGGTGCCGGTCTTGTCGAAGACCACGGCGGTGAGTCGGCCGGCGCTTTCCAGGTGGGCGACATCCTTGATGAGGATACCCAGTCGGGCGGCGCAGGAGAGACCCGCGACCATAGCCGTGGGGGTGGCCATGATGAGGGCGCAGGGGCAGCTCGCGACCAGCATGGTGATGGCCCGCTGCATGCCGTTTTCGTCCTTGGTGAAGAAGAGGACCAGGCCCGCGAGCATCAGCACCACCGGCGTGTACCACACGACGTAGCGGTCGATCAGCCGCATGATGGGGATGCGGGTGTGCTCGGCCTGGAGGATCAGGCTTTGCACCTGGCCGAGGGTGGTTTCGCTGCCGACCTTGGTGACTTCGACGTCCAGCGCGCCGGTGAGGTTGGTGGTGCCGCTGAAGACGGGTTCGCCGGGCCGCTTGTCGACGGGCAGCGACTCGCCGGTAACGTTGGCCTGGTTCACGGTTGAGTCGCCGGAGAGGACCCTGCCATCCGCGGGGATGTTGTCACCGGGCCGTACGCGGACGCGTTGGCCCTTTTGCAGGGTGGACGCTTCTACCTCTCGCTCGCCACTGTCGGTGATCAGTCGGGCGGTTTTGGGGGTGAGCTTGATGAGTCCCTCGATGCTGGCTCGGGCGCCGATGGCGGTGCGACTCTCGATCAGCTCGGACAGAAGCAGGAAAAAGCCGATGACGCCCGCGGCGCGATAATCGCTGGTGGCGAAGGCGGCGACAATGGCGAGGGCCACGAGCTCATCCATGTGCATGTGGCCGCGGATGATGTTGCCGAAGGCATGCCAGATGATGCGGACGGCGAGCAGGAGCGCCCCGATCAACGCCACCAGATCCATCTGAAACTGCCAGAGGTAAGTATGCTTGACCTCGGTGGCGCCATAAGCGTTGGTGACTTCCATCTGGTCAACCGGGCTGGCCCATTGGACGTAGTAACTGGTCAGCACCAGCAAACCGCCCATGAGGGTGATGAAAAGCCAGAAGCCCGCTGACCTTGCTGCCGCGGCGGCCTCGCCCTTGCCGTGCATGTAATGCTCGGAGTGGCGATGCTCGTGATGCGCCGCCTCAATGTCCTGAACGCCGATTATTCGATGGGCCATCAACCTGTACCCCTTGCGCCGCGGGAATCCCCCATTGATGCTCTACGCCCCGCAGCGTCCAATGGTTCAACGCCTCGGACGTCGTGACCAGGATGATAGCCCGCTGGCCGCCCGCTGCCAATCGGTGGGCGGCTTGCCCGACAGTCGTCTGCACATGCGATTGGGTGCTGCCCGACTGCTGAAAACGGCAAGCATTGACCATGCCGAGCTGTCAAATTAGAGCGGGCAAACGACGAGTCCGCCGGCGGGCGCCACACAAAACCGATTATTCGCATCTGGTAGGAATCGCCGGGGCCGCAAACTGGCAGGTCAGCGGCCAGCGGAGGAGTCAAGAAGTTCGCAAAGCGTCGTCCGGGCGACCGGCAGGACGTCAGCGGGGATTAAGCCGTCTTTGTCGCTCGGCTGCCGGAAGGTGATCCGGCGATTGCAGGAAGATCTATCCCACTTCCCGCGTTTCGAACAGAGCCATGCCGAGCAGCAATGTGCCCAGGGCATAGATCAGGCCGTAGGCGGCGGCGGCGCCGAGGTAGCTCCAGGGGATGACGCGGTTGTCCGCAAGGGCGTCGACCATCCAGAAAAAGTGGAAATTGGGAATGATGTGAAAGGCGACATTGGCCCAGGTCGCTCCGGCCTCGGCGATGGGTTTGATGATCTGATCGGCGGTGAGACCTGTCAGGACTGCGGCGAGGCAGATAACGAATGTCGCCACCACCCCGACACGCGTGGCCGCCGCAACCGCGATGGCAGCCAGCATCGCCAGGGCCAGCAGGATCAGCACGCCGGCCTTGAATATTTCCGTTCCCTGGACCTTGCGGGTTTCCTGCACCAGGAAGTCGATATCCCGCTTCCACTGGAGGGAACTGCTCAAATTGATCAGGTAATCGTGATCCGCGTCGTTGATCGGTCCCTTCCATTCCTTCCGCACCAGCAGGCCGCGGTGTCCCTGGATCTGGCTGTCGCCCGGCAGAGGCCGGAACTCGATGATGTCCTTGAAGACCGCGGGGTCGGTCACCTCCTGGGGCAGATTATCCATGGTCTGGGTCGTCTCGAAGGTCCTCAGCTTCCAGTCCCGATCGACGACCAGGAGGATCACGGTGCTGAGAGTCAGAAGGGGAAGTGCCAGGGCGAAGACGGTCGGAAGGAAGCGGCGCTCATAGAGGTAGTTCATCACGCCGGCGACGACCAGGACGATGAGCATCACTCCGGGTCCCAGGATCAGCACGGTGGGGTCGGAAGTGTCTCGGGCCGTCTGCAGCACACCGTGCCGCATGGTCATGAAGAAGGCGATTCCGGCCACGTAATGGGCGGCGACCAGGGCTCCCAGAATGCCCAGGTACTTGCCGAGGATGAATTGCCAGCGGGATACCGGCTTGGCGGCGACGGTGAGGACGGTTTTGTCCTCGATTTCCGTGTCCAAAACGGTGGAAGCGGCGAAACAGGCCAGGAACAAACCCTGGATCAGCAGCGTAGACAATCCTATGTCGCGGAGCATCTTGTTGTCGTCATCCAGCGTCCACCCGGTGATGGACGGCGACATCGCCAGCCCACCCAGCGTGACCAGCACGATGATGCCATAGACGGGCTGGCGGACCGTTTGCAGGAAGGTGTTTTTGGTGATGGCGATGAGCTGGTTCATGGATCGTTCCGCTGTCGCCCGGGGAGTCCGCACCGCAGGGCCCACCTAAGCATACGTCCCTCGCATGGCATAAGTTGCCGCCTTCAACCGTTCCCGATCAGGCAGAGTGGCATTCTGTAAGCCGGTGGCGCCGCGTGGTCAAGGATGATCAAGACGCGAGGGCACCGCTCCGGCGAAGCGGGACCGGATGGCCAGGAGGCCGGGGCTGCTCGAAGGTCGCGCCCGATGAAGGGGCTTGGCACGGTAAGTCGAGGACCTACAATAGCCTTGCAGAAGGCGGTCGTGTTCCGTGTTGGGATTTTTGGCTATTGGCCATCGGCTTTCCCGGTCGGCGTGAAGCTGGTGGCTGCTCCGATGGCGAGTCGTGCGGTGTTGCCGCGATGAGTCAGGATTGATCGCATCCCAGAGAGGCTGCATGTTATGACCGGGATTGATCGACGCGGCGAAGTCGTGGCCCTGGTGGGCGGGCTTCTGAGCCTGATCGGGGCCGTGATTCTCGCCATTCTCGCCATCTGGAGCGAGGGCGCCTCGATCTGGATGGCGTCCTTCCAGATGCTCGGCGGGGTAGGTATCTGGCTCTTGACGCTGATCCAGCTTCACCAGCAGCGCCTGGTGCGCGAAGAGCAGCTCGAGGTCGCCGAGCTGGACCGGCAGCGTCAGGAAAAACTCGGCGGCGCCCAGACCATCTTTGATGAGGAGGATCTCGATCAGATGGAGAAGCTGGCCATGGGCCGGCGGCTGCGAACGATCGAGCGCTATCTCATCCCGGCGGCGGCCATCATCATCGCATTGTTCCATCTGGCCGCCGGGGCCTCGGTTTTCCCCTGGCGATTCCAATTCCCCCCGATCGCGCGGGCCAATCCCAAAGTGCTGGCGGAATACAGCCAGGTGCTGGTGCTGTTCGTCGGGGGAATCGCCTTTGCATGCTTCATGGCGTCTCGTTACGCGTTGGGCATGAGCCGGTTGCCGGACTGGGGCGCTTTGCGGGCCGGCGGCGATTTCATGTTCGGCTCGAGCGCAATCTGCCTGCTCACCGCCGTGGCCCTCCTGTGCGTCATCAGCGGGATGGACTGGGTGCAGACTTATCTGGCTATGGCCATCGGCATATTGCTGATCCTGCTGGCCGCAGAAGCGCTGATCAATTTCGTGCTGGATTTTTACCGTCCCAGGGTCCCCGGCCTTGCGCAAAGGCCGTTTTACGACAGCCGGCTACTGGGAATCTTCAGCGAGCCGGGCGGGATCCTCCGCAGCCTGGCCAACGCGGTGGACTATCAGTTCGGTTTCAAGGTCAGCGAAACGTGGTTCTACAAGCTGCTAGGGAAGGCGGTCCTGCCGCTGCTGTTGGTGCAGGTGGCGATCATCTTCGCCCTCACCTGCATCAGCGTGGTTCCTCCCGGCCACAAGGCGGTCATCGAACACAATGGGCTGTGGGAACACAAGGTGTGGGTGGCAAAGCCGGGAGTCCACTGGACGTGGTTCTGGCCGACCGACCGGGCGACGGTCATTCCGGTCGAGCGAGTCCAGCGAATGGCGATCGGTTACGAGGTTGACGAAAAGCGGCCCGAGGCCGAGGTGAGCGGGCCGATCCTGTGGACCAAGAAGCACTACAAGAAGGAGTACCAGTTGCTGGTCGGTGACAAGCGGGCCTCGGCGGCGGCGAAAGTGCCGGTGAACCTGCTGGCCATCAATATGCCGGTTCAGTGGCGGGTCAAGGACGGCGATCAGGAGGTCATTCGGTTTTACGACCAGTCGCAGGATGTAGCGTCGATCCTCGAGTCGCTGGCCTATCGCGAGCTGACGCGGTACGCCGCACAGGCGGACATCCTGGACCTGCTGGGCAAGAACGGGATTGAGACGGCGGCGAGGCTACAGAGCAGCCTGCAGGAGGCTTGCGACCATGCCGGCTACGACGGCGGCGGCCTGGGCGTGCAAATCGTGCACGTCGGGATCGGGGGCATTCATCCGCCGCCGGACGAAGAAGTGGCCAGGAGCTACGAGGACGTGGTCAGTGCTTACGAGACTCGCGACGCCAAGATTCTGGCCGCCAAGGGCGACGCGGCCAGGCTTCGCGTCGAGAGCGCAGGGCCGAACTGGCAGAAGCTCTACGATGCCATCGTGCGGGAGGATCAGACTCGAGAAGCCTCCTCCGGACGAGTGGAAGCACACAGCGACGAAGTGGATCGCCTCCTGCGGCCGGGTGAGAGCCTGATCGGCGGAAACGCCCGACAGATCGCGGCGGAGGCCGAGAAGCAGGCGATTGCGCGGGTGTTCGGCGAGATGTCCAGCTCCGAGCGATACGGGATGCAGTTAGCTGCGTACGAGGCGGCCCCGCGCGTGTATGCGCTGCGGATCTACCTGCGGATGGTTCGGGATGGCTTGGAGAAGGTGCGGAAATACGTGATCGCGCTCGACGATCCGGAGCGTGTGATCTACCGGTTCGATCTCAGGCCGCCGGCCGAGTTCAATGTGACGGCCGCCGAATTGGGGGCCATGGAGAGCAAGGGCGGCAAGTGACGGCGGCGGCAGCGAGCCGTTCGCGGGAGAGACAATAATTCGCGATGCCCCACCTGCCGGGAGCATCGATGATCCAGAGGCGAAGATATGTTCAAGAAGCTTCCAACCATTCTCGTGGCCCTGCTGATTCTCGTCGTCATCCTGCTGATGATGTGCGCGTTTCAAGTTCGATTCACGGAAGCCGCGGTCGTGACGCGGCTCGATAAGGTGAAGAAAGTGATCGGGCCCAGCGAGGCCGGCTTCCATTGGAAGTACCCCTGGCCGATTGACCGCGTGCACCGCTATGACGCCCGACTGCGGTCATTCGAGACCGAATTCCGCCAGATCGGCACGTCGGACCAGAAGACGGTCATTCTGACCGCCTATGCCCAATGGCGGATCAGCGACGCCCGGCGGTTCCTCGAGTCCGTGGGCCGGGAGGACGCGGCGGCGAAGAAGATCCGTGATCTGCTGGAGAACCAGGTGTCCATCGTGCTGCGAACGCACCCGCTGAGTCAGTTGGTGAACACCGATCCGCAGCAGATGCAATTCTCCGAGATCGAGCACGCCTTCCTGACCGGCATCCAGGGACCGGCCAACGACAACTACGGCATTCAGGTGGTCAGCGTGGGGATCAAGCGGCTGGGCCTTCCGGAATCGGTCACCAGGGAGGTTTTTTCCCGGATGAAGGAGGACCGGCAGAGGGAAATCAAGGAATTGACCGCGGAGGGCGAGTCCATCGCCAAGCAGATTCGGTCCGACGCGGAGGAGAAATCCAAGCGGATCATGGCTCGGGCCGAGGCTTATGCGAAGACGATCGAGGGCCAGGGCGATGCCCAGGCGGCGACGTACTACGAGGTGTTTGCCAGGAACCCACAGCTCAGCGACTTCCTGAAGAAGCTGGAGACGGTGCAGAGGATATTCGAGGCCGGGCAGATCACGCTGGTGCTGGACGCGGCCAAGATCGCGCCGTTTGACCTGATCAGGGAGGCAACCAAGACCCATGCCACGGCGTCGGACATGGTCGCAAAGGAGCCTGCGGCGGCCAGCGAGCCTCCCAAGCAGACAAGTACCCCCGAGAAGAAGTGATTGACATGAGCGGTACAGCCACACATTACGACGCGGCTGCGGGCGGCCCCCGAGGACCCGAGTACGAGGAGGCGCTGGATCCGGCGAATCAGTCTCTGGCCGAGGCCCTTCGCAAGAGTTTCCGGATTCTCAAGCTGCTCATGCTGGTCCTGGTGGTGTTGTATTTCCTGAGCGGCTGGTTCAGCGTGAAGCCGAGCGACGTGGGGGTGATCCTCCGGTTCGGGCGAATCCAGGGGGCCGAGCCCGGCAGGCCGGCCGTATCGGCGGTTCTACCGCCGGGGTGGCACTGGTCCTGGCCGTATCCGTTCGAGCGATGGGAGACAGTCTCCAGCAACGAGCGCGAGATTCCCATTGAGTTCTTGTTCCAGTTAAGCGAAGCAGAAGAGACCGGCGGCATCAAGGGTTACAAATACAACGATTTGAGTCCCCTGCGTGACGATTACCTGATCACGGGGGATGTCAACATCCTGCACGCATCGGTGTCGGTCAAGTACAAGATCAAGGACGCCGTGGCGTATCTAACGAACGTGTCGCCGATGCCGGACCCCGAGGCGGGTCCCAGATCGGCGGACTTCCGGCGCTATCCTGAATACACGGTGATGACCAACCTGGTGCGGAACGCGGTCATCGAGACGGCGGCCAAGAAGGAAGCGCTGCAGGTGCGCGGCAGCGGGCAGAAAGAATTCCTGGAGAACGTGGCGATTGCGGTCAATCAGAAATTGAAGGCCCTGGAGGATGCCGGGATCCCGTTGGGCATCGAAGTCGATCCAGGCAACGGCATCGTGTCGCCCCAGAAGGGCAGCGTCGAGGCGATCATGCCGCCGCGGCAGGTCCAGGAGATGTTCGACAGGACGTTTGCCGCCCAGACCGAGAAATCCGTGGCCATTACCAAGGCATCGTCGGAAGCCCAGGCGATGCTGCTGCAGACGGCCGGGACCGTGCACGAGGAGGTGGCCGCGGCGGTTCAGCGGGAATTCGAGCTGATGCTGAAGTTGCGGGCCACGGAAACAGATCAGGCGAACGCCGCCGCCGCAGCGGCTTCGGGGCAGCGGCCGGCCGACGTTGAGGCCGTGAAAGCGGAATTGAAGAAGCAGCGGCAGGCTACAGAGGCCCTGCTGGACCAGAGCAGCGGCGAGGTCCAGACGGTCCTGAACAATGCGAAGATCAAGCGGGACGAAATCATCAAGGAGGCCTCCGGAGACTATGCCCGATTCATGCAGGTGCTGCCGGAGTACCTCGACAACCCGACCATCTTCATGTCGCGGTTCCTGGACGACGTCTACGCGCGAGCGCTGGAAAGCAGGGACGTGGCCAAAGTGTTCGTGCCGCCGGACGCCAAGGAATGGTGGCTGGAGATCCCTCGCTCGGCGACCCAGGAGGCCGCGGAGGCCACAGCGGGCGAGAAGGGGCACACCGAAGGCAAGACCGAGCTGTACGGGACACCCAAACCCAAGCGCCCGAAATGATGACGAAGGCGCGTCACTTTCGCCGCTGGCCGATTCGCGCAACTGCTTCCGCGCGGCCGGTGTGCGGCGAAACGGCCGGAGAATCAAAGCAAGATGTCTGACACCCGCCGCCTCGAACCCGTCGTTCAATGCATCGCTCTGAGCAAGGTTTTTCAGGACTTCTGGGGCCGTGACCGGGTTCTGGCCGTCGACAAGCTCGATCTCGAGATCAGCCCGGGCGAGATCTTCGGCCTGCTGGGGCCGAACGGTTCGGGCAAGACGACGACCATCAAGATGCTTCTGGGCCTGCTGTACCCCACCAGCGGCGCGGCCAGGATCTTCGGCCGCCCCCCGACCGACACGATGATCAAGAGCCGGATCGGCTTCATGCCGGAGGAGTCCTACCTCTACCGGTACTTGAACGCTTACGAAACACTGGACTATTACGGGCGGCTCTTCAAGCTGGACGGTCATGAACGACGCAGGCGAACCGAGCAACTGATCGAGATGGTCGGCCTGAAGCGGGCGGCGGGGCGGGCCGTCGGCACGTACTCGAAGGGGATGGCCCGGCGGATCGGGCTGGCCCAGGCGCTGATCAACGACCCGGACCTGTTGATCCTGGACGAGCCCACGACCGGACTGGACCCGGTGGGGACCCGGCAGATCAAGGACGTGATCAAGACCTTGGGCCGGCGCGGCAAGACGGTGATTCTGTGCAGCCATCTGCTGGCGGACGTGGAGGATGTCTGCGACCGCGTGGCGATCATGTACGGAGGGCGATGCCAGGCCCTCGGCACGGTGCGAGAGTTGCTCCAGCGACAGGACATCACGCAGATCACGACGCGGCTGCTGGATCCGGCGTTGATCGGCCGGATTCGACAGATCGTGGCCGAGTCCGGCAGTGAGGTGCTTTCGGTGGATCATCCGACGGACCGATTGGAGGCTTTGTTTCTTCGCGTCGTGGGCCAGGCCCAGCGCGAGAGGCTGCAGACCAGCGGTGCGGAATCGACGCTCGGCGTATCGCAGTTCCTGACCGGTTCGGGGGGCGAGGGTGAGGATGCCTCTCTGGTCGAATCTCTCGTAAAGGCGGGCAAAGAGCCGGTGACGGACAGGGAAGGTGCGCGGCGCGGCTCGGAGGAGCCGGTGGAGGCGGCCGTGCCTCTGCGAACCGACCTGATTGCGGCGCTTGCCGCCGAGAAGCCGACATCGCCGCCGGGGCCACCCGGGGACAAGACGAAGCCGTCGATGGATGAACCCATCGAAGCGCCGATCCCGCAGGAGCGGCCGGACGAGTCGGTCTTGAAGCGATTGGTGAAACCGGACGATGAATGAGAACTACAGCTTCTCCCTGGTCATGATCGCGTTCGCCTGTGTAATGACTCTGGTCACACTGGTGTACGTGATTCACTGCGCATTCAGCCGCCAGGCCGGCGAGATCTGCGGGTGGGAATGGCGGGGGGCCGCGCGACGGATCGCGGCGGTGGCGCGTACCACCATGGCGGAAGGCGTCCGCGCAAAGATCGCTTCTGGCTTTGCCCTGATGATCCTTATTGCCGTGCCCGTCTTTTGGCTGACCGCCGAGGGCGACGGGACGATCAAGGGCCGGGTGCAGATGTTCATCACATACTCGCTCGGCTTCGCGGGATTTGTGCTGTCGCTGCTGGCGATCTTCTTTTCCTGCCGGTCATTGTCGGCCGAGATCGCCAGCCGGCAGATTTACGCCATCGCCAGCAAGCCGAT
>Ga0335070_10001657_pt1 | contig 25856 bp, 20 predicted proteins | sample Lox_Sample_13_FD_206722 | JGI IMG/M metagenome (GOLD analysis project Ga0335070, IMG submission 206722) | Soil microbial communities from Loxahatchee National Wildlife Refuge, Florida, United States - Lox_Sample_1.3 | ecosystem: Environmental > Terrestrial > Soil > Wetlands | place: USA...
AGGCGCGCGATCACATTATTGATGAGACCCGGCCAAGTCCCCTCAACGGCACGAAATGCCAGCTTATAACAAATTACGGTTTGAAGCAACACATTGATTTTGATGAATAATTAACGTTGGCCAACATTCCGGTTGGTGTGTTGGAAAGCCTTCCGGCCAACAACCTGCCAAATTATTCTTTGGGGCTTTTTCGAATGTATGGGGTTTGTTTGAAAAACGGCTGCGGAAATATCACTAAAAAAATTTGATAGATAGAAATGAAAGGAATTTTCTGGTCGAGCGTCCGGAAAATACTCGTCATACCTGCGTATCAGGGTATTTAGTATACCTGGTCTAACAATAAATCCCTGGCTGCTTTCACGGGAATGACGTACATGGGGCTGGTCTGTGAGCTTGCGGATACTTCAGGTTTTATCTGCATCCGACCGTTTTTTCGGTTTATCTCTAGTTTGAAATCGTGAGTCGCGTTAAGTTCAAATCTTCACCGTCTTGTACAGAAAGTTCTTGAACTTGAAGAACTTCTTCCGCTCTTCAGCGCTTTCCCTCATTTCACCGGATACCGCCTTGAGATGCCGGGCAATCTGAGGCATTGTGCCGCCTGCCGCGAGCTTCGATTTCTCAATGACCAGCCTGACGACATCCTTCGGTATGGTGTTGTGTGAATAAGGGTCGTACACCGTGTCCCAGAAATCGCCGCCGTTGCTGATCTTTTCCAGGATCTCCCCGGCCAGCTGGTCGTTGAGTTTTTCCTGGGTCGTCTCGGGCGTGTCCTTGATGCTGTCCTGGATGGCCCTGCTTATGTCTTTTCCGGTTATCGCCTTGCCCCGCCTGAAGAAGAGTGCCCGCAGCAGGATGCTGCGAAGCTCCCTGATGTTCCCCTTATAGCCGTGGTTGACCAGCACTTTTTTCGCTTCTTCGGTCAGTGCAGGCGAATCTTCTGGCAGCTCGTCTTTTCCCCTGTAGGTGCGGTAAAGTTTTCCCAGGAAGTGGGTGGCGAGGTCGGGGATATCCTCTTTCCGCTCGCTGAGTGGCGGGATTTTAACGGACAGCTCCGAAAGCCGGTGGTACAGGTCCTCGCGGAAACGCCCCGCCTTTATCTCGTCCAGCAGGTTCTTGTTGGTGGCCGCGACGAGCAGGACGCGGCTGAACCGTTCCAGGTTGTCCCCCAGGCGGAAAAAACCGCCGTTGTCCAGAAACCGTAGGAGCTGGACCTGGGTTTTCGGGTCGGCGTCGCCGATTTCATCGAGGAAGACGATGCCGCCGTGGGCTTCCTCGAGTATCCCTCTCCGGTCGCTGTACGCGCCGGTGAAGGCGCCTTTCTTGTGGCCGAACAGCTCCGAGTATGTCAGCTCTCCGCTGTAGGCGGCAATGTTGGTCTTTTTCACCGGCAGCTCGCCGGCGGGATTGATCTGCTGCCGGTACATCTCGTTCAGCTTGTTGTACAGGTTGTTGAAGAAAAATTCCTTGCCCGCTCCGGTCTGGCCGAGCACCAGAATTGACGGAAGGCCGATGGTTGCCTCCTGCATGACGTTTTTGCTCCACAGGGTGATCCGGTTGGTAAGCGGGACCGATACCCTGTTGATGAACTCGACGATTTCCTGTGCCTTGCGGCTGTTGCCGATGATGTTTCCCAGCCGGTATGAGGAGACGTGAGGGTCCTTGTACGCGACGTCGCTGGCGAGCCTGTTGACTTCGCTCTGCAGTTTCTCTATCTGCTGGATGTCGGCAATGTGCCGGGCGGTGAGGCGTTCGATGATCTGGAGGATGCGCCTGTGTTCTTCGGTAAAATAGCCCTGCCTGAGCGAATTGAGGCAGACGACGGCGATGACCTCGTCGTCGCAGACGACCGGCATGGCGATCTCGCTCCTGATGAGTTCGCTCATGGAGCGATGGAACCCGTCCCCTTGGAGTTCCTCTTCCACGTCGGCGATGAGCTTGGGCTGCTTGGTCCAGGCGACGTAACCGGTAAGGCTGCGCTCTTCCATGGGCAGGTCAAATCCGCCGATTCTCATGGGAGGGATGTTTTTCTTCAGCCATTCCTTGTTCTTCGCGCCGACGACATTGCCGTTTTCGTCCTCGACGACCAGCCATTTTTCGCCGTCGCGCTCCTGGACAATGGCGATGCTGCCGGTGTCCGCGCCGATCAGCTCGGTCGCCTTGGACAGCACCTTGGTCAGGAAGGGCTGAAGGGCTTCGTTGCGGGCCTGCAGCAGATCTGTGATTTCCGCCAGCACCTTGATCTCCAGGTGCTCTCCGCCTATCTCGCGGATTACCCGCTCCACCATTTCGGCGTGCACCTGTAGGAGTCCCATCTCGAAGTCGGAAAAACGGTGGATTTCCCGGGTGTAGTAGTTTACGAGGCAGATTACCTTATGGGTTCCGGCTTCATAGCGGGGCACCACGAAAAGGGAGCGCAGCGCCATTTTTTCCGCGAGCTCCCGTTTCTGCACGATCTGCCTATCGAGGTCGGCAATGAAAAGGGGCTTCAGGAGCCGTTCATCAGTAATTACGCCGTTGTCCGCCACGTACTTTGCCAGCAGGGAAAGGCCCTTTTTCAGGCCGATGGAGCCGTGGGCGTCGTACCTGGCCTTGAGCTCGGGCTCCTCCGAATAGCTCGCCAGGCGTTCCAGCGCCACTTCGCCGTTTTGCCCGGTTACCGGAACAAGCACCGAGGCAAGGGCTATCCTGTCTATCAGCCGGACGGCGGACTCGACCATGAATGCCGCCGCTTCCCTTTTTTTATACTCTTCGACGCGGCGGGCCAGCAGTATCTGCTGGTGGTACTTCCAGGCGTGATTTATGCTGTCGGCTGTTTCCGCCAGGAACTCGGTCACGAGCAGCCTGCCGCGGGCCGGAGCCACTTCCCCCTTCCTGTCGCCGTCGAGGCACAGAACTCCGATCGACTTGCCCTGGCTGACAATGGGCAGAAGGCATGTCGCGGCGATGGAAAACCGGCCGGTCACCTCCCTGTCCAGCGGCAGTGCGCCTGCTCCCGCGTCGCGGATTTCGGCGGACGACTGGGAAACAAATGCCTTTGACACAAGTGCGTCGGCGGAGATGATGGGGAAGGTGACGCTTTTGATTTCCGCGGACAACGTACCGGATGCGTAAAGGCAGGAAAGCGCGCCCCTGGTGAGGTCTTCCAGGTAGACCCTGATACGTTCGCAGCCGGTAACGAGTTTGATCCCTTCGGCGGCGGCGAAAAGCATCTCTTCCAGGTTTTCCTTGCCGTAATTATTGATCTTGTCCCGCAGCTGGCTGATGTGACTGTATATCGGGTTCATAAACACTCCTGTGTAAGTTTTCTACACTGTTATTATCTTAGGAGATAAAACCGGAGGATGTCAAGGGATTCAGGGAGAATGCAGCGAGACGGGAGAAGTGAGAAGTAAGACGTAAAGCTTTGTATCCGTGGTTTTTACCTCTCACGTCTTACGTTTTACGTCTCATGCCTGGGGTTGGCTGCTAACTGCACCCTTTTTTTATTGAATCCAGTTCGGAGATGTCCAGAAGGTTGAGCTCGCAGTATTCGCGCTCCAGTTCTTCCACGTAGAAGCGGTCCAGGCCCGAGTTTTCGAGAAAATCCTCGCGGAGGGAGATGTTTTTTTCCGAGATGATTTGCGGAAGTATCGTGTGCAGATAAATGGCTTCCTTTTTGATGGTGTGAATTATTTCGCGGAAAAGGCCGTCGGGAATATCCCCCTTCAGGAGTTTCTTTTGCCGCAATTCTTCCGTTACTTCGTTCTTGAGAACTTCCTGGTTGGCCTTGGACGTAAAGCGTGAATACAGGTTTCTGACCCTTTCCCTTATGTGGTCGCGGACGAGGATGAACAGCCGTTCTTCCACGTCTATCTCCAGCAGCCTGTGGAGAAGCGCCGGGGTGGATAGCCTGTTCTCCTCGATGGATGCGAGCCCCTTCAGAAGAGTCTTGACTTTTTTTCTTCCGTAGTTTCCCAGGTACTGGTTGGCAAGGAGCCCGGAAATGAACAGATCTTCGAAAAGTCCCTTCCTGAGCGAGTCGAACTCCCTCTTGTTGCCGAGGAGGCTGCGGACCATGTCCTCGGAAACCCTGATGTTTTCCATGAAGGCAAGCTTGTTGATGATCGAAGATGTCGAGTCGTACCGGTCGAAGTACGTGATTATCGAGGAAAGACCTTCGAGGATTGACACGCAGGCGCCGTCGCGGATCTTTTCGTCGCATGCCTTGCTTGTGTCCAGAAGGATTTCCTCGAAGGTAAAATCGCGGTTCTCGGTTGCCTGCTTTTTGGCGTGCAGGAGCTTTACCATGTCGTCGACGTCGATGATATTCTCGATCCGGCGTTCATGCAGAAACAGGCCTTCCAGTATCTGCCTGGTTTCCGAAAGATATGCGTGCTCCTCCAGGTCGACTATCCTGATATCCTTGTTCAGCATCTCGTCGAGGGGGTAGAAAAGGGCGTCCGGTATCTTGTTGCGGACGGACAGGGTTTTAAGCCTGTCGAGCCGGGCTATTTCCATCTTGTTTATTTCCCCCTTCCGGTTGCAGGCGAGGAGAATGTTCTTGTATTCGTCGACAATCCCCCTGTTGGCCGGATGCTTGTACATGACGTCGACCCGTATCCGCTCCTGCTGGTAGCGGTCTATGCGGCTCGAATCCGCCAAGGACGTGAGAACGGAGAAGTCCTCGTCGGAGATTTTCTTGTTCGCGTGATAGAGGTCTCTGAAAAAGTTCCGGTATTCCTGGTGCTTCCTGTTGATCAGCTTGAACAGAAATACCTGCGCCCGCGGATCCTTGAGGAGGGACAATATCTGGTCCAGTATGATCTCGTCTTCCTCGGCGCCGGCGGCGGTGGACCTTTTGATCGTTTTGCCGAGTATTCTCAGGATCTCTTTCTGCTGCCTCTTCAGCGAGCCGCTGATTTTGGCGGAATTTACGAAAAAGAAGTAGTTGCAGACCGCGTTGCCTTCAAAAAATATCCGGTCGTAGCTCTGCTCGCCTTCCGTCCGGTCGGTGAGCTGCAGCTTCCCGCTGCTTTCCTCGTAGAAAGCGCCGTACATGGCCAGCCTGTTCAGGACTTCCCCTTTAGCCAGGTCCGTCAGGGGCTGGTCGATGCCGAACATGTATTCGCAGAAAGCCCCGCCATTGCCGCTGTAGCTGACTCCGTCCGGGCCGATCATGAACTGGTTGCCCGACGAGAAGAAGCGCAGAGAGTTATTGTCCTCGCGGCTCATATTGAAAACGTATCGTTCGCAGATGTCGGTGCCGGCGAGATAAGCAAAATATTCAATATCATCGCCGGATTTTCCATGTAGTCGAATGTCCTGATTCATGTTCAGTACCCCATTCGGTCTGAGTTAGAGCTTGATCGCAAATAAGCATTTCGGGCTCGCATCCCCGGTTCCTTATCTGACCTCGATGGTCATGCCGTCGTACGCCAGCTCCATCCCCTCCGGCAATTTCAGGCCGTCCCTGTAGGAGACTTCATGGGTAAGATGGGTAAAAACGGCCCTGGCCGGCTTCAGTCTCCGAACCATCCTGATCGCCCCCTCGATATTGAAGTGGGCGGGGTGGGGGGTGTAACGGAGAGCGTCTATAATAACCACCTCCAGTCCGGTTAGTCTCGCCAGCGAGGATTCGGGGATGTCGCTGCAATCGGTCAGGTATGCGCAGTCGTCGATCCGGTAGCCGGTTGCATACGAATAGCCGTGCACGAGCGGCACCGGAACGATCCTATGGCCGAACAGGGTGAATACGCCCGTGATTATGTGCGGCTGCAGAAGGGGGGTGTAGCCGCCCTGCCGCATTCCTTCAAAAATATAGGCGAAATTCCCCCTGATGGTGTCGAGGGTTTTCTTTTCCCCGAAGCAGGGTATAACGTGTTTGTGGAGCAGGTGATATCCCCGAAGGTCGTCAATACCGTTGACATGGTCGGCGTGGGCGTGGGTGAACAGGACCGCATCGATGCGGGGGATTCCTTCCCTGATGGCCTGCTGGCGCAGGTCGGTGGAGGTGTCCACGAGTATGTTTTTATCTGCCGTCCGGATCAGGATGGCCGGCCTCGTCCGTTTGTCCCGGGGATCGGTGGAGGAACAGACGGGGCAACTGCAACCGACCATCGGAACACCGGTGGATGTGCCGCAACCGAGTATGGTTATGATCATAAGAACTGGCTCTCAGAAATGACCGGAAATTGAAGGACCGGAAAGCAATCCGTTTAATTGGCGGAAAACCATTATAAACAGACCTGGAAAACCAAAAAAACGGTAAGAAAAAATAGCATGATTGGCCTTTTCAGGCAAGGGCTTTATCCTTGCGGTCAGGCCCGTTTGCTGGTAATCTGTATACGACCGGACAGCGGCAAATTTCCTCTTTGTGGAGCATACCGCATGAAAATAGCCCTAATAACTCCCTGCTACTACCCTTTTACCAGGGGAAACGCGGTTACCGTCAGGCGGATTGAAAAGAATCTCGTCACAGGCGGTTGCGAGGTCGGTGTTTTTTCTCTCGACAGCATTGCCGCTGAAGATGTTCTCAAGAAAGTAAAAAGCTTCAAGCCGGATATTGTGCATGCATTTCACGGATTTATCGGCGGGAGGATCGCTCGCCTGATAGCCGCCGCCCTCGGCAAGCCATATATCATCACGCTTACCGGCACGGATGTATACGAGGCGTTGCAGGACTCAAGAAGAGAAGACACCTTATCGTCCCTGCAGGATGCCTCTGCCTTGGTCGCGTTTCATGAAAATATCGGGGCGCGGTTGATTGAAGACACCCACGAACTCGCTGCCAGGATGTCGATAATCGCACAGGGGGTCGAGCTTCCCGGAAGCAATTATCCCCACCATGAAGAATTCAGGCCTTCCAAGGACGCACAGGTCATACTCCTTCCGGCGGGTATCCGGCCGGTGAAAAACGTGGCATTCCCCCTTCCTCTGCTGGCAAGGGTCCACGAGAAGCGGGCGGGGCTGTATTTCGTCCTGATCGGACCGATACTGCACCGGGGATATGCCGCCGAGGTTCTCGCCGAGATCGAGCGGTATCCGTTTGCCCACTATTTCGGAGAGGCAGGGCACAAAGCCATCGGCTGGTTCTATAACCAGGCCGATATCGTACTGAATACATCTTCCTTCGAAGGAGGAATGGCCAATACCGTCCTGGAGGCCATGATCTGCGGAAAAGCCGTCCTTGCGTCTGACATCGAGGGCAACAGGTCGGTCATAGAAGACGGGGTCACAGGTTTTCTGTATCAGGGCGAGTACGATTTCATCGAGAAGCTGGAACAACTCATGGGAGACGGGAAACTGAGGGAAAGGCTGGGCGCGAAGGCAAGGGATTACGTGTTGAAGAACTTCCCCCCGGAGCGGGAAGCGGCCGCGTACATAAGCCTTTACGAAAAGGTCCTTGGTAAAACGGGAGATGTAAGAAGCAAGACGTAAAACCTGTATCTCGCATCTTACGTCTGACTTCTCACATCTCACGTCGCACGGATGATTTTATTCCACCCCGAACAGCTCTTTCCGTACTTTTGCCACGAAGTCCAGTGAGGAAGCGAAATCGCCGTGAAGGAAAAGCATGCTCCGGTCCGTGGGCTGCAGGTCCCTGACGCGGGCTCCGTATTTCTCCTTCAGGATCAGGGCGATCCGTTCGTACCGTTCGAATCCCTCATAGGCAACCGGTTCGCTCCAGATAACCAGATCCCCATTTCTTATCTGCGTATCCCCTTCAACCTGGTCCCAGAGAAGGACGAACTCCTCATCGGTCAGCTCGGGAAGCTGATCGGGAGCCTTCAGGCAGCGTTCCCGATATTGCCGCATCTGCTCTTCCTGCTCCAGCAGGGCCTGTTTCTGCTCCTCGGCGAGGGTCTCCGACATTGCGTCGCAACCGGCGGACTCCGGAAATATGATCAGGTCGAGAAATGAATTGCACCCGGGACAAAAGAGCTCCAGGTACATCTTGCGGTAGAAAAGTCCCCGGCTGCTTTCTCCGCCGTTTCCTTTCCAGTCGCAAATCCCGCAGGAGTATTCCTTTTCCTGCCATCCCTCGTAAAAAATGGTCATTTTTATTTCTCCTTTATTCTGCTCGTGTTGATTTTCAGGAAGCCTATGCACGCTTGCGGTGCGTTTTCCCGTTCCGGCCGTGTCCGGTCATCGCGGATGTTGACACGTGACGGAATGGAGTGTATCTTTCCGGCTGGTTCGCGGAGTAGAATCCGTCGGTCGTTATCCGACGATTGTGAATTTCGCTAATAACATTTTGTCCGGAGGCTTCAAATATGTGGTTTTTCGAAACCGGGAACGGTACTTTCTGCATCCGCTATCTGCGAGAAGGATACGGACTGTTTATCGACGAGGATTTTCTGACCTGGCAAAAGGAGGCTGAAACCGTCGCGAGGCTGGTATTCGACCGCAGGACCGGTCACGGTCCCTGGGACGGAAATGATACAGCAACCCCGCCGAAATGCCTCGACGAATGGCGGACCCTTGCCGACATACAGACTATTGGTCCGATCAGCCCGTCCCTCGATCCGGTCATCGTGACCCTGGACTGCGGCTGCGGCGGCCAGATCAGGGAAAGCATCGCAAGGATAAGGACTATCTGCAAATTCCGTTGCCCCACATGCAAATCGGAAATCAGGGTTGGAGCCGCCCAAATGAAGGCAATCGTCGAAAAGGCAAGGGAAAAATACCCGAAAGGCTATATCAGAAGCCTTTCACGGTAGTGACAGCGGGCAGCCGGCCGCAGGCTGCCACTCCCTTTTGCCTTTCTCCTTTTGCTTTTTCTCTGTGCCTTGTGCCTTGTGCCTGTGCCTGGTTCTTTACCTGCCGGTCAGTTTCTCAAGCGCCTCGCGGTATTTCTCCGCCGTTCTGCGGATTATTTCTTCGGGCAGAACGGGCGCCGGCGCTTTTTTGTTCCAGTCGAGCGTTTCCAGATAGTCGCGCAGGAACTGCTTGTCGAAACTCGGCTGCGGCCCGCCGGGCCGGTATGAATCCTTGGGCCAGAACCGGCTTGAATCAGGCGTCAGGCATTCGTCGATGATTATCAGACCGTTATCGTAAACTCCGAATTCGAATTTCGTATCGGCTATTATGATCCCTTTTCCGTCCGCGATATCGCGGGCCCTCAGGTATATCTGAACGGTTGCCTGTCTGGCCTTTTCCGCCAGTTCCCCGCCGCAGAGCTCCACCATCCTTTCGAACGGTATGTTTTCGTCGTGGTCCCCGATTTCCGCCTTGGTCGAAGGGGTGAAAATTGGCTCGGGCAGCCGGTCCGATTCGCGCAGTCCCGGCGGCAGGGCAATGCCGCAAACGGAGCCGGTCGCCTGGTATTCCTTCCAGCCTGAACCCGCCAGATAGCCGCGGACTATGCATTCGGCAGGCAGCGGCTTCGCTTTTTTCACCAGCATTGAACGGCCCCGGAGGATTTCGGCGTATTTCCCGCATTCCGCGGGGAAGTCGGCCACTTCAGTGGAGATGATGTGATTGGGAATAATATCTTCCATCTGCCTGAACCAGAAAGCCGAAATCCGGGTGAGAACGTATCCCTTGCCGGGAATGCCTTCGTTCATGATGACATCGAAGGCTGAGATGCGATCGGTGGTGACGATAAGCAGCGACTCTCCGAGATCGTAAATGTCACGGACCTTGCCCCGTCCCGCGAGCTTCAGATCGGGGAAATCCGTATTCAAAACGAGTTGTGTCACTTATTTTTTCTCCTGTTTATTAAATGTTTCAGGTTTTATGTGTTATGTGTCAGGTAAACCCAGGCAAAACTTGCCATCGAATACGTTTTATCTGTCAATATTCCCAACTTAACACTTAAGACTTAAAACCTAAAACGTTACTGATTATCCGCCAGAAGCATCGGGTTTATCTCTATTTTCGCCTTGTTCCTCAGGTCTTTCAACCAGTTTGTCAGGGCTTCCTCCCGCTTTGCCGGGAGCAGGGTCTGCTTGATCTGCTCTTTCGTTTTCTGGAATTCGGCCGTGTCGGCGTCGATCCTGTTTTTCAGTTTTATGGCGTACCAGCTATCACCCGACTTGAACGGCACTTTTGGCACGGGAGCCGTTCTTGACAGCGAGAATGCCGCGTCCATGATTTCCGGAGATTTGCCGATTCCGCTGATTTCACCGGTCTGTGACCAGGAGAACAGCCCGGTATCCCGGAGTCCGGACGGTGTTTTCCCGCTTGCCATGAGGGCAAGCGTGTCCGCGGCCTTTTTGTAGGCAAGGCTCAGTGCCTTTTCGTCGGCGGCCATTTTTTCGACCCTTGACCGGATCTGGGCGAGAGGAGGCACGGCGGCGGGTTTCTTTTCGTTCATCGTAAAAAGGTAAACGCCTTTTCCCGTCTCTACCGGCCCGCCGATTTCGTTCGGCTTGAGGCTGAATGCCTTGAGGATCAGGTCATTCTCTCCGGCGATGCTTGCAGGCGGATTTTGTGCGTCGAAAAGAGGGGTCTTTTCTATTTTCGTTCCCAGCATGCGGGCCGCACCGTTGAGATCCGCGGATTTCAGGTTTTTGTTCAGGGCTTCCGCGGCCTTTTCGTAAGCGAGCTTTGCTGCCTTGAAATTCAGGGCGTCTTCCCTGACGCGGTTTTTCACCTCTTCAAAGGGAAGGATATTTCCCTTTTCCTGATATTTGTCGATATTTTTCTGGTAATAATTGAGCATTTCGTCGTTTGTCACGCTCAGGCCGCCGGAAACCTTTTCCGGACTGACCAGAACATACGAAATGCTGACCTTGACCGGTGTCCGGAATACCTCCTGGTGGTTCTGCAGATACATGTTCAGGTCGCTGTCAGTCAGTTTCACCTCGGATTTCACTCCCGCCGGGCTGAAGGAGGCGAAAAGCAGGTCGACCTTGTCATGCTGTTTTTTGTATACCTGCAGCGCGTCCGCGTCGCTCACCTTTACCTGGTCCGTGATTTTCTGGCGGGCTTTTTTCAGCAGGAGTTCCTCTTTGACGTCGTTTTCAAATGCCTCCGGCATCATCCTTTTGCTCTGAAGCAGCTGCTGGTACAGCTGCGCATTGAAAGCGCCGTCTTTCTGAAAGGCGGGAATGGCTGCGATGGTGTTGATTACTTCATCCTTGGATACCGTTATGCCCATGCGTTCAGCCTCGTTGTGCATAAGGGTTTCGTTGATCAGGTTCTCCATGGCCAGTTTCTTCAGCCCCAGCTGTTTTTCCAGTTCGGGTGTCAGGGGCTGCTGCGAAAACTGCTGGTACATGTTCCGCAGCCGGTTGTAATTCCGCTGGAATTCGTCGAAGGTGATTTTGGTCCGGTTTATCTTGACGGCAAAATCCGAGCCTTCCATCCCTTTCCCGCCTTTGCCCCACACCAGAAAAATCGTTCCGATGAATGACAGGACTATTATCCCGAATACTCCCTTTATTAATACTGACTGCTTGTATTTCCTCATTATTCCAAGCATCGCGAGATTTCTCCTTGATAAGAAAAATTTGGAAGGCCCTAAAACAGAATTAAAAATACTAATATATTCGAATGGCAAAAGCAACCAGAAGATTGGGTGTTTTGGCCGTGATACGTCAGGTCAACACTCGGGTTCCTTGCCGGAAACAGCGGTAATATATCTTTTTTCATATACCATGTTTGCCGTACGATATGCCGTTTTTGCCCGGAGTCCGGCTGGTTTCGCCAGGGTCCCGTTTCCCGTCGATAATTTTACGGGCTTTTTCTCGCTTGCCAGAAGAAATGTATTTTGCTACTATCCGGAAGATTCGTTGAAAATTATCGATAAGTCACGCCTGTGTCGGGGATTTTTCGATCAAATACAATAGTTGACAGGAGCGGATATGCTTAAGGTATTCGATTATATATTCGGTATGTTTTCAAGTGACCTGGCGATTGACCTGGGAACGGCAAATACCCTTGTTTATCTTAAAGGAAAAGGAATTGTTGTCAGCGAACCGTCGGTGGTCGCCGTGCAGAAAATGTACGGCGGACAGCAGAAGGTCCTTGCCGTTGGCATGGAGGCGAAGAAGATGCTCGGCAGGACGCCGGGAAGCATTACCGCCATCCGCCCCATGAAAGACGGCGTGATCGCCGATTTCGACATTACCGAAGAGATGCTCCGCTATTTCATCCACAAGGTGCACAACCGGAAAACGCTGGTGAGGCCGCGCATCGTGATCTGCGTCCCGTCGGGAATAACCCAGGTGGAAAAAAGGGCCGTGCGTGAATCCGCGGAGTCCGCGGGCGCCAGGGAGGTCTATCTGATCGAGGAGCCGATGGCGGCGGCCATCGGGGCCGGGCTTCCCATCGTGGAGGCCGGCGGGAACATGATTGTCGATATCGGCGGCGGGACTACCGAGGTGGCGGTAATTTCCCTGGCCGGGATCGTCTATACCAAATCGGTCCGGGTGGGCGGCGACAAGATGGATGAAGCGGTCGTGCAGTACATAAAGCGCAAGTACAATCTTCTTATCGGCGAGCGGACCGCCGAGCTGATAAAGATCGAGATAGGCGAGGCGTATCCGGATGAGACGGTGCGAACCATGGAAGTGAAGGGACGCGATTTGGTCTCCGGCATCCCGAAGACGACCGAAATCGACTCGAACGAGATCCGCGAGGCGCTTTCCGAGCCCGTCAACGCCATCGTCGAGGCTGTCCGGATATGCCTGGAAAGAACGCCGCCCGAACTGGCCGCGGATATCGTGGACAAGGGAATAGTGCTCGCGGGAGGCGGGGCGCTGCTGCGCAACCTGGACCTGCTCCTTCGCGAGGAGACCGGGCTGCCGGTGGTGATTGCCGAAGACCCGCTTTCCTGCGTCGTTCTCGGTTCCGGCAAGGTTCTGGATGAGCTCAATCTCCTCCGCCGGGTGGCTATAACATCCTAATTAAGGGCGCAGGACAAAAGACTTTTCCGCCCGTAATTTGCAAGATAAAGCAACGTGATCATTTTGCAGCAGAATCATTATATTTTTTTCCAATCTACTCCCCTTGACGTGAAAAAGCCCGCCAGATTATGCGGCCCAGGAACATTGGCTCCACTGCAAAAGGCTACGGACGTTTTCCCCATGATTTGATATGAAGCTTTTTGCGGCAGATATCATTGTTCCTGTCTGGAACAAACCGGAAAAGACCCGCCTTTGTCTGACGGAACTGGTTAAGCATACTCCCGAAGCCCGTTTCATACTCATTGACAATGCCAGTGAAAGGGAAACAGAGGTTCTCATGCACGAGTTCGCGGAAGCGCTTGGCGAGAGGGCCCTCCTGTTTCGCAATAACAGGGCAATTGAGTCGGTTGCGGTCGTCAACATGGGGCTGGCCAGGGCGGAAGCTCCCTTTGCCGTGCTGGTGGATAATTCGACGGTGGTCGGAAAGGGCTGGCTTGGACCGATGCTGGACATCGCCGCGAACCGTCCCGAGGTCGGGCTGGCGGTCCCGGACTTTTGCCTGAAGGAGAACCGGCATCCAGAGGGAAAGAAGCATCCACAGGTCCGATCGATTGAGGTTTCTCATGGGTCATTCGCCGCTCTCATGGTCCGGAAAACCCTTTACGACAAGATAGGCGGTTTTGAAGAAAACATGGACGGCGGCGAATGGTGTCTGAAAGACTACTCGCGGCGTGCCTGGGATGAAGGGTTTATTACTGTCAACGTGTCCGGCGCGACGGTTGCTCATATGGGGGATGCTCAGCTCGGCTCTCCCGCCAGGCGTGAGGAGAGAATCAGGGAAAGCATGACAAAATTCGTTGCCCGCTGGGGAGAGAAACAATCGTTTTGTGTCGATATGTCCGGGAAATCCGCTTCCGCGAACCTGAAGCGGCAATTCGAAGTCATGCTGTACGGCGCCCGCCTCGGCCGCAGTTATGTAGTGCTCGCACATCGCGGGACATGCAGGGAAATAGTCAGGAATGGGTACGATTTCCTGCACAAGAATATAACGGTCGTACGCCTCCCGTCCCTTTTCGCTTCCGGTTCGGCGGACAGGGCGCTTTCCCGCCTGCGAAAAAGCATTCCCGGCCTGAAAATGATTTCTTTTGACGAACAACATGCCTGCCAGCTTTGCCGGGTTGACGGCGACAGCCCGACAGAGGCGAATAATTTACCGGGAGGTCCTGATGCTTGACGAGATACGAAGTCACATGAAAGCCCATCGGGAGGTCGTCCAGGCCATTGAAGAAACGCTTTCCGGAGGTATTTCCCGCACGGCGGAAATGATCGGCAAGGCGCTCCAGAACGGGAAAAAGCTCCTGCTCATGGGCAACGGCGGATCGGCGGCCGACGCTCAGCATTTTGCCGCTGAAATCGTCGGGCGCTTTCTCATGGATAGGCGGGGCCTACCCGCCATGGCCCTTTCGACCGACACTTCGATACTTACGGCAATCGGAAACGATTACGGGTTCGACGCCGTATTCCGCCGCCAGGTCGAAGCGCTCGCCGCGGAAGGAGACGTGGTTGTCGGCATCTCCACCAGCGGCAATTCGGAAAACGTTTATTCCGCATTGTCCCTCGCGCGGCAGATGGGTTGCCGGACAGTGGGGCTGCTGGGAAAAGACGGAGGAACCATAAGGGACATTGTCGATATCGACCTCACGGTCCCCAGCAAGGATACCCCGCGAATCCAGGAAGGGCATATCATGATGATCCACATCATTTGCGACCTGGTGGAAAAAAGGCTTTTTGCCGGCGTCTGAAACGGTCATCGGCCGCCAGCCTCAGGCCGGTCATGAGGAACGGGCGGCAACATGTTCACGGAGAGAGGTGTCCAGATGAAATACGAACCCATCGATCTGGCAGGAGTAAAGACATATCCCCTGTCCGAGAGGCAGAACAAGGTCATTCTGAAAAAGCATTTCGCCGCAGGCGTGAAACCCGGCATGACGGTCTCGGAGCTTATTTCCTCGCTCCCCGATCAGCTCGGCTCCCATGATCTGAACCGGGTGATCGACGCGGTCGTCGAGGCAAGGGCCAATGACAAGCCGGTGGTAATCGCCATGGGCGCCCACGTCATCAAATGCGGTCTTCAGCCGGTTCTGAAAAATCTCATCGAGGCAGGCGCCATTACCGCGTTCGCGGTGAACGGGGCTGTCTCCGTCCACGACTATGAAATATCCCTTATCGGCGAAACCAGCGAAGACGTAGGCGCCGTGCTTCATTACGGCAGGTTCGGAATGGCCGAGGAGACCGGCCGCGACATCAACCGGGCGCTGAAAAAAGGCGTCGCTGAAGGTTTGGGGTACGGGGAGTCGGTGGGACGCTTCATCATCGAAAACGAAAATCCCAACAGGGAATACAGCCTGATCGCATCGTGCGTGGAACGGGACATTCCGATAACCGTCCATGTGGCGCTGGGCACCGATATCATCCATCAGCATCCGGAGGCGGACGGCGCGGTTATCGGCCAGGCATCCTACACGGATTTCAGAATCTTCGCGTCGGTGGTTTCCCGGCTGGGCGACGGGGGCGTTTACCTCAATATAGGCAGCGCCGTGCTGCTGCCGGAGGTTTTCCTCAAGGCGCTGTCCATAGTGCAGAACCTCGGTTACCACGTGGACAATTTCACGACCGCCAATTTCGACATGCAGCAGCATTACCGGCCGTTGCAGAATGTGGTGAAACGGCCCACTTCCGGCAAGGGGCGCGGATATACCATAACAGGCCATCATGAAATAATGCTTCCCCTGCTGGCGGCGGGCATTCTGGACAGAATGAAACGGATCTGAATTTCACGGAGTTCCCATGGATCGCAAGGACGCAGAATCCCTTTTTAACACGGCGAAAAATATCAAAGCCCTGGTCATCGGAGACCTGATGCTGGACGAATACCTGTGGGGAAAGGCCGAGCGCATATCTCCCGAGGCCCCCGTCCAGGTGGTGGCGGTGAACCGCGAGGACCTGAGGCTCGGAGGCGCGGGAAACGTTGCCAACAATCTCCTGGCGCTCGGTTGCCTGGTTTCGGTGTGCAGTGTAATCGGAGGCGACGAGAACGGGGATATTCTGAGACGGGCCTTTACCGGCAAAGGCATTGACGTGGAAGGTGTTTTCGAAGATCCGATGCGCACCACGAGCAAGAAAACCCGTGTTCTTGCGGCCAACCAGCAGATTGTCCGCATCGACCGGGAATCCAGGGATGACGTTCACCCCGAATTTGAGGAGAGGATTCTGCAATTTTTGCGGGAACACGGAAATGAATGGAATGTCATCCTGGTTTCCGATTACCTGAAAGGGGTCTTGACCCAAGGGATTCTCTCGGCCGTTATCGATGCCGGAAAACGCCTCGGCATCCCGGTTGTTGTCGATCCCAAGGGAAATAATTATTCCAAGTACCGGGGCGCCACGCTCCTGACGCCGAACCGGAAAGAGGCCGAAATCGCTTCCCGGGTAGCCATCTCCGACGAAAGGAGCCTCAATGAGGCCGCCGCGTCCCTTCTGGCGGCGGGCGAATACGAGGCCCTTCTCATAACGAGGAGTGCGGAGGGCATGTCGCTTTACCTGCGGGACGGCTCGGTCACGCATATTCCCACTGTCGCGCGGGAGGTGTACGACGTGACCGGCGCGGGAGATACGGTGATGGCGACCCTCGGCCTCGGCCTTGCCTGCGGGTACGGCTTCGCCGAATCGGCGCGCCTTGCCAACGTGGCGGCTGGCATCGCGGTGGGCAAGGTGGGCACTTCGACGGTATCTCCCGGCGAAATCATCGGCTCCATCGGGCATGAACATCTGGACAGCGATGTGAAAATCAAGAACCTCGACGTGCTTGTATCCGTCATCGAGGAGGAGAAAAAACGGGGCAAAAAGGTCGTTTTCACCAACGGCTGTTTCGACCTGCTCCATGTCGGCCACGTCAGATATCTTCAGAAGGCGAGGAAATACGGGGACCTTCTGGTACTCGGACTCAACAGCGACGATTCGGTCAAACGGCTGAAAGGCGAAAAGCGTCCCCTCATCGGCCAGAAGGAGAGGGCGCATATCCTGGCGGCACTGGACTGCATCGATTACGTGGTCATTTTCGACGAGGATACGCCGATAAGGCTGCTGGAGGCCCTCAAGCCCTCGGTGCTGGTGAAGGGGGGCGATTATACCCCGGAGACCGTTGTCGGCAAGGATCTCGTGGAATCTTACGGCGGAAAGGTGGAACTGGTCGAGTTCGTCGACGGCAGGTCCACCACGAATATCATCGAGAAGATACTGCAGAATTATGGTTAATCGGGCGCATGACAAAGGGCGGATGGCGGAAGGGAAAAACAGGGCGGTTTTCCTGGACCGCGACGGGACCATAAACGTCGAAAAGGGTTATGTCCACAAAATCGAGGATTTCGAATTCATTCCGGGCGTGCCTCAGGCGGTGAGGCTGCTCAGGGATGCGGGTTTTCTCGTAATCGTGGTAACCAACCAGTCGGGGGTGGCCAGGGGGTATTATCCCCTGGGGGCGGTCCACACGCTGCACCGGCATATGGATGCCGAACTGGCGAAGCATGGGGCCGCCGTCGATGCATACTACATATGCCCGCATCACCCGGAGGGGGAGGAGCAGGGGTATTCGATGGCCTGCGGGTGCCGGAAACCCCATCCGGGCATGCTCATGGAAGCGGCGAAAGACTTCTCGATAGACCTGGCCTCCTCGTACATGATCGGTGACCATGCGAGCGACGTGGAAGCCGCCGTCAGGGCCGGATGCCGGCCCGTGTTCGTAACCACCGGGCACGGCCGGGACGAGTCGGCCAGGGTGCCTGAGGGAGTACCGCGCTTCGGGAGTCTTCCCGAGGCGGTCAGGGCCATCGTTGGCGGCATTGCCTGGGAAAACCCGGAGACAAAGGATTAAAGGCTGAGGGCTGAGGGCTGAGGGCTGAGGGATTCGGATTGTTTTTGTTTCCGGCCAAAACTCGCGACCTCTTGCGCACTTTGCCTTTTGTCTCCTGACTGATTTTATTTGATTTGACTGGGCTGCTTTTACTATGATAAAAAGCAAATGTTTATCATGCGGCGAATTAACGAATTTCTCAGGAAAAACGGATGAATAGACGTGATACGGGAATAAAGAAGGGTATCATCCTGGCGGGCGGCTCCGGCAGCAGGCTGTATCCGCTCAATCTGGTGGCGAGCAAGCAATTGCAGCCGGTTTACGACAAGCCGATGATTTATTACCCCCTCGCCACTCTCATGACCGCCGGCCTGAAAAATATCCTGATCATCTCCACTCCGCACGATACCCCCCGTTTCGAAGCCCTGCTGGGGGACGGATCGAGATGGGGCATACGGCTCAGTTACCGCGTCCAGCCGGAGCCCAAGGGGATTGCCCAGGCATTCCTCGTGGGGGAAGAGTTTATCGGCGACGATTATGTGTGTCTCATTCTCGGCGACAATATATTCTACGGCAAGGTCGGCCTCGACTCCATCATCGGGAATTTCCGGTCGGGCGCAAGGATTTTCGGCTACTACGTGAATGACCCAGAGCGCTACGGTGTCGTGGAATTCGACGAGAGCGGCAGGGCGTTCAACATCGAGGAGAAGCCGGCACGGCCGAAAACCAACTACGCGGTTCCGGGGTTATACCTGTACGATAACAATGTGGTAGAGATAACCAGAAAGCTGAAACCGTCGGCTCGCGGCGAACTGGAAATCACCGATGTCAATCTCGAATATCTGCGCAGGGGTGAATTGACGGTCGAAAAGCTGGGGAGGGGGATAGCCTGGCTCGATACCGGCACGCATCAGAGTCTTCTGGAGGCAAGCCATTTCATCGGCACTCTCGAGGCGCGGCAGGGGCTGAAAATAGCCTGTCTCGAAGAGATCGCCATGCGCATGGGGTTTATCGATTCCGCGGCCATGGAAAAAGTGATTTGCGATACGCCCAAATCGGGATACCGTGATTATCTGGTCCGGGTATTTAACGAAATCGGAAGGGACAGGGAAATTGACCACTAAACCTGTTATGGGGAAGGACGGGATCAAAGTCCCGTTGATGAACCCACCTGCCGGGTCGTTTAGGCTCGACCGAAGACAAATATGAAATGTTTTACGGAGGGGAGGTTTTGCCTCCCCTTGCCTGTTTATACATGATGAAATTTCCGGACAACCGGAGCGCAACATGCTGGATTTTATAAACAAATACAGGTTGAGATTACTTGCAGGCGCAGCTCTGTTTGCGGCCCTGATTTTCTATTCCATGAACCTGAGGAACAAGGAAAAAACCAACACTTTCGAAAAGGCTGTTATTTCAGTATCTTCCCCTATCACCGGGACCGTATCCCGCGTCGACGATTTTTTCACCTCGATCTGGGACGATTACCTGTACCTGGTCGGCGTGGAAAAGGAGAACAAAAAACTGCATGAGACAGTCAAAATACTGAATCGAAGGCTGATCGAAAGGCGGGAGGCCGCACTCGAAGATGAAAGGCTGAAAAAGCTCATCGGTTTGAAAGAGACCCTTCAGGATCCTTCCATCGCGGCAAGGGTAATCGGGGAAGACAATTCACCCTGGTTCAAGACCATTACCCTGGACCGCGGCAGCAAGGACGGCATCAGGGAGAACATGCCGGTCGTCGCTTCGGCCGGGGTGGTGGGGCGCGTGGTCAAGGCCGCCGGCAACAGTTCCAGGGTGCTTTTGCTTACCGACCATGCCAGTGACATTTCGGCGGTCATCCAGCGTTCCAGGGCCAGGGGCGTCGTCAAGGGCAAGGGGGGGTACATGTGTTCCCTTGAGTTCTCCGTACGCGGAGAGGATGTGCGGATCGGGGACGTGGTCCTCACCTCCGGCATCGGCGGAGTGTTTCCGAAGGGGCTTCCCATTGGCGAAGTCACAATGGTCAGAAAGGGAACATACGGAATTTTCCAGATAGTCGACATCCGCCCGTTCGTTTATATCCCGAGACTGGAAGAGGTCCTGGTGGTCTCGCGGAAAAGTGAAGAAGACCAATGACAGCCCGTATCAAGGTTCTGTTTTTCATCATTTTGTCCCTTATTCTCCAGGTTGCGTTTTTCCCTACACATTTCCCTGATTCTTTCAAACCAAACCTGATGATTATGTTCATAGTCTATTTGAGTTTCATGGAAGACTCCCGGTGGGGGGGGGTCTGCGCACTTCTGCTCGGTCTCGTCCAGGATTCCCTCAGCGGCATATACTTCGGTCTGAACGCCTTTTCGTACCTGCTCATCTTTATTATCCTGAAGGCGGTTTCGCACCGGTTGTATACCGACAGCCGTTCCGTCATGGTCCTGGCGGTTTTCCTCATGACCGTAATCAACGGGCTTGCCAGCCTGGCGCTTCTCACGGTTTTCTTCATTGCTCCGGGACTCTATTCGACCATACTCTCAAATGTGTTCACACAGGGTTTTATAAATGCGTTCGTTGCTTTCCTGTCCTTCAAAATCTTTCCTCTCCGGAAAAGAGAGGATTTAGTATGAAAGAGATCAGCTACGTCAGGGATAATTCCGGGTCGAACGGAAATCTGTTCTGGCTTTCCGTGGTTGTCGCGGCCATGTTCTTTCTCCTTCTCATGCGGCTTCTTTACTTGCAGGTATTAAAAACCGGCAGCTACCAGGACCTGTCCGAGAGCAACCGTCTTCGCACGGTTCCCGTGGCTGCCTCACGCGGAACCGTCTTTGACAGAAACGGCAAGGTGCTTGTCGGCAACCGCCCCTCTTTCAGCGTTACCGTGATTCCGCAGGAAATTAAGGACAAAAATCTCATTATTGAGCGACTGTCGCGCTTCCTGGGCGTGGACCGCGCCGAACTTATGGAAAAATGGGAAAAGGGCAAAGGCCGTGCAAAATATTTCCCCGTCATTCTGGCGTCCGGTATCACCCGCGATCAGCTGGAAATTATCGAGGAAAACCAGCTCAGTCTTCCCGGGGTCGATATACAGATGCATCCGGTGCGGGATTATCCGAACGGGGTGCTTGCGTCGCACCTTTTGGGATATCTGGGGGAAATGTCCGAAAAGGAGATGGACAGCGATCAGTACAGTGAATACAACCCCGGCGACTACATCGGCAAAAGCGGCATAGAACGGAGCTGGGAAAAGGAGCTGCACGGCTCCGACGGCGGCCGCCAGCTTGAAGTTGACGCGTTGGGAAGGGTATTGAAAACCGTCAGCGAAGAGCTCCCGACCGTGGGCGAAAGCCTGGTTCTGACCATCGACCTGGACATGCAGAAAAAAGCCGAAGAGGCGTTCGGCGACCAGGCCGGCGCGGCCGTGGCCATGGATGTGAACAGCGGCGAGATACTTACCTTTGTAAGCAAGCCGGATTTCGACCCGGCGCTTTTCGCGGAAGGATTGTCCCCGAAGCAGTGGAAGGAGTACGTTGCCGATACGCGTCATCCCCTGGAAAACAAGGCGCTGAAAGGCCAGTATCCGCCGGGTTCCACCTTCAAAATCGTCACCGCGCTTGCCGGCCTTGAAGAGGGGCTGGTCGATGAGGGGAGCACGGTATCCTGCAACGGCTCTTTCAGCCTGGGCAACACGACCTTCAAATGCTGGAACAAGAGGGGACACGGTTCGGTCAACCTGCGCAAGGCCCTGCGTGAATCCTGCGATGTATATTTTTACAAGCTCGGCGACCGGCTGGGGATCGACAGGATCGCATATTACGCCAAAAAGCTCGGTCTTGGCTCTCCGACGGGAATAGGACTGGAGCATGAAAAGGCGGGAATGATTCCTTCAACGGAATGGAAGGAGAAGAGATACAAGACCAAATGGCTGCGGGGGGAAACGATATCCTGCGCGATCGGCCAGGGTTATGTGCTGGCTACCCCCATTCAGCTGGCCTCAATGATAGCGACGGTGGCGAACGAGGGAACGATCTACAGGCCCCATCTCGTCAAGCGTGTCCTGGATCCGGAAGGCAGGGTGATCAAGGAATTCCAGCCGGAAATCATAACCCGGTCGAACGGGATAAAGTCTTCCAGTTACCGCCTTGTCAAGCAGGGCTTGTTCGAGGTGGTCAACGAACCGGGCGGAACCGGCGGCATGGCGCGCCTTTACGAGGTCAAGGTGGCGGGCAAGACCGGCACGTCCCAGGTGGTCAAACTTCGCGGCAAATCAGGATATCTTCCCTACCAGTACAGGGACCACGCGCTTTTCGTGGCTTTCGCCCCATATGAAAAACCTGAGGTGGCCGTTGCCGTCGTCGTAGAGCATGGTCTGCACGGCGGGTCGTCCGCCGCCCCCATCGCCGCCAAAATCCTCCGGCAATACTTTGAGGAAAAGGGAGTAATCAAGAAACCGGTGCCCGTCAAAAATGAAAATTCTTCCGCGGAAGAAGCCGGAACTTCCGATTCCGGGGCAGCTCCCCAGGAGCCAGGACAAACGGAACAAAACGAGGGATTGATGAATGATTGACAGGAGACTGTTCACGCATTTCGACTGGGGGTTTCTCCTCCTGGTGCTTCTGATCGCAGGGATAGGCGTAGTCAATATCGCCAGCGCAACAGCGTCTTATCACACTACCGGCATTCCCTATTACGCAAAACAGATATACTGGGTGATCGGAGGGATTTTCCTGATCGTAACCCTTTGCAGCTTCGATTATCATATTCTGGAGGACCTGTCCTGGTGGGCGTACGGTGTCCTGATGTTCCTGCTGGTGGTCGTCCTGGTGGTCGGCAGGAGTTCCATGGGAGCGACCCGCTGGCTGAATCTCGGTTTTTTCAGTTTCCAGCCCTCCGAGCTGATGAAGATCGTCATAGTCATGGTTTTTGCCCGCTATTTTACCGAAAAGGCCGAATTGACCGGTCTCGGCTTCAGGGACCTGCTGTATCCCTTCCTGATAATTATCGGTCCCGTGCTCCTGATCATGAAACAACCGGACCTGGGCACGGCAATGCTGGTATTCCTCGTTGCTTCATCAATCCTTATGTTTGTCGGGATTCGGCTCTCTACGCTCGTTTCCATTGTCCTGGGGGCAATACCCGCGTTTTTTCTCGCATGGCATTTCCATCTTCGCGATTACCAGAAGGAACGCCTCCTCAATTTCCTCGATCCGGAAAGGGACCCGCTGGGAAGCGGATACCACATCATCCAGAGCAAGATCGCGGTCGGCTCCGGAGGGTTTCTGGGCAAGGGGTTCATGCAGGGGACCCAGTCGCAGCTGCATTTTCTGCCCGAGCAGCATACCGATTTCGCATTCTCGGTATTTTCCGAGGAGTGGGGTTTCGCGGGCTGCCTGGTCGTCATGGTTCTGTACTTTTCACTGATATTCTGGGGACTGAACGTGGCGAAGAAGTGCAATGACAGGTTCGGGAAACTGCTGGCGGTGGGCGTCACGGCCATGCTTTTCTGGCACATCATGATCAATATAGGCATGGTAATAGGGATTTTCCCGGTTGTGGGAGTGCCTCTCCCGTTATTCTCCTACGGCGGCACGTCGATGATTACCTCGATGGTCGGGGCTGCCATTCTGCTCAATATACAGATGCGCCGGTTCATGTTCTAGGGCTTTTGCCGGAGAGGCACGACATTCGGGGAAACCTCACTCAGCGGGAAGCAGAGTCGGGCATGGTTGAAAAGATCCCGTCAAACGCGGGCGCCGACTTTTTGAAGGCAAGCAGGACCTCAGGGTCGAAATGCCCGGGCAGGGTTCTTCCGTCGCCGCACCGGATGATTTCGCAAGTTCTTTCATGATCCAGCGCCGGCTTGTACGGGCGTTTGCTCCTCAGGGCGTCATACTGGTCGACCAGTATGACGATCCTCCCCTCGACCGGAATATCTTCGCCTTTGAGACCGAAGGGGTACCCGGTGCCGTCCCATCTTTCGTGGTGCGCGATGGCAATGCGTTCTGCCATCTGGATGCTTTCGTGTGTCGATCCGTACAGGATCCTGTTGCCCACAATGGTGTGACTCTTCATGATCTCGAATTCTTCCGGTGTGAGCGGTTCGGGCTTCAGAAGTATACTGTCGGAGATGGCAATCTTGCCTATGTCGTGCATGCTGCTTGCGTAGGCTATTGTTTCGACGAAATCCGCGGGCATCCCCATATCTTCGGCGAGTTTTCTGGAATAAAGGCCGATCCGCCTGATGTGGGTTCCCGTGAGATCATCCCTGTATTCCGCGGCCGCCATCAGTCGGAGTATCATTTCCCTGCCTGCGTCTTTTACCTGCCGCAACACTTCATTCACCTTCGACAGCGCTTCGGACAGCTCCCGTGTTCTTTTGTCGACGGTTTCCTTAAGCGTGCGCGTGTAGTTCTTTTCCAGCTCCAGAAGTTTTCTGTGCTTTATTGCCTTGCCCATGGAATGGAAAAGCTGCTCGGGCTTGTACGGCTTGATCAGGAAATCGAAAGCTCCCTTTTTTATCGCTTCGACGGCCGTTTCCAGGTCGGCGTAGGCGGTCATCAGGATTACCGGCACTTCCGGTTCGACCCTGTGGACTATGTCCAGAAAATCCAGCCCGGTGACGCTGGGCATTTTTATGTCCGTCAATACCGCGTCGATCCGGCCGTCCCGCATTGCCTCAAGTGCATTTGATACATTGTCGCAGGTCGTGACACGATAACCCGAGCGGCTCAGAAGAAGACTTATCATATCCAGGTTCTGGCAGTCGTCGTCGACGACGAGTATATTCTCTCCGTTTGACATTCCGTTACCTCCGCTGATTTTCCTTCCCGCGTATAAGAGGCCGGGTCGCAGTCGGTCGTTCCGGACCCGAATGCGGCCTCCCGCCTGCCGACGTTGTCCGGCCCGCGGTTCATGCCGTATCTAACGTGTTCTCAATCCCGGAATTACAGGTTCCGGTTCCCGTTTCCATCCAGCACCTCCCTGATCTTCTTCAGCAGGTCGCTCGGCAGCACTGGCTTGGCGATAAAATCGAGGCCCATGCCTAAAATCTCATCCCTGTCAAAAATATCCTCCGGGTAGCCGCTGGTAAAAATGACCTTGCTGTCGGGCCTGATCCTGAATATCTCTTCATATACCTCTTTGCCGTTTTTTCGCGGCATGATTACGTCAAGAATGCTCAGCTGTATTTTTTCCATGTTTTCCGCGAATTTTTCAACCGCGTTTTCACCGTCCTCCGCTTCGATTACCGTGTAGCCGTAACCCTCCAGCACGTTTTTTGTCAGTTCCCGCAACTGGTGGTCGTCTTCCGCCAGCAGAATGGTTTCCGTGCCCGAGCGGGGCATGGCGGGTTCGGCCGATATCCCGTCCGTTAAGGGTTTTCCGGCGATCAGCGGCAGGTATATCTCGAATGTCGTGCCCTTGCCGGGTTCGCTGAAACAGGTGATGTATCCATTGTGCTGTTTGATGATGCCGTAAATAATCGACAGACCCAGGCCCGTGCCCTTGCCTACCTCCTTGGTGGTGAAAAACGGTTCGAAAATTTTCTGCCGGGTCGCCTCGTCCATCCCGGTGCCCGTATCGCACAGCGCAAGAAGGGCATAGCGGCCGGGTTTGCCGTAACCGTGCCTGCTTATGTAATCGCGATCCAGCTCAACCGGCATGGTGCCGATGGAAAGAGTGCCTCCGAACCGCATGGCGTCAATGGCGTTAGTAGTAAGATTCACCAGGACCTGTTCCATCTGCCCCGAGTCCGCCATTACGAACAGTTCCTCGTCCGAAACGGATATTTTCAGCTCGGTATCTTCCCTTACCAATATCTGAAGCAGTTTCCGCATTCTGGCCAGTATTTCGTTCAGGTCTATCGGCCTGAGTTCCATGGCCTGTTTCCTGCCGAAGGCAAGCAGTGATTTCGTCAGCTTGGATGCGCGTTCGGCCGCGGTGAGTATCTGATGCAGATATGCATACATGGGGCTCTGTTTTTCCATTTCCGTTTCCATCAGCGACGCAAAACCCATGATGACATTTATGATGTTGTTGAAATCGTGGGCGATGCCGCCGCTCAGAACCCCGATGGCCTCCATTTTCTGGGCGTGGCGAAGCTGTAACTCCAGGTTCTTGTGCTCGGTCACGTCGATGATGAA
>Ga0335070_10001658_pt1 | contig 25851 bp, 23 predicted proteins | sample Lox_Sample_13_FD_206722 | JGI IMG/M metagenome (GOLD analysis project Ga0335070, IMG submission 206722) | Soil microbial communities from Loxahatchee National Wildlife Refuge, Florida, United States - Lox_Sample_1.3 | ecosystem: Environmental > Terrestrial > Soil > Wetlands | place: USA...
GCCGAGGATGTGCTCACGCACGTGGTCCTCGTAGCGCCGCCCCGCCGCCGCGCTGATCACCTCGCCGAGGGCGAGGTAGCCGAGATTCGTGTAGCTCGCCTTCGAGCCGGCCGGGAACCGCAGGCGACGATGGCGAGCGAGCAGGTCGAGCGTTAAGCGATGCGGATCGCGCGCCGGACGGTCGGCCGGATGCACCCAGCGCACGGGAATCGGGTTCGCCAGCCCCGAGCTGTGGCTGAGCAGGTGACGGACCGTGACCTGCGGCCAGCCGCGGCGTGGCGCGGGGAACTCCGGCAGGTGCCCGCGGACGGGGTCGTCGAGTCCCAGAACACCGCGCTCGACGAGCTGCATCGCCGCCGTTGCGGTGACGATCTTCGTCATCGAGAACCACAGGCACGCCGTGTCGACCGTCATGCGCCGGCCGTCCGCGAGGTCGGCCAAGCCGGCGGCACATTCGCGGGTGCCGCCATCGGGGCCGGCGACGACCGCGGCGAGACCGGGCACGACCTGGGGAGTGAGGTCGTGGAGCACGCCCACGAGTGGCGACATCGGAGGGGCAGCGGGAGCGGTCACGCCGGATGCCTCGTGATGCGATGAAGCTACCGGGTTGTTGCGGACTCCGTAGTCCGCCCGCTGGCCCCGCGGTCCGCAGCGCTCTACCCTCCGCCGCGATGCCCAGCCGGATCGTCATCCTCGGCGGCGGGACCGGCGGTACGCTCGCCGCCAACCGCCTGCACCGTGAGCTCGGCGAGGCGGTCGAGATCACCGTCGTCGACCAGGACGACCGGCACATCTACCAGCCGGGGCTCCTGTTCGTCCCGTTCGGCCTCGCGGACCCCGACCACATCGTGCGCTCGCGCCGGGCGCAGCTCGCGGACGGCGTGCGCTTCGTGCTCGCGGACGTCGAGCGCGTCGACCTCGAGGAGCGCGAGGTCGAGCTGCGCGACGCCGCCGCGCTGCCATACGACGTGCTGATCGTCGCCACGGGCGCGCGCCTGCAGCCCGAGGAGACCGAGGGCATGCTCGGACCCGGCTGGAACGAGCGCGTGTTCACGTTCTACGACCTCCAGGGGGCGCGGGCACTGCGCGACGCGCTCGCGCGCTTCGACGGTGGTCGGCTCGTCGTGAACCTCGTCGACATGCCGGTCAAGTGCCCGGTCGCGCCACTCGAGTTCTGCTTCCTGGCCGACTGGTTCCTCACCGAGCGCGGGGTGCGCGAGCGCACCGAGCTCACGTTCGCCACACCGCTCGACGCGGCGTTCACCAAGCCGGTTGCGTCGAAGGCGCTCGCCGGCCTGCTCGACGAGAAGGGGATCGCGCTCGAGACCGAGTTCGCGACGGGCCGCGTGGACGGCGCCGGCGGCGTGCTGGCCAGCTGGGACGAGCGCGAGCTGCCGTTCGACCTGCTGGTCACGATCCCGGCGCACGGCGGCGCCGCGTATGTCGAGCGCTCGCCCGGCCTGGGCGATGAGCTCGGCTTCGTCCCGTGTGACCCGCACACGCTGCAGGCCGCGGCGGCCTCAGACGTCTTCGTGCTCGGCGACGCGGCCAACGTACCGACCTCCAAGGCCGGCTCGGTCTCGCACTTCGAGGGCGAGACGATCGTCGAGAACGTTCGGCGCCTGCTCGCCGGCGAGGAGCTGCAGCCGACGTTCGACGGGCACGCGAACTGCTTCATCGAGACCGGGTTCGGCAAGGCGCTCCTCATCGACTTCAACTACGAGCAGGAGCCGCTCGCGGGCAGGTTCCCGGAGCCCCACGTGGGCCCGCTGCCGCTGCTGCGCGAGTCGCGGATGAACCACTGGGCGAAGCTCATGTTCGAGTGGGCCTACTGGCACGTGCTGCTGCCGGGCCGTGACCTGCCGGGCATCAGCGACCAGCTGCAGACCGCCGGGCGGCACGCGCCCGAGGACTGAGGAAGGAGATCGCATGACGCAGACGACGATTGCGGGCCGCCCGGTCGAGGTCGACGCGGAGGGGTTCCTCACCGACCCCCAGGCGTGGGACCGCGACATCGCGGCGGAGATCGCCCGCGAGAACGGGATCCCCGAGCTCACCGACCGCCACTGGCAGGTGATCGACTTCATGCGCGAGCGCTACCTGCAGGACGGCGCCGCGCCGTCGATCCGCACGCTCGGCAAGGCCTCGGGCGTCCCGGTCAAGGAGCTCTACGAGCTGTTCCCTAAGGGCCCCGCAAAGCTCGCCGCAAAGATCGGCGGGATCCCCAAGCCGCGCGGCTGCATCTAGGAGGACGACATGGCGGACGAACCGATCACGAAGGTGTCGATCATCATCTCCAAGGGATCGCTCGAGGGGATCTACCCGGGACTGATCATGGCCAACGGCGCCCGTATGGAGGGCATCGAGGCGAACCTCTTCTTCACCTTCTTCGGCATGGACGCGATCCACCGCGACCGCCACGAGCACGTCAAGGTCGCCGCCGTCGGCAACCCGGGCCTGCATCTCGCGACCTGGGTCGGCGGCGTGCCGGGGATGTCGTCGATCATCACCCACCAGCTCGCCAAGCGCATGGAGGAGCTCGACATCCCGCCGATCCCCGAGTTCGTGGAGCTGATCGCCGACTCGGGCGCCGGGCTCTACGCCTGCCAGGCGTCGGTCGACATGTTCGGCCTCACGCGCGAGGACTTCATCGACCAGGTCGAGGACATCATCACGGTCGGCGAGTTCTACGAGAAGGCCGCGGGCGGCCAGATCATCTTCACGTAGCGGGCGTGCGCGCGCCGCCGGCGCCGTCCCCGTGCGCGCCGCGGTCGTGCGCGTGCGACCCTTCAGGGATGACGACGCTCCCGCCCGGACCCGCAGAGCCCGCGATCGCGCAGACGATGCGCTGGATCATGCGGCCGCTGGCTTTCATGGAGTCGGCGCGCCGGCGCTACGGAGACGCGTTCAGCGTGCGCTTCCTCGGCTTCCAGTCGCCGATGGTCATGTTCTCCGATCCCGAGGCCGTGCGCGCGCTGTACACCTCGCGCGACCATGGACTGCCGCCGGGCCGAACGTTCGCGCTGCGGCCGTTGCTCGGGCCGCGGTCGGTGCTGCTGCTCGAGGGCCGCGAGCACCTGGACCGCCGGCGCCTGATGCTGCCGGCCTTCCACGGCGAGCGCATGCGCGCCTACGAGTCGACGGTTCGTGAGGCGACCGAGCGCGAGCTCGCGGCCTGGCCGCTCGGCGAGCCGTTCGCGATCCATCCGAGCATGCAGGCGATCACGCTCGAGGTGATCCTGCGTGCCGTCTTCGGGGTCAGCGACGAGGAGCGCCGCGAGCGCCTGCGCGTGATGCTGCGCGACCTGCTGAACCGCACGGCGACGCCCCGCCTGCAGTTCGGCGCGCTCGCCGCCCGCCGGGTGGGTCGGGAGGGCCCGCTCGCGCAGATCGGCGAACTGCGCGTCGGCGTCGACGAGGTCCTCGCCGAGGAGATTCGCGAGCGGCGCGCCGACCCACAGGTCGCAGAGCGCGAGGACATCCTCTCCCAGCTCGTCGCCGCCCGCTTCGAGGACGGCAGCGCGATGGACGACGCCGAGCTGCGCGACCAGCTGCTCACGCTGCTCGTCGCCGGCCACGAGACGACCGCGACCGCGCTCGCGTGGACGTTCGACCTCCTCCTGCACAACCCGCCCACGCTCGCGCGCCTACAGTCCGAGCTCGCGCAGGACGACGGGCAGTACCTGCGCGCCGTGGTCAACGAGAGCCTGCGCCTGCGCCCGGTCGTGCCGCTTGCGGGCAGGCGCCTTGGCTCCGAGCTGCGTGTCGGCGAGTACGTGCTCCCTGCCGGCACCGACGTGACGCCGTCGATCTGGCTGACCAACACGCGTGAGGACACCTACCCCGAGCCGTTCGCCTTCCGGCCCGAGCGCTTCCTCGAGAACCCGCCGGGGACCTACTCGTGGATCCCGTTCGGCGGTGGGTCGCGGCGCTGCCTGGGCGCGTCGTTCGCCGAGTTCGAGATGCGCGTCGTGCTGTCGACCGTGCTCGAGGCGTGCACGCTTGCGCCCGCCGACGCGCGGCCCGAGCACGTGGCACGGCGCAACGTCACGCTCGCGCCGCGCCACGGGACGCGCGTGATCGTGCGCTCGCGGCGCCCGGCACTGCGGGCCGTGCGCGAGCCGGCGGGCGCCGGGGCCCGCTGACCGGCCGGCGCCGCGCCGCCCGCCGCGACCGATCCCGTCAGATCACCGTCACCGCGATCGCGCCGGCGTCACGGACCTGCTTGTCGCTGACCCCGCCGAGCTCGGCGAGCGGGGTGTAGGAGAGCGAGTCGAGTTCGATGCCGGTCGCCCGGGCGTCCGCGGGCTCCAGGCGCTCGACGATGTCCTTCGACGCCAGGATCGAACCGTCGGTTGCCGCGGCCTCGATCCGCGACCCCTCGTTCATCTGGTCACCGAGCGCGGTGACCTCCAGGCGCCCGCGCGTCGCGACCTGCCCGACCATCAGCGTGGCGCCCCAGTGCAGGCCGACGTTCACCCTGACGGCGACCTCCTGCGGCCCGAGGGACGCGGCGCCGTCACGGATCGCCCGGGCCGCCTCAATCGCGGCGCGCGCCGCCGCGGACTCCGAGCCGTCGAAGTCGGCGGCGAGGAACAGCGCCGACCCGCCGTCGCCCGCGTGCTTGCCGACGATGCCGCCGCAGGTCACGACCGAGGCGTCGATGAGATCGGTGAGGTCGCGGATGAGGTCGAAGTAGCCGCGCGAGGAGAGCCGGCGCGAGAGCGCACCCGAGGCCTCCAGATCGGCGAACAGGATTCCGGCCGGACGCCTGGCGGGCTCGCTGACCCGGTCCATCCGCTCGAACAGCTGCTGGTCTCCGCGCCCCAGGCGGGTGAGCAGCGCCTCGGGCATCGCGACGCGGCAGAGCCGGACCACGCCGAGGAACGCCCCGTCGTCAGCGTTCAGGCGCAGCTCGAGGAACGTCATGCCGCCGAACAGCGACGCGCGGAAGCCGTGGCCCGGCGGGAACACGACGGTCTCCTGCCAGGAGCGGGGAACGACGTCGACGGGCCGGGCGCGCGCCGCGGCCGCGGCGTTGCGGGCGAACACCGCCTCGAAGTCGGGGTCGCCGGGCTGCAGGTAGCAGCGCATGATCGGCACGACCTGGCGCCACCACGCGACGGCGGTGACCTCGTCGCTGCCCCAGGTCAGGGGATGGTCCAGGTGGCGCACGACGATCGACTCGCCGTAATAGCGCCCGACCTCGGCGGGCGGCACGCCGGTCAGTCGCGCGAGCTCGCTGGAGATGAACACCGTCCGCCAGCGCGCATCGAGGATGTCGCCGGAGACCGCCGCACCCTCCATCGCCAGCGCCACATCGCGCAGCTCGCGGTGATCGGGGAGCGGCGGACCGCCTGTCGCATCGCCCGCCATCGCCGCAGGCTACCTGCCGCTCGAAGGGCTTGACGCGCCCCGCCGCCCGGCGGGGCGTTTGGCGTGTCGTCGGGCCGAGGCGATACTGGCGGATGTAATGCTTCCCCATGACGAGGCCGGGAGCGGGCCGGCCGTCGTGCTGCTGCACGCCGGCGTCGCCGACCGGACCATGTGGGCCGGCCACCTCGGTCCGCTGGCCGACGCGGGGTACCGGGCCGTCGCGCTGGACCTTCCCGGGTTCGGTGAGGCGCGAATCGCGCCCGGTGAGCAGGCGCCGTGGACCGACGTCCTCCACGCCATGGACGCGCTGTCGATCGAGCGGGCATCGCTTGTCGGCAACTCCTTCGGGGGCGCCGTGGCGCTGCGGGTTGCGGTCGTCGCGCCGGAGCGGGTGTCGGCGCTCGCGCTGATCTCGGCGCCGCCGCCCACGCTGGTGCCGTCACCGGAGCTGATGGCCGCCTGGGAGGCGGAGGAGACGGCGTTGGAGCGTGGGGACACCGAGGCGGCCGTCGGCGCCGTCGTCGACGCGTGGACGCTGTCCGATGCGCCCCCCGAGCTGCGTGCCCGTGTGGCAGCGATGCAGCGGCGCGCGTTTGGGCTGCAGGCCGAGGCCCCACCGGCGACGGAGGCCCCGGACCCCGTCGAACAGCGGCCGGATGCGCTCGCCCTGCTGGGCACGCCCACGCTCGTGGCTGCCGGCGAGCGCGACCTGTGCGATTTCCGCCAGGGGGCCGAGGCGATGGCGCGAGCGCTGCCCGGCGCCCACCACGCCGTCATCCGCGGCGCCGGTCACCTCGCGCCGCTCGAGACGCCGGAGGCCTTCCGCGACCTGCTGCTGGACCTCCTGCGCCGTACGGAGCCCGCGAGCGACGGATGATGAAGTGTCGCGCGATCCGCCATCTTGGGCGATGACGGACCGGCGCCCGCGCCATACCGTCGAACGGAGCATGATCGACGCAGGCGCAGCAACTCATCCGCGAGGGACCGCGGCAGCGGCGACGGGAGTCCGTGATGCCTGAGGCTGAGGCACTGTCCCCCATGGAGGCGGGCAGCAAGATCGGCGAGCACGCTGAGCACGCGCATGAGGCCGAGAGCACGGACCGCCGGGACAAGAGGCTCTCGATCACCGAGGCCGTCGTGCTGTCGCTCGTCACGCTGGTCGCCGCCTGGGCCGGCTACTCGGCCGCGAAATGGGGGACGGAATCGTCGCTGAAGCTCGCAAAGGCATCCGCGACCCGCGTCAAGGCCAACCGGGCATTCCAGCAGGCGCTGACCTACCAGACAGCGGATGCCGTGACGTTCAACGCCTGGTACGCGGCGTACATCGCCCGCGACAAGGCCGCGATGCGGGTCGCCCACAAGTACTTCCTTCCGAACTACCGCGTCGCGTTCGATGCCTGGCTCGCAACGAAGCCGTTCACGAACAGGAACGCCCCTGCCGGCCCGGAGGCGATGCCGCAGTTCCATCCCCCGGGGGCGGCGCAGGCGCGCTTGCTGGACGCGCAGGCCGACGCCTACTACGCGCGAGGCCAGGCGGCTGCGGAGACAGGCGACCACTACATCCGCGCCACCGTCATCCTCGCCAGCGTCCTTTTCCTGATTGGGATCAGCACGCAGTTCCCGATCAGGCGCGGCCGGTTCGCGTTGATCAGCGTCGGTCTTCTGCTGCTGCTCATCGCCGGCGAGCAGATCCTGACGCTGCCCGGTCCGCCGTGATCGGCGCCGCTCGGCGGCGGCGGCGGGCCACCGCTTGAGCAGGCCGACGGGCTCTCAGCCCATGAGGCTGTTCGCGGTGAGCACGATGAAGAGGCCGAAGACGATCTCACTGATGACCCACGAGTTGTCGTTCATCCAGTCGCGGACTTTGGGCAGCGCCTTCTGCGCCCGCTCGCCGACGATCAGCAGGAAGAGCGACGGGAGCGCGAGGAACAGCAGCGTCGTCACGACGAACGGCAGGATCGCCCACCAGGCGTCGTCGTTGCGGGCGACGGTGCTGCCGACGGCGATCGAGGTGAGGATGTCGGTCGGGAAGACGCCGAGCAGCAGAAACCCGAGCTTGAACGAGCCCTTCGGCTTCGCCTCCTCCAGTCGTCCCATCCACGTCGGCGGCTTCGACGTCTTGCGCGTCAGGAACGTGTGGATCGCGGCGGCGACCAGCAGAACGATGATGATGATGTCCAGCGTCGTGTTGGACGCCCCCTGATCACGCGCGCCGGTGGCCAGGAGGAAGCCGAGCGTGACGATCGTCGTGACCGAAAGCGCGGCGCCGGCGACGAACGCCGCTGAGTTCTTGCGCCAGTTCTCGCTGGTCGCGAGAAAGATCGCGCTCAGGATCTGCGGTCCGGCGATCATCACGAACGCCAGCGGGATGACCTTCGCAAATGTCATGTCTTCTCTTCCTCTGCACGCATCGTCATGTCTCGTGGATCGGGGACGTCAGCGACCCGCGCTGCAGCCGAACATCGGGGCGATGATCGCCAGCAGCGCGTGGTCACGTCGTGGAGCCTTCGGGTTCGGGGGCCGGAGAAGGACTGAGGCTCTGCGGCCGACTCTCGGCGATCCGCGCCCGGCGATCGGCGGTCAGCTCCTGCACGACGATCAGGATCCCGGCCGTGATCGGGACGCCGACGATCGCGCCGACGACGCCGAACAGGGCGCCCCAGAAGAGGACGCTCAGGATCACCAGGAACCCCGAGATGTCGGCGGCCTTGCCGATGATCGTCGGCTGCAGGACGTAGTTCTCGAACTGCTGGTAGACGAGGACCACGGCCACCATGATGATCAGCGCGGTGACGCTGACCGACAGCGCGGCGATCCCCAGGATGATCCCGGCCAGCAGCGAGCCGATGTTCGGGATCATGTCGAGGATCCCGGCGATGATGGCCAGCGCCAAGGGATACGGCAGGCCGAGGATCACGGCGGTGACCCCGTAGATCGACCCGCAGATGATCGAGATCACGATGTTGCCGATCATGTAGCGCGAGGTCGTCGTGATGATCTGATCGCTGATCCGGCGCCAGCGCACCGCGTTGTCGTTCTCGATCAGCGACTCCAGCGCGTCGCGATAGCTGGGCAGGTCCTTGACCAGGAACAGGGTCATGAAGAGGATCGAGAATCCCAGCACGAAGACGCCGAACGCCGAGGCCGCGATGTTCAGCAGCCCGCCGGCGGCCTTGCCGAAGCCGGAGGCGATGCCCGACGCGTGCTTCTGCAGCGTCTTTGTGACATCGCTGTGCTTGCCGACCTGCTTGCCCAGCGAGCTGTTGCTGACGTCGTTCACGATCTTCGGGACGTTGTGCGAGAACGAGCGGACGGCGTCGACGATCGGCGTCAGGGCGATGACCAGCAGCAGCCCGACGAGCACGGCGAGGCCCAGCACGACGAGCGAGGAGGCCGCACCGCGTCCGAGGTTCCACTTCGCCGCAGCCGCGTCGACGACCGGAGCCAGCACGATGGCCAGGAACACGGAGACGAAGATCACGAGCAGCGTCCCGCCGACGGCGACGAGCGCCCAGGTCAGCGCGACGAGTCCGACGAAGATCAGGATCGTGCGCGGTGAGATCGAGACGGAGACCTGATCAGGCATGTTCATGCTCGCAGTGGGGGGCGGCCGGGATCGGCTGGGGCGGCACGAGCCCCGCGTTCTGGGCGATGGTCACGGCCTCTGCTCGGGTCGTGGCCCCGAGCTTGAGGTAGATGTGCTCCACGTGCGTCTTGACCGTGGAGCGACTGATGCCGAACTGCAGACCGATGTCGGCGAGCGTTCGGTACGTCGGGAGCAGCAGCAGGACGCGCATCTCCGTCGGCGTCAGGGTCGCCGGGCCGGGTCGTTTCCTGCTCGTGGTGTTCGGCCGCTCGGAAATGGTGGAGCGACCGTACGACCGGGGTCGTGTCCGGGTCATCCGCTCATATGGCGGATCCGTAGTACCGTCGTCCGCGTGTCAACCGATATGGACGAGCAGCCATGACTACCGCCGAGTCCAGCGCGGCGCCCTTCGAGACAGAGGTTCCGGATCCGGCCAGCCGGCCAGGCGTCGTCCCGCGGGTTCGCCTCCCCGCGCTGCAGGCGGCCGCGGCGAGCAGCCGCCTGGTGCTCGTCTCCGCACCCGCCGGCTACGGCAAGTCGACACTCGTCGCGCAGTGGCTCGAGCACGATGTGCGCGCCGGCCGCTGGCTGCAGCTGGATCACCGCGACAACGACCCGGTCATCCTGCTCGGACGCATGGCGGCTGCGCTTGGTCTCAGCCAGGCCATCGGCGGCGCGCTGTCGGAGGAGCTCGCCCAGCCGGTGCCGAGGATTCAGAACGGCGTCCTCCCGCTGCTGGCGGGCCATCTCGCTGACCGTGACCCGTTCGTCGTGGTGCTCGACGACGTCGACGTCATCACGGCGCAGAGAGGCCGGGCGATCCTCGCCTTCCTCGTCGCCCATGTTCCGCCGGGCTCGCAGCTCATCCTCATCACGCGCGGCGACCCGCCCGTGCCCGTGGCACGCCTCCGGGCGAGCGGGGATCTGGCCGAGATCGGGGTCCACGCGCTCGCGCTCGACGCCGAGGAGACCCGTGATCTCGCCGCGAGCGGCGGACTGAAGCTCTCAGACGACGCGGCACATGCCCTGTGCGAGCGGACCGAGGGCTGGGCGGCGGCGGTCGTCCTCGCGACGCTCTCGCTGCGCGGCCTCGATGATGCGGAGGCCCGCGCCGCCGCGCTGTCCGGCGACCAGACGCAGATCGCGGACTACCTGCTGGAAGAAGTGCTGGAGCGCCAGCCGGAGCACCTGCGCGACTTCCTGCTCGCGACGTCGGTCCTCGAGCGGATGACCGCCCCGCTCTGCGACGCGGTGCTCGGGACGACGAGTGCCGCCGCCTCGCTCGAGGCACTGGCACGCTCCAACGCCTTCGTCTTGCCGATCGATGCCGGCCGCCGGTGGTTCCGCTACCACCGGCTGTTCGGCGACCTCCTGCGCGCCGAACTGCGCCGGCGCCACCCCGAGCTGCTGTGCAGCTTCCTGCGCCGCGCGGCCGACTGGTGCGAGCTCTACGGGACTCCGGGCGAGGCGTTCATCTACGCGCACGAGAGCGGCGACCTGGCCCAGGCCGGCCGGATCGCGCTCGCGCACCGTGAGGAGCTCTCGCGGCGCGGGCAGAGCGAGAGCGTGCGGCTCTGGCTGGAACGCTGCAGCGACGAGGAGATCGAATCCGACCCGCAGCTGGCCGTCGCCTGCGCGTGGACCTCGCTCTTCGGTCGCGACCTGCCGCGCGCGCGGCGGGCGATCGCCGCGGCCGAGCGCTTGCCGCTCGATGGTCCCTCCGCCGACGGCGCGCCCTCGCTGCGCTCATCGCTCGCCAGCGTCAGATCGCTCCTGGCGACCGATGGCATCTCGCAGATGCTCCGCGACGGTGAGCTGATCTACGCGTCCGAGAAGGAGGGCGGCACCTGGCTCGCCAGCGGCTGCCGCGCCAAGGGCATCGCACACGTGCTCCTCGGTCTCCCCGAGGAGGGACTCGCCGAGCTGCGGGAGGGGCTGGCGCTGTTGAGCGATCACCCGGAGTTCGTGCACTTCCGCGTCGTCAACCTCGGGTATCTCGCCTTCGCCGCGGAAGAGCTCGGGCATGGACGTGACCTGCAGCGCTGGGCCGTCGCGGCGGCGCAGACGGTCGCTGATGCGCACCTCGAGGAGACGGTCGGCGGTGCCATCGCGGCGACGGCGGCAGCGCTCGCCCAGCAGCAGCGCGGCGACACCGGCGAGGCCGCCCGGCAACTCGACGCCTTCCGTCAGCGACGGCAGTACCTCCCTGGAGTCACCTGGCTGGAGGCTGATCTCGCGCTCCGCTGCGCCGCCGTCACCCTCGACCTCGGCGACCCGGCTGGAGCACTCGAGCTGGCGGAGGTCGCCGACGACGCGCTGCAGGGCTATCCCGATCCGGGCGTGCTGCCCGTGCGGCTCGCATCCATCGAAGCACGGGTCAGGAGCGGCGAGACGTACGGCCTCACGTCGGCGGAGCTGCGCGTGGTGGCCCTTCTGCCGACGCACCTGTCGCTGCAGGAGATCGCCGACCGGCTCTACCTCGCGCGCTCCACCGTCAAGACGCACGTCGCCTCGATCTACGACAAGCTCGGCGTGCCCGGCCGCTCGGAGGCGGTCGAGTTGGTCGCGCGGTTCGGGTTCGTCCCGGACGCTCAGAGCATCCCGGAGATACGCCCTTCTGGCGGATGACACCCCCGCCTCACGGGGCCTAGCGTCGCGCGGGTCCACGAAGGAGGCTGAGACCGTGTCCGAGATCCAGAGCAAGACGAGCACGCTCAAGACGTCCGTTGACACGCTCACGGGCGCTGTCAGGGCGCTGCCGTCGAGCCCGTCTGCGACGAAGTCGCAGCGCAGCTGATGTGGGCGTCGTTCGGCTGGGGGACGCTGGCGGCGTCCACGCTCGTCATCGGCGCGGTCATCGCGCTGCTCTTCCACATCAGCCTGCGCTGGATCGGGATGATCATGGCGTTCGGCGCTGGTGTGCTGATCAGCGCGGTCTCATTCGATCTCGTCGAGGAGGCATCCAAGACGGCACACGCGGACTGGCCGGTGTATCTGGGCATCTTCGTTGGCTGCGGAGTGTTCTTCGGCGGAGACTGGCTGATCTCGCGCGCCGGGGGCGGTGATCGCAAGGACCCGACCGGCGCTCAGAAGGACGGTTCCGCGCTCGCCATCGTGCTCGGATCGGTGCTCGACGGGATCCCCGAGTCGATGGTGATCGGCCTGACGATCTTCGAGGGCGGAAAGGTCGGCGCCGCTTACCTGATCGCCGTCTTCATCTCCAACCTGCCCGAGTCGATCTCGTCGACCAGCGGGCTCATCACCGGGGGCTGGAAGACGTCGCGGATCCTCTGGATGTGGATCGGGATCACCCTGATCTCGGGCCTCGCCTCGCTGGCGGGCTACGGCCTCTTCCAGCACTCGTCGCCGAACGTCGTCGCGTTCGTCCTCACGTTCGCGGCGGGGGCGATCCTCACGATGCTCTCGGACACGATGATGCCCGAGGCCTACCAGCACGGCGGCAAGCTCGTCGGGGTCGTGACGACGCTCGGTTTTGCGACGGCGTTCCTGATCCACACGCTCGACTGAGTCGGCGCCGGGGATTCCGCCGATTGAGTGGAGGCGGGCCCGGAAACCCGGGAGTACGTTCAGCGAAAGCCGTGGTTGCCGGCCACCCGCCGGCGCGCGGACCGCCGCCAGACCGATCCCGCGTCATCGAAGGGAGAGCATCGTGAGCAAGCCGTTCAAGGGCATCATCAACATCGACATCAAGGATTCGAAACCGGACTGGACGCCGTACGCGCAGCCGGTGCCGCCGGACGGGGCGCCGAGCGTGATGTACGTGGTGCTGGACGACGTCGGCTTCTCGGCGCTGGAGCCGTACGGCGGCATGATTGAGACGCCGAACATCGACCGGATCGTGAAGAAGGGCCTGCAGTACACGAACTTTCATACGACGGCCTTGTGCTCGCCGACGCGTTCGTGCCTGTTGACCGGTCGCAACCACACGACGAACGGGATGGCGTGCATCTCCGAGGCGTCGTCGGGCTTCCCGAACGCGAACGGGCACATCCCGTTCGAGTGCGCGATGATCCCCGAGGTGCTCGGCGAGCAGGGCTGGAGCACGTTCATGGTCGGAAAGTGGCACCTGTGCGCCGAGGACGAGGAGAACCTCGCCTCGAGGCGCCATGGGTGGCCGTCCGGCCGCGGCTTCGACCGCTGGTACGGCTTCATCGGTGCTGAGACGAACCAGTGGTATCCGGATCTCATTCATGACAACCACACGGTCGATCCGCCGCAGACGCCGGAGGAGGGCTATCACCTCTCGGTCGACCTCACCGACAAGGCGATGTCGTACATCCGGGACATGAAGGCGGTCGCTCCGGACAAGCCGTGGTTCCTGTACTACGCGTTCGGTGCCGGTCATGCGCCGCACCACGTGCCGAAGGACTGGGCGGACAAGTACAAGGGCAAGTTCGACATGGGCTACGAGGCCTATCGCGAGCAAGTGTTCGAGAAGCAGAAGAAGCTCGGCATCGTCCCCGCCGCAGCGGAGCTCTCGCCGATCAATCCCTACACCGACCTGAAGGGCCCGGAGGGGCAGGACTGGCCGGCGCTGGACACCGTCCGGCCGTGGGCCTCACTCACCGACGACGAGAAGAAGCTGTTCTCACGGATGGCTGAGGTCTACGCCGGGTTCGTCAGCCACGCCGATCACCAGCTCGGCCGGATGCTCGACTACCTCGAGGAATCGGGGCAGCTCGACAACACGCTGATCATCCTCGTCTCCGACAACGGCGCCTCTGGCGAGGGCGGCCCGAACGGCTCGATCAACGAGAACAAGTTCTTCAACGGCATCCCGGACACGATCGAGTCGAACATGAAATACCTCGACGTCCTCGGCAGCCCGCTGACCTACAACCACTACCCGACCGGCTGGGCGTGGGCGTTCAACACGCCGTTCAAGATGTGGAAGCGCTACTCCAACTACCAGGGCGGCACCGCCGACCCGATGATCGTCTCGTGGCCGGCCAAGATCAAGAAGCCGGGCATCCGGACCCAGTACCAGCACGCAATCGACATCGTGCCGACGATCTACGACTGCCTCGGCATCGAAATGCCGGAGGTCTACCGGGGGGCCACGCAGATCCCGCTCGAGGGCGAGAGCTTCAAGGCAACCTTCGACGATCCGCTCGCCAAGGGTAAGGAGACGCAGTTCTACTCGATGCTCAGCACCCGCGGCATCTACCACGACGGCTGGAAGGCCGCGTCGGTGACGCCCGCCACCCCGGACGGCTGGGCTGACTTCACCAACCAGCGGTGGGAGCTGTTCAACACCGAGACCGACCCCAGCGAGTGTCACGACCTGGCCGAGAAAGAGCCGAAGAAGCTGAACGAGCTGATCTCGCTGTGGTGGTCGGAGGCGGGCAAGTACAACGCCCTGCCGCTCGAGTCCCGCACCGCGCTGGACATCCTCAACACCCCACGGCCGCAGCTCGCCAAGCCGCGCGATCAGTACGAGTACTACCCGGGATGCGCCGAGGTGCCCGAAGCGGTCGCGGTCAACGTCCGAAACCGCTCCTACGCGATCGTGGCTGACGTCACGATCGACACCAAGGAAGCCGGGGGCGTGCTGTTCGCCCACGGGTGCCGGTTCGGCGGCCATGCCCTGTACATCAAGGACGGCAAGCTGAAGTACGACTACAACTACGTCGGCGAGGAGGACCAGTACGTCGTCTCCGACGAGCCGATCCCGACTGGTCGGGTTCGGCTGTCCGCCAGGTTCGAGAAGGAGGGCGACAAGCAGCCCACGACGGGTACGCTCAGTCTCTATATCGGCCAGGAGAAGGTCGGCGAGGCGAAGATCAAGACCCAGCCGGGCAAGTTCTCGCTCGCCGGTGAGGGGCTGAACGTCGGCCGGGACGGCGGCGAGCCGGTTACCGACGACTATCCCGGGGACGCGCCGTGGGCGTTCACCGGAGGGACGATCCACAAGGTCATCGTCAACGTCTCCGGTGAGCCGTTCGTCGACGTGGAGAAGGAGCTCATCGCCGCGTTCGCGCGCGACTAGGGAACCCCGCGTCCAGGCGACTCGGGGGGCGCGGGCCGAGGCCCGCGCCCCCCGGACGGAAGGAGATCCCATGAGTGGCGGCGAGGTGCTTCCCAGCTGGAACGCGGGTGCGCCGAAGGCGGCGGTCGTCGCCTTTGTGGAGCAGACGGTGTCGAGCGGTGTGCCCGCCGAGGAGCGGATCGCGGTGTTCGACGCCGACGGCACGCTGTGGTGTGAGCACCCGGTTCCGGTGGAGGCGGACTTCCTCGTCCGCCGGCTGGCCGCAATGGCCGAGGCCGATCCCAAGCTGCGAGACCAGCAGCCCTGGAAGGCGGCCTACGAGCACGACGACGACTGGTTCGGCAAGGCGATCGCCGAGCACTACGCCGGCGACGAGACCAAGGCGAAGCTGCTCCTGGGCGGTATCGCCGGGACCTACGCGGGGATCAGCGTCGAGGAGTTCCAGGCGACGTCGGAGTCCTTCCTGCGCAGCGCGCAGCATCCCACCCTCGGCCGCGGGTACCTCGACACCGTGTACGCCCCCATGGTCGAGCTGCTCGGCTACCTGGCGGCGAACGGCTTCTCGAACCACATGGTGTCGGGGAGCGGCGCGGACTTCATGCGGCCGATCACCCAGGAGCTGTTCGGCATCCCGCCCGAGCGCGTGATCGGCAGCACCACGGCGCTCGCGTACAAGGGCGGCACGCTCACGCGCGGCGCAAAGCTCGGCTTCCTCGACGACGGGGCGCAGAAGCCGATCCAGATCTGGAGCCACACCGGCCGCCGGCCGCTGCTCGCCGGTGGGAACTCGAACGGCGACGTCCCGATGCTCGAGTTCACGCAGCACGCTGACAGGCCGTCCCTGCGGCTGCTCGTCCTGCACGACGACGCGGACCGCGAGTTCGCCTACACCGGCGGTGCCGAGAAGGCGTTCGCCGAGGCGGACGCCCGCGGCTGGACGGTCGTGAGCATGAAGAAGGACTTCAAGACCGTGTTCGACCCCGCGCCCCGATGATGCATGCCCTCACCGCAGCGCCGCAGGCGTTCCACCTGCTGGCCAAGCCGACGGGGGCGCAGTGCAACCTGGACTGCGAGTACTGCTTCTTCCTGTCGAAGGAGATGCTCTATCCGGACAGCCGGTTCCGGATGTCTGAGGACACGCTCGAGCTGTATCTGCGCCAGCTGATCGAGGCGCACGCACGCGTGCCCGAGGTGACGATCGCCTGGCAGGGCGGTGAGCCGACGCTGATGGGCCTGGACTTCTTCCGGCGGTCGGTGGAGATCACCCAGAAGTACCTGAGGCCCGGCCAGCGCGCCCTGCACACGATCCAGACGAACGGGACACAGCTCGACGCCGAGTGGGCGGCGTTCTTCAAGGAGCAGGAGTTCCTGGTCGGGATCTCGATCGACGGCCCGCGCGAGATCCATGACACCTACCGCCACACCCGCGGTGGGCGTGGCAGCTTCGACCAGGTGATGCGCGGCCTGGACGCGCTGCGCGCCGCGGAGGTCGACTGGAACGCCCTGACGACCGTCCACGCAGCGAACGCCGAGCGCGGGCGTGAGGTCTACTGCTTCCTGCGCGACGCGCTCGGTGCACGGTTCGTGCAGTTCATCCCGATCATCGAGCGTGTCCCCGACGCGGACGCGGACGGGGCCGTGCCGTGGTCCTCCTGGCGCGATCGCCCGCTCTACGTCCAGGAGGGGGAGGCCGTCACGGCGCGCTCCATCACGGGGGAGGGCTACGGCCGCTTCCTGATCGACGTCTTCGAGGAGTGGGTGCGCCGCGACATCGGTGAGGTGTTCGTGCAGATGTTCGACGTCGCGCTGGCCAACTGGTACGGCGAGCCGCCGAGCCTGTGCGTGCATTCCGAGACCTGCGGCAACGCGCTCGCGCTCGAGCACAACGGCGATCTCTACTGCTGTGATCACTTCGTCGAGCCCGGCTACCTGCTCGGCAACATCGCCGAGCACGACATGGCCGACCTGGTGGCCTCACCGCGCCAGCGGCAGTTCGGGCTCGACAAGAAGGACACGCTGCCGCAGTACTGCCTGGACTGCGAGGTGCGCTTCGCCTGCCACGGCGGCTGCCCGAAGGACCGCTTCATCTCCACGCCGGACGGCGAGCCCGGACTGAACTACCTCTGCCCCGGCTACAAGCTGTTCTTCCACCACGTCGATGAGCCGATGCGCGCCATGAGCGACCTGCTGCGCCAGGGCCGTCCGCCATCGGACCTCAGCGGCCGGTACGCCGCGCACGATGCGGACCGCGGGCGCAACGACCCCTGCCCCTGCGGCAGCGGACGCAAATGGAAGCAGTGCCACGGCACCGCGATGGCGCCGGCGACGGGCGGCGACTGAGTCCTACCACGCGATGGACCGGAACGGGAGCGACTCCACGCCGGCCCAGGCCGCGTACGACCAGAAGTCGCCGTTCAAGGCGGCGCGGGACGAGCCGCTGCTCACGCGGGCCGTCCCGGTCACCGCCGATCTTCCGCGCTACCGCGTGCCGAGTGCCCGGCGCGACGCCCTCGCCGGCCTGACCGTCGCGGCGCTCGCGATCCCCTCCGCGATGGCCTACGCCGAAGTCGCGGGCGTGTCGCCCGTCAACGGTCTCTACGCGCTGCTGCTCCCGGCCGTCGCCTACGCGTTCCTCGGCTCGTCGCGGCAGCTCTCGATCGGTCCGGAGGGCACGATCGCGACGCTCGTCGCGGCCGCCATCGTGCCGCTCGCCGCCGCCGGGTCCGCCGGCGCGGCCCAGGTGGGGGCGATGCTCGCCCTGCTGGTCGGGCTGTGCTTCGTCGCCGCGTGGGCGCTGCGTCTGGGCTGGATCGCCGACTACTTCTCGCGTCCGGTCCTCGTGGGGTACATCCACGGGGTCGCGGTCGTGCTCGTCATCGGCCAGCTCGGGAAGCTCCTCGGCCTGTCGATCGACGCCAGTCGCCCGCTCGGGCAGCTCTGGGAGGTCATCACCGAGCTCGGCAGCGTCAGCGGCGCGACGGTCGCCGTCAGCGCGGTTTCGCTTGTAACGCTGTTCGGACTGAAGCGCTTTGCGCCGAAGCTGCCCGGCGCGCTGATCGTCGTCGTCACGGCGATCGCCCTGTCGTCGGCGCTCGACTTCGCCGCGCACGGCATCGCTGAGGTCGGGCGCATCCCGGCAGGGCTGCCGAGCTTCGACCTCCCGGGTCTCTCGTTCTCGGACATCGTCCAGCTCGTCCCCGCGGCGCTCGGCATCTTCCTCGTGTGTTTCGCAGACGAGATCCTCACCGCGCGGTCGTTCGCCGGCAAGCACGACCAGAACGTCCGCGCATCGCAGGAGCTGCTCGCGATGGGCGCCGCGAGCGCCGCGGCCGGGATCACGCAGGGCTTCCCGGTCGGGGCGAGCGGCTCGCGCACCGCGGTCAACGACGACATGGGAGCGCGCACGCAGATCGCCGGGTTGGTCGCGGCCGCGGGCGTGGCCATCATCCTGCTGCTGCTCACCGAGCCGGTGCAGTACCTGCCCAAGGCCGTGCTCGGCGCGGTGATCGTCGTCGCCGCCGTCGGGCTCGTCGACCCGCAGGCATGGCGCTCGCTCGCCGCGATCGACCCGGTGGAGGTCGCGATCGCCGCGGTCACGATGGCGTGCGTGATCGTGTTCGGGGTGCTCGAGGCGCTCGTCGTCGCCGTGGGCCTGTCGATGATCGACATCGTGCGGCGCAGCGCTAGCCCGCACGACGCCGTGCTCGGCTGGGACGCGAAGCTCGGGCGCTACGCCGACGTCTCGCTGCACCCCTCGGCCACCATCACGCCCGGCGTGGTCGTCTACCGGCTCGACGACCGCCTCTTCTTCGCAAACGCGCGCTACTTCAAGGGACGTGTGCGCGAAGCGATCCGCGCGGCGCCCCCGACCGTCCGCTGGCTCGTCCTCGACGCGGACGCGATCAGCCACGCCGATGCGACCGGCCTGGACGCCCTGCTCGACCTGACGAACGGTCTGCGGCGCGATGATGTCACGCTCGTCGTGGCCCGGCTGCGGACGCGCATGGAGGAGCAGCTCAAGGACGCCGGCGTGCTGGGCGCGATCGGCCGCGAGCACCTGTATCCCACTGTGCGCGCGGCCGTCGAGGCGTACGAGCCCGCCCCGGCTAAGCGGGAGTGACGGCCTCCGCGGGCTTCCGGAGGGCCGTGACGGCCTCGTCGACCGTGTCGAACATGTGGTCCTTGCCGAGCAGCTCGAGCAGCCGCGTTCGGTGGGCCGTGCTGGTGACCGGATGGCGCACCTCGGCCAGCGCGAAGTCGATGCCGGCCGAGCGAACCTGCGTGATGAGTGCCTCGAGCATCCCGGCGCTGGTGATGTCGAGTTCGTCGTTCACTCCCGCGTCGACGATCACCGCGCGCGGCAACGGGTCGGCCGCGCCGACGAGCTGCTTGATGCGGCCCTGGATGCTGGTGGCGTTGGCGTAGAAGAGCGGCGCGTTGAGCCGCAGGACGAGCAGGCCGGGAACGGGCTCGTAGTCGGGGTGGCGCTTGACGTTGCCATAGGCGCCCGCCACGCCCGGGATCCGGCCGAGGGTCACGACGTGCGCCGTGCTCGCCCGGGAGATGAAGTAGACCAGCATCGCGACGACGCCGATCAGGAGACCGGGCAGCACGTCGAACACGAGAACGCCGGTCATCGTCGCGAGGCCGAGCCAGAACTCGACCCGGCTCACCCCGTAGTACTCCTTGAACTCCCGGATCTTCCAGAGACCCGAGACGGCGAAGATGATCAGCGCCGCGAGCACTGCCTCGGGCAGGTTCTTGAACAGCGGCGTGAGGAAGAGGACCGTGACCACGATCAGCGCCGTGGCAATCAGCGGCGAGACCTCCGAGCGCGCACCGGCCCCCTCGTTCACCGCCGACTGCGAGAGGCTGCCCCCGCCGGCCAGCCCGCCCAGGACGGCGGAACCGACGTTGGCGAAGCCGAGCGCGATCAGCTCCTGATTGGGATCGATGTCGTACCCGTGCTTCGCCGCGAACGTCTCAGCGGCACCGAGCGACTCGCTGAAGATCACGAGCAGCATCCCCGCCGCCGCGGCCATCAGCGCCAGGACGTCGCCGCTGTGGACGTCCGGGATACCGAGCGACGGCAGCCCGCTCGGCACCTCCCCCACGATCTTGACGCCATGCTGCGAGAGGTCCAGGGCCCCGCTGAGCACGATCCCGAGCACGAGCGCGATCAGTCCGCCGGGCACCCTCGGCGCAAAGCGCTTGAGTCCGAACAGGAGCGCGAGCGCGCCCGCCCCGACCGCGAGCGTCGCCCCGTTCGTGTCGCCGAGATGCGTGAGCACGTGGACGAACTGCTGGATCGTATTCCCGGTTCCCGCCTTGATCCCGAACAGCTTTGGCAACTGCTTCACCGTCACGAAGATCGCAAGACCGAAGACGAACCCGGCCATCACCGGCAGCGACAGGAACTGCGCGACGAAGCCCAGCCGGAGGACGCCCGCGAGCAGGAACAGGGCCCCGCAGAAGAGCACGATCGCCGCGCCTGCCGCCGCATACTCCGCCGCACCGGCAGGGTGGACCGCCGCGACACCCGACGCGATCAGCACCGCCGCCGCCGAGGTGGCGGCGGCGACCAGATGCCTGCTCGTCCCGAAGATCGCATACGCGGCCAGGGTGGCCAGCAGCGTGTAGAGCCCCGCCTCCGGCGGCAGGCCCGCCAGCCCGGCGTATGCGATCGACTCCGGCACCAGCAGGCCCCACACGGTCGCGCCGGCGATCGCGTCGAAGCGCAGGAAGCTGCGGTCGTAGGCCGGCAGCCAGCTCAGGATCGGCACGTAGCGCCGGATCCCGGACGGCCCTGGTGCAGCCCACTCGTGAGGATCTACGACCGCTGCGTTGTTCGGCCTGCTCGCACGCACGGTCACAGCCAGCCGGACTTCTTGAACTTGCGGTAGAGCACCAGCGACACGGCCAACATGATGAACAGGAGCAACGGGTAGCCGAACGACCATCCGAGCTCAGGCATATTGGTGAAGTTCATCCCGTAGATCCCGGCAAACACGGTGATGACGGCAAATATCGCCGCCCACGCGGACATCCGGCGCATGTCGTCGTTCTGCTGCACGCCGATCCGGGAGAGGTACGCATCAAAGGCGCTGGACAGCACGTTGCCCAGCGCGTCGATGGAGTCACCGACCCGAGCCAGGTGGTCGGCGACATCGCGGAAGAACGGAGCCACGTCCGCAGAGACGCCCTTGACCTTCGCCTGAGAGAACTGGTGCATCGGGTCCCGCAGCGGGTCGACGGCCCGGCGCAGTGTGTTGAGCTCTCGGTTGAGCTCGGAGATCCGCTTGGAGGCGTGGGGGGGCCGCTCCGGCGCGAACACGGAGGCCTCGACCGCGTCCACGTCGTCCTCCAGCACCGAGACGACCTGCTCGTAGACGTCCACGATCCGGTCACAGACCGCGTAGACGACGGCGGCGGGGCCCTGCTTGAGCACATCGACGTGCTTCTCCAGGTCGTGGCGCACGGTTTCGAGCTCGAAATGCGGGGCTTGGCGCACCGTGACGACGTAGTCCGCGCCCATGAACAGCGCGACCTGCCCGCCCTCGACGGTGTCCGACTCCTTGCTGTACCACAGGGCCTTGAGGACGAGGAACACCATGTCGCCGTACTTCTCGAGCTTCGGCCGCTGGACCGGATGCAGGGCATCCTCGACCGCCAGGCGGTGTAGGTCGAAGATCTGAGCGACCCGCGCCATCTCGGCCGTGTCGGGCTCGTGCAGGCCGACAGACATGAAGTCGCCTGGCTGTCCGGACTGCGTCACCTTGCGGATCGCCTCCAGGTCATCGGGCTCGACGTCGACGTGGAGCCTGCTGCCGTCGCGGTACACCGCACTGTTCGCGATCATGCGGACAACCATAGGTTCGGGCCTGCAGCGGTGAATCCGCCATTCTGGCGGGTTACGGATCGCCGGCTGCGGCGTACCGTCGAGCATCATGAGTGACACGCCGACTGAGCAGCTCGAGACCGAGGAGGCGATGTTCGAGCAGACCGCACAGGGCAGCGTGCCGCCGCAGACCGGCCCGATCACGCTGTTCATCGACCCCTTCGGGCGGCGGCTGTCGCCCGTCTCCGTCTGCGGCGTGCGCCGGCGCGCGCGGCGCCGGCTCTAGCCGGGATGCGGGCCGACCCCGTCGGCTAGCCGACGACCTCCATGGGACCGATCTTCCTCCTGGCCATCTGGGCCGCCATCTATCCGACGCTGCTGGCCGCAGTCACGGTGATGCTTCTGCTGCCGCGGCCCGAGCGCCTGCTCATCGGCTACTGGCTCGGCGCGATGCTCGTCAGCGTCACGTGCGGGCTGATCATCGTGCTCGCGCTGGGCGGCTCCTCCAGCGCGACGACCACGGCGCGACACGAGATCAACCCGATCGCCGAGATCACCCTCGGGGCGATCCTGCTGCTGCTCGCGCTCGTCTTCTTCAGCGGGCGCAACCAGCGCTACAACGCGCGCGTCGAGCGCCATCACGAGGCGAAGGAGGCGAAGCCGCCGTCAAAGATCATGCAGCGCCTCCAGCAGGGCACGGCGCGGACGACCTTCCTCGTCGGCGCCGTGCTGAGTGTGCCGGGCGTCACCTACCTGGCGGCGATGGACCTGCTCGCCCGCCGGCACACCTCGACGGTGATCTCGGTGCTCGTCGTGATCGTCTGGAATCTCATCATGTTCCTCCTGCTGGAGATCCCGATCCTCGCCTACCGGACCCACCCTGACAAGACCGCCGCGGCGGTCTCGAGGTTCAAGGACTGGCTGACCCGCGACGAGGGCCGGATCGCGTACTGGTGCGCGCTGATCGCGGGCGCCGCCCTGCTCACGATCGGCGTCGTGCACCTCGTGGACTGAGGTCGCCCGCGCGGCTCAGTCCGCCGGTGCAGCCGCCGGGCCCAGACGCTGCGGTCCCCCCAGCCCCTGCCGGTCGGCGATGCTGGCCCGATCACGATCGATCGAGCCCGAGTAGGCCGCCGCGACCGTCGCGTCGAGTCGCTCGATCTCGGCCGTGACCGCGGCGCGATGCTCTGGCCGCACCTCCTGCCGCAGCTTGTCGAGGACGGCGCGAAGCCGGCGCATCACCTGGATCGAGGTGTTCCCGAATTCGCGGATCTCGGTGACCCCGAGGGCGAGGAAGTCCTCCCAGCTGCGGATGGGGATCACGACGCCGTGCTTCGCCGCGCCGGGATTCCAGGAGGGAGCCGACAGGTCAGTCTGCCCGATCACCCGCAGGCTGTCGCCGAGGTAGTCGAGCACCTGCACCGCGGTCGTCGGGTCGTTGACCGCAGGGGAGAGCGCCTTGTTGGCCACGTCGACCATGACGCGGAGCGCGAATGCGGGGTCCTGCTCGATCGTACGCTCGACGCCCAGCGCCACGAGACCGCTCAGGGCGCGCTCGGCGGCGTCCGTCGGGCCCGGGTCGCCGTAAACCTCGAAGAGCGTGTCGCCCGCCTCGGCGAACTCGCCGACGGAGTGCGGCATCGCCACGAGGCACCCGTTCGTGCCGGCCCATGTGGCCACCCCGGCGAGGTCCACCGCCTGGATCGCTCCCGGGTGCGGACAGCGCACTACGAGTCCCGGTGGCTCGTCCATGCCCGTCAGTGGTCCCGCGAAGGTGTCGCGGACACCGCGCGTGCCGGAGATGTCCCCGCCCAGGCTCTCATGGACCCCCTGCGCCAGGAGCGCGGCGACGGCGACCGGCCGCAGCCGGTGCACGAAGCGGTTGAAGAACAGCACGAACATCACGAGCCCGACGATCAGCAGCAGCTCCGCGGTCGTGACCCCGATGTCCGGGACGAACTTCTCCCCGATGCGACGCAGCAGGGCGAAGGCGAACGCCAGCGTGCCGATCAGCAGTGCCAGCACGCCCTTGAGCACCGGATCGCGGTACCAGAGCCGCATGTAGCGCGCCGAGAACGTCCCGGTCGCCATCTGGACCACGAGCACCGTGACGGTCACCACGAAGCCGGTCAGCGCGGCGCCCGCGCCGGCGATCGCCGACAGCACGGTGCTGGCCGTCGAGGGCGAGTACTGCCACCGAGGTGGCACCTTCACATGCGTATCGATCGCCGCGACGGCGATCGATCCGAGCAGCCCGATGACGACCCCGAGGCATGGCACGACCCACAGGCTCTCGCGGAGGTACTCACGGATCCGGAAGCGGGCCGCCCAGGTCATGTGCCGGATCGACGCTATGTCGCCCGTCGCTGCTGCGTCATCCGCTCAATCGGCGGATTCGGCCGGTGTGTCGTCGAGTCGACGATGACCGCCCTGATTGGAGGATGCAGCCCCGCCGTGCAGCGCGATCCTCATGGGCATGAGCCTCACCGCCGCCTTCCCGGACCGCGCGCCGCAACACCCGCGCGGTTGCGTCATCCGGCTGCCGGGACCCTGGTCTGGCCGGCGCCGTTGCTGCCCCAGCAGACGGCCCGGCCGCTCCTCGTCAGCGCGCACGTGTGGAAGGTCCCTGCGGAGATCTGGGTGTAGCGGCCCGCCGGAGCCGCGCTCTGCCGGTAGGAGTCATCGCCCCAGCAGACGGCCCGGCCGGCTCTCGTCAGCGCGCAGGAGTGGGAGCCCCCGGCCGAGATCTGGATGAAGCGCCCCGCCGGAGCGGTGCTCTGCCCGGCGGCGTTGCGCCCCCAGCAGACGGCGCGGCCGTCCGTCGCGAGCGCGCACGAGTGGACGCGACCAGCTGAGATCTCGGTGTCGTGGCCCGCAGGAACAGCGGTCTGGCCGAAGGCGTTGTCGCCCCAGCAGACGACGTGGTCGTCCGTCGCCAGCGCACACGAGTGGAAGGTCCCGGCCGAGACCTGGGCGTAGCGGCCGGGCGGAACCGTGCCCTGCCCGAAGGCGTCGTCGCCCCAGCAGACAGCCTGGTCGTCCGTCGTCAGCGCGCAGGAGTGCCGGTACCCCGCGGAGATCTGCGAGTAGCGACCGGGCGGGACCGTGCTCTGCCCGGAGGAGTTGTCGCCCCAGCAGACGGCCTGGCCGTCCGTCCTCACCGCGCACGAGTGCCCGCGACCTGCCGAGATCTGCCTGTAGCGGCCCGCGGGCACGCTCGTCTCACCGTGGGCGTCCTCGCCCCAGCAGATCCCACGCCCGGACCTCGTCAGCGCGCACGAGTGCCGGTACCCGGCGGAGATCTGGGCGTACGCGGACGCCGTGCCGGCGCGCGCGGGCTGCCGCGGTCCGGCCCCGCCGGCGGAGGCGGCCGGCGCAGCGACCACGCCCGCCGCCAGCAGACACCCCACCGAAAGCAGACGCCCTCGCCGCAGCAGACCGACAGCCATCGACCGACCGTACCCGACCCGGCGCCGGGCGGCGGCACCGAGCGCCGTGCTCAGTCCGGGAAGACCTGCCGGTCGAGCTCGGCGACCAGCGCTTCGACGCGGCGGGCGATGTCGTCGCGGATGGCGCGAACCTGCTCGATCGGGAGGTCCTTCGGGTCCCGGAGATCCCAGTCGAGATAGCGCTTGCCAGGGATGTACGGGCACTCGTCGCCGCAGCCCATCGTCACCACGACGTCCGCCGCATCGGCGAGCTCGCGGGTGAGCGGCCGCGGGCGCCGGTCGGACAGGTCGACTCCGAGCTCGTGCATCGCCTCGACGACGGCTGGGTGGACGTGCCCAGCGGGATCGGCACGGCTTCCGGCGCTGTCGCTGGCATGGCGACCGCCGGCGGCGAGGTCGAAGAGGGCGCGGCTCATCTGCGAGCGCCCGGCGTTGTGCAGGCAGACGAAGAGGACGCGTGCCATCAGGCCGGCTCGCCTCCGGGCGGCGTGGCGGGAGTGCGTACGAGCTGGTAGGCGAGGGCGCCGAGCGCGGCGCCGAGGATCGGACCTGCGAGGTAGACGCAGAAGTCGGTCCACGTGCCGAAGACGAG
>Ga0335070_10001660_pt1 | contig 25822 bp, 21 predicted proteins | sample Lox_Sample_13_FD_206722 | JGI IMG/M metagenome (GOLD analysis project Ga0335070, IMG submission 206722) | Soil microbial communities from Loxahatchee National Wildlife Refuge, Florida, United States - Lox_Sample_1.3 | ecosystem: Environmental > Terrestrial > Soil > Wetlands | place: USA...
GGAAGTTGAGGCACGCTTCATCGAACCGCGCGCGAGAAACGCGAGCAGGGAGGATCCAAAATGACCGAGAAAGCTACCCGCATCGAGCACGATCTCTTGGGAGACAAGGCCATCCCGGCGGACGCCTACTACGGCGTCCAGACGGCCCGGGCCCTGGAGAACTTTCACATCTCCGGCGTGCCCCTGCACCTGTACCCCAATCTGATCAAGGCGTTTGCAATGGTCAAGATGGCCGCCGCACGGGCCAACTTCGAGTGTGGCGAATTCAGCAAGGGGATCCTGACGGGCATCGAAGCAGCCTGCAAGGAACTGATCGACGGCAAGCTGCACGACCAGTTCAGCCTCGACGTGCTCCAGGGCGGAGCCGGCACCTCCACAAACATGAACGCCAACGAGGTGATCGCGAACCGGGCCCTCGAGCTGATGGGCCACAAGAAAGCCGAGTACAAGTACTGCGACCCGCACGACCACGTCAACAGATCGCAGTCCACGAACGACGCCTACCCCACCGCCCTCCACGTTGGGATGGCGCTCGGGAACGCCGAGCTCGTGGCTTCGATGCGCGAGTTGATCGCGGCATTCCGCGCCAAGGGGAAGGAGTTCGCCTCGATCCTCAAGATGGGGCGCACGCAGCTTCAGGACGCGGTCCCGATGACGCTCGGGCAGGAGTTCGAGGCGTTCGCCGAGACGCTCTCCGGTGAGATCGAGGCGCTCGAGAGGATCCAGGCTTCCGTTCTGTGTGAGATCAACATGGGGGCCACCGCGATCGGCACGGGGCTGAACGCACCGGTCGGCTATGCCGAGAAGTGCACGCAGCACCTGGCCAAGATCACAGGGCTCCCGATTCGCCTCGCCCCCGACCTGATCGAGGCGACCCAGGACACGCAAGCCTACGTCCTCTACTCGGCGGTGATGAAGAGCCTAGCGATCAAGCTCTCGAAGGTGTGCAACGACCTTCGCCTACTCTCCTCCGGACCCCGTTGCGGCCTGCGCGAGATCAACCTCCCGCCCAAGCAGCCGGGCTCCTCGATCATGCCGGGAAAGGTGAACCCGGTCATCCCGGAGGTCGTCAACATGGTGTGCTTCCGCGTGATCGGCAGTGACCTGACGGTCACGATGGGGGCCGAGGCGGGCCAGCTCCAGCTCAACGTCTTCGAGCCGGTGATCGCGGCCTGCATCTTCGAGGCCCAGACGATGTTCATGAACGCGGCGCGCACCCTGCGCGTCCACTGCGTCGAAGGCATCACCGCCAACCCCGAGGTGATGCGTCACTACGTCGAATACAGCATAGGCACTGTGACCGCGCTCAACCCCGTCATCGGCTACGACAAGTCCACGGAGCTGGCGGCCGAAGCGATGAAGACGGGGCGCGGGATCATGGAGCTCGTCCGCGAGAAGAAATTGTTGACCGAGGAGCAGCTCGCCAAGATCCTCGACCCCCTCGCGATGACCGGACAGGGGCGCCCCGCATGAGTCGCGCTCCGGCCTTCGCTTGCGCTCTTGTGGCGCTCGTGCTCCTCGGGGCCGGGCGGGGCGCGGCGGGCCAGGCCCCGACGGCACCCGATGAATGGCGCCCTTTCGAGGGGAACTGGTCCGCCGTCGGAACGCGGCAGACCCTGCCGACCGAAGGCGACCGCCCTGCTGCCATCCTCCAGGTGTCCGGGGCGGTCGCCCTTACGAGCGGTGAGGGGTTGAGCCGGGGTTTTCGCGGGGAGGCGATCTTCTTCTACGACGGTGCAAGCCTCGGCGTCGGGCGGTGTGTGTGGACCGACAATCACGGTGACCGGATCTTCAGCACCTTGAAAGGCGAGGCGGTGGAGACTGGCAAGCGCATCCTCGCCACCATCACGGGCGGAACGGGCCGCTACGCCGGGGCCACGGGTGAGTACTCCTTCACCTGGCAGTACGTGGTCCAAGCGGAGGACGGAGCGATCGAGGGACGCGCCGTGGATGTCAAGGGACGCATCCGCCGCGGCGAGGTGCCGAGATGAGCGCGGCAGGTGGTTCCCACAGGAGGCTGATCGCCCGCGTCGTCACCCTGGCTGTCGCGCTCGCGATCTGGTTTGCACCCGTACCCGAGGGCCTGACCGTGCCGGCGTGGCACCTGTTCGCGCTCTTCGTGGCAGCGATCTTCTCCGTCATCGTCGGCGCCCTCCCCATCCTGACGGCCTCCGTCCTCGCCCTGGCGCTGGCCGTACTCACGGGCACGCTTCCACCCGCCAAGGCCTACGCGGGGTTCGCGAACGGCACGATCCTGCTCATCGTGGGCGCGTTCCTGGTGGCACGGGCCGTGGTGAAGTCCGGCCTGGGCCAGCGCCTGGGCCAACTGGTCGTGAGCCTCTTCGGGCGCTCGACGCTCGGCCTCTCGTACAGCGTTTTCCTGGTTGACGGCGTCATCGCGCCTGCGTTCCCGAGCAACACCGCTCGCGCCGGCGTGCTCTACCCACTCGTCTTCTCCCTGACCGAGTCGGCGGGCGTGAGACCCGGCGAGGAGGGGCGGAGGCGAACGGGCAGCTTTCTCATGTTCTCCGGCATCGCCAGCCTGAGCCTCTCGTCGGCGCTCTGGTTCACGGCCATGGCCGCGAACCCCCTCGGAGCCGAGATGGCCAAGACGTTCGGCCTGAAGATCTCCTTCGGCTCGTGGCTGCTCGCCTCCTCGGTGCCGACTCTGGCGGCGATGGTGCTCCTGCCCCTACTCCTGTACAAGGTCATCTCTCCCGAGGTGAAGGCCACGCCGGAGGCGCCGGCCGCCGCGCGGAAGGCGCTCGCGGCGCTGGGTCCACTTACTCGGGACGAGAAGATCGTCACCGTGACCTTCGTGGCTATGGTGGCGCTCTGGGGGCTCGCCGGGACTCTGGGCCTGGACTCCACGGCTGTGGCGTTCCTGGGGCTTGGCGCCCTCCTTACCACCGACGTCCTGACGCTCAGCGACATCGCGAAGGAAGGGGACGTCCTCGCCACCTTCATCTGGTTCGCGGTTCTCTACACCATGAGCGGCCAGCTCAACGAGCTCGGTTTCATGGGTTTTCTGGGCCAGCGGTTGGCCGGGGGGCTGGGCGGCATCCCGTGGTTCGGGGTCTACCTGATCCTCGTCGTGGCCTACGTGCTGCTGCACTACCTGTTCGTGAGCCAGACGGCACAGGTCCTGGCCCTCTTCGCGGTCTTCCTCGACGTGGGCGTGAAGCTCGGAGTCCCAGCCGCACCGCTCGCGTTCCTCCTGCTCTTCGCCAGCAACTTCTTCTCGGCCATCACGCCGCAGGGCTCGAGCGCAAACCTCCTGTTTGCGGGAAGCGGCCACCTGACACAGGGCGAGCTGTACAAGCTTGGCGCGATCACCACGGCCTTCAACCTGCTGGTGTTCCTCGTGGTGGGAACTCCCTGGTTGATGGCGGTGACCCGCTGAACGGAGGGAGGCGGCATGGGAGCGTTCGTCACGGCGCTGCGAGAGAACCCGGAGCTGGCCGGCGAGGCGTACCGGACCGGCAAGGGGCTGCTCGAGAACAACCGCGAGATGAAGATCCTCACCGACGAGCAGATCAAGGAGCTGCTCGATCCGGTCAACCTGATCGGTCTCGATCCGACGAGGTTCCCCGGCAACAAGTAGGGGCAGGGATGTAAAGGAGCAACGCGAAGGGGTATCGCACCATGGACGAAGCATTGGAAGACGACATAATCACGGATCAAGGGAGGCCACGATGAGATACACACGGTTTGGGTTCGTAGTGCTGCTCGCGGTGATGCTGGCTGCTTCGGCGTTTGCGCAGGCGCCGGCGGCCAAGCCGCACGTGGTGATTCTGGCGACCGGCGGCACGATCGCCGGGGCCGCTGCATCGGAGACGGCCGCCGGGTATTCCTCGGGTGCGGTCGCGGTGGACACGTTGATCGCCGCGGTGCCCCAGATGAAGGACCTGGCAATTGTGACCGGCGAGCAGATCGCCTCGATCGGCAGCCAGGACATGAACGACGAGGTGTGGGTGAAGCTCGCGGCACGCACCAACGAGCTGCTCGCCTCGAAGGACGTGGACGGCGTGGTGATCACCCACGGTACCGACACGCTCGAGGAGACCAGCTACTTCCTCCACCTGGTGGTCAAGAGCGAGAAGCCGGTCGTGATGACCGGCTCGATGCGGCCGTCAACCGCGATGAGCGCCGACGGGCCGCTCAACATCTACAACGCGGTGGCGATCGCCGCCGACCCGCAGAGTCGCGGGCGCGGCGTGCTGGTTGCCATCAACGATGACATCCACTCGGCGCATGACCTGGTCAAGACGCACACCACCGACGTCGAGACGTTCACGTCCAACGAGCCAGGCCTGATCGGCGTGACCCTGTTCGGCAAGCAGGAGTTCTACCGCTCGCCCGCCAAGCTGCATACGGCGCATAGCGAGTTCTCGGTCAAGGCCGGCCAGAAACTGCCGCGCGTCGACATCATCTACGCGCACGCCAACATGTCGCCGGACCTGATCGATGCGGCGGTGGCAAACGGCGCCAAGGGGTTGGTGATCGCGGGCGTGGGCGACGGCAACATGACATCCCCGGCGCTCGAGGCAGTCAAGCGGGCAGTGGCCAAGGGCGTCGTGGTCGTGCGCTCGAGCCGCACCGGGCGCGGCATCATCAGGCGCAACATCGAGGTCGACGACGACAAGGTGGGAACCGTGGCGTCGATTGACCTCAACCCCGGAAAGGCGCGCGTCCTGCTGCAGTTGGGTCTGACAAAGACCAGCGACGCCAAGAAGATCCAGGATTACTTCGACCGCTACTAGAGGCCCGGCGGTCGGCCGGTCGTGAGCGCGCCGGTTCGCCGGCGCGCTCGCAGTGCCGGTGCCAGGCTCGCGGGGTAGAATCGCTGGGGGCCCAGCTGAGGGGCCGGGAGGTGCGAGGCCATGACGTTCTTCGTCGAGGCGCTCAGGCAGCACCCCGAGCTCGCTGTGTTCCTCACCCTCGCCACAGGGTTCTTCATCGGCCGGCTGAAGATCGGCGGCTTCTCGCTCGGCACGGTGATCGGGACGCTGCTCGCCGGTGTGATCATCGGCCAGCTCGACATCCAGGTCCCGGAGGCTGTGAAGGCGATCTTCTTCGACCTCTTCCTGTTCGCGACCGGCTACAAGGTCGGCCCGCAGTTCTTCCGTGGCCTGCGCAAGAACGCGTTCGCGCAGGCCACGCTCACTGTTGTCCTGTGCGTCACCGCGCTCGCCGGGGCGTTCACCGCGGCCAAGCTGCTCGGCTACGACCGCGGCACTGCCGCCGGGATGCTGGCCGGGGCGTTCACCGAGTCCACGGTCATCGGCACCGCCGGCGACGCCATCAACCGGCTCGCCATCCCGGAGGAACAGAAGCGGCGCGAGCTCAACAACATCCCAATGGCCTACGCGGTCACGTACCTGGTCGGCACCGCCTTTGTCGTCTGGTTTCTCTCCACTCTGGCGCCGCACCTCCTGCGTGTCGACCTGCGCGCGGCAAGCCGCAAGCTGGAGTCGGAATCGGCGAGCGCCGCCGAAAAGGAGCCCGGCGTTCAGTCCGGCTACCGCCGCTGGGCGCTGCGCGCCTTCAGGGTGGCGAACCCCGAGCTCGACGGGCGGACCGTGGCCGCTTTGGAGAGCCGATTCAGCGGCGAGCGTGTCTTCGTCGAGCGGATCCGGCACGGGGACAAACTCGCCGACGCCGGCCCCGAGACGGTCGTCCACACGGGCGACGTTGTCGCCCTGATGGCGCTGTGCGCCGTAATTGTCGATGCAAAGGCGACCGTCGGCCCCGAGGTCGACGACCAGGAGTTGCTCGACCTGCCCATCGCAGTGCTCGACGTCGTCCTCACCAACAAGAACTTCTCGGACAAGCCGTTGGCCGAGATTGCCCGGCTGCACGGGCGAGGTGTGGCCCTGCAGAAGCTCGTACGCGCCGGGCAGGAGATGCCCTTCACGCCGCTGACCACGCTGAACCGCGGTGACCTGCTCCAGCTCGCCGGGCCGCAGCGGCACGTCGAGCGGGCGGCTGCGGAACTCGGGTACGCCGACCGGCCGACCAGCGCCACGGACATGATCTTCGTCGGTCTCGGCATCGTGGTCGGCGGTTTGTTCGGCCTGCTCTCGGTCGTCGTCGGCGGTTTGTCGCTCACGCTCACAGCGAGCGGCGGCGCGCTCATAGGGGGTCTCGTCTTCGGCTGGCTGCGCTCGGTGCGGCCGACGTTCGGCCGCATCCCCGAGCCCGCCCTGTGGGTGTTCGACACCGTCGGGCTCGCGACATTCATCGGCGTGGTCGGTTTGGGCGCCGGGCCAACGTTCGTAGACGGCCTCAAGCACTCCGGCTTGAGCCTGGTTCTGACGGGCTTTGTCGTGGCGGTCACGCCGCATCTGGTGGCGATCCTGTTCGGCCGCCACGTGCTGCGGATGAACCCAGTGATCCTGCTCGGCGCTTGCTCCGGAGCGGGGACCAACACTGCCGCCCTGCGTGCCATCCAGGACTCGGCGGCAAGCAAGCTGCCGGCGCTGGGGTACACGGTGCCCTACGCCATCGGCAACATCCTGCTCACCGCCTGGGGACCGGTGATTGTCGCCCTGATGTCATGAGTGTCGGCGCGGGAGAGGCGGGCGCGGCCCGGCTCTGGAGCTGAACCCGTAGAAGACGCGCATCTTGCTCAGTTCAACGCCTTCGACAAGAAAACACTGCTTGGGCCGCAGAGAGATCCGAAATATCGGAACAGGATCGTGCGCATGGTGGGCTAATCTGCTAGCTTTGCTGATCGTTCGGCTATGCGGCAAGCTGACATCAATGGAGGAACGAATAGTAGGTTGAAGGACTCAACTTGAACGTGTGCCAAGAACTGAGCTTTTTCTGATTTATTCGAAAGGAGAATGACCGTGGGACCCAAAGGCAAGACAGCAATCGTGACAGGGTCAGGAAAAGGAATCGGCGAGGGAATCGCCACCGAGCCGCGCTGGCCCGTTGCGCTCGCAATCCTCGCGCTGCTCCTCCTGCTCGCGGCGTTGCCCGGGCGCGTCAGGCTCCTCCCATGGTGGACTCCCTACGCCATCGGGATCGGGTTTCTCCTGCCGATGGCCGCCGTGCGGCTGACTGGCGCGAAACCGGGGTGGGTGCGCATCGAGCGGGCGACCATGCTGCTCTTTGCCCTGTTTGCAGAGGGCACGGTCCTAACGACCCTGGCGTATCTGATCCGCGAGATGCTGGGCCGACCGGGGGGACTCAGCGGGATGCAGTTGCTCACGACAAGCATCGGAGGGTGGGTCACCAACGTGATTGTGTTCTCGCTCGTCTACTGGCGGATCGACCGCGGTGGCCCCGAGGCGCGGGCAAGCGACGCGGGAGTAAGGCCGGATTGGCTCTTCCCGCAAACGGGGGCTCCCGAGGAGGCGCCGCCTGACTGGCGGCCAACCTATGTCGACTACCTGTTCCTCGGTTACTCGACGGCAACCGCGTTCAGCCCCACGGACGCCCTGCCGCTCACGTCCCGGGCCAAGATGCTGATGCTGCTCGAGAGTGCGGTCTCGCTCACGACGCTCGTCGTCGTCGCGGCGCGCGCGATCAACATTCTCGGAAGCTAGAGAGCACGAGGTCCAATACGGCTCTTGAGACTGCGTTGCCGGTGCGGCAGCGGGGCCGGCGCTGCCTATTGGACCAAGGTCCAATAGACGCCGTCCCCCTGCCAACATCTATACTGCGGCGCGAAAGATGACTCAGAACGCACCGCACTCGCGAGACGCGGACAGGACCGGGGGACCCTTGGCGCAGGTCGATCCATGCGTCGGCGACTTCGGGCGCAACGCCGAAGACGACCGTGTGACCTTCGACCGCCACCAGCCACCGGCGAATCCTCCCAAGGAGGCATTGTGAGTCACGGACCTTTCCGTCGCACCCCGTACAGAGAACTGGCGGCTTGCGCCCTCGGCACGCTCGGCGTGCTCGGCCTCCTCGGCTGCTCGAAGGCGGGCCCCCAGGGCCCGGCAGCGCCCGAGGTCTACGTGGCCGATGTGGTCCAGAGGGACGTACCCGTCTACCTGGAGCTTGTTGGCCAGACGAAGGGCTCCCAGGACGTGGAGATCCGCGCCCGCGTGGAGGGCTACCTCGAGTCCATGAACTTCACCGAGGGCACCTACGTGTCGAAGGGGACTCTCCTCTACCAGATCGATCCCAAGCCGTTCGAGGCCACGCTGGCAGCCGCCAAGGCGAACCTCGCAACGGCTCGGGCGCGCCTCGACAAGACCAACAACGACGTGGCGCGCTATCGGCCTCTCGTAGCCCAGCAGGCGGTCAGTCGGCAGGAGCTGGACAACGCCGTGTCCGCTCAAGAGGCGGCGACCGCGATGGTGGACGCGGCAAAGGCTGCCGTGGACCAGGCTACCCTCGACCTCGGCTACACGCGCATCACATCACCGCTCGACGGGCTGGTGGGGACCACCCAGGTCAAGGCGGGCAACCTCGTGGGGCGTGGCGAGAGCACACTGCTCACGACTGTATCCGCGATGGATCCGATCCTCTTCCGCGCCGGCATCAGTGAGGCGGAGTACCTCAGGCTCGCTAAGGAGATCGTGGAAACGGGGCGGCGGACCGGGCCGGAGGCGGAGATTGAGCTCCTCCTGGCCGACGGCACGGTGTTCCCGTACAAGGGTCGCATCGATTCCATCGAGCGCGCGGTCGACCCCACGACCGGGACGCTAGCGGTGCAGTTCAAGTTCCCAAACCCCGACCACCTGTTGCGCCCCGGGCAGTACGGCCGCGCGCGCTTCGTAGTCCAGACCAAGAAGGGGGCGCTGCTCGTGCCGCAGCGTGCCGTTCAGGAGCTGCAGAACCTCTACAGCGTCGCGGTGGTGAGCGCCGACAACAAAGTGGCGTTCCGAAACGTGAAGGTCGGACCCCGCGTGGATGGTCTCTGGGTGATCGACGAGGGGCTCAAGCCCGGCGAAAGGGTCATCGTCGAGGGCCTCCAGAAGGTGCGCGAGGGCGCGGCCGTGAGCCCGAAACCCGTCCCAGCCACTTCAAGTCAACCGGTCGCCGCGGAACCCGCGGGCAAGGCGGAGTAGCCCATGTCACCCTTCTTCGTCAGACGGCCGATCGTGGCGATGGTGATCTCCATCGTCACCGTGCTCCTCGGACTCGTGGCCATGAAGGGCCTGCCGATCGCCCAGTACCCCGAGATCGTGCCTCCGATGGTCCAGATCACCACGACCTTCGTGGGCGCAAGCGCGACTGACGTCGAGGCCTCGGTGGCAACGCCGATCGAGCAGAAGGTCAACGGCGTCGAGAAGTCGATCTACATGAAGTCCACGAACGCGAACGACGGCACGCTGACGCTCAAGGTGTCGTTCGAGGTGGGCTCGAACCTCGACATGGACAACGTCCTCACCCAGAACAAGCTCTCCGAGGCGATGCCGCAGTTGCCGCAGTCGGTCAAGAACTACGGCGTCGCAGTGAAGAAGGCCCTGGCCTTCCCGCTCCTCGTAATCTCGATCAAGTCCCCGAAGGGGACCTACGACAACAACTTCCTCTCCAACTACACGACGATCAACATCAACGACAACATCGCCCGCATCCCGGGCGTCGGCCAGATCAACCTTTTCGGCGGCAGCGACTACGCCATGCGTGTGTGGCTGCGCCCCGACCGCATTGCCAAGCTGGGGCTCACCGTACCCGACATAGTGAGCGCCATCAACCAGCAGAACCAGCTCAGTCCGGCCGGCCAGATCGGCGGGCCGCCCGCAGCACCCGGAACCGAGTACACCTACACGGTCCGCACCCAGGGGCGCCTGCTCAACGAGGAGGAGTTCGGGAACATCGTTGTCCGCAGCAACCCCGATGGATCGCAGGTATACCTCAAGGACGTGGCGCGCCTCGAGCTTGGGACCCAGCTCTACAACTCGATCGGCCGCCACAACGGTGGCCCCGCCGCCGTCATCGCCGTGTTCCAGATCCCTGGCACGAACGCCCTCGACGTGGCGAACAGGATCAAGGCGACGATGGCGGATCTGAGCACGCGCTTCCCCCGGGACATGGAGTACCTCATCTCCCTCGACACGACGCTGCCGGTCACGGAAGGCATCAGGGAGATCGTCACGACACTGCTGGAGGCCGTCTTTCTCGTCATCCTCGTCGTCTTCGTCTTCCTGCAGAACTGGCGGGCCACGCTGATCCCGTTGATGACGGTGCCGGTCTCCCTGATCGGCGCGTTCATATTCTTCCCGATGCTCGGCTTCTCAATCAACGTCCTCTCCTTGTTGGGCCTCGTGCTCGCAATAGGCATCGTGGTGGACGACGCGATCGTGGTGGTCGAGGCAGTGATGCACCACATCGAGCAAGGCCTCGCGCCGAAAGAGGCCACGCTCAAGGCCATGGAAGAGGTCTCGGGGCCGGTGGTCGCCATCGGCCTCATCCTCGCCGCCGTTTTCGTGCCGGTGGGCTTCATGGGCGGCATCACCGGGCGCCTCTACCAGCAGTTCGCGATCACGATCGCCCTCTCGGTGCTGCTGTCGGTGTTCAACGCCCTGACGCTCAGCCCGGCGCTCTCGGCCCTCCTGCTCAAGGCTCCAACGGGCAAGCGCACGCTGCTCACGCCGTTCTACGAATGGTTCAACCGCATCTTCGGCCGCACCACCGAAGCGTACGTGGGTTTCTCCGGGATCCTCATCAGAAAGATGGCGCGGAGCCTCCTCTTCATCGCCCTCCTCGTTGTCCTGATCATCCCGATCGTCCGGCACATCCCGGGCGGCTTCGTTCCGGAGGAAGACCAGGGCTACCTTCTGATCCAGGGGACGCTGCCCGATGCGGCCTCGCTCGAGCGTACCGACGCCGTGATGCGCAAGGTCGAGGGGATCCTCGAGAAGAACGAGGCGGTTGAGGGCTTCAACACCATCACCGGGTACAGCCTGCTGACGAGCGCGTACTCAACGAACATGGGCTTCTTCTTCGTCCAGCTCAAGCCATGGGAGGAGCGGAAGGGCGCCGAGGCGAAGGCGAGCGGCGTCGTGGAGGCTTTGAACCGCGAGTTCGCCCGGCAGATACCCGAGGCCGCGGTCGGGGCGTTCGGCCCTCCCGCGATCCCGGGTCTCGGGACGGGCGCCGGCTTCACGCTCGAACTCCAGGACCGGAGCGGTGGAACGCCGCAGTACCTTGCCGAACAGGCGCAGCTCTTCACAGACGCGGCCCGGAAACGGCCGGAGATCGGCCGCATCATGACCCTCTACCGCGCGAGCGTACCGCAGGTCTACGCCGACATTGACCGCAGCAAGGTGCTCAAGGTGGGGGTCCCGCTGAGTGATGTCAACACCACGCTCGGCGCCCTGCTCGGGAGCGCCTACGTGAACGACTTCAACCGGTTCGGCCGCGTGTACAAGGTCTACGTCCAGGCCGAGCCCGAGTTCCGGAAGGACCCGAAACAGCTCGGCCTGTTCTTCGTGCGGAGCGCCAAGGGTGAGATGGTCCCCCTCGACACGCTGGTCGCGACCCGGCCCACCTCGGGACCGGAGTTCACCAACCGCTTCAACCTCTTCCGTGCCGCCGAGCTCACCGGGGTGCCCGCTCCGGGCTACTCCTCGGCCCAGGCGCTCGAGGCCCTCGAGCAAACCGCGAAGGAGGTCCTGCCCACCGACATGGCCTACGAGTGGGCCGATATGTCCTACCAGGAGAAGAAGGCGCCGGGCGTCGCGATGACCTTCGCCCTCGCAATCCTCATGGTCTTCCTCATCCTGGCCGCCCAGTACGAGAGCTGGGGGCTGCCGTTCTCCGTGCTGCTCGGGACGCCCTTTGCTGCATTCGGGGCTTTCTTCGGCCTGTGGCTCGCACGCCAGTTCTCGACGAGCTACGTGAACAACGTGTTCGCCCAGATCGGCCTCATCATGCTGATCGGTCTGGCGGCGAAGAACGCCATTCTCATCGTCGAGTTTGCCAAGGCGGAGCACGAAAAGGGCCAGGGCCTGGTCGAATCGGCATTGCTGGCGGCGAAGCTGCGCTTCCGCCCGATCCTCATGACCGCCTTCGCCTTCATTCTGGGCGTCACGCCCCTCGTACGGGCGAGCGGTGCAGGAGCCGAGGGGCGCAAGGTGATCGGTATGGCCGTGTTTGCGGGGATGCTGATTGCGACGATCCTCGGCGTGTGCCTGATCCCTGTCCTGTTCGTGGGGGTGGAGAAGCTGATCGGGAGAGGGAAGCACGCGAAACCTCCCACCCCGGGCACGGCTCCCGCGGACAGCCACGGGATTGGAGGGCACTGACATGACCCGACACACCTTGATCCGTCGCCCGCCTCTCGTCGCCGTCGCTCTCGCCTCCCTTCTGTTGGCCGGCTGCCTCCTCGGACCGAGGTACCAGCGTCCCGACATGGCGCCGCCGGAGCAGTACCGCTTCGTGGAGGGCCCCGCGCAGGCCGAGTCGATCGCCGACGCGCCCTGGTGGGAGATCTTCAAGGATCCACAGATGCAGACTCTCATCCGAGAGGCGATCGCCCGCAACCTCGACCTGCGCGTGGCCACGGCTCGCGTCGAGGAGGCGCGCGCCCAGGCCGGGGTCGCGAAGTCGTTCCTCTACCCCGAGCTCGGCGCATCGGTCGGTTACGCGACCCGCCAGCTCTCAAAGACGTCCGAGCCGCCGGAGACCACCGCGACCGACAGGAAAGCACAGAACTGGAACGCGGGCTTCACGCTTTCGTGGGAGATCGACCTCTTTGGACGGCTCCGACGCCAGAACGAGGCCGCCTACGCCGTGTACCTCGCAACGAGCGAGGCTCGCCGCGGGGTCCTCATCACCCTGGTTGCCGACGTGGCTTCGAACTACCTCCTGCTCCGCGACCTAGACCTCCAGCTCGAGGTCGCGCGCCAGACGCTCCAGGCCAACGACGAGATGGTGGCGTTTTACCGGTCGCGGCTCAAGGGGGGCGTCTCCAACCGCCTCGAGTACGACACGGCGGTCGCGAACCGCGCCCGCACAGCCGTGGTGATCCCCGCACTCGAGCAGCAGATCGCGGCCACCGAGAACGTGCTCAGCCTGCTGCTCGGCCGCCCTCCGGGCCTGATTGAGCGGGGTGTTGCCCTCACCGACCAGCACGTGCCCCCGCAGGTCCCGGCCGGGTTGCCGGTGGCTTTGCTGGAGCGGAGGCCCGACGTTGTCCAGGCGGAGCAGCTCCTCGTGGCGGCCAACGCCAACGTCGGCGCGGCCAAGGCCCTTTTCTTCCCGACCATCAACCTCACCGGGCTCTTCGGCGGCCTGAGCAAGGACGTCTCGGACCTCACCAAATCCGACGCCACCATCTGGTCGGTCGGGGCCGGACTGTTCCAGCCAATCTTCCAGGGCGGGCGAATCAAGCGCAACTACGAGGCGTCCAAGGCGGCGTTCGACGCGGCCATGGCTGCCTACCAGAAGGCCGCGCTCAACGCGTACCGAGAGGTGGCCGACTCGCTCATTGCGATCCAGAAGCAGGGACAGGCACGGCTGGAGCTGGAACAGGGTGTCGAGGCGCTGCGCGATGCGACGAAGCTCGCACGCTCGCGCTACGACACCGGGCTCGCGAACTACCTCGAGATCCTGACCGCCGACCAGCAGCTCTTCGATCAGGAGCTGCTGCTCGCCCAGACCCGCGGGTCAGAGCTGGTGGCGTTCGTCCAGTTCTATCGGGCGCTCGGCGGTGGGTGGCAGACCGAACAGGAGCAGGGGGCGGGAACAGCCCCGACGGAGGGCCAGAAGCCTGCCGCCCAACCGTGAACTCCGAGCCGTCGAGCGGCACCGCCGCGCCGCTGGTAGTTGTGCGGGCTAGCCCACCGTGCTAGAAACACCAAGACGAGCCCAGTCGTTGCGCAAAATCGCGCACGGGTTTCAAGAGTGGGGGCCGTGATGCGGCTTTCCGACCATAAGACCAAGATCGTCGCCACCATCGGACCGGCCTCCGACTCGGAGGAGATGCTGGAACGCCTCATCCGCGCCGGGATGAGAATTGCCCGCCTCAACTTCTCCCACGGTGACTTTGCCACTCACGCCGCGTCTATCGCACGCATTCGCCAAGCGGAGCGGACCACGGGGCGGAGCGTCACCATCATGGCCGATCTGCCAGGACCCAAGATGCGCATCGGAGCGATCGAGCCCGAACCGGTTCACCTCCACGCCGGCGACACTTTCGCCCTGACCACCGAGGACATCGTGGGCGACGCTACCCGAGTTTCGATGAGCTTCGAGCGGCTGCCGCAGGTGGTGAAGGCGGGCGATCGTCTCTTCCTCAACGACGGCCTCGTGCAGCTCGTCGTCCAGCGTGTCGCCGGAACCGAGGTTTACTGCAAGGTCGCCGTGGGCGGCGAACTGCGCTCGCGCAAGGGGCTCAACCTGCCGGGGATCGACCTCGGCATCTGTGCCTTCACCGGCCGCGATCGCGCTTGCCTCGAGTTCGCACTTCGAGAGGGCGTCGACGCCGTCAGCCAGTCGTTTGTCGAGACCGCGGCGGATATCGAAGCGGTGCGGGCGGCAACCAGGGCGGCTGGGCGTCCGGTTTTCGTGATCGCGAAGATCGAGCGCGCTGGCGCCCTCGAGCACTTCGACGAGATCCTGACGGCGGCGGACGGCATCATGGTGGCGCGTGGCGACCTCGGCGTCGAGGTCCCCATCGAGGAGATCGCCATCACCCAGAAGCGCCTCATCGCGAAGGCCAACCTGGTGGGAAAACCGGTCATCACCGCGACGCAGATGCTCGAGTCCATGGTCTCCAGTCGGCTCCCGACCCGGGCCGAGGCCACCGACGTCGCCAACGCCATCCTCGACGGCACCGACTGCGTCATGCTCTCCGCCGAGTCCGCCGCCGGCAAGTTCCCCGAGGAGGCCGTCACCATGCTGGCCCGCATCGCCGCCGCGACGGAGGCCCATCGCCCCAAGGCCAACCTTGACGATCTGCGCGCGCTCTCTCTGGAACGGAAACCTTCTACCGTCGCGGAGGCCATTGCATCGGTCGTCCAGAACGCGCTCGAGAGCGTCCCGTGCGCGGCCGTCTTCGTGCCAACCCACACCGGCACGACCGCGCGGATGGTCTCACGCTTCAAGCCCCCGGTGTGGATCATCGCGATCACGGCTCAGGCCTGCGTCTGCCGGGGCCTGGCTTTCTCGTACGGCGTGCACCCGATTGAGGGCAACACGGACCCCGACAACTGGCGCAGCTTCGTAAGGGGGTGGCTGGCCGAGCACGGCCTGCCGGGCACGATCGCCATGCTCGCGGCGGGGCCGTCGCACCGTCGTCCCGAGGCCAATCACCGCATCGAGTTCATTCACGTCGGGGAAACGTAGCTGACGACAAAGAGAATCCTCTGCAAATGGCGATCGATCAGAAGAACGGAGGGACACGCGCCATGGCAAAAGCCGGAACCGCCGACATGGGCAAGGGGGCCCGCAAGGTCGCCGACCCTTTTCGGATCGTCAACGGTGAGAAGTTCCGCCTCAAGGACATCGATCCCCGCGACACCCTGCAGTTCAAGGGCGAGGACAAGCCCCGGGCGAAGCAGGCCCTCGCGAACGGCGTCGCGGCGCTCGCCGAGTTGCAGGACAAGCTCTACGCACAGGACAAGTGGGCCGTGCTGCTCATATTCCAGGCGATGGACGCCGCCGGCAAGGATGGGGCGATCAAGCACGTCATGTCCGGCGTGAACCCCCAGGGCTGCCAGGTCACCTCGTTCAAGTCGCCGTCCGCCGAAGAGCTCGACCACGACTTCCTCTGGCGGTGCATGAAGGTCCTTCCCAACCGGGGCGAAATCGGGATTTTCAACCGCTCCTACTACGAGGAGGTCCTGGTTGTCCGCGTTCATCCGGAGTTCCTCAGCAACCAGAAGCTCCCAAGCGGACTCGTCACGAAGAGCATCTGGAAGGAGCGATACCAGGACATCCGCAGCTTTGAGAGGTATCTCACGCGCAACGGCGTCGTCATCCGCAAGTTCTTCCTCCACGTCTCGCGGGGCGAGCAGAAGAGGCGTTTTCTCGAGCGATTGGAAAACCCCGAGAAACACTGGAAGTTCTCGCCGGCCGATCTCGCCGAGCGCAAGCTCTGGGACGCCTACATGGACGCGTACGAGGACATGATCCGGAACACCGCCACCAAGTACGCGCCCTGGTACGTCGTGCCGGCCGACAACAAGTGGTTCACGCTTGTGGTCGTGGCCGCCGCAGTCATCGACGCACTGTCGTCGCTCGGCCTCGAGTACCCGGAGGTCGGGCCGGACAAGCTGAGGGAGTTCGCGGCCGCCAAGAAGGCGCTGACCGCGAAGGGTTGAGCGATGGCGAAGGACTCGACCCGACCGCGCCGCTCCCTTCTCGACCCGATCGACCGGTTCTCGGAGGTCCTGTTCGGCCTCATCATGGCCCTTACCTTCACCGGATCGCTGAGCGCCGCCGAATCCGGGCGGCAAGAGGTCCGGACCATGCTCATCGGTGCGCTCGGCTGCAACCTGGCGTGGGGAATCGTCGACGCAGTCATGTATCTCATGACAACCCTGACCGAGCGAGCACGTGCCGTCCGTTCACTGCGGGAAATCCAGGCCGCCACCGATCCCGCCGACGCTGGGCGCATCATCTCGGCGGCCCTTCCCGATGCGGTAGCGTCCGTCATGGCGCCGCAGGACCTCGAGGCGCTCCGTCAAAGACTGAAGGAGATCCCCGAACCATCAGGCCGGGTGCGCCTCGGCAGGGACGACGTTGTAGCCGCCCTGGTGGTTTGCCTGCTCGTGTTCCTCTCCACGTTTCCCGTTACCATTCCGTTCATCTTCATGCGCGACGCTGTCCCAGCACTCCGCGTCTCCAACGCGGTGGCGATCGTGATGCTCTTCCTGATCGGCCAGACAGTCGCACGGTACGCCGGGACCAACCCCTGGCGGACAGGGCTCTGGCTGGTGCTCCTCGGTGTCGTGCTCGTCGGCATCACAATGGCGCTCGGAGGCTGACGACGAGGCCGGGACCCTGGACGCTCGCGGTCGTCGCAATCCTCGTGACCGGGCAGGCGCTCGCGCAGGAAACCGCGAGTCGGACGCTCAGCGAATCGGTGGAACCAGAGCCACATCAATGGTCGTTCTACGCCTCCGCTCTCGCCTACTTCCCGCCCGAATCGCAAGACTACGTGTCTCCCGTCCTCACCGCCGATCGAGACCGCCTGCACCTCGAGGCCCGCTACAACTACGAGGCTCTCCGGACGGGATCGCTGTGGGCCGGGTACAACCTCAGCGGCGGCACGCAGCTTGTGTGCGAAGCCACCGCAATGGTCGGCGCCGTTTTCGGAGACACCGCCGGCATTGCTCCGGGGTATCGTCTCTCGCTCGCCTACTCAAGCTTCGAGCTCAGCAGCGAGGGCGAGTACCTCTTCGACACCCGGGATCAAGCCGAGAGCTTCTTCTACACCTGGACCGAGCTGTCCTATGCGATTGCAGACTGGTTTCGAGCTGGTCTTGTGGGGCAACGCACGAGGGCCTACAAGACCGAACTTGATGTCCAGCGCGGGCTGCTGGCAGGTTTCACCTACAAGGACTGGGACTTCACGATCTACCTCTTCAACCCGGACCGGGACGACCGGATGCTCGTCCTCTCGCTGGCTGTGGGGTTCTGAGCGGCCTTCTCGACATTGGACCAAAGGCCAATTGACTGGTCTTTGATGACCCAGCTAGCCTCGTCAACGTCTCGATCGAAGGGAGGAGCCCTGATGAGATCGTTAACCGTAACTACAATGGTGGTCATGGCTTTGCTCGCTGTCGGCGGCTGGGCCGTCGCACAGGAGACGCAGCCAGCCGCAACGCCGGCACCGCAGCCACCGCCAGCCGCCGCGCCACCTGCGGCAGAACCCGCTGCGCCGCCCTCGGCAGCACCTGCCGCTGCACCCGCCGCGCCGCCCGTGGCAGCGCCCGCCCCGGCTGCGGCACCCGCCGCTGCGCCGGTCGCGGCACCGGCTCAAGCACCCGCAGCTGCACCTGCGCCGGCAGCCGCTCCAGCACCCGTGGCGGCACCGGCTGCGCCAGCCGCAGTGCAGCTCCCGGCCGTCTACATGGAGGCAATGCGCATCCAGCTCGACGGCAGGGCGAGGTTCGCGGGCAACGTGAAGGTGGAGTTCCAGATCCGGGGCCAGGCCGCAAGGGTCGTCTCGGTTGACGTCATCCCCGATACGAAGTCCGACGAGATTGCCCGCGACCTCTACAAGCAGCTGTCGCTGGTGGCTGGCGGCGACGTCAAGCTCAAGCAGAGCGGCGACAGGATCACGTTCGAGAAGGCGAACAAGAGCGCGCCTGCCTTCTCGCTCAGGATCGCCTACCAGAGCATCATCGGGGTGTCGTTCCTAATTGATCAGGACTGATCCCTGGCGGCCGAAAGGGGTACGTGGCCGAGCCGCCGGGCCGGCCACTGGTTCTCCTTCCGCGCCACTAGAGGTGGACGTGGTTTCGCAGCAAATCTGGCGCGGCCGGGCAGTTCGGAAATGAATGTGTCCAGGCGGCGCGGGCCGGGGCCAATCGCCGCCGGCGAAAAGGAGGGGTCCGATGAAACTTACGAAAGCAATCGCGATGGCAGTGCTCATGGTGATCACCACCGGTGGGTGGGTTCTTGCCCAACAACCACCGCCGGCTGCCGGGGCGACGCTGCCGGTCGTCTACATGGAGGCGATGCGCATCCAGCTTGACGGCAAGGCCAGGTACGCGGGTAACGTGAAGGTGGAGTTCCAGATCCGCGGCCACGACGCAAGGGTCGTATCGGTTGACGTCATCCCCAATACAAAGTCCGACGAGATTGCCCGTGACCTCTACAAGCAGCTGTCGCTGGTGGCTGGCGGCGACGTCAAGCTCAAGCAGAGCGGCGACAGGATCACGTTTGAGAAGGCGAACAAGAACGCACCCGCCTTCTCGCTCAGGATCGCCTACCAGAGCATCATCGGGGTGACGTTCCTGATCGATCAGGACTGACCAGCACGATCGGACCGCGGACCTTTTGACAGGCCGCGGTCCGAGTCGCTTCCTGACATCTCGTGGCCTCCCGCCGCGGCGAGCGGCCGATCCAGATGTGCACCCAACACCAGCACCGTTTGGTTGGGGCACTGCGCGTGAACCTGACGGGAACGAGGTGCCTCCGGTCTCTGCCCTTGTTCTTCCGATCAGAAACGAATCTTGTACACCGGGTTCAGGTCGGTCGAGTCCGCCAGCATGCACGTGCCCGATCCTTTCAACGTGAGCGTCCTCTCGACCTGGATGACGCACTGGAGGCTTGTACCGTTGCTGCCGTTAAGCCGCCCGGCCATCTCGATCGTCTCCTTGGTGCCCGTCCTGGGCTCCGGGGGCAGCCCTGGCGTCATTGACCCTCCGCCCATGGGGGAGTTGGGCCCGAGCATCCCGCGGTCCCCTCGCGTCTCCACGACGTGAAAGGTCCCTTTGAACTCCTCGCCTGTTTGCGCGTCGGTACCCGTGAGCGTCGCGTCCATGTCGGTGACCGCGACCGTTACCGGGATCTTGGGGCCGGTCGGCAGCTTCGTGAGGGTGCCTGTGCGCGTGATCGCGCAGGCCGCCAGCAGCACCAAACCTCCGCCTGCAACAAGCGAACCGCGGCTTGCCATTCCGGCACCCTCCTCCTCCGCCCGGTCGTTCCAACCCCGGACACTCAAACGATAGAACCGCGCCTCGGGTGTGACTATTCGACCTCGCCCGACCGCGTGTGCCACGTGCTGCGCCGGGGCTAGAGACTCTGGCCGATCACCAGGTGCCAGCGAGTGACGCCGCCCTCGCCAAAACCAAGGCCTAGAAGCACGGGTCCGATCGGCGTCAGGGCCCCGATGAAGGGGGCGCCGCTCCACCGCACCGTGTTCAATGACACCGGCTGGTCCGTCGCATACACGTTGCCCGCTTCCAGTGACGCCCCGACGAACGCGCGGATGCGGAGGCTCGACACGTCGAGCTTCAAGAGCCTCCGGTAGTACATGAGGCGCGCGAGTCCCATTCTCGGTCCGACGAACTCGTTGTCCGCGTACGCTGAAAGGAAGCCGAGGCCGCCGAGGCGGAAGTTGTTGAATACCGTTGTCTGGGAGTCGAATTTGCTGCCGGCCTGGAGCAGCCCCTGGACGGTGTTCCTTCCCATGGTCCACGCATGTGCCGCCGAAATGAAACCCTGGTGATAGCTGGTGTCGGCGCCGAACGAGTCAAGACTCACGTCGTACGACGCGGTCAGAAGGGTGCCCTCGGTCGGGAAGACAAATGTGTCGAGCGTGTCGATGCGGAAGCTTCCCTCCACCCCGCCGGTGTGCTCGCCGATGTCCGAATAGACTGGTGTCCCAGTCTGCAGGGCCGCGCGGTTGCTCGCGGTGTACGCGTCGACGCGCAGTTCGCCCCAGTTGCTGAGAACGCGGCCGAACCCGAGCCGAGCCTGCTCCCGCTGCAGGCCATACTGAGCCAGCTTTTCCCCGCTGACCCACACCCCCTGGGTCTCCTTCCGCGCCTCGACCATCGGTGAGACGAACCAACGCTGACCGGGGTCGAGCGGCTGGTAGAACCGGCTGGAAAAAAGGGCGGTGCTGCCCACCTGAGCTATGTTCTGCCACTCGCCGTTGAGGCGGTTCATGGCGAGGAGCCGGTGCACCAGGATCATGCTGAAGCCGATGTCACCTTCAAAGTCGCCGGTCAGGTTGACACCCATCTGCAGGGTGCCCAGGCCGCGCTCCTTGGCGGGCGTCGTGATCACCAGCTCGCTCCGGCCGTTTGCGCGGTCAAGGCGGTCCCCGATGAGGCCGAATACGTTCATCGCGTTGAGCCGAAGGAGTTGGTCGTCGAGCGCGGGCAGGTCGAGCGGCTTGTCGAGCGGTACGTTGATCGCCTGGCGGACGAGCCGGTCGTCCAGGCCGCTCGTGTTCTCCACCCGCACCTCGTTGACGACCAGGTCGCTCTCGGGGCGGCGGTGATGTCGGGCGCGGAACGCGGCCCATTCCTCGTCGCTGGCCGAAAAGCGCTTCAGCTCGGAGATCTTGGCGCGCGTCGCCTCGTACCCCTTGGCCACGCCCTCGGCCGCCTTATCGAAGGCGAGAAAGGAGAGACCTGTGAGATCGGGCTGGATGAAGACGTCACCCGGCTTGAGCCGGCCGACGTCCTCGTTGCGGTTGCTCACGGTCAGCAGGCTGTTCATGCGGTTGATCGAGTCGATGAAGCTGGCGGTCTCCTGGGGGAACGGGTTGAGCGGGCTCGAGATGTCGACCGCGATCACGGCTTCCGCTCCCTGCGCGCGGGCGATCCCGACGGGGAGGTTGGCCACCGCGCCGCCATCCGAAAGCCTCACGCCATCGTACTCGACCGGGGCGAACAGGCCCGGGATCGCCATGCTCGCGCGCATCGCCATGGCCAGGCTGCCGCGGGCGAACACCAACGGTTCGCCGTTGTTCAGATTCGTCGCGACGGCACGGTATGGAATCGGGAAAGCGTCGAAGTCGGTCTCTCCGGTGGAGCGGATCTCGAGCGACTTCATGAACAGCTCCATGCTCTGCCCGCCGAGGATCCCCGGGGGCAGGTACGGTTTGAGCCCGTCGAAGTTCACTTTCCCCTGGATCAGGATGATCACATCGTCCTGCTTGCGCCGAAACGTCCTATCGCGGCGGTCCACCCGGTCCGAGAACAGCTCGCTCCAGTCCATCGCCTTGAGCAGCTCCTCGATCTCTTCCGGGGTCCACCCCGTCGCGTAGAGGCCTCCGACGATCGAGCCGATGCTCGTTCCCACGATCAGATCGGGGACGATGTGAAGCTCCTCGAGCACCTTGAGCGCTCCGATCTCGGCCGCCCCGCGAGCACCGCCTCCCGACAGCACGAGCGCCAGTTTCTGCCGCCGCGCAGCCTGACCGGCGTCCGTCGTCGCCTGCGCCGGAACCTGGGCGTGCGCGAGGACCGACCCGGCCGCGATCGCCACCAGCGAAACGAGTGTTCGGAAAGCCTTCGTCCGCATCAGCCACCTCCACCTGTCCTCTGCCGGATGAGCCTGGTCCGCTGCCGCGAATCAGGAAGGCGCTCGGAACCACGATGGTTGCCCGACCGACCTCCCCTGGCACGCAACGAATGACTGGGCCCCCGACCGACGGGAAAAGGGGCACCCGCGAAGGGCGCCCCTGCTCCCGGAGGCAATACGGTCGCCCCTACTTGGCCAGCGGGATCTGCGCCACCACGTTCTTCATCAGATAGGCGTCGAGCTTGTTCTCGATCTGGTAGAAGCGCAGGACGCTCTTCGGCGGGAGGATCGAGCTGAAACGCGGCACGTACTGCTCCTTGATCTTGAGCGTCTCCGCTTGCACCGCGAGCAACTCCTTCAGAAGGACTGTCGCCTGCTCGTCGGTGAGGGTGGTGTTGTAGCTGTTGGCGTAGTCCGTGATCAGCTTCAGCATCCGGTCCCCGACTTTCACCATATCCGCCCGGTACTGCTTGTAAAGCGGCCAGAACGCTGCTGCCTGCTCAGTCGTGAGCGGCAGTTCGGTCGCAACGACCGAGTTGCGGTCCGACTGGATCTGCGCCCTCTGCGCGTCGAGGTCCGCCTGTGTCTGGGCCGCGAGCGTCCCCGTCACGGCAACGGTCAGGAATGCAACCAGGATCAATGCATTGAGCTTCCTCATCCTCGTCTCCTCGCTCTTTCTTCCGGCATGCGCCGGTGGGTTCGCGCATTCTAACAGGCGCGCCGTTCCCCGTTCCTCGAGGGCTCCACCTCCTCCGCGCCTCGCGACCGGGGCGGATCGCTCGCTCCTATGTCCGAATTCTGAAACGGGCTCTAGCCCCCGTCTATTGGCCTTTGGTCCAATTGACAGCTACCGTTGCCGATGCGAGATTCGGTTGATTCCTTTGGGGGCAAAGCACGAGGCAAGGGACTGAACGGTGCCCGTTGGGGGAAAGGGCATTTTCAACCGGGACTACGATGTACCCGCTGTTCGAAACCAGGAGGTGACCAGATGAAGGCGATCACCGTCGAGCCGCACAAGCCTGGAAGCGCTCGGCTGGAGGAGGTTCCCGAACCCGACCTGCGCGAAGGCTCGGTACTGGTGGAGGCGGTGGCGGTCGGCGTCTGCGGCACCGACGCCGAGATCGTCGAGGGAAAGTACGGGTGGGCGCCACTCGGCAAGACACGTCTCGTACTGGGGCACGAGTCGCTCGGCCGCGTGGCAGATCCGGGACCGACCGGCGGCCTCATGAAGGGCGACCTCGTGGTGGGAATCGTCCGTCGCCCCGACCCCGTCCCCTGCCCGAACTGCGCGGTGGGCGAGTGGGACATGTGCCGAAACGGCCAGTACACCGAGCGCGGCATCAAGGAGATCGACGGCTTCATGTCGGAGCGGTGGCGCATCGAGCCCGAGTACGTGATGAAGGTCGACCCCACGCTCGGCCTGCTCGGCGTGCTGCTCGAGCCCACCACCGTCGTGGCCAAGGCCTGGGAGCAGGTCGCCGCGGTCGGGCAGCGGGCGTTCTGGGAGCCTCGCACCGTGCTGGTCACCGGCGCGGGGCCGATCGGGCTCCTCGCCGCCCTCCTCGGCACCCAGAAGGGTTTCGAGGTCCACGTGCTCGACCGCGTCCAGTCGGGACCCAAGCCCGACCTCGTGCGCGCCCTGGGCGCGACGTATCACGCCGGCACTGTCGCGGGCGTCGGCTTCCAGCCCGACGTCATCGTCGAGTGCACGGGCGTCGGCCAGGTGATCGCCGACTCGATCGCGGCGGTCGCGGCCGGAGGGGTCGTCTGCCTCACCGGGGTCGGCAGCGGTGGCCGCACGACTGGGCTGGCGACAGCCGATCTCGCGGCCGAGGTCGTGCTGCGCAACAACGTCATCGTCGGCAGCGTGAACGCCAACAAGCGACACTGGTACAAGGCAAGCGAGGCGCTCGCGCGCGCCGACAGGTCATGGCTGGCGCGCCTGATTACGCGCCGCGAGCGGCCCGAGAAGTTCGCGCGCGCCCTGCAACGGGACCCGGACGACATCAAGGTCGTGGTTCAGTTTGCCGAGGTGTAAGGGCAAAGGAGGTTCAGATCACATGGCTTCTATGATGCCCGTTGCGCTCTTCACGGCGTGTTGGCTGGTCGGCATGCTGCTGATGATAGAGATCGGGCGGCGGTTGGGACTCCGGCGCCTGGCCAGAGACCCGGCGAAGGGGATGGCCGGCCTGGGCCCGGTCGAAGGCGCGGTGTTTGCGCTGTTCGGGTTGATAATCGCGTTCACGTTCTCCGGGGGCGCCTCGCGGTATGACTCAAAGCGGCAGCTCATCGCCGAAGAAGCTAATGACATCGGCACGGCCTATCTGCGCCTGGATCTGCTGCCTGCCAGTTCCCAGCCTGCTCTGCGCGCGTTGTTTCGTGACTACCTTGACTCGCGGCTGGCGATCTATCGCAAGCTGCCGGACTGGGATGCGGCCAAGGCTGAATTTGTCAGGTCCGAAGCGCTTCAGCGTGAGATCTGGACCCAGGCGGTGGCCGCCACGCGTGAACCCGGTGCTCACGTGGACGCTGCCAAGCTGCTGCTGCCGTCGCTCAACACCATGATCGACATCACGACCACGCGGACGATGGCCGCCCGAACCCATCCTCCGCGGATCCTCTATTTCCTTCTGTTCATCCTGGGGCTCGGGTGTGCGCTGCTGGCAGGCTACGGCATGGCCGAGGGTAAGCACCGGAGCTGGATCCACATCCTGGGGTTCGCCGTCATCATGGGCATCAGCGTGTTCGTCATCCTCGATCTGGAATACCCGCGCATGGGCTTCATCCGTCTGGACGCGTACGACCAGGTGTTGGTCGAGCTGCGGGAAAAGATGCAGTGATCGTGGAAGGATTCGGCGCACGTGCGTTCCGGCGCCCCTCGACGTTCAGGTCCCATTCCTCAGGATGTGACCGCTCGAACCCCCTCAAATGGGAGGCGCGGCGAGAAGCACGCACACCGGCTTGGAAAGCACCAGCGGCCGGCCGATGGGGCTCGGGCGGCCACTCGCGCTATCGAGGCGGAAGAATGTCACCGAGTCGGAGTCCTCGTTGGCGACCAGAAGCCACCGGCCCGACGTATCGATCGCGAAGTGCCGGGGCGCACGGCCCCCGGCGGGGACGCGATCCGAAGCGGTGAGGGTGCCCGAGGTGGCATCGATCGAGAACACGGCGAGGCTGTCATCCCCGCGGTTGGAGGCGTACAGGAACCGGCCGTCCGGCGAGACCGCGACCTCTGCGGCCTTGTTCGGGCCGGAGAAGCCGGCGGGCAGCGTCGTGACCGTCTGGAACGCATCGAGCGCCCCGCGGCCGGCGTCGTAGCGAAACGCCGTTACCGTGGAGCCGAGCTCGCTGATCACGTACGCGATCTTCCCCGACGGATGCCATGCCAGGTGGCGCGGCCCCGAGCCAGGTGCGAGAACGGCGGCCTTCGGGTCGTCCGGCTCGAGGGTGCCCGACGCGGCACCGTACCGGTAGACGAAGATCCGGTCGGCACCCAGATCGAGGGCGAAGGCGAAAGCCTCTGCCGCGTCGAGAACGATCTGATGGGCGTGCGGCCCCTCCTGACGTGCCTTGTTCGGCCCCGTTCCCGCCTGCTGGCGAATGGTGGAGGCGGGCCGCAGATAGCCGTCGGCGGAGAGCGGCAGGACCGACACCGTGCCCGCGGTGTAGTTCGCCACCAGGACGTTTCGCCCCGCCCTGTCCACGGCGACGTAGCAGGGGTCGGCTCCGCCCGAAGGTTGCTGGTTGAGCCGCGTGAGCTTTCCGCTCGCCGGGTCGATTGCGAAGGCGCTCACGGCGCCGGTCGGTGCGCCGCCGAAGCTCGCGAGCTCACTGACGGCGTACAGCACACGCCCATTCGGGTGCACGGCCAGGAACGATGGGTTGTCCGACTCACCCGCGAGGACCGGTGCAGTCGCAG
>Ga0335070_10001661_pt1 | contig 25819 bp, 19 predicted proteins | sample Lox_Sample_13_FD_206722 | JGI IMG/M metagenome (GOLD analysis project Ga0335070, IMG submission 206722) | Soil microbial communities from Loxahatchee National Wildlife Refuge, Florida, United States - Lox_Sample_1.3 | ecosystem: Environmental > Terrestrial > Soil > Wetlands | place: USA...
GGGCGGCAGCGGTTCGTCCAGGAGCTGATAATTCCCCACCTGGTCCGAGCCCAGCGCCCGAGACAGTTCGGCGAACGCTTCCTGCACGCTGTCCTGCGCTCGGATCAACAGGAGCTTCGCTTCCGACACGTTGACATCCGCGAAGCTGACATCGAGCTGCGACTTCAGATTGTTCTTGGCAAGCGAATTGATCTGGTCAAACAGAAGCTGGCGCGCGGCGACCGTTTCCTCGGCCACTCTGACTACCGCTTGGGCATGCAGCGCGTCGTAGTAGGCGCGGTTCACGGCGAGCAGCACGTTGTAGCGGGTGGCTTGATAATTCTGGTCGCTGGCCTGAGCGTTGAAACGCGAACTGGCCACCAGGTTGGGAGTTCGGCCAAGGTCTGTGACCAGTTGCGAGAGCGTAATGCCTTGGCCGAAACGGTTGAACATTCGCGAATCTGTAAGGTAGCCCGCGCCGATCCGGGAGTCATGGTTCGCCGCCGAGCCCGTCACATCCGCGTCGACGGTCGGATAGTACGCAGAGCGGGTTTCGGTGACTTGCTGGTTCGCGAAGCCAACCTCACTCTGTGCAGCCAGGATCTGGGGATGATTCTTAATCGCCAGCGCCTCGGCGTCTTGGAGCGTGAGTCTCGGTGGAGGGGCTTGCGCGAAGGTGAATTCGACAACCCCGAAGGCCAGTAAGCCGAAGAATACAGATTTACGCATTGCGATTCTTCCTTCCATAAACCAGTACATACGCGGCCGGAACAATGAACACCGTGAGAAGCACCGACGAGGTGAGGCCGCCGATAATGGCCCGAGCCATGGGCGTGTACTGCTCGCCGCCCGTGCCGAGCTTCATGGCCATGGGCATCATTCCAATGATGGTAGCCAGCGAAGTCATCAGAATCGGGCGGAGGCGAACCCGGCAGGCGGTGATGGCCGCGTCGGCGACCGACAAGCCCTGCTCCTCGAGCTTGTGGGCGAAATCGACGATCAGGATGCTATTGGAATCGGCGATGCCGACCAGCATCAGCACGCCCATCAGCGACATGACGTTCAAGGTAGTGTGCGTAAGCGGTAGGATGATGAGCACGCCGATGAACCCCATGGGGATGGCTAGCATGATGAGAAACGGATCAATGAAAGAGCGAAACTGTGCGATCAGGATCAGGAAAAGCAGAACAAACGACAGCGTGAAGCCGAACGCAAAACTCTTGAAGGATTGCTCCATGCCTTCGACCATGCCGCGGAGATTGACCCGGACGTTAGAAGGGAGGTTGGCGTCCGCCACAACTTCGCGGATAGCGCGGTTCACCTTGCCAAGATCCTCCCCCGCCGGAGTCACGTAAACATCGACGACTCGTTGGATCTGGTGGTGGTCGATTTCGGTTGGCGACTGAACATGATCAACGCTCACGACGTTGTCGAGAACCGTGATGGGGCGGACCGCGCCATCCGGGTGCGGGGCGCTCACTCCGTCAGTTGGCCAACCCGTTCCGCACGCCCACATGGTCCTGGGAGGATCGGCGGCGCGCGAAGGGCGGAGCGCCTCCGGCGAGGGAACCGCTGGCCCGCACGAGATATGGCCGAATGGCTGAAAGAGCCGGCGCAGAGGAATCTGCTTTAAGTCGGTTAGATCGTGAATGGCTGCCCGGCCGTGCTCGTAATACTGCACGGTGAGGAAATAATCGTTGCCGGTCCTGTAATCCACCCAGTAGTTCGGCGCAATCATGGTGTTGGAATTGAGCGCAGTAATGACGTTGTCGACTATCTCCCGTTGATTCAGGCCCAGCTCGGCAGCATGTACGCGGTTGATGTTCAATCGCAGCGCGGGATAATTCATATCCTGCGGGATGTAGACTTCTCCGACACCCGGTAACTTGCGGATGCGCCCGGAAAGATCTTGTGCCACGCGATAGGTCTCTGCCAAATCGCGGCTCGAAACCTGCAGGTCGATGGGCGCCGGCATTCCCATGTTGAGAATCGCGTCCACCATGGAGCCGCTCTGGAAAAATGTGCGGACGTCGGGGTACTTCATGGCAATCTCGTCGCGGACGCGATGCATGTACACAAGGCTGTCGACGCGATGCTCCGGCTTAAGCGCAGTCTGGATGGTGGCCGTGTACTGCCCGGCGTTGGTCGTGTACAGCGAAGAGAAATCGTTGACCACGCCGATGTTGGACACAACCATGTTCAGGTCGCTGGGGTCGACCGTGTTGTGGATCAGGTCCTCGATTCGGGCAACGTATTGTTCCGTAACTTCAATGCGCGTGCCGGTGGGAGCCTTGAGGTTGACAGTGAACTGGCCCGCGTCCGTCTGGGGAAAGAAAGCCACCCCGAGGAATGGATAAATCCCGAGGCTGGCGACGAACAGAAGCGACAGACATGCGACCGTGAGGCCCGGGCGCTTCAGCGCGCGGCGCACCCAGCGTTCGTAGAAGTCGAGCAGGCCGTTGAACATCCCGTTGAACCACGCATTGAAGCGGCCTCCCCAGGAGGCTTCGGGCTCCGGCGCCGCCTCTTCCCCGTGTGGCGCGCCGGGGTGAACGTTCTTCAGGAAACGGGAGCAGAACAGGGGAATCACGGTCATGGCAACCACGAAGGACGCCATAAGGGACAGGCAGAAGGCAAGTGCGAGTGCTGAGAACAGGAACTTGCTGACGCCGTAGAGGAAGGTGACGGGGAAGAAATCGACGACGTCGACCAGAGTGGCGGCAAGCACCGCGAGATTCACCTCGGCTCCTCCCTGCTCAGCCGCAACCGCGGGGGAGGACCCCATCTCCAGGTGCCGGTAGATGTTCTCGAGCGAAATGACTGAATTGTCGATGACGCGCGAGAACGCCAGTGCAAGGCCGCCGAGAATCATCGTGTTCACTGTGCTGCCCATCATGTACAGCACAACGAAGGTCGCCAAAGCGGAGAGCGGAATGGACAGTAGCACGGCGAACGTGGCCCGCATGCTGCCCAGGAAAATCAGAATCATCAGGCTGGTAAGCACCAGGCCGATGACACCTTCGTGGAGCACGGTTCGAAGCGCCTCCCTTACAAAGACCGACTGGTCGAAAACCACGCTGGCCTTCAACTGGCGAGGAATATCGAAGAGGCGCCCGATCAGGCCGCGCACGCCCTCCACAACGTCGATGGTATTGGTATCGCCGCCCTGCTTCATGATGGGGATGTAGCAGGATCGCTGGCCATCGACGCGAACGATGTTGTACTGCATCTGGCTCGCGTCTCTGGCTTCACCCACGTCAGCCACCGAGACCCAGCGCTGGCCGACGGTCTTCAGCGGGACGCTGTTCAGTTCTTTCACCTGCTTGACCAGGCTGTTCGAGTACACGAAGTAATCATTGGACCCGATCTTCACGTCGCCCGCGGGCAAGATCAGGTTGTTTTTGTTGACGGCGTTCACCACGTCCATCACGCTCAACTGCCGGGACTGAAGCTTGTACGGATCCACGTAGACCATCACCTGGCGGTATTTGCCCCCGAACGGCGGCGGAATTTCGGCGCCCTTCACCACTGCGATCTGGTTGCGAATCTGGAACTGCGCCAGGTCGTGGAGCTGCGTCTCATTGAGGCCGGCCCCCTTGACCGTCACGAGGCAAACCGGGAGGCTGGAGGCGTCGAACTTCAGGACCACGGGCGGGAGCGTTCCCGGAGGAAGGCGCTTGAGATCCGCCAGAGCGAGGTTCGAGAGCTCGGTGACGTCTGCGTCGGCGCTGGTGCCGGGCTGAAAAAAGACCTTAATAATGCTGACGCCGAGCAGCGAACGCGACTCCATATGATCGATGCCGCTAGCCAGCGTGAAGAAGCGCTCCAAGGGGTCGGTGATATCGGTCTCAATGTCCTCCGGAGGCATCCCGGAGTAGAACGTGGCGACTACGACTTCCGGCAGGTTAATTGCCGGAAACAGATCCACCGGCATCCGCACCAGGCTGGTGATACCGATGACGGCGAGCACCAGGCACACCACGATGATGAAGTACGGATTGCGGATGGAGAAGCGCGGCATCGCTGACTATAGTTCTCTGAACGTCATAAGTTGGTGGCCGTCTGCCGGCCGCGGTAGACCAGCAGATAGGCAGCGGGAACGATATAGACCGTCAGAATCACCGAAGCCGTCAGGCCTCCGATGATGGCGCGGGCGAGCGGCGCATACTGCTCGCTGCCCGTCCCGAGTTTCAGAGCCATCGGTACCATGCCGATGATGGTGGCTAGCGAGGTCATCAGAATCGGGCGCAGCCGCACCCGGCAGGACATGATCACGGCATCCTCTACAGACTTCTGCTGTTCTTCAAGCCGGTGAGCGAACTCCACGATCAGAATGCTGTTGGAGGCGGCGATTCCGACCAGCATGAGCACCCCCATCAGCGACATGACGTTCAGCGTAGTGTGCGTGAGGGGCAGCACGATGAGCACGCCGATAAAGCCCATGGGTATGGCCAGCATAATGAGGAACGGGTCCTTGAAAGATCGGAATTGCGCCACAAGGATCAGGTAAAGGAGAACCACCGATAGTGACAGGCCGACGGCAAAACTGTGAAAGGAGGCTCGCATGCCCTGCACCATGCCGCGCAAATTGGTCCGCACATTAGAGGAGTAATTCATGCCTGCGATGAGGTTCTCGATTTCGGTAGCCACTTTGCCCAGATCCTCGCCGGACGGAGTCACATAGACGTCTGCGACCCGCTGGATTTGGTAATGGTCCACCTCCGTGGGAGTCTGGACATTCGCCAGCTTGATGACGGAGTCAAGCGTCGTCGGCTTGGTCAGGTTTGGGGCACGCAGGGGAATGCTCTTCAAGTCGAGGAAATTGTGGATGGCAGCCCGGCCGTTCTCGTAGTACTGTACCGTGAGGAAGTAGTCGTTGCCGGTCTGGTGATCCACCCAATAATTGGGAGCGATCATCGTGTTGGAGTTCAGCGCCGTGATCACGTTATCGACAACTTCCTTGGGGCTCAATCCCAATTCGGCGGCATGGACGCGGTCCACATCCAGCCGCACTGCCGGGTAGTTCATGTCCTGGGGAATGTAGACCTCGCCGATGCCCTGCAAGTGGCGGATCCTCGCGGCCAGGTCCTGGGCCACGTTATACGTCCGGCCCAATTCGCGGCTGGACACCTGCACGTCAATGGGGGCGGGCATGCCCATATTCAAAATGGCGTCCACCATGGAACCGCTGGTGAAGAAAGTGCGCAGATCGGGATACTGGTTGGCAATTTCACGGCGGATGCGGTCCATGTATTCGAAGCTGCCGGTTCTGTGCGGCTCCTTGAGCGCCACCTGTATGGTCGCGGTGTAAGGGCCGGCGTTGGTGGTGTAGAGTGCGGAGAAATCCGGAACAATACCGATGTTGGAAACCACCATGTGGAAGTCGCTCGGGTCCACAATATGACGGATCAGATCTTCGACTTTGGCGACATACTGTTCAGTCACTTCAATGCGTGTGCCGGTCGGAACCTTCAGGTTGACCGTGAACTGCCCTGCGTCGGTCTGCGGAAAGAATGCCAGGCCGAGCAGCGGATAGATCGTGAGGCTGGCCACGAAAAGCAGCAACAGCAGTGCGACCGTGAGGCCGGGCCGCTTTAGCGCTCCGCGCACCGAACGCTCGTAAAAGTCCAGAAGGTGCACGAACATTCGGTTGAACCAGAGTACGAAACGGCCGCCCCACGAGACCCTCTCCGGTCCCACTGAACCCTCTTCCGGATACTCGTCTTGCTCATGGATAGCGTGATGGACCGCTTTCAGAAATCGCGCGCTGAATAGCGGGATCACCGTCATGGCCACGAAGTAGGAGGCAAACAGCGAGATGACCACCGCCAGAGCCAGCGCTGAAAACAGGAATTTGCTGACGCCGTAGAGAAAGGTCACCGGGAAGAAGACAACTACGGTGGTCAGGGTGGCAGCGAGCACCGCGAGGCTGACCTCAGAGCCGCCTTGTTCCGCTGCGGCCTCGGGCGTGGCGCCCATTTCCAGATGGCGGTAGATATTCTCGAGCGAGATGACCGAGTTATCAATGATGCGTGAGAACGCCAGCGCCAGCCCCCCCAGGATCATCGTGTTCACGGTGCTGCCTATCATGTAGAGGATGACGAAAGTCGTCAGGGCCGAGAGGGGAATGGAGAGAAACACGGCCACGGTTGCGCGCAGACTGCCGAGAAAGACGAGGATCATCAGGCTGGTGAGCAACAGGCCGATCAAGCCCTCATGGAGCAGCGTCTGGATGGCCTCCTTGACGAATGCCGATTGATCGAACACCACCGCAGCCTTGAGTTGCTGCGGGATGTCGAAAAGGCGCCCGATCATGTCTCGGATGCCGTTCACCACTTCGATCGTGTTGGTGTCACCGCCCTGCTTCATGATGGGCAAATACACCGAGCGCTGGCCGTCGACGCGCACGATGTTGTACTGGATCTGGTTCGCGTCTTTGGCCTCGCCGACATCTCCCACCGAGACCCAGCTCTGGCCCACAGTCTTGATCGGCACGCTGTTCAATTCTTCAACCCGCTTCACCAGGCTGTTCGAATAAACGTAGTAGTCGTAGGGACCCATCTTCACGTCGCCCGCCGGCAGGATCAGGTTGTTCTTGTTGATGGCGTCCACTACATCCATAACGCTTAACTGTCGCGATAGGAGCTTATAGGGATCTACGTAGACCATCACCTGGCGATACTTGCCTCCAAACGGCGGTGGAATCTCGGCGCCCTTGACTACCGCAATCTGGTTGCGGATGGTGAACTGCCCGATATCGTGGAGCTGAGTCTGGTTCAACCCCTGGCCTTTGAGCGTGACCAGGCAAACGGGAAGGCTGGAGGCATCGAACTTGAGCACGACGGGGGGAAGCGTCCCGGGCGGCAACCGCTTCAGGTCGGCGAGCGCGAGGTTCGAAAGTTCCGTGACATCGGCGTCGGCATTCGTACCCGGCTGGAAAAAGACCTTGATGATGCTGACTCCCAACAGCGAGCGGGACTCCATGTGATCGATGCCGCTGGCCAGAGTAAAGAAGCGCTCCAAGGGATCCGTGATATCGGTCTCGATGTCCTCGGGTGGCATCCCGGAGTAGAAGGTGGCCACGACGACTTCCGGTAAATTAATGGCCGGGAACAGATCCACGGGCATGCGCGCCAGGCTTGTGACCCCAATGACCATCAGCCCTAGGCAAACTACGACAATGAAATACGGGTTGCGGATGGAGAAGCGTGACATCGAGCGTTTCTCAGCAGACCCCCAGGCCTACTCCTCCTTCTGTCCCTGGTACTGGACCAGCTCGACCACCTGGGAATGCACCTGCTCCCCGGGTTTCAGTCCGCTGCGGTCGCTCACGACAACCTGGTCACCTTCATTCAAGCCGGAAACCGCTTCGGCTTCGGTGGCCGTTTGGATGCCCAGCACGACTTTACGATCCTCAATCTTGCTGCTGCTGTTGACTACGTACACATTGGTCTGGTCGCCTTCGTGATTCACCGCCTGCAACGGAACCGCGAGTGCTTCCGGCCTGCGTTCAATCGTGACGGTCGCCTCAGCGTAGAGACCGGGCAGGAGCGCGTGCTCGGGATTGGATACGTCGACTTCGGTGTGCATGGTGCGCGTGTCTTCCTTCACATCCACCGAAAAGCGCGTGACCTTCCCGGGGAAGCTTCGATTGAGCGACGGCACGTTCACGTTGACCGAATCGCCGATGCGGATGTAGCGCACGTAAGATTCCGGCACCGGGATCACGAGGCGGAACAGGTCGTCCTGAGAAACTCGTACCAGCGGCATGGCTTGCGTGCTCGAACTCGTCCCGGCCTGCAGCAGCGTGCCCAGGTTGGCGTAACGTTGCGTCACCACGCCGGTGAATGGCGCGGTGATCTTGGCGTAATCGAACAGAACCCGGTCGTGCTCTTTCTTGGCCTCCGCGGCCTGGAGCTGGCTCTGAGCGGCCTGGAGGGTGGATTTCGTGGCTTCCACCTGCGCCTCCGCCGCCAGGTCCTTTCCCTGCGCGTCGTCAACTTCCTGCTGCGCAACCAGACCGGGTTTGGATTTAGCGACGCCGTTGAGCCGATCAAATTGCAAGTGGAGCACCTTGTGCTGCGCTTCCACCCGCCCGAGTTCGTGTTCGGCGCGCGTAACCTGATCGGAAGCATTCCGGATGGCGGCGTCATCCTGCCGCAACTGGACCTCTAGCTCCGGAATCTCCAGCACAGCCATCACCTGGCCTTTCTTCACCCTGGACCCGTAATCCACCAGGAGGTCCCGTACGTAACCGGATTCCTTGGCGTACACGTCCACTTCCTGGAACGGCACCAGTTCGGAGGACACCGTAAGGTGGCGCTCCAGAGTTTTCCTGCCGACTTTGGCGACGCCGACCCGGACCGCATCCGGCTCGCTTTCGGCGCGCACCTTTTCGCTCCGGGCACAGCCAGTCAGGCCGGCAGCCAGAATCGCGGCGAGCCCGCTCACCGGCAAAAGAAACCGGATGTTGCCGCGGGCCTTGCAATAAGACGGTCTGTACAGCCAGATCATAGGTTCTATTTGTCGCACGCCTGGTTCGACTGCCGGAGCATTGCACTCAGCTTCTCGAGCGAAAAGCCCTTGGAGCGGCACAACTCGATCAACCGGCCTTCTTCGGCTAACACGCAGGCTGCAACCTCCGGGATTTCATGGGCGATCTCCAGGGGAATAGTCTGGACGCCGTGGCAGTCTCCGTGCACCAGATCGCCTGGGTGGATTCTGAGACCTCCGATCTCCACCGGTTCCCCAAAATCAACGATGTGCGCATACGAGTGCGAGACGGCAACGCTGCCGGCAAATAGCTGAAAGCCCCTTTTCTCCACGGCGGCGAGGTCGCGGACAGCACCGTTGGTGACGCAGCCTACACAATGCAGAGCCAGCCCAATTTCCGCGTGGATCTCGCCTACGAACGCTCCGATTCCGGGTTGATGATCCACATCCTTAAGGACGATGACACGCGGTTCCGGAATGCTGGCCACGTACTCCCACCAGTCGATGCGATCGTGATAGCAGTGGCCAGTCATGGGAGCCGACGAAGAGCGCGCACACGCCGGCACAGCGTAGCCAAGCATCGGAGCAAAGTGCGGAAACTGGCAGTGGACGGAGGAGCCATGGACAAAGCCCTCGTTGCGAAGGCGCGCCTTGAACCGCTCGATGGCGTTCGATACCGTGCACGTGTCCAGTCGACGAATCTTGTTGAAGTCTTCGGCCAGCAGAGGGCTTTTACGAGTCATGGTGAGGAACGGTCAGGCGGTGGGCTTCTGCGCAACCTCGGTATGATGCCGATAGGCCCAGCCTCGCCAGGACCAGGCGAAGGTGACGGCGCGGCGCAATTCTTCAGGTTGAAAAGGCTTCGCTACAACGTCGTATCCGTGATGCCGGATTACCTGGCGCCATAGATAATCATCGACTACGCTGGAAGCCAGCAGCACGCAAACCGCCTGCGGCTGGGCGGCAATTTTCGCCAGCACATCGCGCCACGCCTCGCCCGGGAGATCACGATCGCAAATGACGAGCGGAGTCGGCTGCTCGTTCAGCGCCGCGACGGCGGCATCGGATGACTCGACGATCGAAATGGTCCAGCCGTAATTGGCAGCGACTTGCCGCAATTCCGCAGAATCGTCCGCATTCTGCGTGATGGCCACCAGCTTAACGGCTTGACGTAAAGGCGAACTTCTTCCACCCTGCGCAGGGGCCGCCTGGCGCCCCGGTCTCTTCCCGTAAACCAATCGCCTGAGATCGAACATCAGTCCTGAACTCCAGGCAGAGTTGGGCGTTTATTGATGGAATGCATCCGTTCGACTGTCCGTCAGGTATCGGTTCATGGCTCTCGAACCATGGGCCACGCTCGCGGCTTGCCAATTAAGCTTGGGGGGCGGCGAGCTCAGGTCCAGAACACAATGGTAGGGAATGCTTAGCCGGTCTCATATACCGGAATCGGGGTATTTCAAAGAAGAACGGCATGGTAGAACGCATTTTGTCGTTTTGCCCCTCGTTTGGCAGGTTCCGGAGAGGTTTGGCGACCGGCAGTGGCCGCCTACCTCCAGAATCCATCGGAATTACTCCGGCGGCGGTATATGAATGCCGGCCGGGCTCGCCGTATCTTTCGGTGTAGGCTGGCAGAATGGCGAATCTGGGATGCGCCACGGCGATCAGCCATTCCCGCCGCCGAGGAGGCGGGTGTCCGCTCGTTCAGCTTGCGGTATGCTGGATGAACGGTTCGGCGGCGGGCATGGCGGCGCCCTGCCAGCCGCCACGCCATCGTTAGAAAGTGGCGTCCAGTCGGGACCCTCATCCCGACTGGTTGGCCAGGTCGGCTCAATGAGAAGCAGCCTACGGCGCTCGCATGGACGTTGATTGGGTGCTCACGAGTTTCGTCTGTATCGGCTTACTGAGTGCTACCCTCGCCTGCCGGCTGTTGATGCACGCCTGCAAAATCGCCGGGAGAGCCGTTCGAGCCGCCTTGGAGCCCCATCGTCGGGAGGCGCGGGCTTCTGTGAGCAGTACCCTTCCCGACATTAGCTTGAGGAGATCCCTATGAAACTGCCTGCCATACCTGTCCGGATTCTGGTCCTCCTCTTGGCCTTGAGCGCTCCGATTTGCTGGGCCAAAGACAAAAAGAAGGACCCCGACGAGATCGGGAACCGGGACGTCGGCAAAGGAGTGAATTTCTACTCCCTGGAAAAGGAGATTGCGCTGGGAAAACAGATGGCGCAGGAGGTCGAGCGGCAAGGCAAAATCATTGACGACCCGGTGATCGCTGAGTACGTCAATCGCGTCGGCCAGAACCTGGTGCGTAACTCCGACGCCAAGGTCCCGTTCACCATCAAGGTGCTCGATTCGGAAGAAGTGAATGCCTTTGCGCTGCCGGGGGGGTTCTTTTTCGTGAACTCGGGCCTGCTTCTGAAGGCGGATAACGAAGCCGAGTTGGCCGGTGTCATGGCGCATGAGATCGCACACGTGGCGGCGCGCCACGGCACTCGACAGGCCACGCGGGGAACTATCATCAACTATGCGTCACTGCCGCTGATCTTCATGGGCGGCTGGACCGGGTACGCCCTCTACCAGGCCGCGGGCTTCGCCATTCCTCTGGGTTTTCTGACGTTCTCGCGCGCCTTCGAATCCGAGGCGGACATGCTGGGCCTGGAGTACATGTACAAGACCGGCTACGATCCCACAGCGTTCGTCGATTTCTTCGAAAAGATCCAGACGCTGGAGAAGAGGAAGCCGGGAACCATGTCGAAGGTCTTCTCCACGCATCCTCCGACGGATGACCGCATTGCGGCAGCACAGAAGAACATCGCCAGCATCTTGAAAGCCAAGCCGGAGTACGTGCTGAATACCTCCGAGTTCAACGACGTGAAGGAGCGCCTGGCGGTTCTACACAACCGCCGCATCGATACCAAGAAGGACGATGGCAGCCGGCCCACGCTCCGCCGCAACCCGAGCGGAACCGTCGACGACGAAAACGACGACAAGAAGGCGCCCAAGGACCAGGACGAGCGCCCAACCTTGAAGCGTCGCGACAACAGTTGACACGACCCCAACCACCCCGCTGACCTCGTCGTGATAAGCGGACGCTCGGCGTATGCCTGCTATGGTTTCGTGTGCGCCTTACTTCGGTTTGGGCGGATATTTCTCGAAGGACTTTTTGACCATGTCGTCAAGCTTGCCTTCAATCTTGGTTGCGTCGCGTTTTTCTACGCTGGCGATGGCGCGCCAGACGAGAGAATGAGTAGTGGGGTCGCGCAAATCAATCACCAGGGTGCCCTCGGCGTACGGTACCCGGACGACACGCGTACCCCAGCCACGCCAGCCCGCAGGGTATTGTTCCAGCTCTGTTTTGCGAGCTGACCCTAGGCGGTATCGCACGTTGAGGTCGGAGGGCCCGGATACCGCCGCAAGGCCCTTGGCCGTCAGATAGCGTTCGATGTCAGCCTCGATACGCTTTTTGACCAGTTCACTGTTCAACGCGGGACTCCGGCTGGTCAACCGTCCGTCGCGGATGGCGAAAGTCCTGTACCGGCTGAAGTCGGCGGCCTGATCGAATTCGACCGTCACTTTCTGCGCAAACGCGGCAAGACCGGCCGCCAAGCTCAGCATGACCAATCTCATCACCTGGGACTTTAGCATAGTGGCGGGCAGCGTCATACGATTTCCAACCCGGCGTCCTGTTGTGGCATCATCTCCTGGAGGTGCCTCTATGAAGAAGACCGCCGTGCTCCTTTTAATTCCTATGACTGCCGTGCTGCTCCACGCGCAGGCGCAGCAACAAACCGAGCCGCCCTCAGATCCCCTGAGCGCCGGCGCCAAAGGCCTGTATAACCTGGTCAAGAACAACATCCTCAAGTCCGCAGACAAGATGCCGGAAGAGAATTACACGTTCAAGCCGACTCCGGATGTGCGCAGTTTCGGGCAGATCCTGGGACACGTGGCGGACGCACAGTATCTGTTTTGCTCGGTCGCGCTCGGCGAGAAAAATCCGGCGCCCGGCATCGAAAAGAGCAAGACCAGCAAAGCTGATCTGGTGCAGGCCCTGAATGACGCCTTCGCGTATTGCGACAAGGCCTACAACGGCATGACCGACGCGCACGCTGCCGATATGGTAAAGTTTTTCGGCCGCGATCAGGCCAAGTTGTCAGTGCTCTCCTTCAATAACGCGCACAACGACGAACACTACGGCAACCTCGTCACCTACCTTCGTATTAAGGGACTCGTGCCGCCATCGAGCGAACAGCGGCGGTAAACCGGCTTGTGATCCGGCTTGCGCTTTTGATGTTGGCCGGCGCCTGCCTCTTCGCCCAGCGTGATTCCAGCGAGCGGGCGGAGTGGAACCGGCCCTTCCCGCCATTTTGCATCATCGGCAACGTCTATTACGTCGGCGTGGCCGGCGTGACATCGTTTCTCATCACGACGGCCCAAGGTCACATTCTGCTTGATGGCGGCTTTCCCGAAACCGCGCCTTTGATCGAAAAAAACGTCGCCACGCTCGGCTTCCGGATTCGAGACGTGAAGATTCTTCTCAACAGTCACGCGCACTATGACCACTGCGGCGGCTTGGCCGAACTCAAGCGGCTTTCTGGCGCCGAGATGGTCGCGAGCCGCGCGGATGCCGAAGTGCTCGAGTCCGGCCGGATAAGCTTCGAAGGTTGGAAGAACTCCGGGTTTCCGCCGGTGAAGGTCGACCGTGTGATCGCCGACGGAGAGACCGTGCCGCTTGGCGACGCCGTCCTCACAGCGAACCTCACGCCGGGCCACACCAAGGGCTGCACTACCTGGACAATGCCGGTCCTCGATGCCGGCAAGACGCATCACGTGGTGTTCTTTTGCAGCACCAGCGTGCCGGGTTACCGGCTGGTCAGCAACCCGAAATATCCGCAGATCGCTTCCGATTACGAGCGCACCTTCGCCCGCTTACGCCAGCTTCCCTGCGACGTCTTCCTCGCTCCCCACGGCGGCTTCTTCCACCTGGACGAGAAGCGCCCCCGGTTGGCGAAAGGCGGCGCCAACCCGTTTGTTGATCCCACCGAATTCCGCGCGTTCCTCGACAATTCAGAGCGGGACTTCGAACGCGAACTAAAGAAGCAGCAAGCGAACGTCAGGAACTAAGAGCGAAACGAATTCTGTGCGTATTGGTGCCTCTTCGCGGTGAAGCGAGCCTCGCCGTATTCATCCAGACCTACACGCCCCTCCATCGTGTCGCCGTCCACCTTGCCCGTAAACTCATAGAACAAACGCGTCCCTTCGATCTTCATCGAGCTGCTGAAATGCACGTCGTCCGCCGCCACCGTACCGCGAAGGTCGCCCGAAATCATCTCGCCGCGATGAGTGCCCGCCAGCTCTGCGCCTTTCTGTTCCAGGACGATCGTATGCTTCGCCGAGCCGCGCAGGAACATCAACTGCGCTTCCCACTGGCCTGCCACGTTCGCCGGTTCCCCCGCGGGCACGGGCGCCTCTTCCATCTTGGGCGGTTTTGCCAGCACTTCGTACAGCCGGTCCGCCACTACTTTTTCGTCGCCCGGCATCATCATGTAAGGCGTGATAGAAATCAGGCTCTCCATTTGCTGCGGCCGCCTGCCTCTCGCTCCGGCGAGCACGATGCGCGGTTCAGTGTCGAGCACCAGCTTGCTCACTTCCGCGCCGGTGATTCCCAGCTTCGCGCCGTCCCAGTGAATCACCAGCCGGGGTGATCGGTTCGACAATCCCTCGTTCGGCTCCTTCACCTCAGTGGTCACGCCGGCGACCTGCGTCACACGCTTCGAGATGTGATTCAGCCACTCTTCCCATTGCGCCCATTCCGCTTTCTGGTCGCGCTTGGTCCAGGCCTCGACCGCCGCCAGCATGCCCATGATTTCCTCTTTGCCGACTTTCAGGGACCGCCCGAATGCATGGTGCGGCGCGCTGTTGGCCCAGGCCGCTTGCAACAGATTCTTCTCACCCAGCGCCAGACCCGCGCATTGGGGACCCCGAAGACACTTCCCGCCGCTGTACGCGACGACCGCGGCCCCGCGTCCCAGATGCACGTTCGGAATCGTCAGCACTTCGGCGGCGGCGTCCACAAACACGGGAACGCCTTTGGGCCTCGCCATCGCCGACATCGCTTCGGTGCCCAGCGGTCCGTCGTCGCCGCTGCCCGCCAGGATGTACACCATTGCGGTGCGTTCGTTGAAACTGGCTTCCGCCTCCGCCCGGTCTTTCACCGTCACCGTTTTGATGCCCAGCATGCGTGTAGCGTGGTCGTAGACGTTGCGCGAGTACTCCGGGATGATGACTTCGCTCTTGAGCCCGTGGAGAACCGGGAGCCGCTGCATTCTCTCCGGATCAGTTCCTGCAATCGAAGCCGCCGTAACGTGCGTGATGGCCGCCGCGCATCCCGCGGTCACGATGCCCCATTCCGCCCCGGTCAGCTCCGCCAGGCGCTTGCCCACGCCGTCCATCAGCTCATCCAGTTCCACGTAGTGGCGGGACGCTTCGTCCATCGCGCGCTTCACGTCAGGCAGCGTCTGCGAGCCGCTGATGATGGTGAAAGTACCTTTGCAGTTGATCAACGGGCGCACGCCGATGGATTGATAGATGTTGCGCCCGATGTCCAGCGTAGCCGGTGCGGCTAATACCGCTTCGTGGCTCGCTCCGGCCAGCGCCGCCAGCGCGCCTCCCGTGCGGAACAGATCCCGCCGGTTGACTCCGCGGCCCGAATTCCGATTCTGCATGGCAACAACCTCCGCTATTCAAGATGCCACATTCGCGGACTGCGCGGTTCGCCGCTCTTGTACGATATCTCCATGGCCGACGAAGTTTCTTCCGCCGAAACCGAGCCGCGCACGATCTGGCTGTCCGGCGCCATTCTGACCTTTGTCAATAAACTCGTTTTTCCAGTCGCGTGGCTGGCGCTTATGGTGGGAATGCCGCTGTGGGTTTACGTCACCATGGGGCGGATTTACGTCGCGCCCAGCTTCGAGATCATCATCTGGTTTGTGCTGATCGCCACGGTGCCGCTGCTGTGGTTGACCGTGCATCTGCAGCTTGTGGGCTACCGCGGCCAGGAACTCGTGGTGGCGAACTACTGGCGTGAAGCCCGGATTCCCTTCAAGGAGATCGAGGCGGTCGAGCCTGTTTGGTGGTACAAAGGCCGCCTGGTCCGTGTGCGATTCGCCCGCAAAACTCCCTTCGGTACTCTCGTCTACTACATGCCCAAGTGGGGACCGGCGCGCGCCATGTTCTCAGCACCGGAGGAAGAGTTGCGAAGGGTTATCGGCCATCATCGCTGAACGGGGACGTGCCTCTCTTGAAAATGGCCGTGATCGCTGATTCCATCGCTGGTAAATCGAGCGCGTCGGGGACTGGCTCCACCGTCCCTAATCGAGGCGCCCGCAAGCCACCAGCCCCCTCGTCGTGGACGGTGTTGTTGCCTGTCCCGGCTTGCCCGAGCCCTCTTCGCCATTTTCATCCTCGCGGGTGTCGCGCCTCGGCGACATGACGCTCAACTGTCCCCATTCACACCACTGAGTCTCGAATATCATAGATCCGATGCCGTATTTCGACTTTGACCTCGCCCTTGCCGCCCGCCAGGAGATGATCGACCACGGCTTCAATCCGGATTTTCCACCGGACGTCGAGAAGCAGTTGTGTGCACTTGGAGATGATCCCTTGCCCGCACCGAATGGAGGCGTGCGCGATCTGCGGTCTCTTCTGTGGTCTTCGATTGATAACGATACATCCCGCGATCTGGACCAAATCGAGGTCGCGGAACGCGTGAATGGCGGCGTTCTCATCCGGATCGGGATCGCCGACGTGGATGTTGACGTAACGATCGGCTCGCCTATCGATCAGCACGCCTCCTCGGAAACAACGTCAGTCTACACCGGAATCCGGACCTTCTCGATGCTACCGGAGCGTCTGTCCACGGATCTAACTTCGCTCAATGAGACTGCTGATCGTCTGGCAGTCGTCGTCGAACTGGTAGCGGCGGGCGATGGTTCGATTTCCGCACCTGCGGTCTACCGCGCGCTCGTGCAAAACCGGGCGCAACTGACCTACAGCGGCGTGGGCCCTTGGCTCGAAGGCAAATCTGCCGCACCGGCGAAAGTCGCCGCATCGTCCGATCTCCAGGCGCAATTGAAACTCCAGGATGAAGCCGCACAAGCCCTGCGGCAGGCTCGGCACCGGGCCGGCGCGCTCAATTTCGACCGCACCGAGCCCGAAGTGGTCATGTCCGACGGCAAAGTGGCGGGCATCACCGCGCGCCAGAGGAATCGCGCCGCGGAGTTGATTGAAGATTTCATGATCGCGGCCAATGAGGTCGTGGCGCGCACGCTCCAGAGCGCGGGCGTCGCTTCGATCCGCCGCGTCGTGAAAACTCCCGAGCGGTGGGATCGCATCGCGCAGTTAGCCAGGCGATCCGGAGAAACGCTTCCCGCCCAGCCCGACGCCCGTGCGCTCAACGCGTTTCTCGAAAAGCAGAGAACCAAAGACGCCGTGCACTATGCCGATCTCTCGCTGGCGGTCATCAAGTTGATGGGTCCCGGCGAATACGTGCTGGTGGGACGTGGCGAATCCGGCGAGGGACACTTCGGTTTGGCGGTTCACGATTACACGCATTCCACCGCGCCCAACCGGCGGTTCGCCGACCTCGTGACGCAAAGGGTAATCAAGGCCGTGATGTCTCGCGCCGCCGCGCCGTATACCGATGGCGACCTGGCCGCGATCGCCCGAAACTGCACACTCAAAGAAGACGCCGCTCGCGCGGTCGAACGCGCCATGCACAAGCGCGTGGCGGCCGCCGCGCTGCACGACCGCATCGGCAGCACATTCCCCGCGGTAGTAACCGGCGTTACGCCGAAGGGCACTTTCGTCCGCATCCTGAATCCACCGGCTGAAGGCATGCTGGTGCGCGGCGCGCAAGGCATCGACGTCGGCGATCAGATCAAGGTCACCCTACTCAGCACCGATCCTAAGCGCGGCTACATCGACTTCGGACGGTAGCTACGGCGCAAGCACGCGCTCACCCGGCGGCACGAGTGGCGCTTTCTGCTGGAATCCGCGGCGCTCCATGGCGCCCCAGCCGGTCTTGCCTTTGAGGCCGTCAATCAGTCCTTGGGTGCGCCACCAGGTTAACAGTTGCCGGAAGCCCAGATTCTCGGCGACTGCCGCGGTGAAGAGCCACAGAACATCCGTCGCCAGCGGATACCTCCGCGTGGTGAATTCTTCCAGCACGATGGCGCTCATCGACAGTAGAATTCCGAAAAGCACCGACACCACGAAGAACAGGATGGCGACTTCAGGCGCAATGATCCCCACCGCGAGGCCGGTTAGCGTGAGCGCGTAACCCAGGCACTCCACCGCCGGACCGAACATCTCGAACAGCGTGAAATACGGAAGCGCGAACATGCCCAGGATGCCGAACTTCGGGTTGAACAGCATGCGCCGGTGAAGCGAGATGCTCTCGACGGTGCCGCGCTGCCAGCGGTTCCGCTGCCGTTGAAGGATCTTTGTGCTCTCAGGGACCTCCGTCCAACAAAGCGGTTCGGAAGCATAGAGAATTTTGTACGGCTTCTTCCTGGTGCGATACTGCTCGTGCAGTCGGACGACCAGTTCCATGTCCTCGCCCACGGTCTTCACCGCAAAGCCGCCGGCCGCCATCACGACATCCCGCCGGAACACGCCGAACGCGCCGGAGATGATCAACAGGGAATTCATGAAGCTCAAAGCCACCCGGCGCCCGCCAGCGCGCGCGCAGCTTCGACTTTCACCAGATCGTCCGGGTCATGGAGCGCTTCGAACAGATCCTGTTTCGCCGCGGGCACAAGGAGGCAAAGCCGGCTGATGGCTTTGCGCCGCTGCCTGGCGTTTCTGGCGTGACGCTGCTTCTGTCACTTGCGTAGCAACCCGAATTCACGCGCGACCTCGGTCAGCCGTTCCCTGCCCGCGTCTTGAATCGAGGCCAGGATTTCCACAAGGGACTCCTCGACTTCACGCGGGTGTCTCGCTCGGATTCGGCGCAGCTCCGCCCATTGATCCAATCCGTTCAGATGCTGGATGAGCTTCTCGCGAACGAATGGCTGGAAACGCCCTGCCCTTTGCGCTCGATAGTGGCGTACGACCTTCGCGGCAAAGGAAACGCCCAGCAAAGTGAAGATCGCCGTGATCTGCTGCACGGTAAACGAGAGAGCCAGCGACAACTCCGCGTCCGGCACGTGCTTGTGCATGTACACGCCATGAATGAGCCAGGTGACGGCGATGTAGCTCAGAAGCACGCGCAGGGTTTTCAGGCAAATGAGCAAGCGCGCGCGGCGCTCCCGTACGTGGGGGCTCGGGGGCGCGCTCATCCCGACTTCCGAATCAAACGCTTGATGCGTGCCGCCAGCTCCATGGGGCTGAAGGGTTTCACAATGTAGTCATCGGCGCCTCACTGCGAACTCCTTCCTTCGAATGGCTTTCACGTAACCTAAGTCACTCGACAGTAAGTGATCGTATTCCAGCGTGAGCGCACTTACAGATGCTTGCAAACTCTCCGTAGCTTGACGGTTTTTGTCGAGTACGGTATCCTCCGGCGTGTCGATTGCACTAAGAGCAGCGAGCCACTCGATCTTCTCCTGGAAAATGCCGTCGATTTTCCGCCAACGGTCAGGATCCGCGGCAAAGGGGACAAGATCCCTGGTCAGTTGTGTTAGTCTCCGATAATCCCGTTGGGGATCACCAGGCGTCCGCAACAGGGCGTTGACTTCCTGAAGGCTCTGCCGCGCGGCTGTTACTTGGTCAATTGCGCCAAGAGCCCTTCTTTCTTCTTTGATCGTCCCACTGAGAACTGCGGCCGCGACTAACAGCGCAGGTACTGGAACCATGAGCAACGCCAGTCCTTTCACGGACAACGGCAGATTGTTCCAGATTGTTCCGCAAGCGGCTGTTTGTGAGTGCATTGGGCATTCGCAGGCGCCGCGTCGAATGACTTTCCGGCACCTGTTACCGTTAACAATTAAGTTTTAACGAGTCGATTTACAGAGGGTCTCTATTCGCCTTTGTTACTAACCTGGCGACGTCAGCGGGTTACTAACTTCGGACAACGTAGGTGTGCGCGTGCCCCTATGGGCGAATGAATTCCTCGGTAATGAAATACTCAGTGTCCGGGCTGATCGCAATGCCGATTCCAGTCTGAGTAAATAGTGGATCGAGAAGACTCTGCCGGTGCGAAGGACTTTTCATCCAGCCCTCGATGGCGGCATCAGCGGGATCTTCCATGCCGTACTCCCGAAAAATGTTTTCGGCGCACCTTCTCCAGATTATCCCGGCGGCACGCAGCCGCGTTGCCGGCGTAGCGCCGGCCGGGTCCTTGTGGGAGAAAGATCCGCTCTGCATCATATTCATACTGTGCCTGCGCGCTTGTTCGGCGAGAGCATGATTCCACTCGAGTTCGTGAATCCCATGCAAACGGCGCTGCCGGTTTGCCAGTGCAAAGACTCTACGCACGAGACCTCCCAACGGATCCTCCGTGTCGGCGCGCAATCCCGGTGCCGCTGAACGGTTCCAAACCGTCGGCAGGAGAATCAATAGGAGCAGGAGAGCACGACGCAGCCGCATTCTATCCGCCAATTTTCTCTGTGATCTTCGGTTTGGGTTGCCCGGTGCGATGCAGCGTGAACGTCAGCTTGAGGTCCATGTCGCTGACTTTTTCGCCCAGCCTCACCACCAGTTTCTTGACGCCCGGATTGGAGGCTTGGGGAGCGGGCGCCGCGGCGGAAACCACGTCGAACACCGCGTGCCGCGGAGAGAGAATTTCGGCCGACAGCGTCCACCCGTTTTTCTGCAGGTCGGCAAGCTGGCCATTCAGAGCCACTTCAGCATCGGTCATCATGCACCAAAGCGCTTCCACCGGCTGCCCGGATTCGAGTGTATCTTCAATGAAGACCTGCTGGCCTTGTACAATCCCGATCTTCCGGTGAAACTGCTTCAGCCGGCGGGCGTATGCGCGCGTGAGGTCTACTTCCACCCAGGAGAGACCGGGAGAGAACAGGTGTCCGGTGATATTGGCCTCCGCGCGGGGATCCTGGTTTTCGTTGTCGATAACCAAGGTATTATGCGCATCCGTCCGCATGCGGTAATAAGACCAGCGCTGGCGGCCGAAGTAGCCCGGCAGATTGTAGTCGTCCGGTCCGAGGTCCAGCGCCCAGCGTACGCCTCCACCATCCAGCACGAAGCTGCCGAGATCGAGATGGCTGTGATTGGCCTTGTTGTCGCCGCCTTTCACGGCGAGGAAAATGGCATTGGGATCCTCCCAGGCGCTTCGCAAAAACGCTACCTGCACACCCTGAAAAATGGCATCGAGCGGCCAGCCCTCCTGCTTCGGGCTCCGGCCTTCAGGCTGAAACCAGATCAAGTCGGGCGCCTCAGGAGTTCCGCCCGCTTCGAGAATGCGCTGTTCCTGCCACGAGTACACCGGCTCCGCAAAACGGTGAGCCAGCCAGAACATCTCGGGAGCCGCGTCAATATGATCGTGCGCATCCGCGTAGTTGAAGGCCTTGCCAGACGGCCCGGCAAAGTAAATGCGGAAACGACCCGTGCGGTCGAAACCCTTGGCGGCGGACAACCCGAAATCCGTGCCCAGCGCGGACTCGAAAGCTGCAAGAAAGTGCACGGTATAGCTCGTGCCGTAATGCCAGTAGACGGGCCCTTCAGCCCAGCCGCCGTCGGGTGCGTACGCCGCCAAAGCGCGGGGCAAGGATTCGAGTGCATTGCGCACCAGCACGCGGCTCTTGTCCGGCTCTTCGTCCGCCACCGCCAGCGCGCCGATGGCGATGCCGCCGTTGCACACCTGGTTCCAGTTCATGTGGCTGGTCACCCACGGTGCCTGTGTCTGATATGCCGCCAGGCCCGCGTTCAGGCCTTTTTCGATCAGCGCCGTGCGGATCCAGGTGCGCTCATCCTGGCTGAGATCGCGATACAACCAGTCGTAGCCGATTGCGAACGCGTGCGTCATCTCAGCGGTATCGAGAAAGTGCGAAGGATTCCAATCCTTGAACTCGGCCGCTGCGCGCAATTCCCGGACGGCGCGCTCCAGATATTGCTGTTTCTGATCCAGACGGTAGAGCAAAGCCAGAGTGTAAACGCGTTCCAGGCAATGGCGGCTCTGCGCAAGCAGGCGCGGGCCCACCAGCTTGTACTCCACCGGGGGCGTGGTCATGAGCTTCTCAGCTTCCTTGACCAGATCGGCGTGAACTTTGTGCGCCAGCGGATTCTGCTGAATGAGAGACCGGATGTGCTCGATATCACTATCGAGCAAAATGAGCCGGGGATGCTGCGCGCGAAGGGTCTTTAGCGGATCGTCTCCGGCTCCCCAAGCCAGTGCGGCTGCCGCCACCAGCCCAGCGATCACACGCGTCATAATTCGCTTATAACATGGAGGGGCATACTAATTCGGTATCTTATCGCGGGGGTAAAAAATGACCGGCCTGATGATGGAGTATCCGTTAACCCTGCACCACTTTCTGGAACGCGCCGGGAAACTTTTCCCGAGCAAAGAAATCGTTACGCGCACGGCCAGCGGTGCGCATCGCTACCGCTACTGCGATTATTACCGGCGCACACACCGCCTGGCGCATGGACTCCGCCAACTGGGAATCCGGCAGGGCGAACGCGTCGGCACACTGTGCTGGAACACACACCAGCACCTGGAGCTGTATTTCGCCGTTCCATGTTACGGAGCTGTGCTGCACACGCTTAATCTGCGGCTCTCTTCGGACGATCTCGCTTACATCATCAACCACGCTGAAGACCGCGTGATCTTCGTGGACGAATCGCTGGTTCCGATTCTCGACAAGATCCGCGGACGCATTCCGTGCGTCGAGCGGGTGATCATTATCGGGAGCGAGGCGAGCGAGTACGAGCAGTTGCTGACCTCGGCACCGGATACCCCGTACCCGTGGCCGCGCCTGGACGAGAATAGCGCAGCCGGCATGTGCTACACCTCGGGCACCACGGGAAATCCCAAAGGCGTGGTTTACAGCCATCGCGCATTTTATCTGCACAGCTTGTCGTTCACTATGACCGACGCATTTGCCTTGAGCGAACGCGACGTGGTGTTGCAGATGGTACCCATGTTTCACGCCAATGGATGGGGCAAACCGTTCGCGGCCATCATGGTTGGCGCCAAGATCGTGCTCCCCGGAGAGCACCCGCAGCCGCGCGATCTTGCGGAACTGATCCAAAGCGAGCGGGTCACGGTCATGGGGGGCGTTCCGACCGTCTGGATCGGGATCGATTCTGTCCTGCAGGAAGAGAAGTTCGACATGTCGAGCATGCGGCTCGCCATCAGCGCAGGTTCGGCCATTCCGCGCCAGCTTATCGAGAGGTTCGAGAAACAGCACGGGATCGAGCTGCGGCAGCTCTGGGGCATGACGGAAACCACGCCTGTCGGCACGATATCCAAATTGAAATGCGGTTTCGACGGCCGTCCGGAAGACGAGTGCTTCCACACGCGCGCCAAGCAAGGTCTGCCGGTGGTGGGTTTGGATCTCCGCGTTGTGGACGAGCTGGATCGCGAGGTTCCCTGGGACGCCGTCACGATGGGCGAGGTGCAGGTGCGCGGGCCGTGGGTGATCAGCGCCTATTACAACGATGAGCGATCGGCGGCGGCGTTCACCGATGGCTGGTTCCGCACCGGAGACGTGGCAACGGTTGATCCGGAGGGCTACGTGCAACTGGTGGACCGTGCCAAGGACGTCATCAAGAGCGGTGGAGAATGGATTTCGAGCGTCGATCTGGAAAACGTCATCATGGGGCATCCTAAAGTGCTCGAAGCCGCCGTGGTGGCAGTGGAGCATCCGAAGTGGGTGGAGCGGCCGCTGGCTCTCGTGGTCCCCAAGCCGCAGTTTCAGGATCGCGTGACGAAAGACGAAATCCTGGCATTTCTGGAGCCGCGCTTCGCCAAGTGGTGGCTGCCGGACGATGTGCTGTTTGTCGACTCGATCCCGAAGACCAGCGTGGGCAAGTTCGACAAGAAAGTCATGCGCGCGCGATTGAAGCATCGGGCTGCAGGAACAGAAACATAGAGGACTCAGTAGCGAACTTCGACCCATCTCCTCGACTGCGCCGATTCGAGAGCAGCATCGAGCACAGCTTGGCAACGTACGCCATCAACGAAGGAAGGCGCTCGCGATTGGCCCAGCTTCACGCTCTCGACAAACTGGAAGGCCTGGTCGTAACGGTATCCCCATCGACGGTCATGCGCGTGGATGTCGCGCGGCGAACCCGGCAACTTGCGGAACTCTTGCGGAACGTCGAAATGACGCAGCGGGAGCGCAGAGTCTTGTGCGTCTTCGCCGAGGGCAACCAACAAACCCCAAGGGTCTTGGAGCGAAAACGCCAGGCTGCCGCGTGTGCCGTATAGCTCGATGAAGATCTCCTCGGTGATGCCCGCGCCGCGGCCCGGCGCCACGCGCGAAATCTCAAACGTGCCGCAGGCGCCCGACGAAAATTCAGCCAGAAATGCAAGCCAGTCCTCGACATCGGACGTTGGATCGTCACGGAAGCGCCGCTCCGTCGCTGTGAGCGCCCGGATGTCGCCGGCCAGCCACTGCACCAGATGCACCAGGTGCGATCCGATGTCCGCCAGTACCCCCGAGCCGGCCAACCGCTTCTCGGAACGCCATCCGAGAACGTGTCCAGAAAGCGCCATCAGGTACGCCGCGCGCACCGTGCGCAGATCGCCCAGTTCGCCTTGCTCCACAAGACGCCGGGCGTACTGGATCGCGGGCGTGTATCGGTACGTGAAAGCGGTCATGTGGACTCGCCCGGAGCGTTCCGCGGCGCGCAGCATCTCCTCCGCATCCGTGCGTCTCAACGCCAAAGGCTCTTCGCAAAGCACGTGTTTGCCGGCGGCGAGTGCAGCCAGCACGATCTCTCGATGCAGGAAATTCGGAGTCGCGACCACAACAGCGTCGACGTCACGGCGGCGAAGCACATCGCGATAATCTGCACAAGTTTCTTCGACTCCCGCCGTCTTTGCGGCCTTTGCATCGGGCTCGCAGAGCACCGCGATCTCCGCATCGGGACACAACCGGAAGCCGGGCAGATGAATGCCGCGCGCAGCTCCACCCGCGCCTATGATTCCAATTCGCATCGCTGGACCATGTGGTATTGTTGCAGAGATTCTCTATGTTATTCGAATTCTCTCCGAAGGTTCGCGAGCTCGAAGTTCGTCTGCGCGCCTTCATGGACGAGCATATCTATCCCAACGAAGGCATCTATCACAGGCAAATCGCGGCGGGTGATCGCTGGCAACCTACCGCCATCGTCGAAGAGTTGAAGCCCAAGGCGCGCGCCCTCGGCTTGTGGAACCTTTTTCTGCCCGACAAAGAGTACGGCGCGGGGCTGAGCAACTTCGAGTACGCGCCTCTGTGCGAAATCATGGGCCGCTCGCTCATGGCGCCCGAGGTATTCAACTGCTCCGCGCCCGACACCGGCAACATGGAAGTGCTGGCCCGCTACGGAAACCAGGATCAGAAAGACCACTGGCTGACGCCGCTGCTGGCCGGACAGATGCGTTCGTGCTTCTGCATGACCGAGCCGGATGTGGCGTCTTCCGACGCCACCAACATTCGCGCCAGCATCGTGCGCGACGGGAACGATTACGTGCTGAACGGGCGCAAGTGGTGGTCTTCGGGCGCCGGTGATCCGCGCTGCAAAATTGCGATCTTCATGGGAAAGACCGATCCTTCGGCGCCGCTCCACAAGCAGCAATCCATGATTCTGGTGCCTCTAGATACACCGGGCGTCACCGTCCGGCGCATGCTGCCGGTCTTCGGATACGATCACGCGCCGCACGGCCACGGCGAGATCGACTTCGTCCATGTGCGTGTGCCCGCATCCAACATTCTGCTGGGCGAGGGACGCGGTTTTGAGATCGCGCAGGGCCGGCTCGGCCCCGGGCGCATCCATCATTGCATGCGGCTGATCGGTGTAGCCGAGAGGGCGCTCGAAGAAATGTGCCGGCGTACGGATTCGCGGGTGGCTTTCGGCAAGAAGATTTCGGAGCAAGGCACCATTCGCGCCGGCATTGCGGATTCGCGCATGGAGATCGAGCAGGCGCGCCTGCTGACGCTCAAAGCGGCGTGGATGATGGACACGGTGGGCAGCAAAGCCGCGCGGGCTGAGATCGCGATGATCAAGGTGGTTGCGCCGAACATGTCGCTCCGCGTGCTCGACCGCGCTATTCAGGCCCATGGCGGCGCCGGCGTATCCGAGGATTTCGACCTGGCCGCGGCGTGGGCGAATGCGCGAACTCTGCGCCTGGCCGATGGGCCCGATGAGGTCCATCGCGAAGCCGTTGCTAAAGTGGAGTTGAAAA
>Ga0335070_10001662_pt1 | contig 25802 bp, 15 predicted proteins | sample Lox_Sample_13_FD_206722 | JGI IMG/M metagenome (GOLD analysis project Ga0335070, IMG submission 206722) | Soil microbial communities from Loxahatchee National Wildlife Refuge, Florida, United States - Lox_Sample_1.3 | ecosystem: Environmental > Terrestrial > Soil > Wetlands | place: USA...
GCAACACCGTTTCCAACCATGCTGTCAAAGGGTCTACGCGTCGGGTCATACCATGCACCACCGTTCAGAAGCAGAGAACCCTCAAAAAGCGGCTTGGATAGAACATGCTTGTAAAGCTGACCCTTAGGATTCGGAAAGTTCTCATGCATGCATACTCCTAAACCAACATTAACACGTGCCCCGCCCTTGTTGAAAACCCAAGCGTACCCTCCTGGAGTCGCCTTCTGGCTCAGATAGATTTCACAGAACTTCGATTCTTCAGTCTCCTGCCTAAGCTGCCTAATCTCACGGTAGCACGCTTCAACATCTTCATTGGCAACCTCGTTCTCTATTCCCATAGTTCTAGGAAGCTTCCGCCTGACCGCGGCAAAAAACCCGCTGGCATCCAAAACCACTTTGCCCTTCAGCTGAAAACTCCGTTCTTTTTTCAAATCTTTAACCGAAACTCCAGTCACGTAACCTTTCTCGATTAATGGCTCTAAACATATCGTGGAATCCAGAAAAACCGCGTCCTCATCAAGAGCCTTCCTCAACAACCACTGTCCAAACAAACGCCTGTTCAACAAGTAACCCACGAAATCCTCGTGTTTAATGGTGAAAATCGTCTCCAAATCGGGCGAATAAATCCTGATGCCTTCAATCCGCTTCTCAAGTTCCCCACCCTGAGGCTTCTCCAAACCCAAAGTCTTCAGATGATGCTCACCCAAGGCGTCTCCACAGATTTTCTCGCCCACCTCTTCTCTTCTCTTTCTATCAACTAAACAAACTTTCAACCCTGTTTCAGCAACGGTTTTTGCAGCCAAGCACCCTGCTGTTCCTGCACCAACCACTATCACATCGAAACTTTCCAATACTACACACTTCTCACTGCTTTTTGCAACTAATTTGCTACGTTAGATTTGAAAGTTAGGCTTTATAAATCATAGAGTAATTTTTCCCACACCTAGTGTGGACGCATTAACCCAACGTAGGCGTTTATCAGATTGCAGATACTAATTCACTTGGATATATTCATAATTTTCGCTGAAGCTTTGCATAATAAAGAAACGATTAACTTTTTATGCTATTTTTAATCAACCAAAGTTTTCTGTGAATATGAATCCAGAATTCACATTGACAATTCATAATGGTTTAATATATTTTCGGCTAACCACGGAACAAGAAACAAAGATTGAAAAGGTGTAGATGAAAAATGATGAAAAAAGCCGCAGTTAAGAATACAAGCATATACACGATTGACTTAACAAAGATCGATGGAGACGGCGCCTTTCCATGCCCAAAATGTGGAACATTGATCTCCCCAGATGACGAGACGGAAGAAACCTACCAAATCATAGAAACTGTAGTAAAAGACGACGAGCTGGCAGAACTAGTCCTAGCATGCAAAAAATGCGGAACAAAGATCAAGCTCATAGGTTTTCTACCACAACACGGAAGTTAAGCCAGCAATAACCCTCTTTTAAAACTACTCTTGCACCAGCTTTCTACTTATGGCTACAAAAGCCAACCACATGATAGCACCGTAGAAAACTCCATTGAAAACTGCACTCAGATAAGTAGTATATTCTTTTACTGTGTCTCCAAGCATTGTGCAGAGAACGTTTCCAGGAAACATCGGCGACGGAAGCAGTATAGAGGCAGCTGTGAACGTCGAGAAGAAAACAACGAGGATTATTGTGCCCTTCATCGTGACACACTTGTACAGTTGAGTTTTTCTTGTAGATTATCGTGCATCGCAATATTTAATAAACTTTCTCGTATTAACGTTCAACAAAAATACACTTAAACCATCCAGAAACATCAGATGCTTAAACAAAGCACGAAGACCACAACTAACACCGCTGTCAAAAGTTTTCTGCTTCTCGACAAGCCTGAAACATCATCCAGCGGCCCTGGATGCTTGTACATTGCTAGAAAAAGCACAAACAAAGCCATAGGAAGATACCCCGAAATAATCAGCACCGCAAGCGACAAAACCGTCAAAACAAGTCTTGCCCCATCACCAACCAGAGCCCTTGCTACATGACCACCATCAAGCATCGCAGCAGGCAACAAGTTAAGCATAGTAACAATCAAGCCAACCCAACCAGCAAAGGCAACAGGATGCAAGTTTATGCCAAGAAGAAGATTTCCAGTCGGATGAGGAATCGGACCTAAAGGAGAGAGAAACTGCTCAACAACATAAAACAACAATGGTGTTGGAAGAGTTGACGCATCCTTAGGAAACAAAGCGTATGATGAAAACGGAAAACCTACAACGACGGCGACAACTGCCACCACAAACCCGATCAGCGGACCACTCGCTCCAACATCAAACAAAGCATCCTTATTCGGCGACAGCGACTTCTGCATTATCACAGCACCAAAGGTTCCAACCCCCAAGAAACCCAATACCGGCGGCGGCCCCGGAATAAAGTAGGGCGGCGTTGCTTCCATTCCCCGCTTGTTTGCTATTAACTTGTGGCCCATTTCATGTGCGCCAAGCACAGTCATTATGGCGATTGTAAACGCTGCCCCACCCAAAAAAGGATTCATCATGTCAGATGAAAGAAGGTAACCCGTGATGAACGTCGTGCCGATGGTGGCGAAGAATAACACCCAATTCACCAGGACATTGCTAGGCTTGGACTCAGGCTTTGAGACCACTTTTAAAACAACTCGACCATCTTGCTTGCGGAGAAAAGCTATCAAATTCAGAGGCTCCAGATTTTCGAGCAACCTTAAGAAGGGCTGTTTTGTTTCTTGAGGCTGCTTTAGATAGTAGGTGGGGATGCTGTTTTCCAACAGAGCTTCATCTAACTGAAATTCGGCAGTGACTAGACTGGTTATCTGCCCGAAATCGAATTTCAGCGGAGCCTCAGGTCCGCTTGTTCCGTTTGATGTTTCGCTCATGATTTTTCCTTTAGTTCGGCTGCTGTAGAGAGTGTTTTGGGGTAAAAAAATCTATTGGAACGTTGTTCTTAGTCGGAATCTGAACTCCTATAAACTTTTTTATAATCGTTTAAAGACTAACCCATTCACAGAACCAAAAAAGACACAAAAACGGCAAAACAAAACAAGGAACCCAAACAACACCGCAAACTTCCAAACCCCATCAAAAAGGAAGGAGCCAATTGAAAATAGGAATAGTTTATAGCCACTTGAAAGAACTAGGAGGAGCTGAAAGAGTAATTCTAAAACAAGTCGACTTATTCCACAAAAAAGGACACGACGCAAACGCTTTTTTCGCATATGTAGACAAAAATCTACACAAAGAAACCGCAAACCCACATTGCTACACAAAAAGCTTCTTCACAAAACTCTTGCCCAACAGCCCAGCAGTCAGAATAATATCCTCCTTGCCGCTGTCTCCTTTAGCCTTGCCTGCCATTAAAAAAGAAGACGTTCTAATCTGCCACGGCTACGGTCCAGCCCCATGGCTAGGATACCTAAACAAGAAAACTAGGGGCAGAAAATACATAAGTTACATTCATTCGCCGCCAAGATTCCTCTACTTGAACCCTAGGGAAAGAGCTTTATGGCGATTCAACGATGTGCGAGAAACAATTTTCGCACTTAGCAAAATAGCAGGACCACTTTTGAAGGAACTCGATTACCTTGGCGTGGTCAACTCGGACGCTGTTTTGGCAAACAGCTTTTTTACAGCTAAACGAATCCTCATGATTTATGGAGTGACAGCAAAAGTCTGTTACCCACCAGTAGACACAGAAGCTTTCAGAATAATCGACAAAAATGTCACCGCGAAGGAACATAAAGATTTTGGGTGGCCTTTAATTCTTTCAACTGGAAGAGTTGTTGCCGTAAAACGTTGGGAATGGCTCCTGGAAATAATGAGTTATGTCGTTAAAGACTTCCCTTCAGCAACCTTAGCCATAACAGGCGAGATTTCAAGAGAAAACGACGCATACATCGGAAAGCTTTGGAAGCTTGCCAAAAAGTTGGAAATCGAGAAGAACGTGAGGTTTCTAGGGTTCAAATCTCAAGAGGAGCTTGTGAAACTTTACAATGCCGCAGATGTCTATGCGTACTCAGTTCCAAGAGAGGATTTTGGGTTAGGACCCGTTGAAGCCATGGCGTGCGGCACTCCTGCTGTCGTGTGGGATGATGGAGGAGGACCATGCGAAACCGTGATTAACGGTGAAACAGGCTTCAGGGCTGAACCTTATGATACGAGAGATTTTGCTGAGAGAATTTTGAAGGCCGCCGACTTGAATAAAGATAAGATTTCGGTGAAAACGCGAAGGTTTGTTGAAGAAACCTTTTCATGCGGAAAGCATTTGGAAATATTGGAAGAAACCATTCAAAACTTGGCGTAACACCCGTGAACGGAAATTGTCAACAAACAAGCAGAACACAGTTTGTTGCGTGACAACCTCGAAGCATGAAAAGCCTTCGTTTTCAAATCTCAAGATCTTCAGTATTTTTTTTCATCCGACCGTAAGCGTGACGGCTATGGGAGGCGCCGAGAAAAGATTCGTTGAAACCTTGAGAATATTCTGCAAACAACATAACGTCGAGGTAACTGTTCTGGAATCTGCTCCAAGTCTTCTCAAAAAAACAGAAATCGCATGCAAAAAACACTCTTTGTCTTCGAGCTTTCACGGAATAGGCTGGTTAGGCGTATATCTTGAATGGGTCTCTTGGAGCATCAAAGCGTTCTTCAAAAGCGTTTTAACCATCAGCAATAGAAAACCAAACGTGATTCTTATACCAAACAACACTTTGCCTAATCTTGCATTAGGCTACGTTGCTGGTTTAATCTTTCGGCGACCAACATGCGTAGTCGTCCACCATGTCGATATACCTTTCACAAAAACCGGAGCAAAAGGTAACTCACTTTACGCTAGTTACAGACAAATAAACTATGGCAAGACGGTTTCGTTAGTCAAAACGTTAGTTTTCTACATCACAATACCACTTTTGAAAAAAGCAAGAACGATAATAGCCGTTTCAAACTTCACTGCCAAAACTCTCCAGTACAACGGCGTCTCACAGAGCAAGATCTCGATAAGCGGAAACGCAATAGACCTCAACTTCATCAATAAAGTTAAACCTCAAGGTGATGGAAGACCGTTTGACGGAGTTTTTGTAGGCAGGATAGCTAAAGAAAAAGGCGTTTTCGACCTGCTGAACGTGTGGAATAAAGTTGTCGAGTGCAATAAAAACGCAAAACTCTTGATCATCGGAAGCGGACTGGAACTTGCTTCGTTAAAACAAAAGGTCATTGCAACTAATCTTGAAAGCAACGTTTTAATCAGGAAATCGTGCAGCGATAAAGAATTATACAGTCTACTAAAGGCAAGCAAGCTTTTCATTTTTCCAAGTCTTTTTGAAGGCTGGGGCATAGCCGTGGCTGAAGCATTAGCTTGCGGTTTGCCAGTCATAACCTATGATATTCCAGCTTTGAGGGAAACCTTTGGAAGGTGCAAGAGCGTGTTTTTAGTGCCCGTCGGAGACACCGCCGGCATGATCCGCGTAACACTGAAGGTGCTAGATTCTGAAAACGAGAAGCTTTACAAGGTCTCTACGAATTACGCAAAAAGTCTTAAATGGCGCAAAGTTGCGTTAACTGACCTAAAGATAATTGAAAGAGCGGCTGCCCAAAACTTTTAGTAATTTTTTGGCTGAGCCATAAAATCGTGGTTTAGAAAAAAATAAAGAAAAAAGGAAGAGTTTTGTCGAGTTTTTATGGGTCTGAGTGTATCGATGTCGGCCAAGTGAAGGATATCAGTTTGTCTTCGATGAATAATCTTCTTGCTTCTGGCAGAACGTAGGTTGTTCTCACGTAGGTTGCGCCGCCTTCGCCGAGGTACTTGATGTGGTTGAATCCTGTGCATTCAGTGAATATTCCTAGGCATTCAACGATGCTTATGGTTGGCGCGCATTGGCCAGTATAGGTCAATTTAAGAATCAATGTTGTTACGCCTGGCTGTAAGTACTGCATGTAAGCGATTAAGCCGTGTCTCAGTGCATAGCTTGCGTAGAAGGTGTCGTCTCCGTTGTAGCCCCAAACGATGAAGCCTATCGTTCCGTTGAGGTCTCTGTAAGTTGATATTATAGCATATCCACCTGCGCCAGAGGATCCTCCATAATAAGCGCGGGTCTTGTTCCAGCAGCCAGGTGCGTAGATTCCGTTTCCTGTCAGATCACTAGTTGACACGTCGGACTTGATTAGGAACGCGCTGGTGTAGTCATTAAAGTATTCTGCTAAGACGTTCGCTGCGGGTCCACCTACCGTAATTATGTTGCTGCTTGTGATGGGACAGGTTGTGCACCAGTCATCTTTAAGATGGGTTCTCTTTATGGCGTCGCGGTATTGCGACTTTGTCCTGTTAGCTACTCCTTGTTCCCGCATCAGATACGGAGTGTAAGGACCCCATGAGGAGTCTTTAATGTCTAATGCTGAGTTGTAGACTTCTATGTCCTTCCATTCTTGGAAGGCTGAAGCGATCATTGCAGCGCCTGCAGAGTCCACAGCGGCAGAAACGGTTCCAACGTTCTCCCATTCATACCGTCCGACGGTGCAGAATTCAATCGTTGAGTAGAGCACTTTGATTTTCGTGGTTGCTGCCAATGTTATTCTCTGATAATATCCTAAAGCGTCGCTGTATCTCCAGAATCTTATTGTGCCATTCGTGAAGTCAATGGTGTAGTAGTCTCTGTACACGCCAGTGCCAGCTTTTGTTGGGTCAAGAGTTTCATAACTCTGTACGTTGTCATGTCTTGCCCATAGTGTGCCGTTTACAAGGACATTTTCGCTGAAGGTGCTGTATTGGTCCCAGTATGATGGAACGAGTTTGTCTTCTTCAAAGTTGTACACTCTTTCCTGGCGTATGCAGCCTGCGCCTGTTAGATAGCCTACGTCAATGTCGTCGATAAGGTACTTTGCCACAGTGCTTCCTGTGATCATTGGTCCAAGTTCCACGACGATAGAGTCAACATACCAATTTGCCAGTTTGTTTCGGAAGTAATCGAAAGACGCGAGTGTGCCGCCTTCGCCTGGAGTGAGTCCGTTCAATGGTCCGCTGCCTCCATATACCCAAGCATCAGCACCAAACCAGAAGGAGTGATCTGCAGTTTGTCCTGTGTATTGAGATACGTTGCCCAGGCAAACTTTTCTCCACCCCTGTGTGTTAACCAGGCTGTTGTCGTACATGTTGATTGCTACCCAATGTCCTGAGCCGTCGCCTGGATTCAGCTTTACAAACATGCCTGGTCCATAGTTGGGACTGGCTACTAGGGTTTTGTACCAGAAACTGATTTCTGTGAGGTCTTTGAATTTTATGGTGTTGTTCGACGAAGTGCCATAGTCGCTCCCATATGGCGTAATCCTTACCATAGCGTCACCAGATGCATTTGCGCCAAATAGTAAAGCCCAATTTTCGCTGTGCGCCGTGTAGGTAGAGCCATCTTCATATGCGTTCACCCAATCCGCAATAGTTCCGTGGCCACTGTACTGCAGTTTATAGTGATTTGTCCAGTTGCCGTAATTCTTGTTCATCCATAGCAGGTCATCGAATCCTTGCGACAAGGCGATATAATTGGTTGCGCTTGTTAACGTAGATTCGTATATCCATCTATTGTCGTTCTTGTGAACTGCGTCGTTAAGATCCCATGGGTTAAACAGCTCGTCTAGTTGGTATTTGACCTCTCTGTCCAAAACGTTGTAGGGGCTGGCATCGTCCGGGTGTACGCCGTGCTTGTCTGCATCGTCAGCATCATGGAGGTCGGTTACTCCATAAGCCGTTGCACAGCGGAACTGGTTAGTTGATCTAGTAGTATTAGCCCATGTGAGGTCGAATGCCCATTCGCCTATCACGTATGGCGTGGCAGGTTCATGCGGAGATGGACTCATGTCGCTTTGCAGAACTCCTTGGGTAGACTTGTAAACAATGCGAATAACGTCGGTCGATGTCGGAACATAGGCAGGTTCAAAAGTTACTCCCCACCTTCCGCTGGTTTCATTGAGTGTCCAAGTGTATTGTGTTCCTCTTGTTTTAACAGCGTTGTTCACGAAGACCATCGGCTCGTTGCTCCAGTGACCTTCACCTCTGGGATATTCAATCGGAGTCCTTAAAATTTCATATCTGCTTCCGAAATGATACCCGCTAGGCCATAGGCTGGACTGGTAAACGTCTTGGACTGTTGACAGAGTACTTAGTCTTGTTTGCACTGTGGTGACGTCGAAGGCCTCAACGTAGTTGACTGTCGTGTTTGGCCAGTAAGCTGCCCATCCGACGTATGGGAGAGATTTGCTTATTACTTGGCATACGTCGTAGCCTGCAGCTTTGGCTTCATTGGAATAGGCGGCAGAACCGTTGTAGAATATGTCTTTGTTATATTCAGTTGTTTGATTCACATACCAGTGCGCATAAGATAGTGGGTGAGAGGCTCGTTCCATGTCCCATTGTCCTCTTTCGCTGAATTCAACTTGCATTGTGCCGATGCCTTTGCCAACGTCAACACGTTTAACGTCTTTTATCCAAAGCACGTATTTTTGCACTTTCTCGTAAATAACTTGGAAAGTGAGTTCGATTATTTTGTCATCGTCGAAACCTTGAACTGTCGTGTTTGTGGATATTACTGTCTTAAGTAGGTAGACTGCCTCTCTGGGTCCGTCATAGATTTTCTCGATAGGATAGCTTTTAGCATATGCATTGGTTTTTCTTCCACAATAAGGAGCCCCTAAACCGCTTGTCGTGTGTTGCCAGTCAAGGTCGGAGGGTGTACCGCTTCCCAGCGTATCACTATAGAGCGCGAAAGCCCACACGTTTCTGTACAAGCCTGATTGGATGTACGTAACGTTTAACACCCATCCTTCGTTCCAATCCTGCTTCGATACAAATGAATTGGCGAAAGGATCAATTTGTCCACTGTAGTTCAGCCCGACTGGAACGTAGGGGTTCATCAACTCTCCATATTTGGAGAATCCGACTTTGGAGCTTATTGTTTCATAAGGATAAAGCGAGTAGCTGTCGTTTCCTAAGACGCCGTAGATCGTTTTGTAGTCGGTGTCGCTGTATAGTGCGCCCATTGCTTTGAAGTTGAGGATACTTATCGAAGTGTATATGCTGATTGCCAATAATATTGTCAATGAAACTGATAGTACGATTTTTCTGTTTATGTGCGAAACCAAGTTTTTCATTTTTCCATTCCTCTTTTTTAATTCATTTATGAGAAGCGTGGGCACATTTATTAAAGACTTTTTAGGGATTTTGATTCAGAATTAGAATATTAACCAGAAGAAGAATCAAACAAAAAATAATATTAACTAAAATGTTTCAAACTGTTCAACAACAAGGTAAGTTTATAAGTTAGTTTGTGCTATATCTACTGCATATGTCTGATTAAGGACATATTGTATCCACGTAAAACACAACAACTGTTCAACACGACTCCGAAAAAGTGAACAGAATGAAAAAACCCTCCTCTCACCTAACCATTCTCACCACCCTAACGCTAATCATCTTACTGCAAGAGGGCATAATTCTATTCAAAACATCATCGTTAGGCACGACAGAAGCTCCATGGTTCAAGCAATGGCCATTCAACGTAGACGACTCTTCCAACGCAACATGCGACTTCGCTTATAATGGAAGCCACGTAGAACTGGTCCTAGGAGTTAGTGAAGGAAAAGAAAGTTATCAGAAACTCAGCACAATCATCACTCAAAACGAAGGAGACATAACGAGCAAACTCTCTACATACAATAAAACCCGAAGCATAATAATCAACGTTCCAACAAACAAGGTTTCAAACCTCATAAAAGAAGTAATGAAAAACAATGGTGTAAAATACCTCGAACCAAACTGGAAAGCCTATGCTGATGCCATTCCAAACGATCCAGAATGGACAAACCAGTGGGGACCGGCAAAGATTCAGGCAAACATGGCGTGGAATACGCAGAAAGGCAACAACACCATCCTAGTCGCAATCGTCGACACGGGCATAAAGTACACTCACCCAGACCTAGTCGCAAACTATGTTCCACTAGGATACGACTGGATAAACAACGACTCAGATCCGATGGATGACCAGGGACATGGGACTCACTGTGCGGGCATAATCGCCGCTTCCATAAACAACTCGATCGGGATAGCGGGGTTGGCTCAGGTTCGGATTATGGCTGAAAAAGGTTTAAGTCGTCAAGGATGGGGGTACGACGATGAACTCGCAAACGCCATAATACACGCGGTTAACCAAGGAGCAAAAATAATCAGTTGCAGCTGGGGAAGCAGCGAAGAGAGCCAATTGATACACGACGCTGTAAAATATGCTACGGATGCAGGCGCACTAGTGATTGCTGCCGCGGGCAACAGCGGCACGAACACGAAACACTATCCAGCTGCCTATCCAGAAGTCATAGCCGTGGCAGCAACAGATGAAAACGATAGACTTGCGCCCTTCAGCAGTTATGGAGACTGGATTGACATAGCCGCGCCTGGCACAAGCATATACTCGACGTACTTGTGGAACGATTATCTTTCCTTAAGCGGCACCTCTATGGCGTGCCCACATGTTGCGGGTGTGGCTGCGCTTGTATGGAGCCAATTTCCCGAGATGGCAAACGAGCAGGTTCGCAGTCAATTAATGTATACGGCCGATGACTTGGGTACGCCTGGGTTTGACGTTTACTATGGGTATGGCAGAGTTGACGCTCGAAAAGCGGTTAGCTTGAGCGCTGCTCTTATCGGCAGCAAAGTTGTAGACGCTCCCGCAAACTCGGTTTACTTCTTATACCTGAATCCTATTGAGGGCGTTAAGGCAGAAACTGCGTACGACGCTATCGCCAGCGGAATACTCTATGGTCTTGACATAAATCAGCAACAGCAACAGTTTATGTCAACCAGCAATCTGGTACTTGCATCGGGAGAACTAGATTCGTCAAGAATAAACAATTCAGTCGTAGTCTTATTCGGCGGGCCTTGCCCCCAAAAAACTGTGGGATACTACGAGAATATGGAAAAGACTCCTTTAAGATTTGCAGCAAACGCGACGCATTTCATGTTCGTTACTCAAGCTAACGTTACAATCGCGGCTTTGAGCAGGGTTAACACATATTCGGGACATGAAGACATGTTCACAATCGAAGTTTTCAAGGATAAAACCAACCTTATAGTGATAATGTATGGTTTCGGTTGGAAGGGAACATGGGCAAGCGGAATCTACTTAAAAGAAGTGATTTCAAAGAACCTTAATGCTTACTCGGAAAACTGTTACGTGTTTCATTGGATAGACAGCCCCTCACAGGATGGAGTTCCGCAAAGCAACGAAATCCACCAAGAATACCCAACGCCGTAGATATGGTTCCAGAGTTAATTGAGTGTGTAACTTTGTTTTTCTATTTCAACGAGATGCACAATAGCTGTTCGCACGCGCAAAACGTTTGAACTTGAAAAGAAGAACCAGATAGTTAACGATAGTCGAAAATAGGCGCATCTTGCTTTTGCCACCTTTTCTTCCATAATCAAGAAAAATCGGAACCTCTGTGACAAAACCTCCTGAACGAACCGCCTTGAACAAAAGTTCTAAGGAAGACTCAAAACCTTTCGAGTCAACTATGCTGTTTTTGGAAGCATTACGAAGTTGCTTAAGCAGCATAGCTCTGAAACATCGGAAACCACTGGTGGTATCCTTTACGGGCAAGCGAAACAGTTTTCCAACAAAAACATTAATCATCTTGCTCAGAACCACTCGATGCGCAGGAACATTTAGCTGTGCTCCGCCCGTTACATAACGGGAACCAACCACAACATCTGCTTTTCTCGCAGCAACCAGCATACTCACAATGTGTTTAGGATCGTGAGTGTTATCAGAATCCATGACGACCACAAAGTCACCAGATAACGATTCTTCCGCAGCCGCAAGCAACCCCGTTCTCAACGCAGCACCCAATCCCATGTTAGTATAATGCTCAAGAACTCTTACTGGATACTCAACCGAAAGATCCTTAAGAACCTCGCTTGTACGATCGTGGCTTCCATCGTTGACGGCAATGACCTTGTAGGGAATCTGAGGCTTCAGAATGTGATCTATAGAATGAACGAGTTGTTTAACGTTTTTTTCTTCGTTATAACAAGGCAGAACTATGAAACATTTCATCCTGCGCTTCACCTTATGGGATACGGAAAAAGTTGGGCTCGTGCAGAAAAGAGTCTTAAGGAGACTTCGGTTTCTGACTTAGAAGGAAAACATTAACCTGCTAGTCTTTCTTAAAAAGCATGATTCTTCCAAAAGAAAGATAACTCAAAGGAGTAGCAGCGAGCTTGTAATCTATGGTTTTTGCTAATGCTGCTGAAGCAAAAGACAGGAACGACAGAAAACTCGGATAGAATTTTCTTCTAGACATAAAATAGTATACTCTTCTGTTGAAAGATGCAGCGTAGTTTTTCAGTCCAAAATAGGTTATCGGCAGAGACAGATCCACCGCTCGCCAATAAGCAAGATGCATGCTTGCTTTCTTGAATTCGTTAGCGTACTGCTGTATTGTTCTTATGCAAAGGTTCGGTGTACGCCTCCTTATGACAAAATTAGGTGCTATTTCAAAGAGCAGCACGTAGCCATCTTTCTTACAAACCCGAGCCATCCCGTGAATGGCTTTTCTCCAATGGTAGTCGTCGAATACGTGCTGCAAGACAGTCACACAGTTAACCAAATCATACACGCCGTCAGGAAAGCCAAGGCTCGCTATATCCATCACGTGAAAATCCAAGTTTACTAAACCTTCCTTCTTGGCGTTTTTTTCAGCCAAAAGAATCATGTTTGGGCTAAGGTCAATGGCAGTTACCCAAGAACATTTCTCGGCAAACATCACAGACCATTTTCCAGGACCACAGCCTACATCGAGAACTTTCGCTGACCGATCCAGTTTGACAACTTCGTCTACGGTTTTTAATATGAAGTCTCGAGCTCTTTTGTCAGCGTAATCGGCAAGCCAGTTTCTTGCCACTTTCTTCCATTTTTCTAAGCGCAGCTCTCTAAAATTGGCTTCTAATGCTACGAGGCTCCAGTATTGTTCTGCTTCATCCTTCAAGTCGAAGACTCCTTGTGAACAATTTTATGCTTTAAGAAACGCAGTTTCTTGCCAATTTTGGAGTAGGCAATCGTCGCCGGTATAAGCGAGGCAAAACTTGTTAACGAAATTATTAAGCCAGCGTCTACGTAGTTTTGCCCCGTAAAGTAAATAGTAATCGTGAATTGGCCAGTTTTGTTTATGTAGTAACTGTTGACGAGCGAGTAGGCCTGAGTTGAAGCGAATGTTTCGCCGTCTGTGGAGGCTTTCCAAAGCGGATCGTAAGCTTCTGAGAAAACTAACGTGAAGGGTTCGCTTGCGTTGACATTTACTTCATAGGAGCAGGGGTTTATTTTTTCATAATTAACAGAAACGTTTGGGTTTGAAGAAGCGAATAAATCGTTCAGAGACAGGTAGCTCTCATTCTCTTTAAGAGAATAAAGCAGCACCTCATCTAATTCTGCAAATCCCACGTTTCCAACGCCCAGAGACAGTTCTCCAGAAGCTAAGTGAAAAGGTCCTATGTCACGCCACTCAAATCGGTCAACGGAACTATTGCATGGAATGGAAACGATTTGGTCATTTATTTTGAAATATATCGTTCCATGATTTGGACCCACGGCTACTCTTGCAGCCAGCATATAGTTTCCTTCGCGTGAAACAGTCAATTTTGATGACGCAGAAGTCATTTCCGCAGAGTATGTTTCGAATTCCCAGATGCTTACACGGTAAAAGTCTGAAAAACCCGTTACATAGATCCGAAGTTTATTCGTCTCAACTAGAGTGGGAAATTCGTGGACTCTGTCTAGTTCACTGTTCGCGGTTACAATAGTCTGGTTTATCCAACAAGTCCCATTCCAAGTTTGTATGGCATAATCAGTCGCATAAGCGTTTTCAAAGGCGACATGAACACCTCGAAGAGTTTGCGGGGTATTCCATGTTAATTCCAACCATTGCGGCAGCATGAACTTTTCAGAAGTCCACCTAGTGCCAAAGTCACCGTCATTTGACCGATTTGCTTCCATAAATTCACTCTCAGAGCTAGCATTCGCTTTTGCAGAAGGAGCAACATTCAAACCTAGATTATCTGAGCGAATCACATACCCGTTGTAGGGACTTACGCTCCAATACCAGTTGTCGCCAGTAGTGTTTAGAAAAGTGTTTTCTGCTTCGAGCAAGTAGAGAAGCCTGCCCTGATAGTTTTGCAGAAACCGTGTTATCTCATCCATTCGAGATTCAAGTTGCGAGGGTTGAACAATCGCGATTGCATCGACATCGTTGTAGCCTGTTCCATCGTTCTCAAGAGTTATGGAATGATGACCTTTACCCAGGTTCAAACAGGTTATGTTCACCCAGTTGAGTTTAGACATCAAAGGAAAATCTGCGCGAATCTGACCAGCAAAGGTTCCATCAACGTAAAGGCTTAATTCGCCACGAGAAGGCGCGAAGCCAACTCTCAAAAATATGTTGTAAGATCCATCCGAGTTTAGCTCGAATGGGATGTCAATCTTGTTCTTTCCCACGGTTGTCAACTGTTCTCCACCAAGAACCCAAGCGCCTATTGTCCGCCAAGAAGGCCACTTCACCCAGTATTTCGTCATGTTTGAACTTGAAAACCCGTAGTCTCCAGCATGAATCACAACCGCATCTTCGCCCAGAGAAACCATCGCCAAGTCCAATATGTCAGAGTTTGCAAGACAAAACATCTGTGTCCCATCAATCATCTTGGAAAGAAGAGCATTATCTTCGACAGAATCAGGCGCGCAAAACAAAGCAGTTCGACCCAGGTTGAAGCTTTCAATCTTAGACAAAGCATCAAGCGATTCAAAGCCACCGACCACAAACATGGATTGGTTCGTGGCAAACAATCCATGCTGAGCGTAATCATTTTTGAGAATGACGGCGGAAGATTGGTTGTACACGATCTGGTAACCTTTTTGTTCTAGGAAAAACTCACGGGTATTGTTAGTCGTGTAGTAGGGAAGAACCACATAATCATAGGCGAAAGCTCCCAGAATCTTGAGCAGGTTATCGGTTAGTTTATCTCTCGCCAGTCTAAACCTCAAGTAATCAACCAACTGTCTCGCCTTGGTGTTCCATCCACCGTTCTGAAGCATCGGCTTGTCATGTATGAATGAGCTTTCAAAGCCTATGTCGTGAGTCCAGCCTAAGGAGGTCAGCATTCCGCCCGATGAAAAATCTGATTCGGTGCTTGACGGGTTAGACCATTCGGATGGACTGCGGCATACAGAAACCGCCTTATAATCATCGTGTTGAGAAGCCAACCACTCGTAAGCATCCAGATACTGCCCAGAAGGAGTGTAAACCTGCAAACCTTGCGAGAAAAAGAAAAAACAGGAAAGGAAACCACTCAGAAGTATACATATTAAGAGAAGTATACTTAACACGCGAATTAGCTTGCGAGCATGTTTAAAAAAAGTGTCTAAAAAATCAACAGAAACGACGAGTTTTCTGCTCTTTGAAGACTTGTTGTTCTTCACTTTCACCTTGAAGTATTTCCCAATCGCCTCAGCCGAAGCCTTCCCTTCAACAAATCGTGCTAGATAGAATACAAGAAGTGAAATGAAAAAGGCATGAGAAAAAACAGCCATCATGATCCACCTGCTTGCTGCTCGAAAAACCGCAAAATGAGGAATATTTGACCACGCCCAAACGAAAAATTGCCCGAAAGGCGCGTGAGGGCCCTTAGCTAAGAAAACAGAAATCAGTGTAGAAAAAGCAAAGAAAATCGTGTAACGATCCCTGCGAAACAGAAGAGTACAATATGCTAAGAGAAAAATCACGAAAAGAAAAACGGTGACTGGAAAATCAGGCAACCCCAGTCCTGTGTACACGTTAACTACGTTAGTATATCCGTATTGTTCCACCGCCCTCAAAGTAAAAGCGTCGGTCACGTTTGCATAACTCGCCCAAAAAGAATCCTCAATATAATAGGTATAAGAGGACTGAAGGTAAGGAGCGCGAATGTTAGCAATGAAAGGAATCGTGAAAAAAGCAGACAGCAAGAACACGATCAACGTAGACGGCAGAATCACTTTGCATGCTCGATAAAGACGTGTTTTGAAATTCTCGTTTTTAGATGGAAAAAACAGGAAGAATACAGTGAAAACTGCTATGAAAAAACCGTAGATTATTATGCATTCTGGATGAAAACCTGTGATAAATAAACTTAAACCGATGCTGAGGAAAGCAATGTCTCTGAACTTGCCGGTTTTCAGAGCATTATCGTATAAAAGGAACATTAGCGGAGCTAAAGCGTAGCTGAAGAGTATGTCAACGTGTGCTTCGGTTAATTGTGAAAAAAGCCATTGGTTTAAAACGTAAACCAGAGAAGCAGAGAAAGCAGCAACATGCTTGTGCGTGTAACGGTAGGCGAATAGATACATGGAAAAAGCGGCTGTCAAGTAGGACAGGTACATGAAAATCTTAACTGTCCATGAAGGAGACTTGAAGATTGAGTACAGAATCGCGAAGAAGAAATCCATCAAGTTTATTCCTTCAACGAATCCGAAAGAATGGTCACGCCAGAGGTAGAGCCACCTGAAATCCTTGCCATACAAGTAAGCTCTGGAAACAAAACCCATCACATCGCCCCCACCAGGCCATTCTGGAGAGAAGAAATTTCTGAAAATCACAGTGGAGATAAATAACAAAACTGCAAAACACAGTATGACTAACTTGTGTGCTGCCAACTTGTTCTTAAGCGTTTTAACTCCACTTTTTTCTATCACACGAGAAAATAGTTGGACAGAAACGCCGACAAAATAGGCTACGTATTCAAAAGCTTTCATAAAGACAAAACTGAACAAAAATGACATGTTTTTGAAAGTCATTCCCGTGATTTTCAAGGATTCAATGCGTATGCCTGCGTATCTGCTGACGGTTTCCCTTGGCTCTTTTTTCATCAACGCAGGGAGAGTTTTGCCATAGTAATATGCTTTGGACAGAATTTGATACATGGAAGGAGCGCCTTCGAAATGAAATACTGCAGAGTCTACCTTGTCAATCTTGTAGCCCATCTTCTTGAATCGTAGAGTTAGGTCAAAATCTTCTCCACAAACGAGCTTTTCGTCATACCCACCTGTCTTCAGGAGCGCTGTTTTGCTGAAGAAGCGAGGTGCGTCCATAAGCTCGTTCAGATGGGACAAGGATTCGCGTTCGATTTTTCGACATTCGCCTAGTCGCCCTCGGCTTATGGCTTTTAGGGGGATTACTATGGCGTCTGATTTTGTTTCTAGAGCTTTGTTTACGCATTCTTCGATTGTCCTGGACATTAGTGTCATGTCAGAATCTATGAAGAGTAAAAAATCGCCGTTCGCCTCTTTTGCAGCATGGTTTTTCGCCGTGCTTCGCTCCTCGGTCACAGAGAGTATTCTTGTCTTGAATTGTTGGGCGATGAACAGTGTTTTGTCTACGCTGTGGCGATCCACTATTATTGTCTCTATTCTTTTGTAGGTCTGTTTCTTGACAGATTCCAGACACTGACGAATTGTCTTTTCCGAGTTGTACGTGGGTATTATCACCGAAACTAAGAGTGGTGGCGCGACGTTCTTCACTAAAGGCATGTCTCCTCTCTAGCGTTGAAGATGTTCTGTTTATGAAGATTCTTTCAAAATTAGAGTAGAATTCGGTTTCCGAACTAGAATATTGGACTATTTCCTGAAAAAGCTTATCTTACGAACGTTTTTGTTACTTTCAGCCACAGGGTAAATTTCGAAAAGTTCGAACTTCATGCCGCAATCCTTACAATGTGCATAGGCGTGTTCGCTTTTTGACCCGAGCCAAAAACCCTTTGCAGACCCACATTTGGGACAAATTTTGAAACGGTTAAACGCTGTTTCAATTTCCTGTAGATTCAACCCTTCTCCATTCTCCAATAAGAGATATCCATTCTGAAAATTTATCAGTTTTGGTATGCAGCTCTCAATAGTTTGCAGAACAAAACGATTTATTAGAGTTGAAGTAGATTCCAAACACTGATAACCATGCTGGTTCACCAGTTCACCGTCGGCAAATTCTACACAAATTGTTACTTAGCAAGCTGCGAACAAACAAAAAAAGCAATAATAATAGACCCTGGGTTTGACGACCGTGCAGAAGCCAAAAGAATTTTCGAAACCGTTGAGACGAATTCGCTAATGCTAAGATTTATCGTAAACACTCATGGTCATCCTGATCACACATGCGGAAATGGGTTAGTGAAGGAAAAATTTAACGTACCCATTCTGATTCACGAATATGATGCACACATGCTTGGAAAACTAGGCAAAATAACTGCAGAAGCCTTTGGTTTCGAAAACTTCTCGCCACAAGCAAACAGACTGCTCCACGATGGAGATACAGTAGAATTTGGTGAAACAATCTTGAAGATTATACACACACCAGGACACAGCCGTGGAGGCATAACGCTCTTAGGAAAAAAGGAAATCTTCACGGGCGACACGTTGTTTGCAGGGTCAATAGGAAGAACAGATTTTCCGGAAAGTTCAGGAAACGACATGAATTCTTCTTTGAAGAAACTTGCAAGTCTTCCAGACAATTTTGTCGTTTACCCAGGACATGGACCGACGACAACGATTGGCGAAGAAAAACAAAGCAACACATTCTTACGGTGGACATAACGTGTCCTTGAACAAGTCTTCTTGGCTGGAAATGAACAGTTCATTAATGCCGCATTTTTCACAGAAGGAGACAAAACCATTCAAACCTCTGAGGATTATGACGGGAGCTGCTTCTTTTGCCTGTCCCATCAGCAGCTCGGCTGCAGCTGCGATTTCGTCAACAACTGCGATGTTCTTTACTTTCAGGATTTGGTTGAAAAGATCTTTCTTTCCTCGGTAATCCTTGAAGGTTTTTATTCCAGCGATGCCGATGGCAAAGTTCACTTGCCCACGCCTGAACGGACGACTGTACGTGTCACATACTACTATCGCAACGTTCTTGCCTGTCAGTCTCTTGATTTCTTCGCGACATTTCCTTGCTGATTCATCAGGATTTTCTGGTAACAAAGCAAAGCTATCCTTGCCTTTCACGTTTGACTTATCTATTCCCGCGTTTATGCAGACTAAGCCCCTCTTATCCTCAACGATGAAAATTTCACGAGAAGCCTTCACTATCTTATTCGTGTCCCTTAAAGTCAACTCAATGAGCTTCGGATTTCTCGCGGTTAATTTCGCAATAGACTTAGCTTCTTCGGAAGGAACAACATCTTTCAACCTAACAACTTTATTCTCTGCTTTAGAGAATATCTTCTGTGCAATAGCCAAAACATCTCCATCTTCAAGACTCAAACCGTTTTTCTCTACGGTTTCAACGATTATTTTTGCCAGATCATCGCCTGCATTTATGAGTGGAAAATCATCCAGAGAGACTACCGTGAAGCTTTTCAACGTCTTTCCTCCTGAAGCGTGGTCTAGGTTGTTCTCTTACTTCGTTAAATCTCTTACTTATTTAAGCGTCTGCTAGCAAACCCTTCGAGTGGATTTTGAAGGTTTATTCTGGATTCATAATGTTTAAACTAACTTTGACAGACGGATACTGTTAGTCAGCTACATACATGGATGTTTGAACATGAAAAAGCAATTGCAATTGTTAGGAATCTTGCTCATCTTAGTTCTAAGCATGTTTGGTTTTGCAGCGAAAACGTTTATTCCTGCTGCGAAAGCAACTTATGTTGAAGGACCGATTACACAAGACACAATCTGGACTCTAGTAGATAGCCCGTTTGTAGTATCAAAGGACATTACAGTTTACCCTAACGCAACGTTAGTTATCGAACCAGGTGTTGAGGTCAAGTTTGGTGGTAATTTCTCATTAGTTGTAGAAGGAAAGTTGGTTGCAAACGGAACAGCCGACTATACAATAAAGTTCACATCAAACAAGGATGCACCTGAAGCCGGAGATTGGAACACCGTTAGTTTTACTGGGACCCAATTATCTTTGCTAAAGAATTGTGTCTTGGAATATGGAACTGAAGGCGTATCTTTAGAGAACAGCCAGCTTGAAATTCAAAACAGTGCTGTAAGTTTTTGTCATGAAGGAGTTGTCGTTACAAACAGTGAACTGACCATTCAAAACTGCAACGTGAGTCTTTGCACTAAGGATGGATTAACCCTTGAAAACAGCAATATGACAGCACAGGACAACATAATAATGCAGAATGGTGCGAGCGGCATAACAGTAACTGGAAACAACCAAGCCGCAATCCAAAGAAACAAGATAATCGCAAATAAAGAAGGCATAACCCTTACAGGAAATGATACCTCAGGAGTGAGCATAAGTCAAAACATAATCGCCGCAAACACAGAAGATGGCATATTATTCGATGCTGAAACGCACAGCAACATCGTAATTACTAATAACACGATTTCATCAAACAACGATGGATTGCATGTCTCAACCTTAACCATCACTTATGTCTCAAACAACTCTTTTGCATACAACATGATTGGCATTTTCTACGATGCAGGAAGCCATACAGCTTACTTCAACGACATATACGGCAACGGTATGGGAATCGACGCTGGTTTCAATGCTACAATTAACGCTGAACAAAACTATTGGGGCGATCCCAGCGGACCATACCATATCACGTTAAACCCCACAGGAAGAGGAAATAAGGTTGGTGGTGACGGAGTTAATATTGACTTCATATTCTTCCTAACCCAGCCAACAGGACACATCAATTCTCGTCCGATAGGAAGACTTGTAACTGACAAAATCGTGGTGCTGACAAATGGAGAGATCATGTTTTTCGCCACAGGTTCGACGGACGATGGACATGTTGATTTATACCGTTTAGATTTTGGCGACGGAAGAAACAGCGGTTGGACAACATTGTCGGTTTTCGTTCACAAATACTCCTCAGTCGGAACGCGTGATGCCAGCTTAACTGTGATGGATGACTTTGGAGCAACAAGCGATGTGGTGATGACTACAATTAACGTTACAACTCTTTCATCACTGCACACTACTCTCGATTTAAGCAGACTATCAGTGAATGAAGGCGAGCATGTTTCAGTAACCGTCTATGTGACAGATGGAACAAACCCTGTTGAAAACGCAAACGTTACGGTGTTTCCTGCAAGAGAGGGAGACTTCTCACAAGCGTCTGGGTTTACAGGCGCAACCGGCTATTTTGTCATGAACATTACAGTGCGAGACGTATCAGACGTTACTAACGTAAGGGTGATCGCTAGAGCTTCAATGGATGGGTATGCTGATGGATCAGATTATAAGTATTTGGAAGTCTTGCCGCTTCTTTCAGTCCAAATAATCCCTGACTCATCTTCCATCATATCAGAAGAGTCAACAACGATAACCGTTAACATCAAAAGCAATGGTCAGCCAGTCGCGAGCACCTATTTGACGATTTCTTCTAATAGGGGAAATCTTTCCGCTCAAACTGGAACCACAGATTTAGATGGCATGTTCTCGTTTAATTTCACAGCTCCTCTCACAACGCAGCTTCTTAACATCAATATAACCGTGAATGCTAAAAAAGACAAGTATATTGACGGATCGGGATATGCCACAATAATCGTCGAACCGAAAACACTCGACATTCAGGTTGATGCCCAACCTAGCACTCTGCTCTCAGAAGCAAAATCCACCATAACCGTGCATGTTAGTTACAAAACAGTTCCAATAGAAAGCGCAAACGTCACAATATCGGCGGTTAATGGAAATCTCTCTCAGACCACAGGGCTGACTAACATTGATGGTTTAATCAATGTTGTTTTTACGGCGCCGGCGATAAATGAGCAGACAACTGTAACTATTGTTGTCAACGCTTCGATGGTGGGATACGCTAGCAACCAGAACGAGGCAACGGTTATAGTTAACCCTAAGACATTCAACATTAGACTGGACATAAGTCCCACGACTATTGAATCTGAATTGCTAGCCACGGTCATTGTCAATGTGACTTGTAAGGAAGATGGAAAAGCCGTTCCTGATGCCTTCATTATGATGTCGGCGGATAATGGAACCTTTGTGGTTGCAAACAAGACCACGGGTCAAGATGGCCTTTGTTCATTCATCTTCGGTACTCCTCAGATTACATCACAAGTGAATGTGACATTAACTGCTAGTGTTTCGAAGAATGGGTTTGCAAGTAGTGAAAATCAAACGGTAATAACTGTGGTTCCGAAGGCTTCTTTAGCGCCTGAAGCTGGTTTTCCACTTTTGACAGTCTTGTTGATTGTTATTCCGATAGTGATAGTGGTTGTGGTGGTTGTTTTGATCAAGTTAAAGATCATCACGGTATCATCAAAGGAAGAAACATAAATGTTAACGTATATCGTGAGACGTAATATTTAATAGACTGAGAGACATATCATAGTAAATGCACAGGAGAAGTACAATGACACAGTTGAAAGTGAAAGAATCATTAGCCAAGCTGAAAAAGATACGTGTCAAACTCAATTTTGGAAAACGTGAGCAAACGGCAATACCACCGCCACCACCAAAACCAGTCCCCAGAGGATTCAAAATCGTAGACAAATACCCACTATATGAACCCTTCGCACACGTTGCCATAGCCCAAAACCCAAAAACAGGCGAATATAAATACGTACTCGACGAACTACAACTTGACCCCCTCGAAAGAAGCGTATACCATAGAATTCTAGACATTTTGCTCGCTGAAATAGAATCACCAAAAGACGAAATTGCAGATCCTAGAAAATTCTTTGCAGAAGAAGCAAAAAACATCGTTGACAAATACCGCATTAGCCTCGGTTGGCTTCCAGACGTGTCATGGTACAAAATTCTCTACCATGCTGAAAGAGACCTTGTAGGTTTCGGTCAAATCGATCCATTAATGCGAGACCCAAACATTGAAGACATTTCATGCGATGGTGTTACAAAACCAGTTTACGTTTGGCACAGAAATTTCGAAAGCATTGAAACGAACATCGAGTTTGAAAGCGACGATGAATTGGACAACATGGTTGTTAAACTTGTTCACATGGCTGGAAAACATGTTAGTTCAGCCTTCCCCATAGTAGATGCCTCATTGCCAGGCAAACACAGATTAGCCGTCTGTTACAGACGCGAAATCACACCTTTCGGAACCGCTTTCACTATCAGGAAATTTAGAGAAGACCCCTATTCAATGATTGATTTGATAAACATAGGCACTTTCTCAGAGGAAATGGCAGCCTATTTCTGGATGTGCCTTGAAAACCGCGCTTCAATAATGGTCTTAGGAGGCACAGCAGCAGGAAAAACAACCGCTCTAAACGCTCTAGCCTGTCTAATAAGACCTGGAAGCAAAATAATCACAATTGAAGAGACAGCAGAGCTCAACCTGCCTCATGATAACTGGGTTTCACTCATCGCCAGACAAAGCTACGGTCTAGGCGGAAGCACCGTTGGTGAAGTAGCACTATTCGACCTTGTAAAGACATCGATGAGACACAGGCCAGACATACTGATCGTGGGCGAGGTAAGAGGACAAGAAGCTTACGTGCTTTTCCAGGCTTTAGCCACAGGACACGGAGGCATGTGTACAATGCACGCTGAAAACTTGGATTCAGCGATTAAACGTTTAACGTCTAAACCCATGGAGATTGCTCCTGCCTACATTCCACTAATGAACATTATCCTGTCAATTCAAAGAGTTCACCTCATAAAGGGCACCGAGAAGAAAGCCTACAGACGTGTTATGAACGTTAGCGAAATCGCTGACTACGAAGACTACAGAGGAATTTTCAAATGGCATCCGGCAAAAGATGAACACTTGAGCACGTTCGACAAAAGCGTGTTGCTTTCTTCAATCTCTGAGAGAATAGGTGTCGCCAAGAAAGACCTTCTGGAAGAAATGGACAGACGCAAAGAGGTTCTGCATTGGATGCGGGAACGCAACATCCGAAGCTACAAGGATGTAGCCGCGATAATCGCAGAGTATTCTGCTAAACCAAAACAGATCTATGAAAAAATTCTTGCAGGAGAAGAGGTGAAAGCTATTGCAGTTTCTAAAAACCCTTGAGGCGTGGTCTTTTCGCCTCTTCGGCAGAACAGCGCCTTCCTTCCTAAAACATGTTTTCGAGTTTAAGGATTATTTGGAACGGGCGAAAATCAAGATTTACCCAGAGACATACGTTTCAATGATGTTCTTTCTTGCAGCATTGACTCTTCCCGCTTCAGTGGTATCTATAGTAATTGTAGTTCTTTACGGGTTCATGCCGATAATTTTCCTAGTTCCCCTTCCGTTTTACGTAATGATAGGATTTCTGTTAATGCCTATATCAAGAGCCAGCGAAAGAGCAAGCAACTTGGAAAGAGAGATGCCTTTTGCAGCTGCCTACATCAGCGTCATGGCTTCAGGAGGTATAGCACCCTACACCAGCTTCAAACGATTAGCAGAAGTAGAAATGATGCCTGCAATGAAAGGCGAAGCAAGGGAAATAATAAAAGACGTTGAGATTTTCGGCATAGATCCCTTGTCAGCCATAGAAGCTGCGTCGAAAAAGAACCCGCTTGACGTTTTCAAAGATTTCCTAGCGGGCTACGCCTCAACAGTCATAATTGGCGGCGACATAGGCCACTTTCTGGAAAGAAAAGCTGAAGACATTTTCAAAACAAGAGCCCTACGTGTCAAGGCCGCAGCAGAAAGACTCGGAATGCTATTGGAAACTTTCATAATCGTGATGGTCCTGATGTCTCTCTGCTTCTACATCTTGTTCAGCGTTGAATCCATCTACAGCACTGGCATAGGATTATCTTCGGGCATAATACTTTACACCTACTTGTTCACGCCATTGTTTTCAGTGATGTTCATCTACTTAGCTCACAGCATGCAGCCTAGAACACCAGTTTCTGACATGCGACCATATCAAGTCTATGGGATCTGCAGCGCAATAGCTATCGCACTTTTCCTGTTGCTCACGAACTTCATGGGAATCATAAACATTCCATTCCTTGCCGCGATTCAGTCAGTAGTTGATTTGCCTATAGCCATTACAATAACCTTGTTTGTAGCAACCGCGCCAGCCGCGGTTGTGCACGCAAGATCGGCAGCTAGAAAGAACAGTATGGAGAATGGGATAAACAGTTTTCTAAGAGACTTGACGGAGGTTAGAAAAACTGGTTTGTCGCCTGAGAAATGTATTGAAAGCTTGTCTAACCGTGACTATGGAGCGTTCAGCAAGGAACTTCGCAAAATAAGCTCTGAGGTTTCATGGGGTATTCCAGTTAGAAAGGTAATCATGGATTTTGTCAAGCGGACTAAGAGCTGGATGACACAGATCGTCATGTTCTTGCTTGTTGAAACGATTGATGTTGGTGGTGGCACTATAGCGATGGTTGAGTCACTGGCAAGATTTAACAATCTGACTCATGATGTTGACAAAGAGAAGAAGGCATCAGTGCGTCCCTACATCATGATGCCTTATTTTGCCGCGATTCTTCTTGTTGCTACGACATCGATGATGCTTGGCTTTACTACAGGCACTTTAGGTGTGGTTGAAACAGCACAAAAAAAAGACACGAGCCTGATGACACTGATTTTCACTACATCATGCATATTCCACAGTTACCTAATAGGCATAGTTGCGGGCAAAATCAGTGAGGAATCTGTCGCTGCAGGCTTCAAACATGCATCTATTCTGGTAATAATTGCTGTTGTAGCATCGAAACTGGTGCCGATGTTTGTGAAATTCGGGTAGGAGGTATAAGACGAAAATCAGGAAACTTCTAAGCAGCTTGAGCAAAAACAGGAGAGCAATCAGCACAGCAATCTCCACAGTTATATTAACGGGTGCTG